>Ga0075421_100003447_pt1 | contig 18911 bp, 20 predicted proteins | sample SoiMetdeltSBSDD5_FD_75292 | JGI IMG/M metagenome (GOLD analysis project Ga0075421, IMG submission 75292) | Bulk soil microbial communities from a Populus tree surrounding site in Tennessee, USA - Soil MetaG P. deltoides SBSDD5 | ecosystem: Environmental > Terrestrial > Soil > Tree plantation... | reverse complement strand
GGCTGGAGGCGCAGCTCGCCTCGCTGCAGGAGGATGCCGCGGACGAAGCGCTCGGCATCGCGCTCGGCATGGCGCCGCGCAAGCTCGGCAAGGCGGCGCTCGCGCTCGGCGACGCCGACCTCGCTGCCGCCGAGAAAGCCCTGCCGGGCTGGGACCCGCGCGGCTGGAACGTCGCCGAGGCCGCGCGCATCCTGCTGCTTGCCGGGTTGCCGGCCACGGGCAAGCCCTTCGCGGCGCGCTTTCGCGCGCTGTGCCAGACCGCCGACGTGGAGGAGCTCGCCACGCTGTACCGCGGGCTGCCGCTGTACCCGGACCCGGCGGCGCTCGAGCCGCAGGTCGGCGAGGGGTTGCGCAGCAACGTGCGCGCCGTGTTCGAGGCGATCGCCCACCGCAACCCTTACCCGCAGGCATGGTTCGATACGCACCGCTGGAACCACATGGTGCTCAAGGCGCTGTTCATCGGCAGCCCGCTCGCGCCGATCCAGGGGCTGGACGCGCGCGCCAACGCGGAGCTGGCGCGCATCATGCGCGACTTCGCGCACGAGCGCTGGGCCGCCGGCCGCCCGGTGCCGTTCGAGATCTGGCGCTGCGTCGGGCCGTTCGCCGAAGGGCCGGCGCTGGAGGACCTGGCGCGGGTGCTGCGCAAAGGCGAGGCGATCGAGAAGCGCGCGGCGGCGCTCGCCCTGGCGGCGAGCCCGGACCGCGAGGCGGCGCGGCTGCTGCAGACGGTGCCGGGGCTCGCCGGCGACATCTCGCTCAAGCGCCTGAGCTGGGCCACGCTGCAGTAAACTCGGCGCAAGGAGACGCCCGCCATGATGCTCATCGATCCGCATGCGCATATGATTTCCCGCACCACGGACGACTACGAGGCAATGGTCGCCTCCGGCGTCGTCGCGGTCATCGAGCCGGCGTTCTGGATCGGACAGCCGCGCACCAACGTCGGCTCCTACCTGGACTACCTGTCCTCCATCGTCGGCTTCGAGCGCTTCCGCGCCAGCCAGTTCGGCATGCGCCACTACTGCACCATCGGGCTGAATTCCAAGGAGGCCAACAACCAGGAACTCGCAGAAGGCGTGATGGAGCTGATCCCGCGCTTCGCGCTGAAGGAGGGCGTGGTGGCGATCGGCGAGATCGGCTACGACGAGCAGACCCCGCTGGAGGACAAGTACTTCCGCCTGCAGCTGGAGCTGGCGAAGAAGCTCGACCTGCCGGTGATGATCCACACGCCGCACCGCGACAAGAAGCGCGGCACCACGCGCTCGATGGACGTGTGCGACGAGCACGGCCTGGACCCCGCCAAGGTGGTGGTGGACCACAACAACGAGGAGACCGTGCGCGAGACCCTGGAACGCGGCTACTGGGCGGCATTTTCCATCTACCCCAGCACCAAGATGGGCAATGCGCGCATGGTGGAGATCCTGCGCCAGTACGGTGCGAAACAGGTCATCGTCGACTCCGCCTGCGACTGGGGCATCTCCGAGCCGCTGGGCGTCGCCAAGACGGCCAAGCTTGCACTGCAGCAAGGCATTCCTGAAAGCGATGTCAGGTTGGCCTGCTACGCCAATGCGCTGCGGGCCTACGGCCAGAGCGGCCAGATGAAGGAAGAGGACTGGCTCAATCCCCAGGCCATCGACCAGCGCGCTGTCTTTGAAGGAAATTCCATCCTGCGCGGCGGGCGGGAGCCGCGCGTCGAGGAGCGCAAGGGCCGGCGCACGATGGACGACCTGATCATCGAGTAGCGGGATGCGAGGCCGGTGCGGCACAATGCCGCACTGCGCAATGCGAGGGAAGCGGCCCACTTCCCCGCAGCCGAAAGGATGTAGAAAATTGTAAAGCCGCTACGTATACTGATTTTTCCCGCATTGCCTGGGGAAGAGGCAATTCAATCCACTGGAGGTGGCAAATGAATTTCGCAAGAACCGGTGCGGCGCTGTCCGCCGCCACCATGATCGCGTTTTCGGCCGGCGCGCAGGCGCAGGTCAAGATCAGGCTGGAGCCGCTGGTCACGGGAATCAATACGCCGCTCGCGATGGTGCAGCCGGCCGGCGACGCCCGCATGTTCATCATCGAGCAGAACGGCCGCATCAAGATCCTGGAAGGCGGCAAGCTGCGCCCGACGCCGTTTCTCGACATCCGCAGCAAGATTCCGGCCTTGCACCACGATTTCGACGAGCGCGGGCTCCTCGGCCTGGCGTTCCACCCGAACTTCAAGAGCAACGGCAAGTTCTACGTCTCCTACAGCGCGCACCTGGACTACGGCGCGGACCTCGGCCAGATGCTGTGGTACTCGCACAGCAACGTGGTCGAGGAGTACACGGTGTCGAAGGGCGACAAGAACACCGCGGACCCGAGCTCGGCGCGGCGCATCATGAGCACCGCCTGGCCGCAGTTCAACCACAACGGCCAATGGATCGGCTTCGGCCCGGACGGCAAGCTGTACGTCTCGATGGGCGACGGCGGCTACGCCAACGACTGGGGCATCGGCCACAACCCCGCCATCGGCAACGGCCAGGACATGTCCACGGTGCTGGGCAAGATCCTGCGCATCGACGTCGACGCGCGCACCGGCGACAAGGCCTACGGCATCCCGTCGGACAACCCGTTCACCGGCGACAAGAACGCCAAGCCCGAGATCTGGGCGCTCGGCCTGCGCAACCCGTGGCGCTGCTCGTTCAATACCTCCGGCGGCGAGCTGTTCTGCGGCGACGTGCAGCAGAACAGCTATGAAGCGATCAAGATCGTCGGCAAGGGCCAGAACATGGGCTGGCGGCGCGTGGAAGGCATCATGCGCTGCTTCGACTACCTGAAGCCCGACGATCATCCGGCGAACTGCGACAAGGCCGGCATCACGCCCGCGATCATCGAGTACAACAACTGCACGGCGAAGCCCCAGGGCTGCAAGGGGATCTCGATCACCGGCGGCTACGTGTACCAGGGCAAGGAAGCGGGCTGGAAGGGCAAGTACATCTTCGGCGACTGGAGCAAGTCCTTCGGCGAGATGGACGGCCAGATCTTCTTCGGCACCAAGGGCTCCGACGGCAAGTGGAGCATGGAGGTCGCCGAGGTGACCAACCGCAAGGGCAAGCTGCCCTACGTGCTGGCCTTCGCGCAGGACCGCAACGGCGAGGTGTATGCGCTGACCTCGATCACCACCGGCCCGAACGGGTCGCTGGACACGATCTACCGCATCGTCCCGTCGAAATAGGCGATCGCATGGGCGCCGCCGCCGCGCTCCGCGCGGCGGCGGTTTGCTTTTCGGGTTACATTTCCCGCATGAGGATCGCAGCATGAAAGTGCGCACGGCGTGCGCCTTGCTCGGCCTGCTCGCCGCGGTGGCGGCGCTCGCCCAGGAGCACAAGGCCGTCAAGGAGCCGCTGCCCGCGTTCGACAAGGCCTACCTGTCGAACAGGAAGAACGTCGCGGCAGGCAAGGACGTGTGGGACAACCAGTGCCGGCACTGCCACGGCGCGGCGGCCTATCCGGGCAAGGCGCCCAAGCTGAACCCGGGGCAGCTCGCGCCGGACTTCATCTACGAGCGGGTCACCTACGGCTTCGGCAAGATGCCCGCCTGGAAGGACGTATTCTCGCTCGAGCAGCGCAAGAGCGTCGTCGCCTACATCAAGAGCAGAGATTTCTCGCCGTGACGCCGGCTCAGGCGGCGCGCTTGCGCAGCAGCGTGGTGGCCAGGACGGCGAGCAGCACCGCGAATGCAATCATCATGCCCATGCCCTCGCGCGCCGTTTCCTCCACCCACCACACGTCCTTCACCCAGAAATTGGGCATCGTCGGCCAGTAGAACACCGTGAGGGCCGCGCCAATCGCCACGCTCGCCCACAGCAGCCGCTCCCCGGCGAGGGAGCACACCTGCGCCGGCCGAAACGCCGCGGCGAAGGCCCAGGCGGCAGGGACAAGGTAGATGGCGATCCACACCAAGGCGTCGGGGTCGTTGTACTGGACGGCGGCAAATGCCACCATCACCACACCGGGCAGCACGAGCAGGTAGCGCACAGGGGCCATTCTAGGACAGGATTCGGCAGATGACGACAGACGCCCAAGGGGCGCAGGCGCGCACTGACATCCACTGGCAGCGGTTCTCGGTGCCCTACGAGTTCCCGGTCGTGTTCACCGAGGGCGTGCTCGACCCGGAAAACCCGGCGCTGCGCGACGTGCTGTGCCGGCTCGAGCCCGGCAAGCGCCATCGCGCCGTGTTCTTCTACGACGACGGCCTGAACGCGGGCCGCGCCCCGCTCGCCGAGGCGATCCAGAACTATGCGCAGCGCCATGCGGAAGCGATCGAGCTCGCCTGCGCGCCGATCTCGCTGCCCGGCGGCGAGAAGATCAAGTCCGAGCTGCATTTCGTCGAGAGCATCCAGCAGACCCTGTTCGACCTGCACCTCGACCGCCATTCCTACGTGGTCGCGATCGGCGGCGGCGCGGTGCTCGACGCGGTCGGCCTGGTGGCCGCCACCACGCACCGCGGCGTGCGCCACGTGCGCATTCCCACCACCGTACTGGCGCAGAACGACTCCGGCGTGGGTGTGAAGAACGGGGTCAACCTGCAGGGCGTGAAGAACTTCGTCGGCACCTTTGCACCGCCCTTCGCGGTGCTGAACGACCTCGCGTTCGTCATGTCGCTGCCCGAGCGCGACAAGATCGCCGGCATGGCGGAGGCGGTGAAGGTGGCCCTCATCCGCGATGCCGAGTTCTTCGGCTGGCTCGAGCGCCACATGGACGACTTGGCGACCTTCGAGCGCCGCGCCATGGCGCACATGATCCGGCGCTGCGCCGAGCTGCACATGCGCCAGATCGGGCAGGGCGGCGATCCCTTCGAGACCGGCAGCGCGCGCCCCCTGGACTACGGGCACTGGTCGGCGCACAAGCTGGAGAGCCTCACGCGGCACCACGTGCGCCACGGCGAGGCGGTGGCGATCGGCATGGCGCTCGACGCGCGCTACTCGGTCCTCGCCGGGCTGCTGGCCGCGGGGCAGGAAGAGCGCATCTGCGCGCTGCTCGAGTACCTCGGCTTCACGCTGTGGCACCCGGCGCTCGCCAAGGCCGGCGCCGGCGGCGAGTGGGCGATCCTGGAAGGCCTGAAGGACTTCCAGGAGCACCTCGGCGGCGAGCTGACGGTGACGCTGCTCGGGGGCATCGGCACCGGCGTCGAAGTGCACGAGATCGACGTCGCGCGCATGCGCGAGGCGATGCACTGGCTGAAGGATCGCGCCGGCGCCTGATGCACCTTGCCGCGTCTGCCGCGGGGCGCGACCTCGGGCATCTCACCTACTGCACCAACATCCACGCCGGCGAGGCGCTGCAGGAGGTGCAGGCGGGCCTCGCGCGCTACCTGCCGGAGATCAAGGCCGGCGTGTCGCCGGGCCGGCCCTTCGGCGTCGGCCTGCGCCTCGGTCACGCCGCCGCCGAAGGCCTGCGCGATCGCGCCGCGCTCGAGGCGCTCAAGCGCTTTCTCGCCGAAGGCGGCTATTACGTGTTCACCCTCAACGCCTTTCCGTACGGCGCGTTTCACGGGCGCGCGGTGAAGGAGGACGCCTACCGCCCCGACTGGAGCGAGCCCGAACGGCTTGCCTACACCGATCACGCCGCCGACCTGCTGAGCGAGCTGCTGCCGGCGGGCGCCGAAGGCAGCGTCAGCACGGTGCCCTGTACCTTCAAGCCCTGGGCCGCGGGGCGCATGGAGGCGATCGTCGAGCACCTGATCCGCCACGTCGCGCACCTGGTGGCCTTGCGCGGGCGCACCGGGCAGACGATCGCCCTCGCGCTGGAGCCCGAGCCGTACTGCTACCTCGAGACCATCGAAGAGACGGTGGCGTTCTTCGAGGCGCACCTGTTCCATCGCGCGGGCGTCGCGCGGCTGGCGGCGCTGACCGGCCTTGGTCCCGGCGCGGCCGAGGCGGCCATGCGCCGGCACATCGGCGTGTGCTACGACGTCTGCCATGCCGCGGTGGAGTTCGAGGACGCAAGGGCCAGCGTGGCGCGGCTGCGCGCCGCCGGCATCGCGATCGGCAAGCTGCAGCTCAGCTCGGCGCTGCGCGTGGCCGCGCTCGACGCGCAGAGCGCGCAGCACCTCGCCGCCTTTGCCGAGCCCGTGTACCTGCACCAGGCCGTGGAGCGCTCGGGCGGCCGGCTGCGCCGCTACCTGGACCTGCCCGAGGCGCTGGGCGCCGCCGCCCGGGGAGCGGAGCTGCGCGTGCACTTCCACGTGCCGGTGTTCCTCGAGCAGATGCAGAATTTCGGCACCACGCAGGCGTTCCTCGCCGAGATCCTGGCCCTGCACCGCGCCGAGCCGATCAGCCGGCACCTGGAGGTCGAGACCTACACCTGGGACGTCCTGCCCGCGTCCTACCGCGGCGCCGGCCTGGGCCCGGCGATCGCGCGCGAGCTGAACTGGGTCAAGGCGCAGCTGCTGCAGTGAAGCTCGGCACCGCGCTGCGCCTGGGGCGCGTCTCCAACCTGCCGACGGTCTGGACCAACACGCTGGCGGGCGCGGTGCTCGCCGGGGCAGGCGCCTACGGCGCGCGGTTCGCGCTCATGCTGCTGGCGTTTTCGCTGTTCTACACCGGCGGCATGTTCCTCAACGACGCCTTCGACGCGCGCATCGACGCCGTGCAGCGGCCCGAGCGTCCGATTCCGTCGGGCGACATCGGCGCGCGCGCGGTGTTCGCCTGGGGCTACGGCATGATGGCGCTCGGCACGGTCATGCTGGCGTGGTTCGGCGTGGCGAGCGCGCTCGCCGGGCTGACGCTGGCGGTGGCCATTACCTTCTACGACTGGCACCACAAGCAGAACGTGTTCGGGCCTGTGGTGATGGGTTTGTGCCGCGTGCTGGTCTACGTCGGCGCCGGCCTGTGCATCACGCTCGCGTTGCCGGACCGGCTGTGGCTCGGCGCCGCCCTGATATGGTGCTACCTGGTCGGCCTGACCTACGTCGCCAAGCAGGAAAATCTGGACCGGGTGGAGAACCTCTGGCCGCTCCTGTTCCTCGCCGCGCCGGTGGCCGGCGGCGCCTGGCTCGCCGCGGCGCAGCCGGCGGCCGGCGTCTTCTGGCTGCTGTTTACCGGCTGGATGCTGGTGGCGCTGTGGTTCCTGCGCCGGCGCGCGAAAGGGGACGTGCCGCGCGCCGTGGTGAGCCTGATCGCGGGCATCGCGCTGCTCGACGCGCTGCTGATCGCCGCCGCGGGCGCGCCGGCGCTCGCCGCGCTGGCCCTCGCCGGATTCGCCGTCACCTGGTTCCTGCAGCGCTACATCGCCGGGACCTGAACGGCGGGCCATCCGGGGAAAGCGCTTGCCAGCGCCCGGCCTTTTGTCCATATTACCGCTGCCGCGGCGCGAGGCGCCGCGCATCCAGGAGGAGGGAAGATGAATACCAAGACGACGCTGACGCTGGCGTTCACCGCCGCGTCGCTCATTGCCGCCGGCGCGCAGGCGCAGACGGTGAAGATCGGGGTGGTGCTGCCCTATACGGGGGTGGGCGCCGAATTCGGCCAGCAGGTGGACCGCGGCATCCAGATGTTCCTCAAGCTCAACCCGACCGCCTTCGGCGGCCACAAGGTCGAGCTGGTGAAGCGCGATTCGAAGAATCCGAGCGGGGCGGAGGCCAAGACCGCGGTGCAGGAACTGATCGCGCAGGACAAGGTGGACCTGCTCACCGGCTTCATCTACTCGCCCGACGCCATCGCCTCGGCGCCGCTGGTGAGCGCGGCGAAGAAGCCCATGGTGGTGATGAACGCCGGCACCGCCTGGATCACCAACCTTTCGCCGATGATCTCGCGCGTGTCCTTCTCCATGTGGCACTCGGGGCACGCCATGGGCGAGGCCGCGGCGAAGCTGCTCAAGGCGAAGACCGCGGTGGTCGGCTACAGCGACTTTCCGCCGGGCAAGGACAGCCTGGACGCCTTCATGCGCGGCTTCGAGGCGCACGGCGGCAAGGTGGTCGACGCCATCCCGATGGGCGGCCCCGGGCAGGTGCCCGACTTCACGCCGTTCTTCCAGCGCGCCAAGGACCGCAAGCCCGACGTGTTCTTCGTCTTCGTGCCGGCGGGCGACCATGCGGTGAGCGTGGTGAAGACCTACGCCGCGCTCGGCATGCGCCAGGCCGGCATCAAGCTGATCGGCCCGGGCGACATCACGCAGGACTTCAAGCTGCAGGCGATGGGCGACGACGCGGTGGGGCTGATCACCATGCACCACTACAACGCCGACCTCGACAACGCGGCCAACCGGCGCCTGGTGGCGGCCTGGCGGCAGGAATACGGCGCCAACGCGGTGCCCGACTTCATGGGCGTGCAGGGCTACGACGGCATGGCGGCGATCGCGCACGCGGTGACCGCGCTGAAAGGCAGCATGGACCCCGACAAGGTGCAGGCGGCGCTCAAGGGCTGGAAGTACGCCGACAGCCCGCGCGGGCCGATCAGCATCGACCCGGCGACGCGCGACATCGTGATGAACGAGTACCTGAGCGAGCTGGTGAAGAAGGACGGGCGCCTGTACCAGAAGAACATCGGCGTGATCACCGCCGTGAAGGACATGTGCAAGGAACTCAAGCAGGGCAAGTGCGCGAACTGACGCCGGGCCCGTCCTTGTAGATGGATCTCGCCAGCATCCTGCTCGGCGGGCTCGCCGCCGGCATGGTGCTGTTCGTGGTGTCGGTGGGCCTGTCGGTCACGATGGGCCTGATGGGCTTCGTCAACCTGGCGCACGGCGGCTTCGCCATGCTGGGGGGCTACGCGGTGGTGCTGGCCATGCGCCACTGGGGGCTGCCGTTCTCGGCGGCGCTGGCTTTCGGCTTCGCTGCCATCGCCGCCCTGTCGGTGCTGCTGGAGCGCACGCTGTACGCGCGCCTGTACCGCGCCAGCGAGCTCGACCAGGTGCTGTTCACCATCGGCCTGGTGTTCGTGATGATCGCCTCGGTCACGCTTGCCGTCGGCCCGGAGTCGCAGCGCGTCGAGCTGCCGGCCTGGCTGGACGGCCAGACCGACCTCGGCTTCCTGCGCTACCGCAGCTACAGCCTGGCGCTGATCGCCGCCGGCACGCTGCTGATGCTGGCGCTGTGGCTGGGCTTCGAGCGCACGCGCACCGGCGCGAAAATCCGCGCCGCGGTGGACAACCGCCGCATGGCCGAGTCGCTCGGCGTGGACGTCGGGCGCCTTTTCACCCTCACCTTCGCGCTCGGCAGCGGCCTGGCGGCGGTGGGCGGGGGTCTCGGCGCCGAGATCCTCGGCCTCGACCCGCAGTATCCGCTGCGCTACCTCGCCTACTTCCTCATCGTGGTGGCGGTGGGAGGCCTGGGGCGCGTCACCGGCGTGTTCTGCGCCGCGCTGCTCATCGGCGTGCTCGACTTCACGCTGAAGATCTATTTCCCCAAGGGCGGCACGATGTTCATCTACATGCTCACCCTCGGCTTCCTGCTGGCGCGGCCGCAGGGCCTGTTCGGCAAGCGGGGGACATGAGCTCGGCCGCGATGCATGAGCTGGCGATGCGCCACCGGCTGCAATGGTGGGAGGCGCTGCCCTGGGCGGCGGGCCTTGCGGCGTTCTTCCTGTTTCCGAACTACCTCGCCTTCGGCACGCAGGTGCTGGTGACGATCCTCTTCGCGCTGTCGCTCGACCTGGTGCTGGGCTACGCCGGCATCGTCACCCTGGGCCACGCCGCCTTCTTCGGCGCCGGCGCCTATGCCGTGGGCATGCTCGCCGCGCACGCCGGCTGGAACGAGCCGCTCAGCGGCCTCGTCGCCGCGGCGCTGGTGGCGGGCCTGCTCGGCCTGGTGAGCGGCTGGATCCTGCTGCGCACGCACGGCCTGACGCTGCTGATGCTGACCTTGTGCACCATGGCGCTGCTGGAGCAGGCGGCGAACATGTTCTCCGGCTGGACCGGCGGCTTCGACGGCATGCCGGGCCTGTCGTTCACGCCGATCCTCGGCCTGTTCGAGTTCGACGTGCTCTATTTCCGCACGCAGTACCTGTACGCGCTGGCGGCGCTGCTGCTCGGTTTCGCCGTGGTGCGGGTGCTGGTGTACTCGCCCTTCGGCCGCAGCCTCACCGGCATCCGCGAGAACCTGCTGCGCATGCACGCGGTGGGCGCGCCGGTGCGCGCGCGCCAGGTGCTGGTGTACGCCATCTCGGCGGCGCTCGCCGGCGTCGCCGGCGCGGTGTTCGTGCAGGCGACCGGCTACGTCAACCTCGCGGTGCTGGGGCTGGAGCGCGCCGCGGGCGTGCTCATCATCCTGATCCTCGGGGGCTACGGGCGGCTGTACGGCGCCTTCGTGGGCGCGCTGGTCTACATGCTGCTCGAGCACACCCTGTCCAAGGCCTACCCGACCGCCTGGCAACTGGGGCTCGGTCTCACGCTGATGCTGGTGGCCCTGTTCGCGCGCAACGGCATCTTCGGCCTGGGCGACGCCCTGCGCCGCCGCTGGAGCGCGCGGTGAGCGCCGCGCTGCTGGAGACGCGCGGGCTGTGCAAGAGCTTCGGCGCTCTGGAAGTGGCGCGCCGCATCGACTTCCGGCTGCAGGCGGGGGCGCGCCACGCCCTCATCGGCCCGAACGGCGCCGGCAAGACCACCTTCGTCAACCTGCTCACCGGGGTGCTCGCCCCCTCCGCCGGGCGCGTGCTGCTTGACGGCGAGGACGTGACGCGCCTCGCGCAGGCGCGGCGCGTGAAGCGCGGCATCGCGCGCACATTCCAGATCAACCAGCTGTTCCGCGGGCTCACGGTGCTGGAAAACGTGTGCATCGCGGTCGCCGAGCGCATGCGCGCGGGCGGCGGCATGCTGCGGCCCGCGGGCCAGCGCGCCGAGGTGGTTGCGGAAGCCGCGCGCCTGATCGCGCTGCTGCAGCTGGATGCCGACGCGGGCCGGCGCGTGGGCGAGCTGCCCTACGGACGCCAGCGCCTGGTGGAGATCGCCATCGCCCTCGGGCTGCAGCCCCGCGTGCTCCTGCTCGACGAGCCGGCCGCCGGCATCCCGAGCGCCGAGAGCCACATCCTGCTCGAGGCGATCGGCGCGCTGCCCGCGGACATCGCGGTGCTGATCATCGAGCACGACATGGACCTGGTGTTCCGCTTCGCCGAGCGCATCACGGTGATGGTGGGCGGGGCGATCTTCGCCGAAGGCAGGCCCGCCGAGATCGCCGCGAACCGCGAGGTGCGCGCCGTGTACCTGGGTGGCGCGCTCGATGGCTGAGGCGCTGCGCCTCTCCGGCGTGTCGGCCGGCTACGGCGAGACGCACGTGCTCGAGGGCATCGAGCTCGCGCTTGCCGCGGGCGAGAGCCTGGCGCTGATCGGCCGCAACGGCGTGGGCAAGTCGACGCTGCTCGCCACCCTGATGGGCCACACCACGCTGCACGCCGGCAGCATCGAGCTCGCCGGCGCGCGCATCGAAGCGGCGCCGCCGCACCGGCGCTCGCTCGCCGGGCTCGCCTGGGTGCCGCAGGAGCGCGAGATCTTTCCTTCGCTCACGGTGCGCGAGAACCTCGAGCTCGGGGCGCGCCCCGGGCACTGGGACATGGCGCGCGTGTGCGGGCTGTTTCCCAACCTCGCGGACCGGCTGGAGCACGGCGGCACCCAGCTCTCCGGCGGCGAGCAGCAGATGCTCTCCATCGCGCGCGCGCTGCTCACCAACCCGTCGGTGCTGCTGATGGACGAGCCGACCGAGGGACTCGCCCCGGTGATCGTGCAGGCGCTGGGGCAGGTGCTGACGACATTGCGCGAGGCGGGCGGCCTCGCCATTGTGCTGGTGGAGCAGAACAGCCGCGTGGCCCTGGAGTTCTCCGAGCGCACGGTGGTGATGGACAAGGGGCGCATCGCCTACGACGGCGCCGCCGAGCGCCTGCGCCGCGACCCGGAGTTCCTGGCGAGCCTCATCGCGGCGCAGTGAACTAGAATCCGCGGCATGGCCCTGTCCGCGTTCAATTTCGCGCGCTGGATCGACGAGCACGCGCACCTGCTCAGGCCGCCGGTCGGCAACCAGCAGGTGTTCGCCGAAGCGGGCGACCTGGTGGTGATGGTGGTGGGCGGGCCCAACGCGCGCACCGACTACCACGACGATCCCTACGAGGAGTTCTTCTACCAGCTGCGCGGCAACATGGTCCTCAAGGTGATCGAGGACGGCCGGCCGCGCGACATTCCGATCCGCGAAGGCGACATCCTGCTCATCCCGGGGCACCTGCGGCACTCGCCGCAACGGCCGGAAGCCGGGTCGGTGGGACTGGTCGTCGAGAAGGTGCGGCCGCGGGACGTGAACGACGCCTTCGAGTGGTACTGCCCGCAGTGCTGGGCGCGCGTGCACCGCGTCGAGGTGAACGTGCAGGACATCGTCAAGGACCTGCCGCCGCTGTTCGAGGGCTTCTACCGGAGCGCGCGGCGCTGCCCGCAATGCGGGCACGTCCACCCGGGCAAGGGATGAACCCGCGCGCCATCGACATGCACTCGCATTTCTTCCCGCGCGAGTGGGAGGACCTGGGGCGGCGCTTCGGCACGCCCGACTGGCCGTCGATGAAGCACTTGGGCGACGGCCGGGCGATGGTGATGCTGGGCGAGCGGGAGTTCCGCCCGGTGACCTCGGCCTGCTGGGACGCGGGCCGGCGCCTGGAGGAGATGGACCGCGACGGCGTTGACTTGCAGGTGATGTGCTCGACGCCGGTGCTGTTCGCCTACGCGCGCCCGGCGGCGCAGGCGCTCCACTGCGCGCAGCTGTTCAACGATGCGGGCCTGGCGCTCGCCGCGCGGGGCAAGGGGCGCCTCAAGACCCTGTGCCAGGTGCCGCTGCAGGACACCGACGCCGCGTGCAAGGAGCTGTCGCGGGCAATGCGGGCCGGCCACCTCGGCGTGCAAATCGGCAACCACGTCGGCAACCGCGACCTCGACGACGAGGGCATCGTCGCCTTCCTGCAGCATTGCGCGGCCGAAGGCGCCGCGGTGCTGGTGCATCCCTGGGACATGATGGGCGGGGCGCGCACGTCGCGCTGGATGATGGGCTGGACGGTGTCGATGCCGGCGGAGACGCAGCTCTCGATCGTGTCGCTGATCCTCGGCGGGGGCTTCGACCGGCTGCCGAAGGACCTGCGCCTGTGTTTCGCCCACGGCGGCGGCAGCTTCGCCTTCCTGCTCGGGCGGCTGGAAAACGCCTGGCACAACCGCGACGTGGCGCGCGGCCTGTCGGAGCATCCGCCGAGCCATTACCTCGACCGGTTCTCCGTGGACAGCGCGGTGTTCGACCCGCGGGCGCTGCGCCTGCTGATCGAGGTGATGGGCGAGGACCGGGTGATGCTGGGCTCCGACTACCCGTTCCCGCTGGGCGAGCAGCGCATCGGCAAGCTGGTCCGCGACATGGAGGACCTGGGCGCGGGCGCGCGCCGGAAGCTCCTGGCGGGAAACGCGAAGCGCTTCCTCGGCCTCTAGGCGCCCTTCAGCGCCGCCAGCGCGCGGATGATCTCCTCGGTCTCCGGGTAGCGGCCGTCGCGGTGCTTGGAGAACACCAGCTTGCCGTCGCAGGCGACGTCGAACACGCCGCCCTTGCCCTTGGCGAGCTCGGCTTCGATCCCCAACGCCTGCTTGATCTGGGCAGCCAGACCGGCCGCCCGGGGCAGGTAGTTTCAGGGAACGCAGTAGGTGATGACGACCTGCATCGCGCCGTCATTCTATACTCGCGCTGCCGTGAAGATCACCGTCCTCGACGACTACTTCGACACCGTGCGCATGCTCGAGTGCTTCGCGAAGCTCGCGGGCCACGAGGTGACGGTGTGGAACGACCACCTGCAGGAAACCGGCGGCCTGGCGGCGCGCCTCGCGGACACCGACGCGCTGGTGCTGATCCGCGAGCGCACGCAGATCCGCGCGCCGCTCCTCGAGCGCCTGCCGCGGCTGCGCCTCATCAGCCAGAGGAGCGTGTATCCGCACATCGACATCGACGCCTGCACGCGCCTGGGCGTGGTGGTGTCCTCCAGCCAGCACGCGGGCACGCCTTCCTATGCCGCCGCCGAGCTCACCTGGGGCCTCGTCCTCGCGGCCGAGCGATCCATCCCGCAGCAGATGGCCTCGCTCAGGGCGGGGCGCTGGCAGATGGGCGTGGGCAACAGCCTGCGCGGCAGGACGCTCGGCATCCATGGCTACGGCCGCATCGGCAGCGCGGTGGCGGGCTACGGCCGGGCCTTCGGCATGAAGGTCATGGTGTGGTCGCGCCCGGATTCGCTGGCGAAGGCGCGGGCCGACGGCTACGCGACGGCGTCGAGCAAGGAAGAGTTCTTCGCGAACTGCGACGTGATCACGCTGCACCTGCGTCTGATCGAGGCCACGCGCGGCATCGTCACCGCCGCCGACCTCGCGCGCATGAAACCGGACTCGCTCCTCGTCAACACCAGCCGGGCCGGGCTCATCGCCCCCGGGGCGCTCGTTGCGGCGCTGAAAGCGGGCCGCCCGGGCCGCGCCGCGGTGGACGTGTTCGAGACCGAGCCGCTGCGCGACACGGCCGACCCGCTGCTCGCCATGGACAATGTCATCGCCACGCCGCACATCGGCTACGTGACGCGCGAGGAGTACGAGCTGCAGTTCACCGACATCTTCGACCAGATCCTCGCCTACGCGGCCGGCAGGCCGATGAACGTCGTCAACCCCGCGGCGCTCGCCGCCCGAAGCGCGGGTACACGCGCCTGACGTTGCCCGAATAGATTTTTTCCCGGTCGGCGGCGCTCAAGTTCCCGACCGCGTCGATGTAGCGCCGCGTGTCGTCGTAGTAGTGCCCGGTCTCCGGGTCAACGCCGCGCACCGCGCCCACGATCTCGGAGGCGAAGAGGATGTTCTCCGCCGGAATCACCTTCAGCAGCAGCTCGATGCCCGGCAGGTGGTACACGCAGGTGTCGAAGAAGACGTTGCCGAGCAGCAGATCCTTGAGCCCAGGCTTGCCCATGTCCTGCGCGAGGCCGCGGTAGCGCCCCCAGTGGTAGGGCACCGCGCCGCCGCCGTGCGGAATGACGAATTTCAGCGTCGGGAAGTCCTTGAACAGGTCCGACTGCAGGAACTGCATGAACGCCGTGGTGTCGGCGTTGAGGTAATGCGCGCCCGTGAAGTGGAAGGCCGGGTTGCACGAGGAGCTGACGTGCACCATCGCGGGCACCTCGAGCTCCACGAGCTTGTCGTAGAGCGGGTACCAGAACCGGTCGCCGAGCGGTGGCGACTTCCACCAGCCGCCGGAAGGGTCGGGGTTGAGGTTGCAGCCGATGAAGCCGAGCTCCTTCACGCAGCGCTCGAGCTCGGGGATGCAGTTCGCCGGAGGGACGCCCGGGGACTGGGGAAGCTGGCACACCGGGGCGAACCTGGACGGATACAGGCTGCACACGCGATGGATCAGGTCGTTGCACTGCCGCGACCAGTCCTCGCTCATGCGCGCGTCGCCGACGTGATGCTCCATGGAGCCCGCGCGCGGCGAGAAGAAGGTGAGGTCGGTGCCGCGCTCGCGCTGGATGCGCAGCTGGTTCTTCTCCAGGCTGTCGCGGATCTCGTCGTCGGAAATACGCAAGGGGCCCGGGTCCCGCCCGGCGGCCTGGAGCTTCCTCCACTCCCACAGGGAGGCGGGCGCGGTGGTGTAGTGGCCGTGGCAGTCGATGATCATGCGAAGAGTTCTTCCACCGCGTAGCGCCGCGGGATGAGCTGTTGGCGGTGCACGTAGTCGATCGCGACTTCGAGGTTGCGGCGGTTGGCTTGCAGCCCGATCGGATTCAGCTCCGGGTTGCCCGCGGCGGCGAAGCTCTCTTCGAGCCGTCGCAGGATCCCGTCCGCATCCGCCCGCGACACGGAGTCCTTCACCGCCACCATGTGGTTGATCTGGATCGCGCCGGTGCGCGCGCGCCAGGCGCGCGCGGCGCCCTCGGCGTCCGGGATCAACGGCACGATGCGCGGGTCCGTGGCCGGCGCGTCGCCACTGACGGCGGCGTCGACCTCGCCCGCGAGCAGCATCTCCTCCAGCTTGCGGCCGGCGGGCGCGCGTTCGACGTTGGCCGGGTCGCGGAATTCCGCGACATGCGCTTCCTCGAAGGTCACCCAGGTGATCCGCCGGTGGTCCACCGCGTAGTCCTCCTCGAGGATGCCGCGGATCCACATGCCGGTGGTCACGGAGTACGAACGTACGCCGATGCGCTTGCCCTCGAGACTGCGGGGCGCGACCGGGCGCGTGCGGTCGCAGACCAGGCGCGGATGCTGCATGCGCGCGAGCACCACGGCGGGGAGCAGCCGGTAGGGCTTGCCCGCCGCCTTCGCCATGAGAAAGGTGGTGATGGCGAGCTCGGCGAAATCGAACTCGAGGTTGCGCACCACGCGCTTGAAGCCCGCGCTTGGCGGGCGCACTTCCTCGAACGCGAGCGGCGCGGTGCGCTTGAACTGGGCCGTGCAGGGGTAGTCGCCGAGCAGCGCCTTCATTTGCCCATCGCCTCGCGGATCGCCTTCACCAGCACGGCGCGGTCCTCGGTCTTCGCCTTCAGGCCCAGGTCCGCGACCCACTGCTGCCGCGCCGCCGCGGCCGCCGCCATCGTCGGCTCCATGCCGATGCTGCGCAGCGTCTCGGAGACCTCGCGCATTTCGGCGGCGCGGCGCCTGCCGTGGCTCACCACGCGCTCGATCATGTAGCCGGAGAGCTTCTGCCAGTCGATGCCGGGCCAGGTCTCCTTGAGCGAGGCGAGCACGCGGTCCTCGACCCCGTATTCGGCGGCGGCGGTCATCGACTCGACGAGCAGCGCCTCCAGCCCCTTCACCACGATCGAGCGGAACATCTTGATCGCCGAGGCCTGGCCGACCTCGGCCGAGACGAACTCCATCTGCATGCCGAGCGCGGCCGCACGCGGCGCGAGCGCCGCGGCGCCGGGGCCGCCGATGAGGCAGGGCACCTTGTGCAGGTAGGGCGCCGCCGGCGCCATCACCGCGACGTCGACGTAGGCCGCGCCGGTGGGCGCGACCAGCGCCGCGGTTTCGATCTTGCGCCTGGGCGAGACCGAGTTCATGTCGAGGAACAGCTGGTCCTTGCGCAGGCCCGGCAGGCAGGACCTTGCCGCCTCGAGGCTGGAGGCAGCGGTCACCGTGAGCATCACCAGGTCCGACTCGCGCACCGCGTCGGCGTGGTCGCGCGCCAGGGCCACGCCCAGCGGCTTCGCCGCCGCCTCGAGCGGCGCGCCCGCCGGCTGCCCGAACAGGATGTCGTAGGCGCGGATCGCGGGCTTCGAACTGCCGGCCAGACCGCGGCTGATCGTCTGGCCCGCTTCGCCGAAGCCGATGAAGGCGATGCGCTCGCTCATTTCGCGTGCAGCGTGGTGTCCTGCCCGGGCGGCGCGTGGCGGATGGCGTCTTCCAGCGAATGTTCCTCCGCCCACTCCTCGGGCGGGCGCACGCGCTGGTCGCTGCCGACCTGGTCGAGGCCCCAGAAGAGCTCGAGGAAGTGGTTGTCGGGGTCGCGGAACTCGACCGCCACCTGGCAGCCGGCGCGGCGCCGGCCGTCGAAGTCGATCTTCACCTTGTGCTTGCGCAGGTGCTCGCGCGCGCGCAGCAGCTCCTCCAGCGTCGCCACTTCGAAGGCCAGGTGGTGCAGCTCGCGGGCCGAGGCGTCCTCTTCCGCGCCGCCGACGAGCGCGAGGCAGTGATGGTCGCCATTGCAGCGCAGGAACACCATGCCGCCCTTCATCATGGTGTCCGGGTACACGTCCGACACGCGAAAGCCGAGCACGCCGGTGTAGAAGGCCACCGCGCGCGCCATGTCCTTCACCGTGAGCACCACGTGGCCCAGTTTCGCGACGCGAAACGGCAGGCCGGCGGGCGGCGCCATGCGCCGCAGGGCTTCGGCCTGCGGGCTTCTCAGGCCTTCGAGATCGACGACGCCTCGCGTCATGAACTTCGCCTCCTCAAAGCGCGGCAGTTTGGCACAATCCGGGGCGATGAATGTCTCCGACGTGATGGTGCGGTACCTGAAGGCGGCCGGCATCGGCCACGTCTTCGGCTACCCGGGCGACCCGAACATCGAGTTCATGGAAGCCGCACGGCGCGCCGGCCTCGAATTCGTGCTCGGGCGGCGCGAAGGCACCGCGGGCCTGATGGCCGAAGCCTACGGCTTCCTCACCGGGCGGCCGGGCGTTTGCATGTCGACGCTCGGGCCGGGGTCCTCGAACCTGGTGAACGCGGTGGCCAACGCCTACCTCGATCGCGTGCCGATGATCGCGATCTCCGGACAGATCGAACGCAAGCGCGAGCAGACCTTCACGCACCAGGTGCTGAACCACAACCTGATTTTTACCCCGGTGAGCAAGTGGGCCACCCACGTGGCGCCCGACACGGTGGGCGGCGTAATGCGCCGGGCGCTGCGCACCGCGCTGGCCGAGCGCCCGGGCCCGGTGCACATCACCACGCACGCCGACGTGGTCGGCGCCGACGCGAAGGACGATGCGCTGCGCCTGCCGCCGATGGCCGCCACGGCGTTCGGCGGCGACGCCGGCGTCGCGCAGCGCCTGCGCAAGGCGAAGCAGCCCGTGCTCCTCGCCGGCATCGCCGCGCAGCGCGCCAACGCGCATGGGGCGATTGCGCGGCTTGCGGAGCGCGCCGGCATCCCGGTGGTGGTGGCGCCGATGGCGAAGGGCGTGCTCGCCGAGGACCATCCGTACTACGCCGGGACGCTGGACATGGCGTGCAACCAGCTCATGTGGGATTTCCTCAAGGGCAGCGACCTCCTGCTCGCCGTGGGTTTCGACGCGGTCGAGCTGATCAAGCCCTGGGCGCTCTCGGTGCCCACCGTGCACGTCGATGCGCTGCCGAACACCGACCAGATCTACAGCGCGGATACGGAACTCGTCGGCGACATCGCCGCGATCGTCGAGGGCATCGCGGCGGCGTGGAAGGGCGAACCGCGCTCCAGCGCAGCGGCGGTGAAGCGC
>Ga0075421_100003445_pt1 | contig 18920 bp, 10 predicted proteins | sample SoiMetdeltSBSDD5_FD_75292 | JGI IMG/M metagenome (GOLD analysis project Ga0075421, IMG submission 75292) | Bulk soil microbial communities from a Populus tree surrounding site in Tennessee, USA - Soil MetaG P. deltoides SBSDD5 | ecosystem: Environmental > Terrestrial > Soil > Tree plantation... | reverse complement strand
ACCAACACCTCCGCCGCGCCGACGAATACACCCACCAACACGTCAACCGGGCCAACCAACACACCGACGAATACTTCGGTGGCGACGAATACGCCGACCCGGACCAACACCGCCGTCGGCCCGACCAACACGCCGACGAATACTGCCGTGCCGGGCGGGAACCTGGCGCTCAACAAACCGGTGACCGCCTCGTCTGTCGAATCCGGCACCAGCTTCACCGCCAACTTGGCGGTGGATGGAAACACCGGAACTCGCTGGGCGAGCGCCTACAGCGATCCACAGTGGATCCGGGTTGACTTAGGCTCGACGTCCACCATCAGCCGGGTCGTGTTGCGCTGGGAAGCGGCGTACGGCAAGTCCTATCAAATTCAGACGTCCAATGATGATGTGAACTGGACGAACATCTTTAGCACGACGACCGGTGACGGCGGGGTGGATGACCTGACTGGGTTGTCTGGCAGCGGGCGCTACGTCCGCATGTTTGGCACCGTGCGCGCCACCGTCTGGGGTTACTCGCTGTGGGAACTGGAAGTCTATGGCACCGGCGGGCCGACGAACACGCCCGGTCCCTCACCCACGCCCACGAACACGTCCGTCGGGCCGACGGCCACCCGCACCAACACCCCCGTCCCGCCGACCCCTACCCGGACCAATACTCCGGTCCCGCCGACACCCTGCGGCAACTGCGGGGGCGGCCTGCCCAAGCACGTGATTACCGGCTACTGGCACAACTTCAACAACGGCTCCACCGTGATGAAGCTGAGCGCGGTGCCGAGCGCCTACAACCTGATCGCCGTGGCCTTTGCCGATGCGACCGGCTCCCCGGGCGCCGTGACGTTCAACCTGGACCCCGCCACCGGCTACGCCGGCACCGCGGAGTTCATCAGCGACATCAACGCCATTCACTCGCAGGGCCGCAAGGTCATCATCTCCGTCGGCGGGCAGAATGGCACGGTGAGTGTGAGCGACTCCACCTCCGCCACCAACTTCGCCAACAGCATCGTCGGTCTGATGAACACCTATGGCTTCGCCGGCGTGGACATTGACCTGGAGAATGGGATCAATGCCACCTACATGGAGCAAGCGCTGCGCAGCATCAAGTCGCAAAAGCCGAACCTCATCATCACCATGGCGCCTCAGACCATTGACATGCAGCCGGGCCAGGTCAACGGCACCGGCTACTTCAAACTGGCGCTCAACATCCGGGACATCCTGACCATCGTCAACATGCAATACTACAACTCGGGCAGCATGAACGGTTGCGATGGCAACGTGTACTCGCAAGGCACCATCAACTTCCTGACCGCGCTGGCCTGCATCCAACTACAAGCCGGACTGAGTCCGGCTCAGGTGGGGCTGGGGTTACCGGCCACCAGCCAGGCGGCGGGCGGCGGTTTTGTCTCGCCCTCGGTCGTGAACAACGCGCTGGACTGCCTGGCGGCGCGCACCAATTGCGGCAGCTTTGTCCCGGCGCAGGCCTGGCCGGGCATCCGTGGCGCGATGACCTGGTCCATCAACTGGGATGCCACGAGCAGCTACAACTGGGTGAATACTATCAACGCCCACTTGCCGTCGGTGCCCTAATCTTAAGACTCTAACGGTCTCGCGAAGCGGATCGTCAGGGTCTAGCCTGAGAAAGCCTGTTTTACCAAAATCTCCCGCAGGCCTAAAAAACCTGCGGGAGATTCTAAAAAAGGAGTATATCGCTATGACCCAGCCTCTCACTCGTAACCGATTATTTGTTTCATTGATCCTCCTCATGTTTGTCTCCAGCTTTTTTGCCTTGAACGCCTCGCAGGCGTTGGCCTATCCGGCCTGGGATGGCAACTTTCATCCCTACGCGGTGAATGATCTGGTGACCTACAATGGCCGGGACTATCGCTGCCAGCAGGCGCACACCTCGCAGCCGGACTGGAATCCCGTTGCGACTCCGGCCTTGTGGGTAGACTTAGGCCCCACCGGCGGAGCGACAGCCACCTCCACCAATACCTCAACTGGCCCGACTGCAACGAAGACTAACACGTCCTCGGCGCCGACCAACACCCCAACAAGAACGAACACGCCCACCGGGCCGACGCCGACCCGAACGAACACGTCCAGTGCACCAACGAACACTCCAACTCGGACGAACACCCCAACTGGCCCGACGAATACGCCGACGAAGACGCCCACCTCGGGTGGTGCTACCTGCGCGGTGAAGTCCGCGCCGACCGGAAAAGTGTTGCAAGGTTACTGGGAAGCGTGGGACGGCAGCGGCGTTCACCCCGGCATGGGCCATATTCCGATTGGTCAAGTTCCTGCGGGTTACAACGTCATCAATATGGCCTTCCCGGTCATTCTCTCCGACGGCACGGCGCAATGGTTTGATGGAATGGATGTCGGTGTGGACGTGCCCACGCCACAGGAAATCTGCAACGTGAAGGCCGCCGGACACTGGGTGCTGCTCTCCATCGGTGGCGCGGCCGCGGGCATTGATCTCAGTTCCAGCACCGTCGCCGACCGGTTTGTCAACACGATTGTGCCGATCCTCCAAGCGAACAACCTGGATGGGATTGACATTGACCTCGAGACCGGGCTGACGACCGGGCCGAACTACAACACGCTCTCGACCTCGCAGAGCAATCTCATCCGCATCATTGACGGCGTGTTGGCCCGCATGCCCTCCAACTTCATGTTGACCATGGCGCCGGAGACAGCCTACGTGACCGGCGGTCAGATCACCTACGGCTCCATCTGGGGCGCGTATCTGCCCATCATCGGGAAGTACCGCGACAATGGCCGCTTGAGTTGGCTGAACATGCAGTATTACAACGGCAACATGTACGGTTGTCCCGGCGGCGTTCCGACTTCGTATTCCGCCGGAACGGTTGTGGGCTTCGTCGAGCAGACCAAGTGCTTGGCCACCGGCTTCCCGGCCGGCGGCGTGACGTTCTCGTTGCCGTACAGCAAGCAAGTGCCCGGTCTGCCGGCTCAACCCGGCGCGGGCGGCGGCTACATGAGCCCCTCCTTGGTCAGTCAGGCTTGGAGTGGAGTGGGGGGACAGCCCAAAGGCTTAATGACCTGGTCCATTAACTGGGACGGGTCGCTGGGCTGGGATTTCTTGAACGGCAAGCCGTTCTAGTTGCGTGCATAGAGTTTTTCCAAAGTCACCGACGTTCCCCCCCTCCCCCATCGGACAAACCACCGATGGGGGAGGGGAGACGCGCCCTCTCCCCGGAGGGGAGAGGGCCGGGGTGAGGGGGGATGGGGATTGCAAAAAAGATTGATCGCATAGTTCCAAATTTATTCTTAAGGATCAACAGGGTTATGTTCAAAAAAATCGCTCTGAAATATTCTTCCCTGCTGTTTGGACTGATCGTCATCGTGAGTGTTTTTGCTTTGAGCGTGTCGCTGGCCTTAGCGGCGGATCGCGGCCCGTGGGCGCCGAATGTGGCCTATGCGGTCAACGATACTGTCACCTATAACGGCGTTGTTTATTACTGCATCCAGGCGCACACTTCGCAAGTCACCTGGGAGCCGTCGAACGTGCCCGCGCTGTGGGGAGTCGTAGGAACGCCCACGCAAAGCGGTGGGGCGACGGCGACGCGGACGAACACACCGGCCGGCCCGACCGCTACGGCTACGCCTTCGCAGACACCCACGAACACCGCGCCGCCAACGAATACGCCGACGCGGACCAACACACCGACTGGGCCGACGGCCACACCGACCAACACCGCACCGCCGACCAATACACCCACGCGGACGAATACGCCGACTGGGCCAACGCCGACGAAGACGAATACCGCCGTCGGCCCAACGAATACACCCACCCGCACCAACACCCCGGTCGGGCCGACGAACACGCCGGCGGCTGGCGCGCCCGGCAAACCCACCATCAGCATCCAAAAGGTATGGGATGTCGGCGGCGGGAATTACTATGATGTAATCTGGAGCATCTGGAATAACGCCACCGCCACCAGTTGGCAGTTGCTAGAAGATGGGCAGGTAATTTATTCTTCTTCGATTGCCCCCAACCCGAACGGGCAAACCGCGACCTATCGGGTGACGGATAAGACGTACGGCGTCTACGTTTACCAAGTGATTGTCAGTAACGCCAGTGGTTCAGTGGCCAGTGACCCGCAGAGTTATGCCGATGGCGGCGCGAGCAAGATTACTATCAGCAGCATTGACGTGGGCCAGCAGAAGTTCCAAGCCACTGTCTCGCTCGGCACCACGGACTTGCCCTTGAGCATCTTTGGCGCATCGGGCGTCACCTACAGTGCGGCGGTCAACAATACCTCAGTCGCCACCGCGCAAATCGTCAACGGCTCCACGTTGCGGATTCAGGCCCTCCAATCGGGCCGTTCTTCGGTGCGTATTACAGCTTCGACCGGCGACATCCGCTACCTGGGGGTGCGCGTCAAGACTTCCGGCGGAGCCATCCCCGGCATGCCGAATTATCTCTCGGTCGGATCGGTTAGCGAAGACACGGATGCCGACCTGGGTTTCTGGCGCAGCGGCTATACGACTGATCTCACCAACAAGCGCATTGATATTCGCTATGTTTACATCAACGGCGGGCCGTATATCGGCTGGCGTACCTGGACCCCGGTGGATGGTGGCCGCGCGATCACCTTCATCCGCGAGAGCAAGAAGCTGGGGATCATTCCCTTCTTCGTCTACTACAACATCCCCGACGGCGGCGAGAGCTATTTCACCGACAAGCAGCATATTGAAGACCCGACCTACATGTCCGACTACTTCAAAGACCTGAAGTTCTTCCTGGACATCGTCCGCACCGAAGGCGGTGACGAAACGGTCGGCATTGTGTTGGAGCCGGACTTCATCGGCTACATGATGCAGAACTCGAACGGCACCAATCCGACCCCGCTGAACCAATTAATGGCCAAAGCGAGCGCGGCCCATACCAGCGGAGTCTTGACCGCTTCTGATCCGAACTTCCCGGAGACGATCGCGGGCCTGATCCAGGCCATCAACTACACCATTCATAAATATGCGCCCAACGCCTACTATGGCTGGCAGTTCAATCTGTGGGCCTCGCCCGGCGTCACTGTCGGCATCCCCAGCAATGGCTTGATGCACCTGACGGACACGATGGGCATCAGTGCCGGACGCACGGCGATCACGAATGAGGCCAATGCCATCGCCAGTTATTATCTGAATGGCGGGATCACCTCGAATAGCGCCAACTTCATTTCGATTGACAAGTACGGATTGGATGCCGGCGCGGGAGGCTGGCAGAACCCAGCGTCGTCCACCTGGTTCTGGAATGCGGACCACTGGAACAACTACCTGTTGTTTGCCAAGACTCTCGGCCTGGCCGCGGCGAGGCCGGTTGTCTTGTGGCAGATCCCGGTCGGGCACATCAACACCTCGCAGTCCGCCAATCCCTACACCGGCGGCCTGTTCCCGATTCTGGACAACACCTCGCAGCACTACGAAGACTCATCGCCCGATTTCTTCTTAGGCAACGTCTTCAAGCCTGGCTCTACTCGCTTCGGTTACTTCAAGACCAACTTGGGCGGCGATCCCAAAGTGACGAACAATGGCACTGATACCGTTACCTGGGCCTCGCACATGCAGGAAGTTAAGAACAATGGCATTGTCTCCATCCTCTTCGGGGCCGGGGTGGGAGGCAGCACGCACGGCACAGGTTCGCCCCCAACCGATAGCTACTGGTGGATCACGGCTGTGCAGAAATATTTTGTCAACGGCGTGATTCCGCTGAACTAACAGCGCACCATCGGAAATCGCTTTAGGGTCTAAAAAAAACAAAGGAGCAATGCAATGTTTAGAAATGCCTCTCTCAAATCCTTGATGCTGTTCATACTGATTGTCGCCATCGGTGTGTTTGCTTTGAATGTCTCACTTGTTTTGGCGGCGGATCGCGGCCCGTGGGCGCCGAACGTGGCCTATGCCGTGAATGACACCGTCACCTATGCCGGCGTCGTCTACAAATGTATTCAGGCGCACACCTCGCAAGTCACTTGGGAACCGCCGAATGTCCCGGCGCTCTGGGGGGTAGTCGGTACACCTACCGCTGGGGGTGGCTCAACGAATACGCCGACCAACACCTCGGCGCCGCCCACCAATACACCGACGAATACCTCGGTTGGCCCAACCAACACGCCGACCAACACCTCGTCCGTGCCGACCAATACGCCGACGCGCACGAATACGCCCATCGGGCCGACGAACACCTCGGTGGCTCCAACCAATACACCGACGAATACGTCCGTGCCCGGGGGGAACTTGGCGCTCAACAAACCGGCCACGGCGTCCTCGGTTGAATCTGGCACAAACTTCACGGCCAACCTCGCGGTGGACGGCAGCACCGGGACCCGTTGGGCCAGCGCCTACAGTGATCCGCAGTGGCTGCAAGTGGACCTCGGCTCAACCGCTACCATCAGCCGCGTGGTGTTACGCTGGGAAGCCGCTTACGGCAAGTCGTATCAAATCCAAACATCCAATGACGCCACGAACTGGACGAATATCTTCAGCACGACAACCGGCGATGGCGGTGTGGATGACTTGACCGGCTTGAGCGGCAGTGGCCGCTATGTCCGGATGCTCGGCACTGTGCGCGCGACACAGTGGGGTTACTCGCTCTGGGAATTGGAAGTCTATGGTACCGGCGGCCCGACGAACACACCTGGCCCATCGCCGACGCCGACGAATACTTCGGCAGTGCCAACCAACACGCCCACCAACACGGCGATTCCACCCACGCCCACCCGAACGAATACCCCCGTCGGCCCAACGGCCACACCCTGCGCCAGTTGTGGTCTGCCCAAACGGGTCATGGTGGGCTATTGGCACAACTTTGACAATGGCTCCGGCTTCATCCGCTTGCGCAACGTCTCCACCAAGTGGGATGTCATCATCGTCGCCTTCGGCGAGCCGACCAGCCCCACATCTGGCAACATCGTCTTCACGCCGTTTGACGGCGCAACGGAGTTCTCGTCCGATCTGGCTTATCTCCACAGCCTGGGCAAGAAGGTGCTGCTCTCCATCGGCGGCGCGAATGGCACGGTGCAACTCACCAGCACCGGCGCGCGCGACGCCTTCGTCAGCTCGGTCACTTCCCTCATCAACACCTATGGCTTTGATGGATTGGACATTGACTTTGAAGGCCAGTCGTTGATCTTGAACTCGGGTGATAGCAACTTCATGAACCCGACTACGCCGGTGATCGTCAATACGATCTCCGCCATCCGCTCGGTCCGCAACAACTTCGGGTCAAGCTTCATCCTGACGATGGCGCCGGAGACGTTCTTCGTTCAATTAGGCTATCAATTCTATGGCGGCACCTGCTCGGGCTGCGACCGCCGCGCCGGGGCTTTCCTGCCGGTGATCTACGGCACGCGCGATATCCTCACCTGGCTGCAAGTCCAAGACTATAACTCCGGGCCGATCATGGGGTTGGACAATACGTATTACAGCATGGGCAGCCCGGACTTCCACTCCGCTATGTTGGATATGACGCTGACGAACTTCGTCGTCGCCGGAACAGGCCAAACCTTCCCGGCGCTGCGCCCGGATCAGGTCGCGCTCGGCTTGCCGGCAACGGTGAACGCGGGCAACGGTTACATGTCGCCGACGGAAGTGCAGAAGGCGTTGAACTACATCATCAAGGGCCAATCGTACGGTGGGGCCTACGTCAAACGCAATACCGTTCCCACGCCGAACAATCTGCGGGGCGTGATGACGTGGTCTATCAACTGGGATGCGTATAACGGCGTCTTTGAGTTCTCGAATAGCTATCGCACTTACCTGGATGGACTGCCCTAGGAGTTAACTCCGCCTCACCCCCAGCCCCTCTCCCGAACGCGGTTTTTGCGTTCGGGAGAGGGGAGAAATACATCGGACTCTGCTCCCCCTCTCCTGACGACGTACCCTGAGAGGAGCGAAGCGAAGTCGAAGGGCGTCGTCAAGAGCCCTAAAGGGTGCTTCGCGAAGGGGGCCGGGGGGCGAGGCCGAAAAGTAAAAGAGGAGAAACGTCGCTGGTACTGTAGCTTTGAACAAGAGGAACAAGGCGCTTTTCTGGACTTGGGGAAAAACCCGAATCAGAGTATATATAAGCGCTATGAAGCCTCCCTTTCAGAAGGCTACTCACCAGCAAACCAAAACCTACAACAGTCAGTTGGTCCTCAAGACCATCTATGATCATGGCCGGATCAGCCGAGCGGATGTAGCGCGCCATACCCGCTTGACGCGCACCACCGTTTCCAGCGTCGTGGCGGATTTGATCGAGAAGGGATTGATGGAGGAGGTCGGCCACGGGCCTTCCGCCGGCGGCAAGGCTCCCATCCTGCTGAGTGTGATAGATGATGCCCGGCATCTGATTGGGATTGACTTAGCCAACGGCGAGTTCCGGGGCGCGGTCGTTAATCTGCGGGGCGAAATCCGGCATGCCATCTACCGTCCGTTGCAAGGTCGTCAAGGCGAAAACGCGCTGGAGATGGTCTATGAATTAGTGAATGCCTTGAAGAGCGCTGCCACTCGCCCGTTGTTAGGCATTGGCATCGGCACCCCCGGATTAATTGATACAACCAACGGGGTTGTGTGCCAGGCAGTCAATCTGGATTGGCGAGATTTACCTTTGCGAAGTATCCTTCAGGCTCGCTATAATCTCCCAATCTACTTGGCGAATGATAGCCATGTCGCGGCGTTGGCGGAGTACATTTTTGGCAGCGGACAGAACATGACCAATCTCGTGGTGGTCAAAGTGGGGGAGGGGATTGGCGCTGGGATTGTGATTGGTGGCCAGCTCTTTCAAGGGGATGGTTATGGGGCAGGTGAAATTGGTCATACCACCGTCGTAGAGAATGGGCTGCGTTGCCCGTGCGGGAATTTGGGCTGTCTAGAAACAGTGGCCAGCACGCGCGCCATCCTGGAGCGGGCTCGGGCGGTAGCTCAGACAGAGCCGGGTTCGGCTTTACACCAATTCGTGGCCCGGCCGGTAGACCTGACCCTGGAAGCTCTCGGGGAGGCCTTTCAGTCCGGCGATGAGGCCTCACAGCGGATCATTTTGGAGGCGGGACATTATCTGGGAATTGCCGTCTCCCATTTGGTCAATACGCTGAACATTCAACATATTTCGATCTTGGGCAGCCTGACTCGTTTTGGCTCGCCCTTCTTGGAGGCTGTTCGGGAAGAGATGCTCCGGCGTTCACTCTCAGCGCTGGCCCGCGAAACACAAGTCAGTTATGCCGACCTGGGCCAAGATGTAGTGATTTTAGGGGCCTCGGCGTTGCTATTGACCCATGAGCTTGGATTGGGATTAATTCGTTGATAACGCTAGAATGCTGAAACAGCTCAACAGTTGAAAAGGGTTTACCGAATGACACTCAAAGGGATTGCAGTGAGACCTCTCAAAAAACTTTCAAGGCGCTTATGGGTGGGGGTGGATGTCGGCGGCAGCAAGGTGGCGGTGCTGGTGGTAGATACACAACGCCGGGTGCGCGGCCGGGCGACGGCGCCCACGGATGTTAGTGGCCCGGAGCGAACCGTCGCCAGCATTGTCGCCGCCATTCGGGAAGGGCTACGCGCGGCGAATGCCCAAATGGAAGAGATCGCTGCGGTCGGGCTGGGAATTCCCGGGCGCGTGATGCCTGAGACAGGGGTGGTCCAGTTGGCCGTCAACTTAAATTTAAAAGAGTTTCCGGTCGGGGAGTTATTGGAAGCCCAGATCGGCGCGCCGTGCTTTTTAGAGAACGATGTGCGCGTGGCGACCTCCGGCGTTTATCACTTCAATGGCAACCACACCTTGCGGAATATGGCCTATCTGAGTGTGGGCACCGGGATTGCCGCCGGCTTGATTATCAACGGAGAATTGTATCGGGGCTCCAGTGGGATGGCCGGGGAAATCGGACACATGGTCATTGACCCACAAGGCCCGCGCTGCGGCTGCGGCGCCTTTGGCTGTTTGGAGACTTTTGCGGCCGGACCGGCCATTGCCCGGCTGGGACGGCGCGCAGTGGAATTGGGAACCTCCCGGCTGTTGAAGGATTCTGAGCCGATCACCGCCGAAAGTGTGTATGAGGCGGCGCGCCAGGGAGACACCGCGGCGCAGGCGATTGTCGAGAAAGCCGGACGGTATTTGGGCCAGGCCTTGCAATGGTTGGTCACTGCTTACGATGTCGAGCGGATTGTCTTGGGCGGCGGGGTAGCCTGCGCCGGAGACGCTTTTTGGCAGCCCATCCAGCGCGAGTTAGATCGTCAGCGCAAGACCTCGCCGTTGGCCTCGGACCTGTTGACCTCGGACATGTTTCACCTCTTGCCCGCCGATTACGATGCCGGGATTTGGGGTGCCATCGCGCTGGCGCAACATCGCCTGGAAAAAGAACAAGAAGAAACGGCTTCTTGGGAATCAGTCTGAAACCGATCTCGGATCGCAACGCAGAGTTTATCCCAACAGAGTGCCTACGCACTCTGTTTTTATTTTCTCTATTAAACCACTATCACTCGGGTTCCAGGCGCGGCCCCTCCGGAGTATCCTCCACCTTCCACCCCAGCGCAGAAATACGCTGTCGTATCTCATCCGCCGCCGACCAATCCCGATGATCCCGCGCGGCTTGGCGCTGCGTGACCAGCGCCAGGACTTCGGCCGGCGCTTCCGCTGGGGTGGGGGTCTGGCCTTGGGCCGCCAGGGCTTCTTCCCAAACGTCAGCCGGGATCGTTGCGGATAAGTCCGCTGATTGAAGTGCGCCTAAGTGCGTCAACGGGAAATGTTGTGAAGCGGCAAAGCGTTGTTCCGTGTTCGATCTAATAATTGTGACGTGGCCGCGCCCCATCACCTCGCAGGTGGCTTGCTGCCGGTCAATGATCAGCGCTGTATGCTCATCAATCCCCACGATCGTAACGTCCGGCGGGAGCAGTGTACACAGTTGAGCAAACCGGGCCTGGCCCATAAAGCAGCGGCTCGTATCCAAATCGGCGCCCCCTTCGGCGTTATCCCAATGCGGAATGAAAACCAGTGGCAGCCCGTCCCCTCCAAAAAAATCTAAGCCTCGGTGCCAATGTAAATCTGCGCCGACCTTATAGATTTCATAGACGGGCAAGGTCTGAGTGCCCATGGCCAGGGCGGCGGCGCTCGCCAGAACTAGCGTGGTTCCCAGATGACAGCGGGCTGTGAGCCGATGCCAGGCGCGGGTGTGCTCCAACTGTCGAACCGTATACGTCGGACTCCCCGGTCCGAGAAAGATCAAATGGGCGTTGAGGAGCGGCTGGGTCAGTTCGGCATTGTCCGGGCTGAGGGGGGTATCGCGTTTGCGAGCCGGAATGACCGAAATTTCCGGCTGGTGATTTTGCAAACGCTGGCGCAAAAAGTTCGCGATGCGCCCGGCCACCATTTCTGAGTTTGGCTCGAAACCGGCCGGCGTCTCCAGAATAGCAATGCGCGGTGGGCTGACGGAAAGCCGTTGGACGATGTTTTCAAAAATACGTCCGCCGTTGGGCGACGTTTCACCCGAGCCGAACAATACGACCAGGCCGGGATGGGTTGTGGTCACAACAGTGAGGTGGAGATTAAACCGCGCGCCGTCAGCCAGTGTTTCAAGCTATGGGTATCCGGCTCGGTAATCAGGGAGCCGCGATCTACACCGCGCGGCGACCGGCCGGCCTCGAGCGGTCGGGGCTCGGTCACGGGGAACAAATCGCCGGGGCGCGCCAAAACCAAAGTCGGCACGGCTTGAAAGCCTCCGGTCCACGACTCCACGCGGGCGCGCGCCTCGGCGTCGAGATCAATCATGATTTCGGTATACGGAATGTCGTATTCTTCCAGAATTCTTTTAGCCCGCATGCAATCCGGGCAGGGGATGGTGCGCGTGTAGAGGATGAGTTCTTTCAGGGCTTGATCCATGGGGGCAAATGATAAATGATTATTGGGGGGGCAGCAACCCCCTGATATTGAAGTGATACGTGACGCGTGATACGTGAACCAGGTTTTCACGTATCACGTGTCACGCGTCACCTTGAGAGTCTATTATAATCACTGAAAAGACCTATCCAATGGATTTCTACGACACCTACGTCAGAAATGCTTTTGTCCCAGAGAACTTCTTTCGCTCCGCGCCTGTTGAAGAGCGAGCGCTGCCGACTTTTGAGTCTAGCCGCTTGATTTTGCCCCAGCCCTTTTGGGAGAATCACGCGGCGGTCATTGACTGTTACTGGAAAACCTGGGAGCTGGCCTTTAAAAACCTCCGCCGCCCCGTCGCCGGCAGCGGGTTCGTCGCCAACTACCTTGACACCGCCTTCAACGACCATTTATTCATGTGGGACTCAGCCTTTATTGTGCTCTTCGCGCGCTATGGTCAGCGCGCTTTTAATTTCCAGCGCACACTCGATAATTTATACGCCCGCCAGCACCCGGATGGTTTCATCTGCCGGGAGATTCGCGAGGCGGATGGACAAGATCGCTTTCATCGCTTTGATCCCGCCAGCACCGGCCCGAACATCTTGCCGTGGGCCGAGTGGGAATATTTCCTCAACCTCGGCGACGGGGAGCGTTTGGCGCGCGTCTTCCCGGTGCTCGTTGCTTATCATCAGTGGCTGCGGACCTATCGCACCTGGCCGGATGGCAGTTATTGGTCCTCCGGCTGGGGCTGTGGCATGGATAACCAGCCGCGCTTGCTCGCCGGGTATTCGCCGGCATTGAGTCATGGGCATCAGTCCTGGGTAGACACGTGCTTCCAGCAAATTCTCTCCGCGCGCATTCTCCTAAAGATGGCCGAGGTATTAGGGAGGAGCGCCGAGGTTGCAGATTTGAAAAGTGAGATGGATCGTCTCATCCGCTTTGTAAATGAGCACTTGTGGGACGAAGAGTCCACGTTTTATTTTGATCGCCGGGCGGATGGGAGTCTCTCGGATGTAAAAACCATCGGCGCTTTTTGGGCCTTGCTCGCGGAGGCTGTTCCTGCGACTCGCCTGGAAAAATTTATTCGGCATTTGCGTAACCCGGCGGAGTTCAATCGGCCGCACCGTGTGCCGACGCTCTCCGCCGATCATCCTCAGTATCACCCGGATGGCGACTATTGGCAGGGGAGTGTCTGGGCGCCGACGAACTACATGCTCCTGCGCGGTTTGAGCCAAGTGGGGGCTGAAGCTTTGGCGCATGAAATTGCGCTCAACCATCTTCAGCAAGTCGTGCAAGTTTTTGAACAAACCGGCACGCTTTGGGAAAATTACGCGCCCGAATCCAGTGCGCCCGGTAACATCGCCAAAAAAGATTTCGTCGGCTGGACCGGTTTGCCGCCTGTCGCCGTTCTCTTTGAATATATTTTGGGGTTGAAGCCAATTGTGACTGAGACGAAATTAACTTGGACCGTCAGGCTTTTAGAAGAACATGGCGTCTCGCAGTATTCCTTTGGGCCGACCGGTTCACTTGATTTACATTGCGCGGCGCGTTCCGCTTCCACGCAAAAGCCGGTGATTACTGCTTCTTCTACTGTTCCGGTCAAGCTTGAGATTCGGTGGGAGGGAGGGGTGGAGAGTCTGGAGTTGGGTTGAACAAATTCGTTTCTTAATCATCTACCGGCTACTCTGAAGTAGCGAGTAGGTCTGTTTTGGCTGTGGCAACATCATAACTCCAAATACTTTCAGCGTATCCTGATCTACTATAAGGAGTATACTCACCTGGAACTCTATTGTAATAAAGCCTCTTTGAATCGGGTAACCAAGTAATGTTCGTGAAATGCATTTCGCCGTCGGTGGAAGCAATCTTCTGTAACTGTTGAGTATCCTGTTCCCATAAGTAGAGGGTTGGATTGGAATTGGCGTCAAAAGTGCCAAAAACAAAATAGTGTCCATCGGGACTCCAGCGTCCCTGACTGACTGTCGCTGTATCGAGATTAGTGACGGTCTGTAACGCGCTGTTATCGGTGGAGAGAAAGGCAACCCGCGTTTGGTCATTTGAAAGTTTTTGCCACAGGGTCAGTCCACCGGTGGGACACCAATCCAACAGTTGAGCATTCTCAATTTGTGTCTGAATGTTTCCCGCTCTGTCTATCACATAGAATGTGCCTAATTCAAAGGGATCATCGCTATCTCCAAAATAAAAACTCACCAAGGCTCCATCGGGTGAGATAGAAGGTTTATCAAACAAGGGAAAATATTTTTCTTCAGTCGGGACGCCTGAATTCCAGATTGGACTGACTTGACCCGTCAACAAATTCACCTCATTCACGGTGGCTGTCTGAATAGTGGGATCAAAGCTGTGTCCGGTGCCAGTGACGATGAGAAACTTATTATCTGGAGAAATGGCAAAAAGCCCGGCGGTGCTCCAGGGGAGAGACCATTGTCTGCGCCCCGCGTAGTTATAACCTTCAAGGTTTTCACAGGGCGATCCACAATGGGACTGAAATAGAAATAAATCCGAATTGATTGGATAGACATAAGCGTCTGACATCATTCGGAGCAGAGGCGTGAAGGTATGTCTGGTCAAGTCTGCCAGCGAAACTTCCGAGTCCTGGAGATTGATAAAAAACAACTTGTCATTGGAGGTCCAAACACTCTTTACCGTAAACGGATGTGAAAAACTACCAACAAATTTACTGAGAGGTTCAACTCTTTTTTCGTCAGCCAACCACAGGCGAAAGTCGCTTTTGTTGGCAGTCGAATCGTCGGCGGAGTAATGAGGGTAGATCAACTTTGAACCATCCGGCGACCAACTGGCTCGGCTAACCAATCGGTCAATCTCTTGAAATTGTCCCCTGGCTGGCTCTGTCTCTACGAAGAGCACACCATGCACAATGAGGGCCAGTTGCCCGCGGCTGCTGAGAATAGGTTCTGATACTGCGTCTGGATAGTCCGGCCCTCGTTCGACGAGGATTAAAGGTGAAGCCGTAGCGGTGGGAACCGACGTAATCGTCGGGATAGCCGTCAGTGTCATTGTAGGCAGTGGGCGAGAGGTCAAGGTTGATTCTATCAGTTGTGTAGATGATGGACTGACAACGGGTGTAGCTGTCGGCTTTGCAATAGAGCAAGACACCCCGATCAGCAGAAGGAGAATGGGTACTAGACTAAAGCAGCGCTTCATATCCTGGCGATAGAACTCTCAAGTATGATACACCAACTCTCCAGGCGCGCTGATTTTTTGTCCGTGTTAGATACTCTTAGGGTCTGAAGCACGGAAAAGTCCTCAAAATGTGCGCTTAAGTCCATGACTTCTCAAGTTGATCTCCCTATAATCAAGGGTATCTGCACAACTCATCCGGCTCGTTTAAGATTTAGGGAGGAATGAATATGACCAAGCGATTTCGTTTTCTAACCTGGGGAGTAATCGTAGTCCTGCTCACCAGCCTGTTTCAAGGTTGGGTTCCGGCTCACGCCGCCCAATCGGTGACGGTGACCACAACGTTGTACCAGCGCCCGGACGGGCTAAACCGCACTCACCTAAGCATGAAGTACATCGGCTCCATTGAAGCCGCCACGCGTTTCAACACGGCGGACATGCTCGACCTGGGGATCAACTCGCTGAAGTTGTATATGGGGATGCCGCGCGTGGAAATGACGGATGATGACGGCGTGTACGGTTCGCCGTCCATTGCCCAGATCAAAGCCAATCCCAACATCATCCCCTGGGCGTTTTGGGACAATGCCTTCCAATGCTTGTGCGCTTATACGGACCCGGACTGGGGGACGGCGGAGCCACACGCTTTAATCAGCATTGAGACCGTCATCGCCGAATTAAGGGTGGCTGGGATTGAGCCGACCATTCAACTCCGCATTCGTGGGCCGGCGGACCAACCCCAATGGATTCCTAAAGTCCCCCTCACTCAAGCCGACTATAACGAGTTTTGGGAGTATGCCTTCGCCGTGATGTACTGGCTCAACGTGCGGCACAACTATCAGATTACCAAGATCGAGGCGATGGGCGAACCGGATGGAGGCACTTACAGCGGCGGCCCGGATAATCTCGCCCTCATCTACGACAACCTGTACGACGCGGCGCATGCGGTCAACGACCCGCTCGGATTGCCGGTGATCTTGGGAGCGCCCATCAACCAGTCCCAACATATTGAATATATTGATTATATGTTGCAGCGCCGGGATGCGAAGATAGACAGCGTTAACTACGATGACCATTCCGCGACTCAGGATGCCTACGCCCGCGGCTACTGGTCGCGGGTGATGAATAATAACTCCGATGGAATCCTGGAGCCGTTGGTCGGCACCGAATGGGGCCCGTCACTGACGGGTTACAGCACCGTCCCGAAAGCCCTGCCGCTTATCCAGAGTCTGATTGACCAATCGCAGAGTGACATGCTCGGCAGCAACTTATTCTCCATGTATGAAGGTTCGGGCTGGCCGGGTCTGGTCAAAGCGGATGGGACGCGCGTGGAGGGCTACTATGCGATGCGCCTCGGGATTCGAGCGCTGCAGGACGCTAAGACTCTCTATAACGTTACAACGACCGACACGGGTCGTTCGTATGCCGCTTCCAAAGATACCAACAATCTTTACCTGCTCGTCTTGAATTTATCGAACCAGGACCAAACTATCAGTGCGAATGTATCGGCGCATATCTCCAGCGGCACGGCCACAATCTACGAATACAGCGCCGCTCACAAGGATACAGTGGTGGGGACGCCCGCGCTCAACGCTGGGGCGTTTAGCTTCGCCGCACCCAAGAATAGCGCCGCGCTGGCGGTGATTCCCTTGGGTGGTGGTGGGCCAACCGCTACGGCGACGCCTTCGCCGACGCCTACGCGGACAAATACCCCGGCTCTGCCCACCCACACGCCGACACAAACCAACACCCCCGGCGGCCCGACAGCGACCAATACGCCGGTCGCGACAGCGACGCCAACCCACACGCCCACCTGGACCAATACGCCTCTGCCGCCTACGAATACTCCGACGCGCACGAATACACCCGCGCCCGGCGGCGATATTTCCTTCGCGACCAGTGTGACGATCCAAGGGCCGCTGCGCAATGACTATGGCCAGTTCGTCGGCACGAAGATCACCGTGGGCGGGTCGGCGATCACCGTCACTCAATTAGGGCGCTACTTCATCAGCGGCAATAGCGGCACACATACCCTGAAGATTGTCCGGGCCAGTGATGGCGTTGATCAGGGGAGCACTTCAATCAACATGAGCGCGGGCGCTGCCGATAGCTTGGGCTTCAAGTATGCCGCCCTGGGGTCGCCGGTGACGTTAGCGGCCAACACGGTTTACTACATCGTCTCGCTGGAAGTCGTTGGGGGTGACCAGTGGTATGGTGGACAAGGCATTGAACCAATCCTGGCGACCACTGGAGTCGCTACCATCAACTCCGCTATCTATTGGAAGACTCAGTCAGGCGGCGCCTGGGCCACGGAAGGCTCCGCCGGTTATAGTTTTGTGCCGGTGAACTTTAAGTATCAGTAACTCAGGTTGTGGAAACCCACGGTGCGCCGCACTTGGCTTATAAAGTGCGGCGCACTTGTTTGTCCAATGATAGGAGCCTCACCTGGCCGGAAGTGGATTGAAGTGATTGACTCCCCCTGCGACTTAATTGCGCTTTTTTTATGGGATTGTCCTGTGAGATTCGCTATAGTCGGGGAGGTCCCCGGAGACCTTCGGGCGCGCTGATTTTTTGTCCGACTTGGCTGTGATGGTCGGGCGTGTTATCATCTGGTGCCTCATCGTTCTACGTATCTTTCAGCGCAGCGTCTGGCCTGAGTCGGCAGGGCCGGGCGGTCACCCCACTGCCGGATAGAAAGGAGTCGTCCCAAATTAAAAGTATTTAGACTCGGTTCGCCTTGCTTTTAACCTGATCAAACACGCCTGTGTCAGAGGAGAATAGAGGAGACAACATGAAGACTGCAAAACCCTTCCGCTTTTTATGGGTCGTTGTGCTAGCTACCTCGCTATTGCTGGCGAGCTGCGGCCCAGCCGCCACCACACCCGCGCCGACGGCCGTGCCCACAGAAGCTGCGCCGACCGAGGCCGCGCCGACGGAAGCCGTCGAGCCAACTGCCGCCGCCGAACCGGTGGAATTGGTCTATTGGGCCATGTGGAATGAGACCGAGCCGCAGGGCGATGTCATCAAGGACGCGGTGAAAGATTTCGAGGCCGCCAATCCCGGGGTCACGGTCAAAGTTCAGTGGAATGGCCGCGACATCCGCAAGTTGATTGTCCCGGCGCTCGAGAGCGGCGAAAACATTGACCTGTTTGATAACGACCAGGTCTGGATCAACGGCCACGCCAAAAAGTACTTGCTTCCGCTGGATAGTTATCTGGATCAACCGGCGGTTGGGGAAGAGGGCCGGACGGTCGGCGAGACGTTGAACCAAGCCTTGCTCGGGCCTTCGACTTCGGAGGGCAAACTGCTGAATGTCCCTTACCAGCCGTATGCGGTTATGTTCTTCTACAACAAAGAGCATTTCGAGAAAGCCGGCATCACCAAAGTCCCAGAAACGTGGGATGAATTCCTGGCTGCCAATGAAGCACTCAAGAAAGCCGGTTTTGCGCCGATCACGACCGATGTCGATTCGTATCTGGACGTCATCATCGGCTACTATGCTGAACGCGCCAAAGGGTGCGACTTCTTCATGGAAACCTTGACGGATAAGACTGGTGAGATGTGGCGTGATCCCGCCTACCTGCAAATGGCTGAGGACATTCAGACCCTCAACGACAAAGGCTATATCGCCGAGGGCACGTCTGGCAATCTTTATCCGGCGGGCCAGCAGCAGTTGGCGTTGGGGGAAGTGACGATGTACCTCAATGGCACCTGGCTGCCGACCGAGGTCAAGGACACGGCCGGGCCGGATTTCCAGTGGGGCGCTTTTTCCTTCCCCACCGTCAAAGACGGCGTGAATCCGATCTCCGACATTATGATGGGTTCGCAAGGGATCGCCGTCATGAACACCTCCAAGCACCCCGACCAGGCGTTTGAATTCATCAAATATCTGGTCAGCAAGAAAACC
>Ga0075421_100003442_pt1 | contig 18922 bp, 18 predicted proteins | sample SoiMetdeltSBSDD5_FD_75292 | JGI IMG/M metagenome (GOLD analysis project Ga0075421, IMG submission 75292) | Bulk soil microbial communities from a Populus tree surrounding site in Tennessee, USA - Soil MetaG P. deltoides SBSDD5 | ecosystem: Environmental > Terrestrial > Soil > Tree plantation... | reverse complement strand
CGCGCCGGACGGAGGGCTCCCGCCGCGCGGAAGGGCCGTCTGCGGCCCTGAGCACGGTGGGATACCGGCCGTCCCGCGGGGCCCCGTGCCGTACCACGGGGCCTCGCAGTCTTTCCCCGCCCATCTGTTCCGTCGTCGGGCGTCACTGATCGCCGCCTTTTTCGTCGAGGTGGAACTGGTGCAGCACGAGGTGCATCACCGGCGCCAGGATGAGGGCGGCGAGGCCGAGGAGGATCACGCCGGAGAAGAGGGCGTAGCCGGCCGCGAAGAGCTTGGCGGCCGTTGTCGTCGCCTCGTGGATCGGGCCCATTCCGGAGAGGATCATCGACGCCTCCAGGAGGGCGTCGATCCAGGGGAGGCCCTGCGTGACGTGGTAGCCGGTGACCCCGATCGACAGCGCGACGGCGATGACCGCTGCGGCAACCACGGCATGCAAGAGCATCCGTTTCGCGAACTCTTGCCGGCTGAGTAGCGGCGCGCGCCGAGCCTTGTTCATTGCTGTGGTGGCGTCTAGATCGTGACGCCGTACCGCTCGCGCAGGATGTCGAGGTGGTGGCGGCAGTGGCCGGCGAGGACGTGGATGAGCGCGCGCACGGTGAACGGCTTGTTGTTGGCCACGCCGGTGCGCGACCACGCCTCGGCGTCGAGGTTGCGCAGGAGGGAGAGGTTGGCGTCGCGCAACAGGACCAGCTCGGCGACGAGGTCTGCGATGGGGCGCTGGTGCGAGCCCGAGCGTTCGGCGTAGACGTTCTCGTCGAAGCCGGGCAGCGACTGGGTGTCGCCGCGGCTCATGCAGAAGATGCGGTAGCCGAACACGCGCTCGGCGTCGCAGACGTGGCCGATGACCTCACGGACGCTCCACTTGCCTTCGGCATAGCGGTGCGTCTCGAGGTCGCCGGTGACGTTGTGGGGCAGTGCGGCGAGCTGGCCGCGCTGCCCTTCGAGAGTGGCGAGGATGTCGGTGCTGTCGCTCACCTTGCCGACGTAGGCGGCGTAGGAGGGCGCGTATTCGGATTCCGCGGGGCGGCGGTTCATGGTGTCGGCTCCTCTCGGATCTTCGGCCGGGATGTCAATCGTCGCGGTGGACCAGCGCCGGCGAGAAGGCCGGCAGGCAGATGGCCACGTATTCGGCCCCGTCGTCGCCGGGCGTGCTGTAGCGCACCCATTCGCCGGGCTCCGTGATCACCGCCTGGCCGGCGTCCACCTGCACCTCGGCACCGTCCTCGAGCTCGATGCGCACGCGGCCGCGGAGCACGACGGTGATCTCGCGGAACTGCGGCCGCTGGCCGGGCTCCTGCCAGCCGCCCGGGGAGCGCATCCGGGCGACGCTCACCTCGTTGGTGCCGGTGCTCGGGCCGCCGACGAACTCCTCGATGATCTTCGGCTTGTTGCCGGCGGCGGCGATGACGACGGGGGCGGGCACGAGTCGGGCCATGGTTGCGTCTCCGGGTGGTCGGGATCGTCGAGGGGTTCAGGCCATCACGGCGAGGGTGGAGAAGAAGGGGTCGAGGAGCTCGGCCTCGCCCGCCAGCGTGGCCCGCTCGCGCACCTCCGCCCCCGGCATCCCCTTGGTGAGGAGGAGCCAGGCGTCCTCCTCGTCGAGGGCGAGCGAGGCGCGCCTGTCGGGACCCTCGCCGGCGAGAAGCTTCCACGCGTCGGGTTCACGCCGCAGCGCGTAGCGGAGCGTGCGCTCGCCGCGGATGGCGATGGCGATCGAGGTACCGGGCGCCGCTTTCACCGCGGCGTACCGGTGGGGTAGCGCGCGCAGGAAGGTGTCGAAGACCGCCGCCGAGAGCACGGGGTCGGTGAGCGGCGGCGCACCGACGGCGAGGCGGATCTGCTGCTGGTGCAGCCAGCGCTCGGTGAGCTCGCGCGCGACGTCGAACCAGGCCGCCGATCTCGTCTCGCCGGCCCAGGCGACGGGGAAGAGCGCCTTTCCCCGGGGATCTACGGCGGCGAGGTGCGCCGCGAGCTGGGGCTCGACCCAGGCCATGAGATCGACGATGGCGCGAGGGCTCAGGCGGCGGCTCGCGGTCACCCATTCGGCGTTGAGACCGTCGAGGAAGGCGACGAGGTCGCGGTAGCTGCCGATCGGGTGGGGCGGTGGTGGCGGCAGGTGACCGTCGCGGCCGAACGACAGGCGACGGAACGCGGTATCGAGGAGGTGCGCCGCGATGTCGCGCACGGCCCATGCACGGCAGACCGTGGGCCGGGTCCAGGCTTCCGCCGGCAGGCCGCGCAGCAATGCGAGGAGCCGCTCGCCCAGCGGCGCGAAGAGGTTCGCGCAGAGCGTCGGCGGGAGCGGCTCGAGGGGCTGCCCGGGCACCGCGCGACTCTATCGTCACCCGCCGTGCTCGATGTCGGCACCGTCCCATCGGTGAGGCACGATGAACCGCCCGTGGACGGCGGCCGTACCCACCAGAGGACCCGAGGTGAGACGATGGAGTCGATCCCGGGAAGTGACGATTCCGAGGGAGGGTCGATGAAGCGCCTGGTGCCGAAGCACCCACTGGCCGTCCGCTGGTTCCACTGGGTCAACTTCCCCCTGCTCGCGCTCATGGTGTGGAGCGGGTTCCTCATCTACTGGGCGAACCCCGTCTACCGCATCGGCTGGGGGGAGCACACGTTGCTGGCGATGAAGCTCTCCCCGAAGCTCTACCAGCTCCTCCACGTCAACAGCCGGCTGGCGCAGGGGATGGCGTGGCACTTTTTCCTGATGTGGCTCTTCGCGATCAACGGCGTGCTCTACGTCGCCTACACGGCGGTGTCCGGCGAGTGGCGCCACCTGCTGCCCGATCGCCGCTCGCTGCGCGAGGCGTGGCAAGTGATGCTCCACGACCTGCACCTCTCCAAGGTCGCGCCGCCGCAGGGGAAGTTCAACGGCGCGCAGAAGATCGCCTACACCATGGTGGTGGTGATGGGGCTCGGGTCGCTGCTCACCGGGCTCGCGATCTACAAGCCGGTGCAGGTCAACTGGCTCACCGCCCTCTTTGGCGGCTATGCGACGGCGCGCTTCCTCCACTTCTGGCTGACGGTCGGCTACGTGCTCTTCTTCCTCGTCCACGTCGGCCAGGTGGTCAAGGCCGGCTGGAACAACTTCCGCGCGATGGTGATCGGCGTCGAGGTCGTGGATGAGCCGGCGACCGAGGAGCCCTCATGAGCGAGAGCGACGGCGGGCGCGAATCCGAAGGCGCGAAGGAGGGCGAGGCGCGGGCCGAGAGCGCGCCGCCGGCCTCGCCGACGCAGCCTGCAGCAGACCTCGTGGCCAACGAGGCCGCCGCCGACGAGCCGAAGGTGCCGTCGACGGTCGTCGCAGCCATGCCGTCGCTCGCCGCGACGGCCACGGACGCCGACGTCGAGCGCCAGCTCACGCGCCTGTCGCGGCGGGGCTTCCTGACCCTCGCCGCCGGCGGGGCGAGCGCCGTCCTCGGCTGGCGCTGGCTGATCTCGCGCCCGGGCGATTCGGGGCAGCCGTGGCCCCTCCGTCGCGCGCTGCAGACGAACGAGGCGCTCTGGGAAGCGCTCTGGGACCCCACACGCCTCGCGCCCACCTACCCGCGCTCGGCGGCGGCAAAGAACCCGCGCGTGAACGGCCGCCTGGGGCTCGACGCCAAGGCCGACCCCGCCGCGTGGAAGCTCGCCGTCGAGGGCGCGGCGGCGGGCCCGCTCACGCTCGCCCTCGCCGACGTGCAGGCGCTGCCGGCGCACGACCTCGTCACCGAGCTGCGCTGCGTCGAGGGGTGGACCATCGTCGTGCACTGGACGGGCGTGCGGCTCGCCGACTTCATCGCCGCCTACCCGCCCGCCGGGCGCGACGGAGCGGCCGCGGACCTGCGACGGAGCGACAGCATGCCGCCGTTCCTCGCGCTCGAGACGCCGGGCCGCGGCTACTACGTGGGGCTCGACATGCAGAGCGCCCTGCACCCGCAGACGCTCCTCGCGTACGCGATCAACGGCAAGCCGCTGTCGTGGGACCACGGCGCGCCGTTGCGGCTCGTCGCGCCGATGAAATACGGGGTGAAGAGCTTGAAGCGGATCGGCACGCTGCGCTACAGCTTCGTGCGGCCGACCGACTTCTGGTACGAGCACGGGTACGACTGGTACCTGGGCCACTGAAGCGAGTGGAGCCGGGCCGACCGCTCGTCGCTTCGTCCCACGCAGCCAGAGCGTGGTCGCTTTCACCTCGAGCGCGCTGCGGAGCTGTAGGATGCGCGGGCCCGTCGACCCGAGAGGATCTTCATGCGCCGATCCCCTGTCGCGAAGCCGGCCGTCGCTCTCCTCACGCTTCTCGTCGCGCTCGGTGGCGCAGCAGCGGCGCACGCTGCGGCTACGACTGCAGCACCGCCGGCCGACGCCGGGCTGACGCGCCTCCTGCGCTACCCGGACATCACCGGCGACACCATCGTCTTCAGCTATGGCGGCGATCTCTGGGTCGTGGACGCCGACGGTGGTGATGCGAAACGCCTCACGGCCGACCCGGGGCTCGAGTTCTTCCCGCGCTTCTCGCCCGACGGCAGGCAGATCGCGTTCATGGGCGAATACAGCGGCACGCGGCAGGTCTTCGTGATCCCGGTCGACGGCGGCGCGCCGAAGCAGCTCACCTTCTACAACGACGTCGGCCAGCTCCCGCCGCGCGGCGGCTTCGACAACCAGGTGATCGACTGGACCCCCGACGGCAAGGGCGTGGTCTTCGTCGCTCACCGCCAGCCATGGGACAAGCGGCGTGGCAAACACTACGTCGTGCCGGCGGCCGGCGGCATGGAGCGCCCTCTCGGGCCGCCCGAGGGAAGCGGCGGTTCCTTCTCTGCCGACGGCAACCGCATCGCCTACACGCCCATGGACCGCGACTTCCGCACCTGGAAGCGCTACCACGGCGGGCAGCAGCAGGACGTCTGGATCTTCGACCTGGCGAAGAAGGCGGCGGAGCAGATCACCGACTGGAAGGGCACCGACAATCACCCGGTCTGGATCGGCGACCGGATCTACTTCGGCTCCGACCGCGAGCGCACCGTGGATCTCTGGGCGTACGACCTCGGTACGAAGCAAACGCAGCGCGTCGCGCACCACGACGGCTGGGACGTGCTCTGGCCGAGCGGCGACAGCAAGCGCATCGTCTACGAGGCGGGTGGCCATGTCTGGCGCTTCGACCCGGCGACCGGCGAGGACGTGCGGGTGCCCATCCACGCCGTCGGCGACTTCGCCGCCCGGCTGCCGCGCTTCGCAGACGTGAGCGACGAGGTCGAATCGTTCGACCTCTCGCCGAGCGGCGCGCGGGCGCTGTTCACGGCGCGCGGCGAGATCTTCACCGCACCGGCGAAAGAAGGCGAGGTCCGCAACCTCACGCGCACTCCAGACGTGCGCGAGCGCGATGCGGTCTGGTCGCCCGACGGTCGGTGGGTGGCGTACTGGAGCGACAGCACGGGCGAATACGAGCTCTTCGTGCGGCCGTCGGATGGCACCGGGCTGGCGCGCCGCGTCACCACCGACGGCGCGAGCGATCCCACCTGGCGTTACGTGGCGCTCTGGTCGCCCGACTCGAAGCGCCTCGCCTTCGGCGACCGCGAGGCGCGGCTACGCGTGGTCGAGGTCGAAAGCGGCAAGGTTGCCGACGTCGACCGCGGCACGTTCAACGACATCACCGACTACACCTGGGCCCCGGACAGCCGCTGGCTCGCGTATTCGAAGGCGGTGTCGACGCGCAACGGCAGCATCTGGGTCTGGTCGCGCGATCAGGGGAAGGCGTACCGGCTGACGAGCGACGAGATGGGCGAGTTCTCGCCCGCCTGGGACCCCAAGGGACGCTACCTCTACTTCCTGAGCAACCGCGACTTCAACCTGACGTTCAGCGGCTGGGAGTTCGACTTCGTCTACACGGAACCGACGCGCGTCTACGTCGGGATCCTCGCCGCCGACGGGCCGGCGCTCTTCCTCCCCGTGAGCGACGAAGAGAAGCCCGAATCGCCACCGGGCACGTTCGGCGCCGTGAGCGACGCCGGGTCGGGCGACGGGAGCGGTGCGAAGGCGTCATCGCGTGCGGTCGCCGATGCCGCGGTCGTTGCCGACGCCGCGGACTCCAAGGCGAAGGCGGCCGGCAAGCCGGTGCGCGTGGAGATCGACGTCGCCGGCTTCGAGCAGCGCGTCAAGGCGCTCCCGGGCGACAACGGCGTCTACCGGTCGCTGGCCGCCACTCCCGGCGGGTTGCTCTATGTGAAGGGCGACGGCGCCGGCGACCTGATCTTCTTCAACCTCGAGGAGAAGAAGGAGCAGACGGTGGCCTCGGGCGTCGCCGGCTACTCGCTCTCGGCGGACGGCAAGAAGGTGCTCGTCCACCGCGACGGCGCCGCCGGCTTCTCGATCGTCGCGCCGCAGGCGTCGCAGGACCTGGGAGCGAGCGCGCTCCACCTCGAGGGGATGCAGGCGCGGATCGAGCCGCCCGGGGAGTGGCGCCAGGAGTTCGTCGACGCCTGGCGCCTGCTGCGCGACTGGTTCTACGACCCGAAGATGCACGGCCACGACTGGCTGGCGATGCGCCAAAAATACGAGCCGCTCGTCGACCACGTCGCGCACCGCGTCGACCTCGACTTCATCCTCGGCGAGCTCGCCGGCGAGCTGAACTCGGGTCACGTCTACGTGGAGACGTCGAAGGACTGGCAGGTGCCGCGCCGCGAAGGGGGGCTGCTGGGCGCGGAGATCGTTGCCGACGACTCGGGGCATTTCCGCGTCGATAAGATCTTCGCGGGCGAGAACTGGCAGGACGCGTTCCGCTCGCCGCTCACCGAGCCCGGCGTCAAGGTGAAGCAGGGCGACCTCATCCTGGCCGTCGACGGGGTTTCGACGAAGGGGGTCGACAACTTCTACCGGCTGCTCGAGAACAAGGCGGGGCGCGTCGTCACGCTGCGCGTGGCCGCGGCCGCGGACGGCAAGGGCGCGCACGAGGAGCGCGTGCGCCCGATCTCTAGCGAGACGAGCCTGCGCTACCTCGACTGGGTGGCCTCGCGCCGGCGCCGGGTCGAGCAGGCGACCGCCGGACGCATCGGCTACATCCACCTCCCGAACACCGCCGTCGAAGGGAACCGGGAGCTGTTCAGGGGCTTCTACTCGCAGTCGACGAAGGACGCGCTGATCCTCGACGACCGCTACAACGGTGGCGGCTTCATCCCCTTCCAGATGATCCAGCTCCTGCAGCGTCCGCTGCTGTCGTATTGGGCGCGCCGCGACCTGCCGCCCTTCCCGACGCCGGATTACTTCAACCTCGGCCCGAAGGTGACGCTGACCAACGGCTACGCCGGCTCCGGTGGCGACGCTTTCCCGTACTACTTCCGCCAGCGCGGTCTCGGCAAGCTGGTCGGCACGACGACGTGGGGCGGGCTGATCGGTCTCTCGGGGAACCCGAACCTGATGGATGGCGGCGCGATGAACGTGCCGACGTTCCGCTTCCTCGACCCCGAGGGAATGTGGGCAGTGGAGGGCATCGGCGTCGAGCCGGACGTGGAGGTGGTCGACCGCCCCGACCTCGTCGCGCAGGGGCACGACCCGACGCTCGAGAAGGGGATCCAGATGTTGCTCGACGAGCTGAAGGCGCATCCACCGAAGCCGTTCGTCGTGCCGCCGCCGCCTGCGCCGGAGGGGCGAGGCGGGCAGTAGGCGCGCCGGAGAGCAGAGCGGAGCGGAGGGGAGCGGAGGGGTTACTCCGCTGCTGTGACTCGCCTCCGTTCGTGGTCACCGACACCGGGTCGTAGGCGTCTGCGCCATGGTGGAGCTCCTCGCGGTCCGCGATCTCTGATTACCGGCAGGCCATGACGGGCTGGTACCCGGCCCCGCCCGCCTTGGGCCACAGCCACGGGTCAGTAGAGCAGATGCGCGCCGAAGTCGGGCCGCTGGCCGTCCTTGACGAGTGCCTCCCATTGGCGCAGGTCACGGTCCCCCATTTCCCAGAAGCGCCTGCACTGTCCGAAGTAGGAGAGAACCGCGGCGCGCTGATCGACTTGGAGGAGGTCGCTGGCCAAGGCCATGTTCGGACCGAACGAGTTCAGCTGCGGCGATCCGGGCGTGTTTCCCGCGGCGGTCAGGTGCTGGGTCGCGCCTGCCACATCGCCGCGCCGCAGTGCGAGGCGACCAAGGACCATGTTGCCGTCGTGGATGGCGTTGCCGTAGTTCCAGTCTTTGGGGAACGTCGGAGCCATCGCGAGCAACTGCCGGGCGAACCGTTCCGCCTTGTCGAGATCACCGACCTCATAGGCGGCCTTCGCGCCGTCGGTCAGGGCATAGAAGTGGTCCTCGGGAACGGCAGGAGTCTTGCCGAGCGTGGCCTCTGCCTCCGCGAGGCGCTCGGGCCAGTCGGGTGGCTCCTCGAAAAGGAGCGAGCAGCCAGTGCTCGCTGCGGCCGCCACAACGACCAAGGCCGCCATCCACTCCCGACGTTTCCGACATGTCATGGCGGTGCGATCACCTCCGGCGTGGATCGACAGCAGTACGCTGATCCCGAAGAGTTTAGTCCCGGACGGCTCCAGCGACCACAACCATTGGACGCCTAGCGGCGTGTGAGCTCAGCGGTGTGATCCGCTGCGACCGATCACCGCTGCGAGCGGCAAGGTCTTCGGCTTCGACTACCTGCCAACTGTCTGCGGGAGCGCCACGGCCACACGTCGTACATCCACTCCGGTGATCTCGACGCCTGGTGCCGACCAGCTGATGGTTGGAGGGACCGCATGGCGTGCTTGCTGCTCCGCCTCGAAGAGGACGAGGCCGAAGCCCCTGCCATCAACGGGGTCGAGCCAATAGCCACCGAGGAATCCGGGTGCTGACTTGATTCGTGGGAGCACCTCGTCGGTGAATGCAGAGGCCGCGGCGGATGCCCTGGCGGGATCAATGGTCAAGTTCACCACTGCTGCGTACATGGTCACCCCCGAGATCTGCACGCCAACAGCATCGCTGGCGTGGCTTGCCTGTGGGCAGCAAGACACAGACCAGAGACGCGGGCACGCATCCTGTCAGCGAAGTCGTTGCCTGGACAGGGCTTAGTCTCTAGGTCGCCCAACGGCGTTTGGGTTCAGCGGTTGGTTTTCTCTTGCCAAATCGAACGCCCTGACCGGCACTGTCATCGCCGTAGTTGGGGATGCTCTTGCAGTGCCCACAGTTAGGGCCGGTGGCGGTTGTTGCGGCATGCGAGCTCCGAGGGAGACCCTCGAAGGGTACCGTCCGCTGCAGGGACGGTTAGGCGACCGGTCGCAAATGCTGATGGAGGAAGGCAACGACATGGTGCTCGTAGCCAGCGGGATCGAAGGCAAGGAAGTCCTCGTGTCTGGCACCGCCGACGATCCAGAGTTCTTTGGGTGGCGAAGCAGCCACAAAGAGCTCCCGTGACTCTCCAAGAGTCGTGTGCTCGTCGTTGGAACCAGCCACCACGAGGACTGGAGAGCCAAGCTTGGCGATGGCGCGGATGGGCTCGAGATCAGCGACCGAGATGTGGAGTCGCGGTTGAAGCTGGACGAGGAGAAGAGGCGTCAGGACCGGAGCAAGCGGCCCGAGTCGGATGCGGATGCGGTTCTCGACCGCGCGCGAAACCCGCGGATAGACAGCCTCAAGGACGACGGCGTCGTAGCCAGAGGGTTGAGGGCCAAGAAGCACGGCTGCGCCGCCAAGCGAGCAGCCGATGACGCCGACACGCCGCGATGGAGCCGAGAGCCGAAGCCAATCTAGAGCGGCGTGAGCGTCATCGGACTCGCGCCAGCCGAGAGTTATCGTGTCGCCAGGCGTCTCGCCGTGGCCTTGGAGGTCAATGAGCAGGACCGAGAAGCCATTCTGCATCAGCAGCTGGGCACGCGAGACCATTGACAACCGGTCGGCGCGGAGTGAATGAAGGAGAAGCACTGCTGGTGAGCCGGATCCTTGATCGAGCCACCAGCCAGCTATGGCGTGACCGCGCCCCTGAATCGAGACCGATCGTGCCGGGAGATCAGCTGGCGCGGCAACCTTGTGGTTGACCGGCTTTACGAGCTGACCTCCCAGCCACCACGAAAGAGCGCCCCCAGCGAGCACTGAAATGCCAAGAACGATTAGGGCGCGTGTTTGGAGGGCGCGGATGTTCATTCGGTCGCCTACGGCGGATGAGGTCAGCGTTGTCCGCTGCAACGAGGGACTGGACGACTGGGTAGGAACCTTACAAAACCCGCATCTGCGAAGAACACTATGGCTCGGTCGCGAGGACTCGCCGAGCCGTTGCAGTGGGGCGCCACGAATCGCCGCTGGATTCGGAGCGGATGTGCACCACTACCGTGAAGTCGCCACGATCGCCCCAGTCCACGGGTGTGACCTTTTCGACGAATGTGAACCGCTGCGCACCAGACAACAGCTTGTGACTGTCGATCATCTTGAACGAGACAGGGTTGTCGGTGTTGAAGCCGATCATGGCGGTAGCGGCGTCGCTGGATTGGAGATCGGCCTCCACATCGACGGTCAGTTCGATCGGGACACCCCGTTCAAGAGGTGGTTCTGGTGAGATGGCGAGGATGGCAATCGTGTCTTTGCGGGCGGGCGCGGCCCCACTGATGGCCGCGACGAGAAGTAGTGTCGCCAGCAGACCTGCGGTTCGTTTCACGTCCTCTCCTTTCATCGGTAGCCAGCCGACCATGTGCCGGCATTCGCCCAACGGTTTTGAGTTCAGCGTCCGCTGCAACGAGGGGCTAGGCGGCATGTCAAGACAGCTGGGCCAAGAAGTACGACCTCACGCCAGCTACGGAGGCGAAGAGGCAAGCCAGAAGGAGGACCACCGAGGCCTCGAGTCGCCGAGAGCGACGACCGGAGAATCTGAGTAGCCAGTAGCTTCCAGCGGAAGCCGCGCTGAGGCACGCTGCCATCGCTGAGGCGGCGCCAAACAGCGGCATTGAAGACACGAGCCCTGAACGGCCTACGAAGATCACTACGGCGATGAGACCGACTGAGAGCACGAGGGCGCCGGCGATCAGGACCTTGGTCACCCAGGAAGTGGGTTTCTGATCTCGACCTGGCAGAGAAAGGCCAAGTGAGGCGATAGTGAGCGCCGCACCCGTCGGAACGAACAGTGCCGAGAAGAGGACCACCATCTCTGGAGCCAAGGGCAGGACAGTCTGGGAGTCCAAGACGCGAATTCCGCGGCCAATGTTCCGGAGGGCCAGCCATGCGTTGGCGAGTCCCAGCAAGGCCGGCATCATTGCCAGGGTGATGGTTGCGTCCGAGGACGGCAACTTGCGGCGCTGGAGAAGAATGATGAAGGCGCCTACCAGCCAGAGCGCAGAAACGATGACGACTAGCTTGTCGTACCAGCCCATGTGGAAGGACCAGTTACCCGACCCGAACTGTATGCCTGCGGACTCCACTGATTTGGAACGAGGGGTTAGGCGTCGTACTTCATTGTTCCGGGCCATCTTCTGGCGGCGGCGGCTCAGGGAGCGGGTAATCCTCCGGAAAGCCCAGAACCTCGACTTCGGGATCGGATGTGAAGACCGCAGTGAGGTCAGCGAGCAACTTGGTGACGTAGGGAGTTGTGTCAATCGGCCTGAATCGGCGCCAGCTCCAGCGTGAACCGGGCGTAGGTGCGACCGCTATGCAGAGTTCGTGGTTTTCGGGCAGGTCGGAGGTGGCGTAGACACAAACGCCTGTGGCAAACGGAAGGCCCTTGATCTCAACCCACCAGCCCCAGTCCTCGCAGCAAATGAAGGGCACTTCGTAGGCCTTCTCTTTCAGGCGGACTTCGAGGTACTGGGCGAGCGCCTTGCCGTAGGTGCCGGGGTTGACGAGTTCTTCGTCCTCGCCAGGCAGGACCGGAAACTTCGCAGCCTTGATGTGAATGAACGGGAGGGTTTTTGCCATTGGATTAGTCGGTCGCTTGGACGCCAAACCTACCATTCGACGACAGAGTCACTGCACGCGACCATTTGGCCGTGCAGCAACGCGCGCCGGCGCGCCGCTGAGCGGCCAGGGCCATCGTCTCGCGAGTCACTGCCAGCGAAACAGCTTGAGAGCTACCGCGAACGGAAACAGTGCCCACAGTGCAAGCGTGAGGAGCTGGGGCCAGGTGCTGGCGAGGCTGGAGCCGTCGTTGATGACGAGGCGCAGGGCGTCGTTGAAGGCGGTGAGGGGGAGGTAGCGGATCACCGGCTGCAGCATCGCGGGGAAGCGCTCGTAGGAGAAGAACGTCCCCGACAGAAGCCACATCGGGATCATGATCAGGTTGGTGATCCCCGACACCCCTTCGAGCGTCTTCGCGCGCGATGCGGCGAGGAGAGAGATGCCGGTGAAGGCGAAGGTGCCGATGGTGCCGATGACGGCGATGGCGAGCAGCGAGCCGTGCACCTCGACGCCGAACGCCACCCAGCCGAAGAGGAGCAGGAACGCCACCTGCAGCGCGAGGAAGATCAACCGCGACAGCATCAGGCCGACGAGGAAGTGGCTGCGCCGCATCGGCGTTGCGGCGAAGCGGCGCAGCAGCTTGCCCGTTCGCATCTGCACCAGGGCGAAGGAGAAGCCCCAGAGCGCGCTGCTCATCAGGTTGAGGCCGATGAGGCCGGGGATGAGGAAGTCGACGTAGCGCTGGCCCTGCTCGCGCACCTCCTCCTGGGCGATGGGCAGCGGGTCGCGGCGGCCGGCGGCGCGCTCGATGGCGTCCATCGCCGCGAGACGCGCGGTGCGCGCTTCTTCGCGCTGCGGGTCGAAGCGGAAGACGACGGGTGGGAGCGCGGACGGCTGCGCCGTGCCGGACGGCTGCGGCTCGACGACGAGATCCACCTTGGCGGTGCGGAGGGCGCGCGCCGCCGCCTCCGGCGCGACCTGCTTGGCGGTGAGCACCGGCGAGGCATCGAGCACGCTGACGAGGCGGTCGACGGCGGGGCCCTCGCCCAGCACCGCCACCGGTAGCTCCTCGGGCGGCTTCGAGCGGAACGCGAGCCCGAGGACCACGGCCATGATCACCGGGAAGGCGAACACCCAGAAGAGCGCCTCCGGCTGGCGGAGGAACTCGAGCAACCGGGCGCGCGTGATCTCGAGCAGCGGGTGCGGCGGGCGTTGGGAGCTCATCGCAGGTGCCTCACGCTTCCCGCAGGCCGCGGCCGGTGAGCTTGACGAAGACGTCCTCGAGCGTCGCCTGGTGCGTCGTCAGGGTGGCGACCGCGAGCCCCTCGCGCTCGAGGAGTTGCAGCAGCGCGGGAAGCGCGGCGCCCATGTCGGTGATGGACATCACGAGCTGGCCGTCGCGCCGGGTGACGCTGCTGACGCCGGGGAGCGCGGCGAGGCGGTCGGCGGGCCCCTCGCGGTCGCCGGCGAGGGTGAGCTCGAGGATCTGCTCGGCGCCGAGCGAGGCGACGAGCTCGCGCGGGGCGCCGGCGGCGATCACCTTGCCGTGGTCGAGGATCACCAGGCTCTCGCAGAGGTGTGCCGCCTCGTCCATGTAGTGGGTGGTGAGCAGCACGGTGCCGCCGTGGCGCCGGAAGTCGTCGACGATCTCCCAGATCTTGTGCCGCGCCTGCGGGTCGAGGCCGGTGGTCGGCTCGTCGAGGAAGAGCAGCTCGGGGTCGCCGACGAGGGCGCAGGCGAGCGAGAGGCGCTGTTTCTGGCCGCCCGAGAGCTTCTCGACGCGGGCGTCGCGCTTCTCTTCGAGCTGCACGACGGCGATGGCCTCCTCGACGCTGCGGCCGCCGGGAAAAAAGCTGCGGAAGAGGCGCAGCAGGTCGGTGACGGTGAGCTTCTCGGGAAGCCGCGTCTCCTGGAGCTGGACGCCGAGGCGGCGCCGCAGCTCGCGGTCGTGCCCTTCGCCCCACGATTGGCCGAAGAGCTCGATGCGGCCGGCGGTGGGCGGCGTGAGCCCTTCGATCATCTCGAGCGTGGTGGTCTTACCGGCGCCGTTGGGGCCGAGCAGGCCGAAGCAGGTGCCGCGCGGCACCTCGAGGTCGATGCCGTCGACGGCCTTGACGTCGCCGTAGTGCTTGACCAGGCCGCGGCAACGCAGGGCCGCCTCGGCAGGGGCTTGAGCGGGGCTCACCGGGGCTGCCATGGCCGGTGCATTCTGTACCAGCTCGCGACGAGCGGGCGGGGTCGGCCGTTACAGGAGGTCGGCCGCTATAGGAGTGTCGCGGTCGACGCGGTGCGTCGCTCGATCCTCGTTAGCCCTTGCCCGCAGTCTGCGGCTGCAACCGCGCCATCCGCTGCTCGGCGCTCTGCCGGATGAGGTCGCGTCGAGCCTGCGGCGTCGTGGTGTCGCGCGCGAGCAGGTCGAGTGCCTTGCGGCTCGCGGCGAGCGCCTGCTCCGTCGCCCCGGTCGCCTCGTAGCCGTCGGCGAGGCTGTCCCACACGTTCGCGGAGTCGGCGAAGGTCTCGCTGTTGAGCTGGAAGAGTGACATCGCGTCGGCCGCACGTCGGAGCGCGAGGAGCTGGTAGGCGGAGAGGTTGATCGCGCGCTCGACGGCGGGCGAGCCGCCGGTCTTGGCGAGCAGGGCGCGCACGCGCGGGAGCGCGCCGGCGAAGTCCTCGACGAGCGCCTCCGCGAGCTGGCTCTCGTCGGGGAGCCCCTTCGCGCCCGCGAGGCGCTCGACCTTGATGAACGAGGCGGGCAGGCCGATGCTCGAGGGCAACGCGGCAATCTGCGCCCGCGCGGTGGCGTCGCCCTTGAGGTGCGCATCCAGGAACCAGAGGGTGGCGCGCTGCCACGCCGGGAAGGCCTTCACGATCGCGTCCTTCGCCTCTGGTCGCAGGCCGACGAGCGTCGAGGCGTAGCCCATCGAGGCGAAGTCGAGGTGGTCGAGCGCCTTCGGCTCGAAGACGACGCGCGTGCGGTCGGCGTTGCGCATCGCCGCCCAGAGCTGATCGCCCTCCTCGCGGGGCACCCAGTCGCGGCGGATCATGTGCAGCACCGGCACGCGCACGCGGTCCGGGTCGTACCAGGGCATGCCCGCGAGCTGCCCCGCACCGTCGTCGCCGAAGAGCAGCACCGAATCCTGCGAGACGACGGCGTGCACGTTCGGATTGCGCATCGCCTCGGCGATCGCCCAGCGCCCGCCGGCGGAGAAGCCGGTGACGCCGACGTTGGTCACGTCGGCGAAGGGGAGCCTGGCGAGCTCGGCGAGGAGGAAGTCGAAGTCGCGCGACTTGGCGTCGAAGTCCGGGCGCGTCGGGCTGGTGTCGGCGAGCGACACGTAGGGAGGGATCCGCGGCACGATCGCGACGACGTAGCCGTGGCTCGCGAGATGCTCGGCGCTCGCCTGGTAGACGGCGGGGGAGCCGAGGCTCCAGACGACGACGGGGAACTTCCCGGCGGTCGCCGTCGCATCGCGCCGGGCGGCGGTGGGGAGCGCGAGCAGACGCTGGCGCTGCTCGGCCGTGGCCGGACGCACGACCTCGAAGGCGAAGTAGGCCGCCTCGCCCCGCCGTGCGCGCTCCGCCGGGGCGAGCGTGAAGTCCTGTTCGCTGCCCATGAGGGTGACGTAGTCGCCGAGGAGCATCGGCGTGCCGGTGCCTGCAGTCGCCGGGTACCAGACGCCGATCTGCAGCGGGCGCGCCGTGTCGACCGTGCGCGGTCGGCCATCGAGGTCGAACGGGTATCGGTACGGCCGCGAGGGATCGCGGCGCTCGATCACCTGGAAGCCGACGGCGTGCGAGCCCGGCTCGAGGTCGGCCCACAGCGGGCTGGGCGTGGCGGCGGCGCTGGCGCGAACGCCGGCGAGCGCGAGGGCGGCGGCGACGAGGGCGTGGGCGGCGAGGGCGGTGCGGTGGCGCATGGGGTCCTCCTGGCTGCACCGCAAGGTACCGGAGGTGCGCGACGACACGAGCGTCGGTGTCAGCAGCGGATCGCGAGGCAGCGCGAGCGGTCGGTCGGTGGCGTCGGCGGTTGCGGCGATTCGAGCCGATCCGAGGCCAGGCGGAGCCGGAGCCGGATGGTGCGCGCGGCGCACCCTACGCTCGGAGCGGCGCCAGGGCATCCCGCATCCTGGCGTGATGAGCGCGGACGGTTCCACTCCGGCGTAGGGTGCGCCGTGCGCACCATCCGCTCCGATAGTTCTGGAGATAGCTCCGATCAGCCGCCGGCCGCGGCCTCCTCGCGCGGCTCCTCGCAGGGCGGCGAGCCGTCGAGGACGATGCGCCAGGAGCCGTCGGGCTGCCGGCGCCAGACGGACGTGAAGCTGCCCGTCCACTTGCCGTCGGTGTCGTAAACTGGGCCGCTCGTCGTGCCGATGTCGCCGGAGACCATCGAGCGCGACGGGCGCCAGCTGAAGGGCGCCGTAGGGCCGGACAGCATCATCTTCGTCCACGCCTCGCGGACCGCCTGCTTGCCGCGCAGGACGCTACGGCCGGCGAAGGTCGCCCCGTCGTCGAGGAAGGAGGCGAACTTCTCGGGGTCGCGCGCGGCGAAGGAGGCCGCGAACGCCTCCTCGGTGCGCCAGAGCGACTTCTCGGCGTCGGTGAGGGTGGCCGGCGGTGAGTGGGGCGCGGCGGGCGACGGCTTGGCCGCGGTTGCGGTGGCTGCTGCCGGTTGCGCGGCCGCGGTCGTGGTGGAGGGAGTGCCGGTCGCATCCGCGGCGGCAACCACACCGACGAGCGCGAACGACCACAGGGTGGCGGCAAGCAGCGGGAGCGTTCGGGGACCAAGGTGCGATTGCGTGCTGCGGTGCAGCATGGTTGGGCCTCCTCGAGCCGGTCGCGGGCGTCGCGCGGGGGAGCCTAGCTCGGCGCGTCTCGAGGACCGCCGCGAAGTCAGGGGCGGTGGCGGATGGGGCGCGAGCGGCACGTCGCGGTCGCCAGCGGCAGCGGGCGTGACGGAGTCGCCACGCCACTCCGCCGAGCCCCTCGACGTGCCGCCGTATCATCCCGCGGTGTCTCCCCGCGAGGTCTACCGTCGGGCCAGCCCCTGGCTCCTGCTCGCCGGCTCGTCGACGCTCGTCGGCCTCTTCTTCGCCACCCAGGCCTACGCCAACCCCGCCGTGCGCGGCATGTTGAGCTGGCACAAGGCGCTGGCGATCAACCTCACCTACTACTGGTTCTGGGGCGCGGCGGTGCCGCTCGTGGTGGCGCTCGGCCGCCGCTGGCGCTTCGAGAGCGGACGCTGGGGCCGCCCGCTGGCGGTCCACGTGCTGGCGAGCGCCGCGATCTCGGCGGTGATCATCGTCGCCACCGAGACGATGCTCACGCACGTGCTCGGCGTCCGTGGCGACTTTCCGCTCGCGACGATGCTGCGGTTCGCCTTCTTCTCGAACTTCCACTCGCTGCTGCCGACCTACTGGCTGATCCTCGCCGGCTTCTACGCCTACGACTACTACGTGAAGTTCCGCGACCGCGAGCTCCGTGCCTCGCAGCTCGAGGCGCGCCTCGCGGAGGCACAGCTCCGCGCGTTGCGCATGCAGCTCCAGCCGCACTTCCTCTTCAACACCCTCAACTCGATCTCGTCGCTCATGTACAGCGACCTCGAGGCGGCCGACTCGATGATGAGCCGGCTCGCCGACTTCCTGCGGCTGACGCTCGAGATCGACGGCGCCCGCGAGGTGCCGCTCGACCGCGAGCTCGAGTTCGTGGAGCGCTACCTGGAGATCGAGCGCATCCGCTTCGAGGAGAGGCTGCGCGTCGAGCTGGCGATCGACGAGGAGACGCGCCGGGCGCTGGTGCCGACCCTGGTGCTGCAGCCGCTCGTGGAGAACGCGCTCCGCCACGGCATCGACCGCCGCGCCGAGGGCGGCCGGGTCCGGCTCGCGGCAGCGCGCGCCGGCAACCGGCTGCGCCTGTCGCTCACCAACGAAGGGCCGGACCACGCGGTGGCCGAGACGTCGCACGGGCAGCGCATCGGGCTCGCCAACACCCGCGAGCGGCTGGCCCAGCTCTATGCCGAGGACTACCTGCTGCGTTTCGAGGAGCACGCCGGTGGCGGCGCGACCGTCACCCTCGAGCTGCCATGGCGGATCGGCGAAGCGAAGGCAACATGAAGCAACACAAGCAGGGGAAGCCATGATCAAGCTCCGCACCCTGATCGTCGACGACGAGCGCCTCGCCCGACAGAAGCTGCGCACCCTGCTCCAGCGTCACGGCGACGTCGAGCTGGTGGGGGAGTCGGCCGACGGCGACGCGGCGCTCGCCGACATCGCGAAGCACCACCCGGACGTCGTGTTCCTCGACGTGCGGATGCCAGGCAAGAACGGCTTCGACGTCGTCAAGGCGCTGCCGGGCGGCGCCGCGCCGCACGTCGTCTTCGTCACCGCGTACGGCGACCACGCCGTCGAGGCGTTCGAAGTGGAGGCGGTCGACTACCTGCTGAAGCCCTTCGACCGCCAGCGCCTGGACCGCGCAGTCGCGCGTCTACGAGGACGCATCGGCGAGCCAGGCAAGGCGCTGGCGCGACTGGGCGATCTCGTGATGCGGCTCGAGGGCTCGCTGCCGCCGCCCGCCGCCGGGGCCTCCGCGCCGCCGCTCGAGCGCGTGGCGGTCAAGAAGGACGGCCGTACGCTGCTCGTGCCAACGACCGACATCGACTGGATCGAGGCCGTCGACAAATACGTGCGTCTGCACGCGAAAGGCGCGCGTTACCTCCACCGCGAGGCCCTCTCCGCCCTCGAGCGTCAGCTCGACCCCAACTGCTTCCTGCGCATCCACCGCGGCACCATCGTCAACATCCAGCGCGTCCGCGAGATCCACCCGGGCGTCGGCGACGAACCGAACGTGGTGCTCGCGGACGGTACGAGATTGCCACTCTCGAGGCGCTACCGTGCACGGCTGCGGGCGCGTGGGGTTCCTGTCTAGCTCCAGTCAGATGGCGGGTGTTGTGTTGGGGAGTTCGCCGCGACCCCAGTGCGCGCGGCCTGACCCACTAGCCTTGCCCGGGAAACTCCGGGTCTTCTCCCGCTCCGAAGCGGCGTTCCATCAGGCGACTGGGGCCGGTGGGGGGTTCGCGGCGGCCCCTGAGCACGCCCTGGGG
>Ga0075421_100003441_pt1 | contig 18926 bp, 19 predicted proteins | sample SoiMetdeltSBSDD5_FD_75292 | JGI IMG/M metagenome (GOLD analysis project Ga0075421, IMG submission 75292) | Bulk soil microbial communities from a Populus tree surrounding site in Tennessee, USA - Soil MetaG P. deltoides SBSDD5 | ecosystem: Environmental > Terrestrial > Soil > Tree plantation... | reverse complement strand
GGATTCTTCGGAGCGGGCGCGAACGCGGCGCCGCTGGCGGAGCGAGCTGCGGCTCTTGTGGCCGTGGCCGCGCTGGCCGGCGCGGGCGGGGCGGCGCTCGGGACGGGAGCGCTTCCGGGGGAGCGCGAGGCGGGCAAGCAGGACCGCGTCGCGATCGAGCGCTCCGCGGCAGGGACGCAGGAACGGCAGCGCGGCGCCACCGGAGCGGCCACGGACGGGGAGCGTAAGGGAACGCGCCAGGCGTCCGGGCAGAGAGATTCCGGTCAGGCGGGGGGCCGCGCCGGCGGGTCGACGGGCACAGACGGTGCACAGGCTGGCTCGCAGGATGCCCCCGCCACGTCACAGTCGGGCCCGGCGACCGGCGACTCGGCGCCGAGCCTGGACGGGTCCGCCCCCAACCTTCCCGCCGTTCCCGGCACCGGCGACGGCTCGAGCTCGCCCGAGCTCAAGCTCGAAACCTCGGTCCCCGAGCTTCCCCCGGTCGAGATCCAGGCGCCCACGCAGTCACTGCCGCAGGTCGACGTGCCGACGGTGGAACTTCCGAGTACGGACGACGTGACGGACGCCCTGCCGACACTGCCCTGAGCACCGCTCGCCCAACAGGCATGCGCGGGTAACCTGCCCGCCGTGTCCCCGAAGCGCACCAGAGCCACGGCCAAGGACGACCCCTTCCTCGAGTCGCTCATGGACACGAGCCTCTACTCGATGGGGGCGTACTTCTCCGACCAGCACCCGGACCTCGTGGACGAGGTGATCGGCCAGGCCGAGGCGATCGAGGCGGCCGGCCTGCGCTCGTACGCGGACGAGCACGACATGACGCTGGAGGCCTGCTTCGAGACGCTGCTCACGGGCCTGGCCGTGCGCTACTACAACGCCGTCGCCGCCTGAAGCGCAGCTTTTTTCCCAGCTGGCTACCTTTTTGGGTGAGCCGGGTATCACTTATCCGTGGGCTCCGTTGTCACTACCCCTGCGACCTTTCATCACGAAGCGGTCCTCTATGCAGGCGATGACGAGTTCGTCGAGCGTTCGCGCCGCTTCGTCGAGGAGGGACTCGAGCGCGAGGAGCCGGTGCTCGTCATGGTCGGCTCGCGGAAGCTCGAGCTGCTGCGACAGGGACTCGGAGCCCGCGCGAAGGACGTGCACTTCACCGACATGGAGGTGGTGGGGCGCAACCCGGCGCGCATCATCCCGGCCTGGAGCCGCTTCGTGGCCGACCACGCCGGCAGCGGCGGCGGGATGCGCGGCATCGGTGAGCCGATCTGGGCCGGCCGCAATCCCGACGAGCTCGTGGAATGTCAGCTCCATGAGTCGCTCATCAACCTCGCCTTCGCGGCGGCGGACGACTTCCGCCTGATCTGCCCGTACGACACGGCCGCGCTGCCCGAGGACGTGATCGCGGAGGCGCGCCGCAGCCACCCCGTGGTTTCGAACGGCGCGGCGCAGGTGTCGGCGGACTACTGCGGGATGGAAGCGGTCGCCGCGCGCTTCTCCGAGCCGCTGCCCGAGCCTCCGCCCGACGCGGAGGAGCTCACCGTGACGATGCGAGCGCTGCGTGACGCCCGCCGCATTGTGCGCGCCCGCGCCCAGGAGGCCGGGCTGGGGGAGCGCTCCGACGACTTCGTGCTCGCCGTGAACGAGGTGCTGTCCAACAGCCTGCACCACGCGCGCGAGGACGGCACGCTACGGGTGTGGGAGGACCCCGACGGGCTCGTGTGCGAGGTCCGCGACGGCGGCCAAATCGTCCAGCCGCTGATCGGCCGCGAGGAGCCCCAGCTCGGCCAGATCGGCGGCCACGGGATCTGGCTCGTGAACCTGGTCTGCGACCTGGTCCAAGTGCGCTCATCCGCCTGGGGCAGCACGGTGCGCATGCAGATGCAGCGCCCGTTGACGTAGCGCGAAGCGCTTCAGGCCGGAGGGGAGTGAGGTTCCGGGAACCCAGGCGCCGCGGCGCACTTATACTCGCAGGCGACGATTGGAGGCTGGGATGCCAAGGACCCGCTGGCTGTTCGCGGCGGCCGCCGTGCTCCTCCTGCTCGTGCCGCCGAGTGCGGTGGCCTGGGACTTGCTGCCTTTGGAGGACAGGCTGGCTTTGGAGGCCACGGAGATCAGCTCCGCGAAGGTCTGTGGGGCGAGCGAGTGCAGGGAGCTCTCCGATCCGGAGGCGGCGACGGCGCTCGCGGTCGGCCCCACCCCCCGGGGTACGGACGCCCCCGTGCGCGGGCTGCCCTGGTACGAGAACACGCTCACGATCCCCGCCAAGGAGCGCGGCGAGGTGGACCGCGTCTCCGTCTCCGTCACCGTGGTGCCCTCCGCCGGGCTGATGCGCGTGAACGACGGGGTCTGGGTGACCCTGCCCAGCGAGAGCAAAGAGGCCTACGCGAAGCTCACAGCCGGGCTTACGCCCCGCCCGGCGAGGACGCTTCCGAGCGTGGGCGAGGACGCGCTGCCGGCCGCCCGCGTCGATGAGGTCGTCGAGCCCCCGAACACCGCTACAGCGGAGGCCGACAGCGACGGCTCGAACGTTTGGATCGTCGCGCTGGGCGGTGGCGTGCTAGCGGCGCTCTTGGCGGGGTTGCTGCTCTGGATGCGCCACCGCCGCGCGTCGATGCCGCCAGCGGCGCCCGAGGCACCGGGGTAGGGGCGCTCGGGTCTGCCCAAGGCGTCCGGCAGGGGGCAGGACACTCCGGGGATTCGTCGGGTCGGGGCTGGTCCGGCTCGGCTGGAAGCGGGCACGAAAGCAGCGCTGATTGCGGGCTGTTTGCCCACCTGTTTGCCTAAGGGTCCGAAAACGGCTCTAGCATGCGGGAAGTTGTGGTTCCTTTAACCCGGTCCTGAGAGGCCAGGAAGGGGCAGTTCAGTTGGAAGAGAAGACGGTCCTCGACCGCGAGGACATGCGGCGAACGCTGGTGCGGATAGCGCACGAGATCGTCGAGAAGACAGGGGGAGAGGGGGTCGCGGTCGTGGGCATCCACCGTCGCGGCGCCGTGCTGGGCGCGCGCTTGCGCGACCTCGTGGCCGAGCTCGTGGGCGAGCCCGTGCCGCTCGGCGACATCGACATCAGCTTCTACCGCGACGACGTCGGCATCCGCGGGCCCGACTATCAGCCCGTCGTGCACGCCTCTCACATCGACTTCCCGGTCGGCGACACCACCGTCGTGCTCGTCGACGACGTGCTCTACACCGGCCGCACGGTGCGCGCCGCGATCGACGCGCTGTTCGACTACGGCCGCCCGCGCCGGGTGCAGCTGGCGGTGCTGGCCGACCGCGGCCACCGGGAGCTGCCGATCCGCCCCGACTACGTGGGCAAGAACCTGCCCACATCGCGGATCGAGCGGGTGAACGTGCGCGTCGAGGAGCTCGACGGCAGGGACGAGGTCGGGATTACTGAGCTTGCCGAGGAGGAGATCCAGCATGCGTAGGCACCTGCTCTCCGTCGACGACCTCTCGCGAGAGGACATCGAGCATATCCTCGGCCGAGCCGAGAGCTTCGCGGAGGTCTCGGGCCGCGAGATCAAGAAGGTGCCCACGCTGCGGGGCCGCACGGTGATCAACCTCTTCTACGAGGCCTCCACGCGCACGCAGTCGAGCTTCGAGCTGGCCGCCAAGCGGCTGTCCGCCGACCTGGTGACGATCAAGGCGGCGGGCTCGGCGGTCGACAAGGGCGAGTCGCTCAAGGACACGGTCCAGACGCTGTCGGCCTACGACCCGGCGGCGATCGTGATCCGCACCCCGCACGCCGGGGCGGCCGGGCTGGTGGCAGGCTGGACCCGCGCCTCGGTGCTGAACGCGGGCGACGGCAAGCACGAGCACCCCACCCAGGCGCTCCTCGACCTGTTCGCGCTCAAGCGGCGCGCCGGGTCGCTCGAGGGGCTCAGGGTGTGGATCGTCGGGGACGTGCTGCACAGCCGGGTGGCACGCTCGAACGTGCTGGCCTTCACGCGGATGGGCTGCCACGTCACGGTCTGCGGGCCGCCCACGCTGATCCCGCGCGGGATGGAGTCGCTCGGCTGCGAGGTTCGCTACACGCTCGACGAGCTGGGCAGCGCCGACGTGGTCTACGCGCTGCGGATGCAGCGCGAGCGCATGACCGGCTCCTTCGTGCCCTCGCTGCGCGAGTACGCCGCGCGCTACCAGATCGACGGGCGGCGGCTCGGCCCGAGTCAGCTCCTGATGCACCCTGGGCCGGTCAACCGCGGGGTGGAGCTGGCCGCCGAGGTGATCGACTCGCCCCAGGCGCTCATCACCGAGCAGGTGGAGTCCGGCGTGGTGGTCCGCATGGCGGTGCTCTACGAGCTGCTCGCCGGACGCGGAGTGCCTGGCGGCGTGCGCGCGGCCGAGACGGAGCCGCAGCCGGCATGAGCGGCCTACCCGCCCTCGAGCGGACCCAGACACCGCCCGCCACGGTGCTCGTGCGCTCGGTACGGCTGCTCGACCCGCGCGCCGGGATCGACACGCGCGCCGACCTGCTCGTGCGCCAGGGCGAGATCGCCGAGCTGGGCGACTCGCTCGAGGCCCCGGAGGGGGTTGAGCTCGTGGACGGCACCGGCCTGCACGCCTTCCCCGCCTTCGTGGACCCGCACGTGCACCTGCGCACGCCGGGGCGCGAGGACGAGGAGGACATCGACTCCGGCAGCCGCGCCGCGGCCGCCGGCGGCTTCTGCACGATCCTCGCCCAGCCGAACACCGAGCCGGTGGTCGACTCGGCTCCGGTGCTGCGCTCGCTGCGCGAGCACGCTCGGGTCGAGGCTCGCATCCCGGTGGGATTCATGGCCGCCGTGACGGTCGGGCAGCGCGGCGAGGGGCTCACTGAGATGGCGGAGCTGGCCGACGCCGGCGCGGCCGGCTTCACCGACGACGGGCTGCCGGTGCGCTCCGCCGGCGTGCTGCGACAGGCGCTCCAGTACCAGCGGCTGGCCGGCCGGATGATCGCCCTGCACGAGGAGGACCCCTCCCTGTCCGGGCAGGGCGTGATGCACGAGGGGGACGTCTCGGCCCAGCTCGGCGTGGCGGGCATCCCGTCGGTGTCGGAGTCCACGATGGTGGCGCGCGACTGCGCGCTGGCGCGCTACGAGGGAGGCCGCATCCACGTCCAGCACGTGTCCGCGCGCGAGACCGTGGAGGCGATCGAGACGGCCAAGGCGAACGGCACGAAGGTCAGCTGCGAGGTCACGCCGCATCACCTCCTGCTCACCGACGAGGCGGTGCGCGACCTCGACACCCACATGAAGATGAACCCGCCGCTGCGCTCCGAGCAGGACCGCGAGGCCCTGGTGGCCGCGCTGCGCTCGGGGTTGATCGACTGTGTGGCCACCGACCACGCGCCGCACTCGCGCGAGGAGAAGGAGCAGCCGTTCGAGCTGGCGCCGATGGGGGTCACGGGCCTCGAGACGGCGTTCGCCGCGATCCACACCGGCCTGGTGCTGCCGGGGGTCGTCGACCTCGGCCTCGTGATCGAGCGGATGACCTGCGGCGGCGTGCCGTTCGGCCTGCCGGTGCCGTCGCTCGCGCCCGGGTCGCCGGCGAACGTCTGCCTCGTGGACCTCGACGCCGACTGGGAGGTTGGCGAGGCCGGCTACGAGAGCCGCTCGGACAACTGCGCCTTCGGCGGCCGGCGGCTCACCGGTCGCGTGCGGATGACGATCGCCGACGGCTCGGTGGCCTACCGCGAGCGCACCTTCGCCCTGGGGGCGGTCGTGTGAGGCTGCGCAGCGTTGCTTTCCTGCTGCTCGAGGACGGAACCCGCTTCGACGGGGAGGCCGTGGGCGCGATCGGCGCCGACGGCGTCGGCGAGGTCGTGTTCAACACCTCCATGTCGGGCTACCAGGAGGCCGTGAGCGACCCGAGCTATGCCGGGCAGATCATCGTGTTCACCACGGCCCACGTGGGCAACTACGGCGTGGCCTCGGCGCACATGGAGTCGGATCGCGTGCACGCCCGCGCGGTGATCATGCGCGAGGGCATGGACCGCGAGGACGCAGCTCACGCCGAGGGCGGCTGGCTCACCTGGCTCGCCGACTGCGGCGTGCCGGCTCTGACCGGCGTCGACACGCGCGCGCTCGTGCGCCACATCCGGGACAAGGGGGCGATGCGCGGCGGTGTCTTCGATGCCGAGCTCCCCGAGGCGCAGGCGCGCGAGCGGATCGAGGCCGAGCCGGCGATGGACGGCCGGGATCTCGCTCGCGAGGTCACCCCGCGCGAGCCGCTGCTGCTGGCCGACGCCGGCGGGGGCCCGCGGGTGCTCGGGATCGACACCGGCATCAAGAGCTCGATCGTGCGCAACCTGCGCGAGCGCGGCGTCCAGCTCGAGCTCCATCCCTGCACCGTCTCCGCGGACGAGCTCCTGGCCCGCGACCCCGACGCGGTGTTCCTGGCCAACGGCCCCGGCGATCCCGCCGCGCTCGACTACGTGGTCGACACCGTGCGCGGGGTGGTGGGAAAGGTGCCGGTCTGGGGCATCTGCCTCGGCCACCAGCTGCTCTGCCGCGCGGTGGGGCTCGAGACCTTCAAGCTGCCGTTCGGCCACCGCGGCGCCAACCACCCGGTCAAGGACCTCGAGACCGGGCGGATCGAGATCACCTCGCAGAACCACGGCTTCGCGGTGCTCGGCCCCGGCGGCGAGCGCCGGATCGAGTCCGACGATCCCGTGCGCTGGGACACGGACTTCGGCACCGCGGAGCTCTCGCAGCTGAACCTCTACGACCGCACCGTGGAGGGCCTCGTCCTGCGGGACGTGCCGGGCTCGACGGTCCAGTACCACCCCGAGGCCGGCCCGGGACCGCACGACGCCGTGCATCTCTTCGACCGCTTCATCGAGCGCCTTGCCGCGTAGGCACGACATCAGGAAGATCCTTGTGATCGGCTCGGGGCCAATCGTGATCGGCCAGGCCGCCGAGTTCGACTACTCGGGAGCGCAGGCGTGCAAGGTGCTGCTCGAGGAGGGCTACGAGGTGGTGCTCGTGAACTCGAACCCGGCCACGATCATGACCGACCCCGAGTTCGCCACCGCCACCTACATCGAGCCGCTCCTGCCCGACTCCGTGGCCAAGGTGATCGAGCGCGAAAAGCCGGACGCCATGCTGCCCACGCTCGGCGGCGGCACCGCGCTCGACCTCGCGCGCCGGCTCTCGGAGGACGGCACGCTCCGCAAGCACCGGGTCGAGCTGATCGGCGCCGACTACGAGGCGATCCGGCGGGCCGAGGACCGCGACCTGTTCCGCACGACAATGGAGCGCGCCGGCCTGCGGGTGCCGCGCAGCGCGGCCGTCAAGTCGATGCGAGAGGCCGAGCAGGCGCTGCCGAAGCTCGGCCTGCCCGCGATCGTGCGCCCGGGCTTCACAATGGGCGGCGCAGGCGGCGGGATCGCGCGCTCAGAGCCGGAGTACCGCCAGGTGGTGGCCGAGGGGCTGGCGGCCTCGCCGATCGGGCAGGTGCTCGTGGAGGAGTCGGTGATCGGCTGGGGCGAGTTCGAGCTCGAGGTGATGCGCGACCACCGCGACAACGTGGTGATCGTCTGCTCGATCGAGAACGTCGACCCGATGGGGGTGCACACGGGCGACTCGGTGACCGTCGCACCCCAGCAGACGCTCTCCGACGTCCAGTACCAGCAGCTGCGCGACCAGGCGCTCACGGTCATCCGCGCGGTGGGGGTCGAGACCGGCGGCTCGAACATCCAGTTCGCCGTAAACCCGGCCACGGACGAGATCGTGGTGATCGAGATGAACCCGCGCGTGTCGCGCTCGTCGGCGCTCGCCTCGAAGGCCACCGGCTTCCCGATCGCCAAGATCGCGGCGCGCCTGGCGGTGGGCTACGCGCTCGAGGAGATCGACAACGACATCACCAAGAAGACGCCCGCGAGCTTCGAGCCCACGATCGACTACGTGGTGGTCAAGTGGCCGCGCTTCGCCTTCGAGAAGTTCCCCGGCGCCGACGGTCAGCTGCACACCTCGATGCAGTCGGTGGGCGAGGCGATGGCGATCGGGCGCACGTTCAAGCAGGCGTTCGCGAAGGCGATGCGCTCGCGCGAGCTCGACGTGACCGACCCGTCCGCGGCGGAGCTGCTCGAGCGTCTCGAGAGCCCCTCGCACGACCGCTACGAGCTGATCTTCCAGGCCATCGCGAACGGCGCGAGCGAGGCGGAGCTCTGCCGGCGCACCGGGATCGATCCCTGGTTCATGGCGGAGATCGCGGCGCTCGCGCGGGGAGAGGACCCCCAGGCCGGGCTCGAGCGCTCCTTCAAATCGGTGGACACCTGCGCCGCCGAGTTCGAGGCCGAGACGCCCTACTTCTACTCGGGCTGGGAGCGGAGTGCCGCTCACGAGGTCGAGCGCGGCGAGCGCCCGTCGGTCGTAATCCTCGGCTCCGGGCCGAACCGCATCGGCCAGGGGATCGAGTTCGACTACTGCTGCGTGCACGCCGCGATGACGGTGCGCGACTCGGGCCGGGACGCGGTGATGATCAACTGCAACCCCGAGACCGTCTCGACCGACTACGACACCTCCGACCGGCTCTACTTCGAGCCGCTCACGTTCGAGGACGTGATGGGCGTGATCGAGATCGAGCGGCCGGAGGGCGTGATCGTCCAGTTCGGAGGGCAGACCCCCCTGCGGCTGGCGCATCAGCTGGGCGACGCCGGCGTGCGTCTGCTCGGAACGCCGGTGGAGTCGATCCACCTGGCCGAGGACCGGCCGAGCTTCGGCCGGCTGCTCGCCGAGCTCGGCCTGAAGGGACCGCCGTACGCCACCGCCGAGTCGCCCGAGGCGGCGCTGGCAGCCGCCGAGGGGGTGGGCTACCCGCTGCTCGTGCGCCCCTCGTACGTGCTCGGCGGGCGTGCGATGGAGATCTGCTACTCGCGCGCCGCGCTCGCGGACTACCTCGACCGGGTGGGCACCGAGTCGACCATCTTCCTCGATCGCTTCCTCGAGAACGCGATCGAGGTCGACGTGGACGCGCTCTCTGACGGCGAGCAGGTGGAGATCGGCGCGATCATGCAGCACGTCGAGGAGGCGGGCGTGCACTCGGGCGACTCGGCCTGCGTGATCCCGGCGATGTCGCTCGGCGAGGAGATGCTCCGCCAGGTCGAGGAGGCCACCGCGGCCATCGCGCTCAGGCTCGGCGTGGTCGGGCTGATCAACATCCAGTTCGCGGTCTACGGGGACGAGGAGCTGTATGTGATCGAGGCCAACCCGCGCGCCTCCCGCACCGTGCCGTTCGTGTCGAAGGCGATCGGGGTGCCGCTGGCCAAGGTCGCCTGCCGGCTGATGCTCGGCGAGCGGCTCGCCGATCTCGAGCTCGACATCCCGCGCAGCCCGCGCCACGTGTCCGTGAAGGAGGCGGTACTCCCGTTCGGGCGGTTCCCGGGCGCGGACTCTCTGCTGGGACCGGAGATGAAGTCCACGGGCGAGGTGATGGGCGTGGCCTCCGATTACCCCGCGGCGTTCGGCAAGGCGCAGGCGGCCGCCGGCGCCGAGCTGCCCGCGGGCGGCACCGTGTTCATCTCCGTGACAGACGGCGACAAGCCCGCCGCCACGCAGATCGCCGCCGCCTTCTGCGACATGGGCTTCCGGGTGATGGCCACCGGCGGCACGGCCGGCGCGATCCGGCGCATGGGCGTGCCGGTAGAGCGGATCCAGAAGCTGTCGGAGGGCTCGCCGAACGTCGTCGAGCGGATCGATGCCGGCGAGGTCGACCTCGTGATCAACACGCCCACCGGCTCCGGCGCGCGCGCGGACGGCTACGAGATCCGCCGCTCGGCGGTGGGCCGCGGGATCCCCTGTATCACCACGATGTCCGGGGCGAGCGCAGCCCAGCGGGCGATCCGGGCGCGGCGCTCGGGCGAGAGCTCGGTGATCTCGCTGCAGGAGCTGCACGGGTTCGCGCCGGCCGAGGACCGTGAGAGCTCCCGCGCGCGTTGAGCCGCGCACCCTGGCGCCGCCGGAGCGGCGGCTGGCGCGGGTATCAGGGGTGGAGCGGCTGGGCGCCTACCACTTCATCAGCGCCGAGGACGAGCAGGGGCCGCCGGATCCGCGCCCGGGCCAGTTCTACATGCTCGCGGCGCACGAGCGCTGGGGCGGGGGAGCGGACGAGCGCCCGTACCTGCCGCGCGCCTTCTCGCACGCGCGGGCACGGCTCGAGAGCGATGGGCTGGCGCTCTCCTTCCTGCTGGAGGCGATCGGGCCGGGCACCCAGCGGCTCTCGCGGCTCGAGGCGGGGGAGGAGCTCGCCCTCGTGGGACCGCTCGGGATCGGCTTCCGGCCGCCGGAGGACGGCACGCGGGCGCTGCTCGTGGGCGGTGGGATCGGGGTCGCGCCGCTCCTGTGCCTGAACGAGGAGCTGCCCGACGCCGGGGTGCTGCTCGGCTTTCGCTCCGCCGCCCACGCCCAGGCCGCCGCACTCTTCCCGGGGAGCCCCGACGTGGTGACCGACGACGGCTCTGTGGGTCGCCGCGCGCTCGTGAGCGAGCCGCTCGTGGCGGCGCTCGACGCGGACCCCGCCGCGACGGTGTTTGCGTGCGGGCCGCCGCCTATGCTCGAGGCCGTGCGCGCCCTCTGCGTGGAGCGCGGCGTGCCGGCGCAGCTGGCGCTCGAGTCGGGGATGGCCTGCGGCTACGGCGCCTGCTTCGGCTGCGTCGTCCCCACGGCCGAGGGCTACGTGCGCCTCTGCGTCGACGGGCCGGTGCTCAACGCGCACATGCTCGAAACGGCGATCTTCCCCGGAGCCGGACATTGAGCGCCGGCGCGCCCTCGCGCACGACCACACTATGTGGCGTAACGCTCGACGGGCCGGTCCTGAACGGGTCCGGCACCTTCGACGCGATCGCCGCGCGGCGCGCGTTCGGCGACGTTTTGCTGGAGCGCTTCCCGTTCCACGCGTTCGTGTCCAAGACCATCACCGCCGAGCCGCGCCAGGGCAACCCGCCGCCGCGCCTGTGGGAGACGGCCGCCGGGCTGATCAACTCGATCGGGCTGCCGAACAAGGGGCTCGAGGGCTTCCTCGCGTCCGACCTGCCGGAGCTGGCCGAGCTGCCGGTGCCGCTGGTGATCTCCGTGATGGGCTTCAGCCGCGACGAGCTGGCGCGGCTCGCGGCCGCCGTGGGGGAGCGCGAGGAGGTGGCGATGATCGAGCTGAACGTGTCGTGCCCGAACGTCGAGACCGGCCTCGTGATGGGCGCCGACCCCGCCGAGACCGCTCGCGCGCTCGAGCGCGTGCGACCGCTCTGCGAGCGGCCGCTGATCGTGAAACTCACCCCCAATGCGTCCGACCCCCCCGCGGTGGCCCGCGCCGCCGAGGAGGCCGGCGCCGACGCCGTCTCGCTCGTGAACACGCTCAAGGGGATGGCGCTCGGGCCGGACGGCCGCACGCCCTGGCTCGGCGGCGGCACCGGCGGCCTGTCGGGACCCGCCATCCGGGCGATCGCGCTGCAGCAGGTTCAGTCTGTCGCTCAGGCCGTCGGGATACCGGTGATCGGGATGGGCGGGATCGCGACCGGCCGCCACGCGGCCGAGCTCCTCGCCGCCGGGGCCAGCGCGATCGCGGTCGGGACGGAAAGCTTTCGCGATCCTGGCGCGGGAAGGAGGGTCGCGGCCGAGCTGGCGGCCGCGGCCCCCGAGCGAGCGGTCGCCGGACGACCGTGACTAACCTCCCACCTGGTCATCCACCACCCATTCGGGGGAGGGTTGGGCCCGTTTTTGCCGCAGGGTGCGGGATCTTCGCGACGTGTGCGTCACCATGTACGCAGGTCCCTTTGAAAAGCCCTGCAAACTCGCGGAAAACGCTCAAGGAGCCGCAACTTCCCTAAAGCTCAGGTCGAGGTCGAGCCGAATTCGCGCTTTTTTTGCCGGTTGAGGCTCGACGGGAGCGGGGGAGCGTGTACTATCGCCGCCCATGCCGGCCGCGCCCCCCACGTCCGCCAAGAGCCAGACGGCGGGTCTCGCACCCGAGCGCTCGCTCACCCAGCGCATGGACGCGTTGAAGCGCGCGAACGAGATCCGCACCCAGCGCGCAAGCCTCAAACGCGACCTCAAGGCGGGGCGCAGGCAGATCCACGGATTGCTCCTGGATCCGCCGGAATACCTGCTGACAGCCAAGGTTTTCGACCTGCTCCTGGCGGTGCCCAAGTACGGCCGCGTGAAGGTCAACCGCATTCTCACCCACTGCCGCATCTCTCCGAGCAAGACGATCGGCGGACTGTCTCAGCGGCAGCGCCACGAGCTCGTCTCGTACCTGCGGCGATAGGCGCCCGAGCTACCCCGATCCTGGTCATCACAGGCCCCTCGGGGGTCGGCAAGGGGACCCTGATCAGGGGGCTCTTGGAGCGGGTTGGGGGACTCCAGCTGGCCGTGTCCGCGACCACGCGCGCGCCGCGCGGGAGCGAGGTGAACGGGGTCGATTATCACTTCCTCTCCCAGGAGGACTTCGATCGCCGCGTGGCCGCGGGCGAGTTCGTAGAGCACGCCGTGTACGCCGGGAACAGCTACGGGACGCTGCGCAGCGAGCTGGAGCGGCCCGCGCGCGGAATCGTGCTGGAGATCGACCTCCAGGGCGCCCGCCAGGTACGCGACGCGCTGCCCGAGGCCACGCTCGTGTTCATCGAGCCGCCCTCGTTCGCGGCGCTCGAGGAGCGCCTTACCGGGCGCGCCTCCGACTCGAGCGAGCAGATCGAGCGGCGCCTTCGGGCTGCGAGCGAGGAACTCGCGGCCGCCGGGGAGTTCGACCACCGGGTGGTGAACGACGACGTCGAGCGGGCCCTTAAGGAGCTCGCGGAGCTCGCCGCTACCATGTGTGAGCCGTGATCAAGCCGCGTCTAGACAAGTTGCTCGAGCAGGTCGACTCGCACTACGCCTGCGTCCTGGTGTCCGCCAAGCGCGCCCGCCAGATCAACTCCTACTACCACAACCTCGGCGAGGGCACCTTCGACGAGTACCCGCCGCCGATGGTCGAGACGGGCTCGAAGAACTACCTCAAGATCTCCCTCGAGGAGATCGCCGCCGGGAAGATCAAGTACCGCTACCGGTAGGTACCGGATCATGGCGCGCATCCTGCTCGGAGTAACCGGCGGGATCGCCGCCTACAAGGCAGTGGAGCTGGTCCGCCTGGCCACCGGGGCCGGCCACGCCGTGCGCGTGGTGCAGACCCCTGCCAGCCTCCGGTTCGTTGGCCGGGCCACCTTCGAGGGCGTGACGGGCGCGCCGGTGCTGGTCGACGAGTTCGAGCCCGACCCCGCCCGCGGCGCCTTCCCGGGCGACCCGGCGCCCGACCACGACCCGATCTCGCACCTCGAGCTCGTGGCCCGCTGCGACGCGCTCTGCTTGGTGCCGGCGTCGGCGAACACGCTCGCGAAGCTCGCCGGCGGGCTTGCCGACAACCTGCTCACGAGCGCCGCGCTCGCGAACGTGGCGCCGCTCGTGCTCGCGCCCGCGATGAACAACCGCATGTGGGAGCACCCGGCCACGCGCGCGAACCTCGAAACGCTGCGCTCGCGCGGCGCGCACGTGGTGGAGCCGGCCAGCGGCGCGCTCGCGTCGCGCGGCGAGTGGGGGGTTGGCCGCCTCGCGGAGCCCGCAGTGATCCTCGAGGCGATCGAGGGCGTGCTCGCCACCGGCGGGCCGATGGACGGCCTGCGCGTGCTCGTCACGGCGGGCGGAACACGCGAGCCGATCGACTCGGTGCGCTACGTGGGCAACCGCTCGTCGGGGCGGATGGGCCTCGCGCTCGCGGAGGAGGCGGCCCGACGCGGCGCCGAGGTCACCCTCGTCTGCGCGCACGTCTCGTTGCCGCGGCCCGCGGGCGTCCGCACGATCGAGGTTGGCACGAGCGCGGAGCTCGAGACCGCGGTCCGCGCGGAGTTCGATGGCGCCGACGTGCTCGCGATGGCCGCCGCGCCGGCGGACTTCCGCCCCGCCGAGCCGGCCGCCCACAAGATCTCGAAGGCGGGTCGCGACGGCCTCGTGGTCGAGCTCGAACCCACCACCGACATCCTCGCCGCCGTGGCGGCGGGCCGCCGCCCGGGCCAGACCGTGGTGGGCTTCGCCGCCGAGCACGGAGCGGGTGGCGTCGAGCGTGCCCGCGAGAAGCTCGAGCGCAAGGGCCTCGACGCCGTGGTCGTGAACGACATCTCGCGCACCGACATCGGCTTCGACAGCACCGACAACGAGGTCATGATCGTCACGAGAGCGGGAGAGGCGGCCGTGCCGCGCGGCCCGAAGGCACAGGTGGCAGCGGCCGTGCTCGACGCCGTGGAGCGCCTGAGGGCCGGCGCCGCCGCGCCGACTACCGTGGAAGGGGAATCGTGAGCGGCGAGGGTGCATACGAGTTCTTCAAGAAGGGCAGCGAGCTGCTCGAGCGCGGCGACTTCATGGCCGCCTCGGTGCCGCTCGAGCGCGCCCGCTCACTCGAGCCGGACAAGGGCTCGATCCGTGAGGCGCTCGGGCGGGCCTACTTCCGCTCGGCGCGCTTCGAGCAGGCCGCCGAGGAGTTCGCGGCGCTGGTGGAGCGCTACCCCGTGAACGACTACGCCCACTTCTGCCTGGGCCGCTCGCTCGAGAAGACGGGCCGCACCGCCGAGGCACGCAAGCACGCGGCGCTGGCGGCCTGCATGCGGCCCGACCGCAAGGACTACCAGGCGTTTCGCGAGCGGCTGCGGGCCGCCTGAGACCTCGGCTCAGCCTCCACCGTTCAAGCCTCCCAGCGTCAGGCCGGCGGCCATCGCGTCGGGGTCGTTCACCGGCAGGCGCTGCGGCGGCCCGCTCCGAAGCAGTGGACGGCCGCCGTCGATCGTTCCCGGCCGCCAGCGCGCGCCCGTCACGCCCTGGGCGCTGAGATCGGTGATGAGCACGCCGGTCGCCGCGGTGTCGCTCGAGTGGGCGCCGAAGACGAAGTTCCCGAGCGAGTAGGCCACCAGCGCCCCGCCGGAGCGGCGGAGCGGCTGCAGGACGTGGGGGTGGGCGCCGATCACGAGCTGGGCTCCCGCGTCTGCGGCGACCTTCGCCAGCTCCGCCTGATCGGCGGTCTCGGCGGGCATCTTCTCGATCCCCCAGTGGAAAGTGGCCACGACCACGTCGGCGCGCTTGCGCGCGGCGCGGACGGCCTTGTCCACGGTCTCCGGGGTGGCCCACGCGACCCCGGGCCGCCCGGGCTCGGCCGCGAACTCCAGCGGGAGGATGTTCGAGAAGCCGACGAACCCCACCCGGAGCCCCAGCCGCTCCACCACCTGGGGCTGGAGCGCGCGTTCCGGGCCGGAGCCCGCGCCCACCGCCCGCATCCCCAGCCGTTCCACGCCCCGCACGGTGTCCAGCATCGCGATGGGGCCGTAGTCGCCGACGTGGTTGTTGGCCAAGTTCAGGACGTCGACCCCGGAGTGGCGCCTGAGGCCCGCCAGCGCGGCCGGCGTGCCGCGGAAGTTGAACTGCTTGGGGAACGGCGTACCGCGCCGGGACACGGCGCTCTCGAGGTTCCCGAAAGCGATGTCGGCGCGCTGAAGGGCCTCGCCGGCACTCTCCCAGGGGTAGCGGGGGCCCTCGGCCTCGATTGCGGCGCCGGGCACGTCGCCGAGATTGATGTCCCCAACGGAGGCCAGCCGCAGCGGCCGGATCGTGACCGCCGCGGGACGGGAGGTTCCCTCCCCCGCTCGCACGCGGACGCTCGCCTCGCCCGGCGCGCTCGCCACCCGGCCCGCGACGAGGAAGCGGCCGTCCTCGCCGGCGCTGCCGTTGCCGGCAGCGTGCCAGTCGCCGCCCGGCCGCCGCATCTCGACCACGAGCTCGGCCCCGGAGGACGCGCCGTCGCCCGCGAGCTCGATCCGGCCCCCGGGGGCCACGACCGCCCGCGAGGGCTCCGCCGAGAGGTCGCCCTCGCCGGCCCCAGAACGCGAGCCCAGCACGGAGGCCAGCTGCACGAGCACGGCGATGCCCACCAGCGATATCGAAACCGCCGCCGCGGCCCAGCGCGGCACCGGGAGCTCCCAGGGCCTCGGGGGCGCGGGGGCGTGCACGTCCACGTGCTCCGCGCCGGCCTCGAGGCCCTCGAGCTCGTCGCCCAGGTTCCACTGCGGATCGAGCTCCGCGGGAGGCTGCGACGGCGCAGGTGGGTTCCGCCGCGCCGCCGGGCTCAGCGGCCCGGGGCGTGCCCCGCTTTCCTTCGCATCGGGCTCGGTCGCCATGTGTCTCTCTGCGCCTCGCCGGCCGGGCGGCGCGCGCCTCCAGTGCTTCGCCGCGGGGCCGCAGCGTCCTGCGCGCCCGCCCGGTCAGGCGTTGCGCGCGCGGCTGCGGGCCGCCAGAGCGGCCTCCACCACAAGCCCGAGCAGGCGGTCGAGCGTCCGCTCGTCGACCGCGGCCACGGGCAGGTCCGCGTGCACCCAGATCTCGCGCGAGCGCGTGCAGGCGAAGCGCACGAGGCGCGTCTGCCGGTTCCACCAGAGCAGCATCCACGGATCGAGCTCGGCGCCCGCAGCGAGGGCGGGCGCCTTGGCGCGCACGAGCTCGTCGGCGATCGACAGCCCGATGTCGAGCGGCTCGTCGAGTGACTCGGCCGAGAGCGTAAGCCCCCATTCGGCCTTGGCCAGGCGCCGGCAACCGCCCGGGAGGGCGCTCAGGTAGGCGTCCACGACGTCGGCGGCGGCCATTCGGTCAGAGTACGGGCGCTATGCGGGCGGTCGTTCAACGGGTCACGGAGGCCGCGGTGCGCGTGGAGGACAGGGAGGTCGCCCGGATCGGGCCCGGCCTACTGGTGCTGCTCGGTGTTCGCCGCGGCGACCGGCCGGAGGCGGCCGACCGGATCGCCGGCAAGCTCGAGCGCCTGCGCGTGTTCGCCGACGACGAGGGACGCATGAACCGCTCGGTGCGCGAGGCCGGCGGCGAGCTGCTCGTGGTCTCGCAGTTCACGCTCTACGGCGACGCGCGCAAGGGCAACCGGCCGAGCTTCGTGGACGCCGCTCCCCAGGACGAGGCGGAGCCGCTCTACGAGCGCGTGCGCGCGGCGCTCGGCGCGCAGGGCGGCGTGTTCGGCGCGAGCATGGAGGTCTCGTCGGTGAACGACGGACCGGTGACGCTCGTGCTGGAGGCGTAGCCGCCCGGCTCGGTCGGCTACGGGGAGATTTGCGTACACTCGGGGGTCGCTAGGACTTTCAGTCGTACGCGCGGGCCCGGTGTCCGCGCGCCTGGAGGTGGGCTTCGCAGCCCACCTTTTTTCTTGGGACATGCAGATCGACTCGCTTACAACCGACATCGAGGAGCGGCTCGCGACCGTGGAGCCGCAGGTCGAGGTGCTCGCCTGCGAGCAGGTCGGTCGTGAGCGGCTGCGGCTGTTCATCGACCATCCCCAGGGCGTGGACCTGGGGCTGTGCGAGCGGGTCACGCACCACCTGCGGGACCTGCTCGCGGACTACGGGCTCGAGGTGTCCTCGCCCGGGCCGGAGCGGCCGCTCACCAAGCCGGGTCATTTCCGCCGCTTTCTCGGGCGGCGCGCGCGCGTGCGCCTGCGCGAGCCGAGGGACGGCCACAAGAGCTTCACCGGGGAGCTCGTCGGCGCGAACGACGACGAGGTGACCGTCGCCGCCGACTCCGGGGTCGTGACGATCCCGTACTCGGAGATCAACAGGAGCAACCTGCTGCCAGGGTCGGTCAGCTCGACCGGCGCAGGGGATGAAGAGGGGGAGCGATGACAAAGGAGATCGTCGAGGCCGTCGGGGTCCTCGAGCGGGAAAAGGGAATCTCCGCCGACCGGCTCATGGCCGCGCTGGAGGATGCGCTGCTGTCGGCCTACAAGAAGACGCCCGAGGCCGCGAAGTACGCGCGCGTGGAGGTCGACCGCTCATCGGGGGACTTCCGCGTCTACGAGCTGATGCTGCCGCCCGACCTCGAGGAGCAGCTGCTCGACGAGGTCGAGGAGGAGGCGGGAGAGCCGACCGTCGATCCTGAGACCGGGGAGATGGTCTACCCCGAGCCGCCCGAGATCGACCAGGAGCGGCTGTTGCAGTACCGCGACCAGATCGACGAGCGCGACGCCACGCCCGACGACTTCGGCCGTATCGCTGCCCAGACCGCCAAGCAGGTGATCCTCCAGCGGATCCGCGAGGCCGAGCGGGACATGATGTTCACCGAGTACCAGGACCGCGTGGGCGAGCTGATCACCGGCATCGTGCAGCAGTCCGACTCGCGCTACACGCTCGTGCAGCTGCGCGAGCGGGTCGAGGCGCTGCTGCCGCGCGGCGAGCAGGTGCACGGCGAGCGCTACGACCACGGCGCCCGCATCAAGGCGATCATCACCGACGTCTCGAACCAGGCGAAGGGGCCGTCGATCATCGTGTCGCGGCGCTCGCCAGAGCTGATCCGGTCGCTGTTCGAGCTCGAGGTGCCGGAGATCGCCGACGGCCTCGTGGAGATCCAGAACGTGGCCCGCGAGCCCGGCTACCGCTCGAAGATCGCTGTGGTGTCGCACGCCAGCGGCGTCGACCCGGTGGGCGCCTGCGTGGGACCGCGCGGCTCGCGGGTGCGCATGGTGGTGTCCGAGCTGCGCGGCGAGAAGATCGACATCATCCCGTTCAACGAGGAGCCGGCCCGCTTCGTGGCCAAGGCGCTCTCGCCCGCCCGCGTCCGCGAGGTGCTCGTGGACGACGAGGCCAAGCAGGCCACCGTGATCGTGCCCGACGACCAGCTCTCGCTCGCGATCGGCAAGGACGGACTGAACGCGCGCCTCGCCGCGCGACTCACGGGCTGGCGCGTGGACATCCGCTCCGAGACCGAGTTCGCCGAGGAAGAGGCGGAGATGGGCTACCAGGAGGAGGAGGTCTCCGGCCGCTGCGCCGCGATCCTCCGGGGCGGCAAGCGCTGCCCGAACGCCTCGCTGCCCGGCTCCCGCTATTGCGGCCTGCCGGCCCACCAGGCCCTCGCCGACACCGACTCCGACTACCTGGTGCCGCCCGAGGAGGACGAGGG
>Ga0075421_100003440_pt1 | contig 18927 bp, 13 predicted proteins | sample SoiMetdeltSBSDD5_FD_75292 | JGI IMG/M metagenome (GOLD analysis project Ga0075421, IMG submission 75292) | Bulk soil microbial communities from a Populus tree surrounding site in Tennessee, USA - Soil MetaG P. deltoides SBSDD5 | ecosystem: Environmental > Terrestrial > Soil > Tree plantation... | reverse complement strand
TAACCAGTCCGCGCCGGAGACAAACTCGCCGCGAAGGCCCGCCCGCACCATCCACCGGTCGTTCGGCTTCCACACATCCTCGGCGTAGACGGCGGCCAGCGCCGGCCCCTGACGCACGGTCGTGTCGCCGTCCGTCGCGAGCGGGTCGGGGAACTCGAGGTCGTCGTCGTCCTCGCTCAGGATGCGGATCTGCTCGCGGTACGACGTGCGGTACCACGCCGCCTCGTAGCCCAGGCTGAGCGCATGCCGGTCGCGCGCCTGCGAGACCGAGCCGGCAAGCTGGAGTTCTCCGACGCTTTGCGCGAGCGATATGGAATCGCCAGGCAGCCGGAAGTTGGTGGCGAAGCGAGTGAGCGCGAGCCGTTGCGTCAGCCGTGTCCGGGTGCCGACGGGCTGCTCGAGCGTCAGCCCGACGACCTTGTTGCCCCAGTCGAAGGTGATTGATTCGTCGTCGTTCTCGAACTGATCGGGGAATGGCGAGCCAGGCACGACGACACCTGACCCCACGTCATCGTCCTCGTAATACAGGAGGTCCTTGCCGGCGTACGCCGTCAGCCCGAGCGCCCCACCGTTAGGCAGCAGGAGGCGCGCCCGCAGCTGCGCGTCCTGAAAGTGATACGGGAAGTCGTTATTGCCGCGAAGCCACTCGACGACCTTATCGGCGTAGGTGCGGCGCGCCGCAAAGTTCCACGACAACGTTCCCGCACCGACGCCGCCACCAGCGAACAAGGAGGAGGAGAGCAGCGACACTTCGGCTGCACCGTGAACCCCTCGGCGCGTCTCCTCGAGGCTCTTCACGTCCAGGACACTCGAAAGCCGCCCACCGTATTGCGACGGAAAAGCGCCCGTCAGGATGTCCACGCCGCTCACCGCCTTGTCGATGAACGTGCCGAACAGTCCGCCGAAGTGAAACGGGTTGTAGATCGGGATGCCGTCGAGCAACACGAGGTTCTGGTCCGCCTCACCACCGCGAACGTTGAATCCGGCCGAGAAGTCGTTGCGTGCGACGACGCCGGGAAGCAGCGCCACGGACCGCAGCACGTCCGACTCACCGAGCGCGGGGACGCGTCGCACCTCCGACCCCGTAATCGTCACGACGCTCGGCGTTGCCTGTTCCTCGAATCGCATGCGATCCGGATGCTTGGCCACCGAACGAACCGGGGCGAGTGCCTGCGGGACGGCGCGGAGCCTGAGCTCGAGCGACATCGCCTCGCCCGCTCGGATGGCGACCGACGTGTCGGTCGGGGCGTACCCGAACGCACTCACGCGAAGTCGCAGTCGCCCGGCCGGCACTGGTCCGAACGTGAACCGGCCAACGGAGTCCGCGCGAACGGCGCGTCGAGGACGATCGATCACCAGTTCCGCTCGCACGGGTGCGCCCGTAGCGTCGTCGAGCACGTGACCCGCAAGTGTACCCGCTCCGGACTGCGATTGCGCGTTCGCGCTCGAGGCCACGCTCGAGACGGCGACGACGACGACGAGCGCGGTGAGAAGGAGACGCATGCAGGAACCGCGAGAGGGGGCCCGATCGAGCGCCAGTGCTACCCGGCATGATCGGCTTTGATCCGGCGGCTCTGTCGCGGTTCGTCCCATCACCGTACGTTCTCGCTCCATGTTCGTCGGGCACTACGGTCTGGCCTTGGCAGCGAAGCGCGTCACGCCGCGAACCTCGCTCGGCACTCTGTTCCTCGCGGCGCAGCTGGTCGACCTCGTGTGGCCGATGTTACTGCTCGCAGGGATCGAGCGCGTACGGATCGTTCCAAACGAAAACCCGTTCCTCCGCCTCTCGTTCGAGTGGTACCCGTGGACGCACAGTCTCGTCACGGACCTGTGTTGGGGTCTCGTCGCCGGGATGGTGTACTTCGTCGCACGCCGAGACAAGCGTGGCGCGGTGGTCGTGGGCTTGCTCGTCGTGAGTCATTGGGTGCTCGACTTCGTCACCCATGTGCCCGATCTCCCGATCTATCCGGGCGGGCCGGTTGTCGGTCTGGGGCTCTGGCGATCGTTCATCGGCACGGTTGTTGTGGAAGCAATCCTCTTCGGCGTTGGCGGCGCCATGTATGGCCGCGTCGCGAGGCCTGCCGACCGTACCGGTCGTTATGCATTCCTGGCGCTCGTCGCGGTTCTCGCCGTGATCTACTTCGCGAACGCGTACTTCCCGCTACCGCCTGACGAGCGGTCCATCGCCTGGGGGGCGCTCGCTGCCTGGGTGTTCCCGCTGTTCGGATGGTGGGTCGACCGCCATCGAACCGCGGAACCTGCGTGAGGCTGCCCACCACGTGGCACCGCTGAAGCGCCGAGTCTCGTCGACGCAGTCGCTTTCGCTCGACGAAGCTCGCCGGATCGCGCTCGCGGCTCAGGGCTTCGGTCGGCCGCGACCGACCGGTCCTGTCACGCTGAACCACCTGCGCCGCATCATCCGACAGATCGGTCTGATTCAGATCGATTCGGTCAACGTGCTCGTGCCCGCGCATTACCAGGTGCCCTTCTCTCGCCTCGGGCCCTACGATCGCGGTCGCCTCGATGACCTCGTATACCGCAAGCGCGAGTTCACGGAGCAGTGGGCACACGAGGCGTCCATCGTGCCGGTCGAACACTGGCCGCTCATCCGCCACCATCTCGGACCTCACGAGCGGCGATGGGGTGCGCTGTCCGAGTTCATGGCGGCGCGGATGGAGTATGCGGCGCGTGTGCTCGAGGAGGTGCGTTCCCGCGGCCCCGTTGTCGCGGCTGACATCGCCGAGCCTGACGGAACGCAGGGGCGTGGCGGTGGATGGTGGGGATGGACGATGGCGAAGGCAACGCTCGAGGGACATTTCGCTCGTGGCGCCATCGCCATCGCCGAGCGTCGCGCCGCTGGATTCGCTCGCGTGTACGATCTCGCCGAGCGGGTCGTCCCAGCCGCGCACACCACACGCACGCTGGCCCGCGATGAGGCACAGCGTGAGCTCGTCCGACTCGCCGCCAGCGCGATGGGCGTGGCAACGGCAGGCGACATCGCTGACTACTACCGCATGGCGCCACGCGATGCGCGGCAGCGCGTGCTGGAGCTCGCGAGCGCCGGCGAGCTGCGCGAAGTGAGCGTCGAGGGATGGCGCGACCCGGCGTACGTTCACCCGGAGGCGCGACAGCCACGAGCCATCACCGCGAGCGCGCTGCTCTCGCCGTTCGATCCGGTGATCTGGTTCAGGCCACGCGCCGAGCGCCTGTTTCAGTTCGACTACCGGATCGAGATCTACGTGCCGAGGCCGAAGCGGAAGTACGGCTACTACGTGCTGCCGTTCCTCCTCGGCGATCGGCTCGTCGGACGCGTCGATCTCAAGGCCGACCGCGGCGCTCGTCGATTGCGCGTTCTTGCCGCGCACATGGAGGCAGGCGTCAGCGCCGAGGAGGTGGCCGTTGCGCTCGCCGCGGAGCTGAGAACGATGGCTCGGTGGCTGGCACTGGACGACGTCTCCCTCGAGCGGCGCGGCAACCTCGCGCGCGCGCTGAACGCTCGTCTGCGCGCGTGATGGTGCCAGTTGCGTCTACAAGTCGTACGGATGCGGCTGGCGAACCCGTCCTTCGCTCCGAGCATGGCTGGACGCGCGGTGAGCCCGGACGTAGCGTAGCCGAAGAGAAGCACCGTGAGGACCAGATGGCGGGTGTGCTCGAGAAGCGTGACGTCGCGTACGAAGCCGCGCCGGAGCCGACGCTCGGCGCCGTGGCGACGCGCTTCGTCCGCACGACGGTGCCGCGCCGCCTGTATCAACTGTTGCAGTTGATGCTTCCGGTGGCGATCGACGTCGCGATGCGCGGCTGGTGGCGGACGGCCGGATGGTCGCTCGCGATCGCCGCGTTCGGCGCGTGGGGACTCGCGGACCGTTGGCTCGCCGAGAGTGCCGCCGAGAATCCGTCGCGTGGGCGTTGGGTCCGCGGCATCCGTGTCGTGGCCGGTGCACTCGCGGCCGCGCCGCCGATCGTGCTGCTGCTCGAGGCATTCCTCCGCCTCCTCGGGAAAGCGCCGATCTCGTGAGTGCGTGGCGTTGCTTGTCACGACGACGACACGCGTCAGTCGTCGTTCCCCGCCTCTGCGAGCTTTTCGATCGCGTCTGGCCCGGTAGCCCACCTCGTTAGGCTCGGCAGCGCCCGAAGCAGCGCCTCACTCGCGAAGTAACGGCACCGTCGGTCGAGCCCGAGCGCCCGAAACGTTGGCCGTGCGAGCTCACGCCGGACCTTTGCGAGACGCGCCTTCGGCGCCACGACGTAAAGGGGGAAGCTGAGGTTCGGCGCCAGCGCGGCGAGGTCGGCCATGCGCAGGAGGCCCGAGTAGATCGACGTCGTGTGCTCCACCTCGAACGCGGCTGCCACGTGGTTCACGCCCGTCAACCACACCACGTCGATCATGGCGACGAGACGCTGCGAGTCGGGCGACATGCCGAGCGGCGGAAGCGTCGGCACGCTGAGTGTCCCGAGTGGCTCATCGCCCCACTTCCGGTGCCAGTCGTTTGCCGCGACCCACACCTGGCAGCCAAGCTGGTGCCCGACCTTCGCCAGCAGCCACTGGACGTGCGTGTGATCCAGGGAAGGGGGCTGCGTGTACGGAACGTATGGCGGCGGCGTTTCGCGCACCATCGAGCGCGCCGGTCGGGATTCGGCAGCTGATGACGTTAGGCGACGCGGCCGACCCACGTCGCTCCTCACGGCGGAACGCGGTCGCCGACGCGGAGCGTTCTCGTCGTACACCATCAGATCGCCCGCTGTATCGGGCGTCCGCGCGGCGTGCCACCAGCAGAGGTGCTCCAGCTGCCAGACCGTGAGCGAGAGCGCCGCGGCGAGCGACAGGAAGGCCTCGCGAAAGAGCAGGTAGTCCCGCACCGGATCGCCGGTCGGCGTGAAGAGCTCTTCCTCGTCGTGGAGCACGCGCCGTGACGACGGTTGGAATGCCGGCCATCGATCGGGGTCCTGCAAGTGCCAGCACATCGTGGCAAAGAACGCCGCGTGCACGGGTTGCGCGACGCTCCCGTCGCTCGGGGCGTGCTCCGTGCCGGTGCGATCACCCTCGTCGAGCGGCAACGCCGGCGGCGCGACGGCCGCGACGAACTCGGCTAGAGACTCCGCTGCGCCGTCAACCGTGGCGGGCGCCCGCAACGCTGCCCGCAACCGGCGCGCGAGCTTCACGGGATGGTCCGCGTGCTTCACGAGCGCGTTCAGGAACATCGCGCCCGACGCGCCCTTGAGCGCGAACGCATCCCAGTCCGTGCGAGTGCGCCGGTCGAAGGTCGCGCGAAACTGCTCGAGGCCCATGCCGCCGGCGATGAACCGCCGGAGCGATCGCACCATCTGCGGCTGCACCCGCGAGCGCCGCCGCTCCCAGTCCTCCCATTCCGCGCGCGCCGTCGGGTCGAAGGCCCACTCCTCGCGCAGGAGACGCCACGACTCGGTCTCGAGGTCGGTGCGCGGGCGCGCTTCCGCGAGGTAGGCACCTCGCGCCGATGGTACTGCCACCACAACTACCCTCTGAAAGCCTACCTGGGGTCAGACCCCATTGCCGATTTCAATGGGGTCAGACCCCACTGAAAGCCTCCGTACAAGTCTAGAGCGCGGGCCGGGCGAGGGCGAGGGACGACATCTGGCATCTCACCCCCCCGGCGCACAATGCTTCAGTTGCTCCCGACGCTTCCCTATCACCGCGCCCGTTCGATGCGAAGACTCTCAGTCACCCCAGGCACCATCCTCGCCCTCGTGGCGCTCGGCACCCCGGCCCTGACCGCGCAGACGCGGATGTTGCGCAGCCCCTCGGTCAGCGAGAAGCACATCGCCTTCGCGTACGCGAACAACATCTGGGTCGTGGACCGCCCGGGCGGCGCGGCCCGGCGCCTAACGAGCTTCCAGGGGGAGACGCAGAACCCGAAGCTCTCGCCCGACGGGCGATGGGTCGCCTTCAGCGCCGAATACGGCGGCAACACCGACGTCTATCTCCTGCCAGTGGATCCGGCGGCCGCCGCTGAGTCCGGTGGACAGCCCAAGCGACTTACGTGGCACCCAGGCGCCGATGTCGTGCAGGGATGGACCCCCGACGGCAAGCGCATCATGTTCGCCTCCGGCCGAGCGACCAACGCACCGAACGCAGCACCGCGCTTCTACACGATTGGTATCGAAGGCGGCGTCGAGGAAGCCCTGGCGCTCCCACGCGCGTACCAGGGCAAGATCTCGCCTGACGGCAAACGCATCGCCTACCGCATGAACAACTCGTGGGACGAGGAGCGCCGTAACTACCGCGGCGGCCAGAACCGCCCGATCTGGATCGTCGACCTCACGACGTTCGATCTCGTGTCGCCGCCGTGGACGGACTCGAACGACAAGGACCCGGTGTGGCTGGGCGACGTCGTCTATTTCCTCTCCGACCGCGATGGCGTCTCGAACATCTGGGGCTTCGACACGCGCACGAAGAAGCTCGGCCAGGTCACGAACTACACCGACTTCGACGTGAAGACGCTCGACGCGGGCGCCGGCGTCCTCGTGTTCGAGCAGGCCGGCAACATCCATGAGATCGACCCCGGCTCCGAACGCGACCGCGTCGTGAACGTCACGGCGGTTGGCGACTTCCCGTGGATGATGCCGCAGTGGAAGGACGTCTCGAACCGCATGACGAACCTCGCGCTCTCGGCCACCGGCAAGCGGGCGGCAGTCGAAGCGCGCGGCGACATCTTCACGATCCCGGCGGAGAAGGGTGACGTCCGAAACCTGACGAACTCGAGCGGCTCGGCGGAGATCGCACCGGCCTGGTCCCCTGACGGGCGCAGCGTCTCGTACTTCAGCGACCGGTCGGGCGAATACAAGCTGTACATCGCGTCACAGGACGGTCTCACGCCACCGCGCGAGATCACGATTCCAGAGCCCAGCCGCTTCTTCGCGCCGGCGTGGTCGCCTAACGGGCGTCGCATCGCGTTCCAGGACACGCACTACCGACTGTGGACAGTCGACGTCGCGTCGGGAAAGGCCTCCGTGGCCGATACGGATCCGTTCTACAACGCGGACCGCTCGATCGCCCCGGTGTGGAGCCCCGATTCTCGCTGGATCGCGTATCCGAAGCACCTGCCGTCGCTCTTCCGGGCGATCTTCCTCTACAACACCGAGACGGGCGAGCAGAAGCAGATCACCGACGGTCTCGCAGATGCGACGTCGCCGGCGTGGGACGCAAGCGGCAAGTACCTCTGGTTCTTCGGCTCGACCAATTACGGGCTCAACTCGTCGGTGCTCGACATGTCCGCCTACGAGCGGGCGACGACGCGCGGCCTGTATCTCATGGTCTTGTCCAGGGCGGACTCGTCGCCGCTCCTTCCGGAGAGCGACGAGGAAGCGGCCCGTGCGGGCCGGCCGCCACGGGAGCCCGGCCGTGAAGTGCCGAATCGCCCGGATAGCGCGGCTCCGTCCCGCACAGGGGCCGGCGCGGGCGCCGCTGGCCGTGCCGCCGGGCAGGGCACCGAGACGCCGGACTCGATGCCTAACGCGCCGCGAGCCGCGGCGGGCCGCCCGGTCCGCATCGACTTCGACGGGATCCAGCAGCGCATCATCGCCGTCCCCGACCTCGCGCTACGGGACTACGCGCAGCTGCGCGCTGGTCCGCCAGGAACCGTCTTCTTCCTCGAACCCGTCCCGCAGAGCGGCACGAGTGGCACGCCGGGCGGCGGGGGCGGGTTCGGTGGCGGTCGTAACACGCTGCATCGATATCAGCTTTCCACCCGTCGCGCGGCACCGTTCGCACAGAGCGTGGCGCAGTACGTCGTGAGCGCCGACGGCCGCAAGCTGCTCTACCGTACGGCGGGTGGCGGCGGTGGACAGGGCGGTGGTGGCGGGCAAGGCGGTAGCGCGGGCGGGTCACTCTTCCTCGTCGACGCCGACCGCCCGCAACCGCCGCAGGCCGGGCAAGGACGCCTCGAGGCGACACTCCGCGCCTACGTCGACCCGAGGGCGGAGTTCCGGCAGATCTTCAACGAGGGATGGCGCAACCAGCGCAACAACCTTTACGTGAAAAACCTGCATGGCACGGACTGGCCAAAGATGAAGGAGATGTATAGCCAGTTCCTGCCTTACGTGAATCACCGCGCGGACCTCAACTACCTGCTCGACAACATGGGCGCCGAGATCGCCGTCGGGCACTCGTACGTTCGTGGTGGCGAGATGCCGGAGGTGCCGAGCGCCAACGGTGGCTTGTTAGGCGCGGATTTCACGATCGACAACGGGCGCTATCGCGTCGCACGCATCTACGACACCGAGGCCTGGAACCCCGAGCTCCGCGCGCCCCTCGCGATGCCGGGCGTAAACGTCAGCCGCGGTGATTACATCGTCGCGATCAACGGGGTCGAGTTGAAGGCGCCCGACAACATCTACCGCCTGCTCGACGGCACGGCCAATCGTCAGACCGTGATCGCGGTGAACACGCGCCCCACACTCGAGGGCGCGCGCCAGGTGACTGTCATCCCGGTGGCAAACGAGCAGGGGCTCCGTACGCGAGCGTGGGTCGAGCGTAACCGCCGCATCGTCGACTCGCTCTCGAACAGCAAGCTGGCCTACGTCTACGTGCCGAACACCGGCCAGCCCGGCTACACGAGCTTCAACCGCTACTACTTCGCGCAGCAGGACAAGAAGGGCGCGGTGATCGACGAGCGCTTCAACGGTGGCGGCTCCGCGGCTGACTACATCGTGGACATCCTCGGCCGCGACTACGACGGCTACTTCAACAACCCGGCCGGTGACCGCGTGCCGTTCACCAGCCCCGCATCGGGGATCTGGGGACCGAAGGTGATGATCATTAACGAGATGGCCGGATCGGGCGGCGATCTCATGCCGTACATGTTCAAGCGCCGCAAGATCGGACCGCTCGTGGGCAAGCGCACGTGGGGCGGGCTGGTCGCCACGAGTGACACGCCACCGTTCGTGGACGGTGGGTCGATGATCGCGCCGCGGTTCGGCTTCTTCGCGCGCGACAACAAATGGGCCGTCGAGAACGAAGGTGTCGCCCCCGACATCGACGTCGAGAACTTCCCGAAAGACGTGATCGCCGGTCGAGACCCCCAGCTCGAGCGAGCGGTCCAGGAAGCCATGCGCCTGCTCGCCGCGAACCCGGGCGACCGACTGATGCAGGAGCCCCCGCCGCCGACCTGGGGGAAGCGAGTGAAGCCGTTTTGAGCGTTAGGCAGGAGAGTGCAGTCAGGATGAGCGGTACGGAGCGGAAACCGCTCGTCCTGCTGCACGGGTTGGGACGAACGCGGCTGTCACTCTGGCCAGTCGCGCACGCGGCGACGCAGCGCGGCTACGACGTCCACAACCTCGGCTATCCGTCGCGGCGAGCGCCTATCGAGCGTCTGGCTGAAGACGTCGGGCATCGCATTGTCGCCTTTGCCACTGAGGGCGCGCCCGTCGACGTCGTCACGCACTCCATGGGTGGAATCGTGCTTCGCTCGGCGGTCGCGTTGGGTATCGTCCCTGGGGATGCGCTGCGACGCGTCGTCATGCTCGCACCGCCTAACCAGGGCAGCGCGCTGGCGGACCGCCTCCGCGACTTCCGCGTCTATCGACTCGCGACGGGGCCAGCGGGACAGCAGATCGGCACGAACGACGAGAGCGTGCCGCGCCGCTTACCACCCCCGCCGTTCGAACTCGGGATCATCGCCGGCCGACGCAGCACCAACCCGCTCTTCGCGCGCGTGCTCGGCGACGAGAGTGACGGCAAGGTGACGGTCGCGAGTGCACGCGTCGACGGCATGCGGGAGCTCGTCGTCGTGGACCGGGCGCACACGTTCATCATGTGGGCGCCGGATGTGCTCGCGCACATCTTCACCTTCCTCGAACACGGACGGTTCGTCGCGCCAGACCGGTAACGGGATCGCTTGATTCGACTCTTGCGCGCCCGCCGTTCGTGCACTAGCCTGTCCCATAGTCTTGCCAAGGGACGCGCATGCGCAACGAAACTGGCGACCTGCTTCAGGGCACGCTCGCGATTCTCATCCTGAAGGCGCTTCTCGGCGGCACCGCCCATGGCTACGGCATCGCCCGCTGGGTCGAGACCACTACTGACGACGTTCTTCGGATCGAGGAAGGCTCGCTCTACCCAGCCCTGCGGCGGCTCGAGGACAACGGCTGGGTCACGTCGGAGTGGGGACTGTCCGAGAACAATCGCCGGGCGCGCTTCTACACGATCACGCGTGCCGGACGAACGCATCTCCGCGCCGAAGCGTCCGTGTGGTTCCGGTACGCGGGTGCCGTCACGCAGGTGCTGCGGTCGGCCCCGAGCATCGCCTGAGCGTGCGGTGACTACCGAACCTGGCGGGAAGCCACCCGCGTGGCGGCGCTACCTCCGCTTCTGGGGAGCGAACGTGGACGCGGACGTCGACGACGAGCTGCAGTTCCACCTCGACATGCGCGCCCGCGACTACGAAGCCCGAGGGCTGCCGTCACCGGATGCACGGGAGGCAGCTGCGGAACGGTTCGGCGATGTGCAAGGCATTGGCGGCGCGCTGCGCGCCCACGACCGGCGTCGCGAGCGCGAACGCCAGCGGAAGGAGTATATGAGCGATCTCACGAACGACCTCCGGTATGGGCTGCGCGCGTTCGGCCGCGCGCCGGCGTTCACCACCGTGGCGCTGCTCACCATCGCCCTCGGCATTGGCGCAACGACGGCAATCTTCAGCGTCGTCAACGGCGTCATCCTGCGGCCGCTTCCGTACGCCGAACCGGATCGCATCGTCCAGGTGTGGATGGACAACCGGCGCATGGGCTTGAAGGAGGATCTGCACTCCTGGCCTAACTGGGCCGACCTCCGCGAGCAGAACCAGGTCTTCTCCAGCATGGCTGCGTACGCGCCGGGCGGCTTCAACATCACGGCCGGATGCCGGGAGACCGAGTGCGAGCCGCGTCGCGTTGCCGCCGCGTACGCGACCGCCGACCTCTTTGAGGTACTCCGCATTGCCCCGGCGATGGGCCGTGCGTTCACTCCGCAGGAGACGGAACCGGGACGCGACGGCGTGGTGGTGATAAGCCAGGGGCTGTGGACGGACTTCTTCGGTGCCGACCGGAACATCATCGGCCGCACGGTCCGACTGAACGGTCGCGAGCGAACCGTCATCGGGGTCATGCCACCCGCCGTCGCGTTTCCATCGCGGGACACCGACGTGTGGGTCCCGCTCGCCTTTTCGCAGGAAGAGAAGCAGTTCCGCAGCAGCTTCGGACTGTGGGCCGTCGCGCGTCTAAAGCCGGGCGTCGAGTTCTCGCGCGCCGTCACGGACCTGACCACGATCGGCAGACGACTCGAGCAGCAGTACGCCGAGAACCGTGATCTGGGCGTGTACCTGGTTCCGCTTCCGGAGCAGGTCGTCGGTCGAACAGTGCGAACGTCGCTCTGGGTCATGCTTGCCGCCGTTGGCGCGGTGCTCCTCATCGCCTGTGCCAACGTCGCCAACCTGATGCTGTCACGCGCCGCCGTCCGCGAGCGCGAGATCAGCGTCCGGGTCGCGCTGGGCGCGGCACGGACGCGACTCATCCGCCAGCTCCTGACGGAGAGCGTGCTCCTGGCCGTCATCGGCGCGGCGTTAGGTGTCGGATTGGCCTGGGTCGGTCTCCGCGTGTTGACGGGCCTCGCGCCCGCCGACATCCCGCGCCTCGATCAGGTCCGCATCGACCTCCGTGTGTTGGGGGTGGCGCTCGGGCTCGCCGTCGTCACCGGCATCGCCTTCGGGCTCGCACCGGCGCTCCAGTCTTCACGGGCGGCGGTCGGGAACGCGTTGCGCGAAGGTATCCGCGGAGGAACGAGTGGACGGCGTGCCCAGCGCCTGCGCAGAACGCTCGTCGCGGCGCAGATCGCCCTCGTCGTCGTATTACTGACGGGCGCAGGCCTCCTCGTGCGCAGCTTCGTTCGCCTGCAACGCGTCGATCTCGGGTTCCGCCCGGACAACCTGCTCACGATGCGGCTCTCGCTCCCCGGCGCGAAGTACGGGACGCCTGAATCGCGCATGGGCTTCTTCGACGCACTGCTGGACCGCACGCGTCAGCTGCCCGGCGTTCAGGGCGCGGCGTTCATCGAGGACATCTTCCTGACCGCCACGCCGACCTCCACGAACTTCGCGATCGACGGGCGCGAGATGACGGAAGAAGAGCGCGGCATCGAGGTTCCACTCGACGCCGTCTCGTCAGACTACTTCCGCGTGATGGGCATCCCACTGCGCGAGGGCCGGACGTTCACGGCCGCCGACAACCGCACCGCGCCTCCCGTCGTCATCGTCAACGAGAACATGGCGCGGCGGTTCTGGCCTAACGAACGCGCGGTCGGCAAGCGGTTCAAGTATGGAAGCGCGGACAGCCAAGCTCCGTTCATGACGATCGTCGGCGTCGTCGCCGACATGCGCCGCACCGGCTTCGACGCCCCGGTCCGCTACGAGACTTTCCGCCCGCACACTCAGCGGACCGTTGGGTCGCTCACGCTCGTCGTGCGCGCGGCGGGCGACCCGCTTCGCCTCGTGCCCTCGATCCGGGCGCAGCTCAAGTCCATCGACCCCGATCAACCCGTGTTCGAGGTCGCGTCGATGGACCAGCTGCTCGGGTCAATGGTCGCCCAACGGCGCTTCAGCATGGCGCTCCTCGGCACCTTCGCCGCCCTTGCTCTCGTGCTCGGCATTATCGGCGTGTACGGCGTCACCGCCTATCTCGTCGCGCAGCGGACGCGCGAAGTCGGCGTGCGCCTCGCGCTCGGCGCCCGTCCGGCACAAGTCGTCGGCATGGTCGTCCGTCAGGGGATGTTCGTGGCTGGTGCCGGGCTCGCCGTTGGCCTGGCCGCCGCCGCCGCCGCGGGCCGACTCATGACCGGCCTTCTGTATGGCGTGAGCCCGCACGACGCCTGGACGCTGGCGGCCGTGACCGTCGTGATCGGGGTGGCCACGCTCGCCGCAAACTGGCTCCCCGCCCTTCGCGCCGCCCACGTCGACCCACTCACCGCGTTGCGCAGCGAATGACGCCGTGACACAATGGCCCCACCGCGTACTTCGGGGCGGGGCTATTGACGCTGTTCGACGACATCGGAGTCCTGCGGGACCGGGACCTGTGGCTCGAGTTGCGCGCGCGCGAGCCCGCGAACCCGGCCCGCGGCTGGGTCCCCGCCTACCACTTCGCGATGCGACTCGACGGCGTCGACCGCGCCGTCGGGCGGCTTGGGTTCCGGGTCGGCAATACGCACGCGATCGAGCACTACGCCGGGCACCTCGGCTATGAGGTCGTACCGGCGTTTCGCGGGAACCGGCTCGCCGAACGATCCTGCCGTCTCGTCCTGCCGCTTGCCCGCCGGCACGGCTTTGGCGAACTCTGGATCACCTGCAATCCCGACAACTGGCCGTCACGCCGCACGTGCGAGCGACTTGGCGCCCAGCTCGTCGAGATCGTCGATGTCCCTCCGGAAAGTGATGTTTACCGACCGGGGAGCGAACAAAAGTGCCGTTACCGACTGGCGCTGTGACGTCGGCAACGCGCGGCGGCCGCCCTGCGGATGAGTGCGCCTCGACTTCGCGCCGCATACCTTATGGCATGGATCAATTAGGCCGAAGCCGGTGACACACCCATACAGCACGACCGCTGACCTCTACAGCCTGCTGATCGAGAGCGTTCAGGACTACGCCATCTTCGTCTTGGACGCTACGGGTCATGTCGTGAGTTGGAATCCCGGCGCGCAACGCATCAAGGGGTACACCGCCTCGGAGATCATCGGGCAACACTTCTCGATCTTCTACCCGCCGGAAGACCTCGCCAATGAGAAGCCGGCCATGGAGCTCAGGGTGGCATCGAGCCACGTGGGCCGGTTCGAGGATGAAGGCTGGCGCGTCCGAAAGGACGGCACTCGGTTCTGGGCGAACGTCGTGATCACGGCCCTGCGAGCGCCCGACGGTGAGCTCGTTGGATTCGCGAAGGTGACCCGCGATCTCACTGAGCGACTGATCGCGCAGCGTCGAGCGGTCGAGGATGCGCGTCGACTCGCGATGGAGGAAGCTTCGCGCGAGGCGGCGGAGATTCGCGCCCGCGAGCTCTCCGGGTTGCTCGATCGCCTTCGCGTCCAGGCCGAGGAGATCGAGCGCCGCCGGTTGGAAGCCGAGGCCGCCAATCGCACGAAGAGTGAGTTTCTCGCCGCGATGTCGCACGAGCTTCGCACGCCGCTCAATGCCATCGCCGGATACGCGGAACTGCTCATGCTCGGCGTGCGCGGCGTGGTCTCGGAGGCGCAGAAAGCGGATCTGTCCCGGATTCAGCGGAGCCAGCAGTACCTGCTCAGTCTCATCAACGACATTCTCAACTTCAGCCGGTTGGAGGCCGGGCAGGTCATCTACAAGCTCGAGCCGGTTTCTCTGGCCAACGTCATCGATAACGTCGTGGCGATGACGGCACCGCAAACGGCCGCGAAGTCGCTCGAGTTCCAGGGCGGGACCTGTGCTCCGGAGTTGGTCGCGCGTGCTGACGCGTCGAAGCTGGAGCAGATCCTTGTCAACCTCCTCTCCAACGCGGTGAAGTTCACTCCACCGGGCGGCCACGTGACGATCCGGTGTGGCGCGGACGGTGACCGCGTGCTCGTTCATGTCGACGACACAGGACCTGGCATTCCGGCCGACCGACACGCGGCGATCTTCGAGCCGTTCGTTCAGCTCGACCGGACGTTGCAGAACCCGCGCGAGGGTGTCGGACTGGGGCTCGCCATCAGTCGCGATCTCGCACGCGGGATGGGTGGTGAGCTCTCCGTGGCGAGCACGGTCGGCCGGGGATCGACGTTCACCCTGTCGCTCCCACGCGATGGCGTCGCCGACCCCGCCACCGACGGCAGTCGCGCCGACGAGAGCGGACGTTAGGCATCGGGCCGCGAGGGCCCCGTGGGGCGCAGCTTCCTCGAAATTGCACTCGCGAGCACTCTCCCATCGTTCGCCGCCGAGTGGGACGCGCGTCGCCGGGCCTATGCACCGGGAACGTCGCCGTCCGACCTGGATTTCCTCGCCTCGCTACGCACCCACGTCGTGCAGCTGCTGAGCGAAGGGCGGGTTGCCGAGACCTCGCGGTTCTTTTACGCGCTCGAGCGCATGCTCGGCGAAGCGGATCCCGTGCTGCGGGAGGTCCTCGAGCACGACCTGATTGCGGCGATGGCGGCGGAGTTTCGGGCCGCGGCGATCGACGTGCGCCGCGTCGAGCCATACCTTGGACGGCGCACGCGCGAGGCGTGGGAGGGACCTTCGACTGGAGAACCGCGTGACCCCAACTGAGCGCCGGGGATTCGAACCCAGGACAATCGCCGCGCTCGTGGTGGCGGTCGGCGTGGCGCTCGGTGGGCTGTTCGTGGGCAATGGCTTCGCGCGCGGCCGGTCCGCTGACCGTTTCGTGAGTGTGAAGGGGATCTCCGAGCGCGAGGTGCGCGCCGATCTGGCGATCTGGCCGTTGCGCCTCGTCGCCGCCGACAACGACCTTGGCCGCGCGCACGCGAGCCTGCAGGCGAGCACTCGGCAGGTGCTCGAGTTCCTCTCGCGTCAGCAGATCGATACCGCTCAGGCAGCGATTCAGGACTTCGCCGTCTCCGACGCGTTCGCCAATCAATATGGCGGCGGCGAGCGCTCGGCCACGCGATACGTGATTCGCCAGACGATCGTGGTCCGCTCGACGAAGCCGGAGCTCGTGCTCGCGGCCAGCCAGCGTGTCGCCGACCTGGTCAACGCGGGCGTCGTACTCTCGTCAGGCGGCGAGTACGGTCCGGGCGGCGGCCCCACGTTCGTGTTCACGGGCCTCAATGCACTGAAGCCGCCGATGATCGGGGAGGCCACGGCGCGTGCCCGCGAGGCCGCTGAGCAGTTCGCCCGCGATTCGCGGAGTTCGTTAGGCGGTATCCGTCAGGCGAACCAGGGCGTCTTCGAGATTCTCCCGCGTGACCAGGCGCCTGGCATCAATCAGGAGAGCCAGATCGTCAAGACTGTCCGCGTCGTTTCTACGGTCGAGTATTTCCTCCGCGACTGACTGCGTACAGAGTACTGCGTACGGACATCACTGCTTACTGCTTACTGGCTGCGTGGTTCGTACTTCGTAGTCAGCTGATGCCTGATGGCTGATGGCTGATAGCCGTATTGCTGGTGGCTGATGGCTCGCGCGTCGCGCGTCGGGCGTCGGGCGTCCGATTCCCGATCATTCGGCTCGCAGCGCCGCCAGCGGGTCCGCCTGAGTCGCACGGCGGGCTGGAATGAAGCAGGCGATCAATGCGACGGCGGCGAGTGCGCCCGTGGCGATCGTGAACGTTGGGACGTCGAACGCGCTCACGCCAAACAGAAGCCCACGGAGGAAACGCACCGCCCACGTGGCGCCGACGAGACCAATGGCAATGCCCGTTCCGGCAAGCCACACACCGCGGCTCAGCACGAGCGCACTCACGTCCACGGACCGTGCACCGAGGGCTATGCGCACGCCGAACTCGCGCGTCCGAGCGGCGACGCCAATGGAGATGACGCCGTAGATGCCGATCGCCGCCAACACGAATGCCGCGGTTGCGAACGACCCGAGCAGCACATTCGTCAGCCGACGGGTCACGAGCGAGCGGGAGACCGCGTGTTCCATGGTGCGGACGTCGTAGAGCGGAATCTCGGGGTCGACTGCCGCGACCTGCCCACGGAGCGCAGGGAGTAGCGCCTCCGGGTCCGATGTGGCGCGAACCACGAGGTACATCGTCCATGGCGTTCGCTGCGCAAACGCCTCGTAGACCTGCAGACTGGGTTCCTCACCGAGGCTCGCGTGACGGACGTTAGGCACGACGCCGATGATCGTCATCCAGGGCTCGGCGGTCGTGTCACCCTGGTGCTGGATGCGCTTCCCCACGGCGTCGCCCTTCGGCCAATACCGGCGCGCCAGTGTCTCGTCGACGACCGCCACCCGCAGCGTCGATTCGTCGTCGGCCTCGGTGAACCCCCGCCCCTGCAGGATCGGCGTGCCGATGGCATCGAAGTACCCGGGCGTCACGTACCGCGTGTTCGCGACGAGCACCGGCTCGCCGGGTTTGGGTTCGTGGCCTTCGGCAATGACGTTGTCCTGCGGATTCCCCCGCGTGAACGGTGCGCGCATCGTGAGCCCGACGCCACGGACGCCTGGAAGCGCCGCCGCCCGCTCGAGAACCCGGCCATAGAACCGCCGCACCACCGTGGCGGAGTCATACCTCGCGTAGGGCGGCTGAAGCCGCGCAACAAGCACGTTCTCCGCGCGGAACCCCGGATCGACTGCGAGGAGCCGCTGGAAGCTCCTCCCCAGCAGGCCCGCACCGGCCAACAGGACGAGTGACAGCGCGACTTGAACGACGACGAACGCGTCGCTCACACGTCGAATTCTTCCGGATGCTGAGCTCCGAGCACCGTCGTTGAGATGCGTCTGCAGGTCGACGCGGGACGCGCGGATTGCCGGTGTGAGTCCGAACAAGAGTGCACAGAGCGTCGTGACACCGACGGCGAAGAACACGACCATCGGGTCGACCCGAACCTGATCGATCCGCGGGAATTCCGAGGTGGGAAGCCGCCTGACGAGTCGAACGGCCGCGACGGCGAGCGCAAGGCCGATGACTGCACCGGCTGCCGCGATCATACCGCTCTCGGTCAGGAGTTGCGTGGCGATACGCCGCGGGCTCGCGCCGAGGCAACAGCGAACCGCCATCTCTCGCGTTCGCGCCGTTGCTCGGGCGAGCAGCAGATTCGCGATGTTGGCACACGCGATGAGCAACAGGACCCCGACCGCGGTGAGCAGCACCAGAATCGGCGTCCACACGTCGCCGACCAGATGCCGTACCAGTGGCATCGCAATGATTCGGGTATTCCCTGGTTTGGCGTCGGGGAACACGTCCGGTCGACTGACCGCGAAGTCGTCCACCGTCTTGATCAGGTCGCTCCTGGCGCTCGCGACGCTCACGCCGGGTTTCAGACGGCCGACCATGGAGAGACACCAGCAGTCGAACCGCGCCGGGTCCAGCCGATGCGGGACCCAGAGCAGAGTGCCGTCGCGCATCGCGAACTCCGGCGGCATGACCCCTACGATCGTAGACGGGTTCCCGTTCAGTTTGATGGGGCGTCCGACCACGCCCGAGTCGCCACCGAACTGCCTTTGCCAGAACGCGTGACTGATGACAGTCACGCGGTAGGCGTCGGGCGACGCGTCGTCCGGAAGGAACGTTCGCCCGAGCACCGGCGCCGTTCCGAACACGCGAAAGAAATCAGTCGACACTTCCGCAGCGTCGACGCGTACCGGTTCGCCGACGCCGGTCACCGTGAACCCCTCGTTCTCGAACGCCGCCATCGCGGCGAACGCGCGACTATTGTTTCGAATAACGACGAAGAGTCCGCTCGGAAAATCGACGACGGGAAGACCCTTTTCCGGGGCGGTGCCCCAGAACGTGACCAGCTCGTGGGGCGCGCGGTAGGGCAGGGGGCTGAGGAGCACCCCCTTCGTCACGCCGAAGATCGTCGTCGCGGCACCGATGCCTAACGCCAACGTCACCACGGCGGTGGTGGTGAACCCCGGGCTCCGGCGCATGGCTCGCGCCGCGTACTTCGCATCCTGCGCGATGTGCGTCAGGAATCCCCCACGGTTCCCACTACCCAGCACGGGTCGTGCGGGCGCGCCGTTTCTCACGACGCCGGCCAGGCGTGCAGCGAGCCCATCGTCCTCGTCCAGCTCTCCGATCGCAGTCTGCCGAGCCTGGGCGTCGTCGAAGCCTCCCGCCCGGAGCTCTCCATAGCGGTCTTCGAGGTGCTCCGCGAGCTCGTCGGCAACCGCCGCTTCGTCCTCGGGCGAGAGCCGCAACTCGGCCAGCCGCCGCGTGACCTCGGTCGTCCAGCGGCGCCGTGTCTCGTCATGAGCGTCGTCACGCATACTCCACCCCCGTGATGCGCGCGATCGCCTCGACGAACT
>Ga0075421_100003439_pt1 | contig 18931 bp, 14 predicted proteins | sample SoiMetdeltSBSDD5_FD_75292 | JGI IMG/M metagenome (GOLD analysis project Ga0075421, IMG submission 75292) | Bulk soil microbial communities from a Populus tree surrounding site in Tennessee, USA - Soil MetaG P. deltoides SBSDD5 | ecosystem: Environmental > Terrestrial > Soil > Tree plantation... | reverse complement strand
CTGCTGGTCGAAGTTCCAGGGCAATGGCCGCAACAAGATCTACTTCGTGCGGTCCACCGACCACGGCGTGTCCTTCTCGAAGGGCACGATCGTCTCCGACGGCTACGTCCAGGGGTGTGACGTTGCGGTCGAGCACGACGGGGACGTGTACGTGTCGTGGCGCACGTTCGACGCCAGCGGCACCGGCAGGGTCAATGGGATGGCGGTCGCCCGTTCGTCCGACGGCGGCGCGACGTTCGGCAAGCCGCAGCGGATCGCGTCATTCACGTCGTACTTCCCCAACATCGGTGGGGTGCGCGACTGCGGGGACGGGCCGTTCATTTGCGCGGCGCCGTCGTTCGTGTTCCCGCGGATCCCGCTCGAGCCTCGACTGACCGCCGACCAGACCGGCACCGTCAACGGCGTGTTCGCCACCTGGAACGCGATCGACCCGGCATCGGTCGTTCCCAGCACCACCGCGTACTCGTCGGCGGCCCCAGGTACGGTCGGTCGGTCCCTGGTCTATGTCGCGAAGTCGACCGACAACGGGAACACCTGGTCGGCCGGCGTGCCGGTCGACCCCTCGGCGACCGACCCCGGCCACCAGTTCTTCTCCGACGTCGACGCCTACGCCGGCCGGCTGGTCGCGGTGTGGCAAGACAACCGCACCGACGACGCCTACTCGGTGCAACTGCCCATCGGCAACATGCTCGACACGCAGGGCCGGGCCGTGTCCAGCGGCACCGATGTACTCGCCACCTATGCCGCCACGTCGACCGACGGCGTGACCTGGACGCCGCTCGGACAAGTGTCGGCGACGACGCATCAGCCGTCGTATGAGATGTTCGGCAGCCGCGACATCCCCTTCCAGGGCGACTACAACTGGGTCGCGATCGCGGACCAGAACGGGCCGTCGCCTGGCGGGCTGTTCGCCTACCTGACCTGGACCGACAACCGCAACGTCGTGCCCGGCGAGGACCCCCGCGAAACCGAAGAACAGAACGGATTCGTCGACGGATTCGACGTCCAGCAATGCCGAATCGACCTCGGGGCGTCCCCGGGCGACATCAACCTCGACGTCCCCCTTGCCCGGGCCGACGCGCCGTTCACCGGCGACAACTGCGGCAACGCCGGAGGCCTCGACCAAGACATCTACGGACAACGCGTCATATTAAACTGAGCCTTCGCGCGGCACCGTCGAGCCCGGACTCGATGGGGCGAGAGCACGCTCAGCGGAGAGAAATCCTCACCGGCGCTGGGCGTGGATCCTGTCGAGCCCACGGTGGACTCATCAGAGTGGTCCGGCGGCGAGGAGAGCCCTCGTGTGGCTGATCAGCCGGCGCGAGGGCCGACGATCAGACAACAGATCGCTGTAACCCGTCGAGGGGCGGTAGGACGACGCAAGGTCGCGCGCGATCTGCTCGGCCGGGCCGACGCCGAACGCCAGGCTGGTTGGTCGTGAATGCAGCCCAGGCGCAGGCCCCTCAAGGTGCTGTCATCTTCGGGACCAGTGGGGACACGTTGGGAACATGGCGGGGACATGCGTGGGACACGGGCAACGGAAATCGGGCGAAAGCAGAGAGCTGGGTGACGACCTGAACCGCCCCGGCAAGTCCGGAGACCAGTCTCCGGACACGCCGGGGCGGTTCAGAGGAGTGCCTCGCGGTAGGTCTGGGTACAGGCTGTTGCACGGATGCGAAGAAGGGACCCTCGGAGGGGCCCGCGCGGGTGGTCAGTTCTTCGTCTAAGTCCTCGACCGGCGTCCAGAGCAGTGGCGCCGGTGGAAACGACCCAAGAGCTGAGAGTTCCATGACTGTCGCAACGCACGCTTCGAACCGCTATCTGGACCGTCCGGCGCCGAGCAGCCTGGCCGATGTGATCGACACCATCCTCGACAAGGGGTTGGTGATCGACATCTATGTCCGGGTGTCCTTGGTCGGAATCGAGCTGCTGACGATCGACGCTCGGATCGTCGTGGCCAGTGTCGACACCTATCTGAGGTTCGCCGAGGCGGTGAATCGGCTCGACCTCACCGAGACCCAGGTCAGCGGCATTCCCGAACTGATGGAGGATCTCGCTGAGTCGGATCAGGAGGGCAAGGGCAGGGGAGCGATCGAGGCCGTCTCGGAGAAGGTCTCTGACTTCTTGGGCGACGACGAAGCCGAGGACCAAGAGGAGACGGGGCGCGGCCGAGCCAGCAAGAAGACCGCCGCCCCCAGCAAGAAGAAGACAGCCGCCCCGGCCAAACGGTCAAGCCGAACCCGAAAGAGCACCAAGAGCTAGGCGTCACTGGAGGTTCATGATGTCCGATATCGATGCTGATGTTTCCCGCGCCGCCCAGCTGGTCAATGAGGAGGGCGGATTTCCGGCCCAGGAGCAGCAACCGCCTGGCCTGACCGAGCCCATGAATCCGGTGCCGGACCATGGTGAGAAGTCGTATCGCGGCAGCGGGCGGCTCACCGGGCTCCGCGCCCTGATCACCGGCGGTGACTCCGGCATCGGTCGCGCCGTCGCGATTGCCTTCGCGCGCGAGGGTGCCGACGTTGCACTGTCGTACCTGCCAACCGAGCAACCCGACGCCGACGAAACCGCCCGTTGGGTCCGTGACGCCGGCCGAACCACGGCCTTGCTGCCCGGCGACATCACCGACCGCGACACGTGCCAGGCGCTTCCCGGGCTGGCCGTCGACGCACTCGGTGGCCTTGAGATCCTGGTCAACAACGCCGGATTCCAGATGGCCCGAACCCACGGCATCGAGGAGCTCGCCGACGAACACCTTGACCGGGTCATCAAGACGAACCTCTATGCCTTGTTCTGGCTAACCCGAGCCGCCGTCCCGCACCTGACAAGTGGGGCGAGCATCATCAACACCACATCGATCCAGGCGTACGATCCGTCCACCACGCTGCTGGACTATGCCGCCACCAAGGCCGCGATCAACAACGCCACTGTGAACCTCGCGGGCGAGTTGGGCCCGAAGGGCATCCGAGTCAACGCAGTCGCGCCAGGGCCAATCTGGACACCGCTCCAGCCGGCCACCCAAGACGCCGATCACCTCGAAGAGTTCGGCGGCGACACTCCGATCGGCCGAGCCGGTCAGCCGAGCGAGGTCGCTCCGGCCTTCGTATTCCTCGCCTCCCCCTCGGACGCCAGCTACGTCTCCGGAACGGTGCTTGGCGTCACCGGAGGCAAACCCGTCTTCTGACGGCATCGTCGGCGCTCGGGCAGAGCCGTCGCGACCGCCGCCAGCAGACTGCCCACCGCACCAGCGCCCAACCCCAGTCGTAGTCCTCCCCACTCGACAGCATTGGTGAACACCACCGCACCGGCGAGGAGCAGGGCAAACGACAAGGCCAGAAGCAGGTATGCCATCGGTGTGTGGGTTCCCATAACGCCATCGCCCAAACGAAACCAATCCCCAACGACCAATCACCTCTGTATGCATCCCGCCGTCCGATCTCCGGAGCGGTCCGCACCGCTGTTGGGACGGAGAAGTGGACTGGTGCCGCCGTCGGCGCGGCCTTGGATGGTGCGGTCGGCGTCGTTGGCGTCGCGTCGGACTCTGTCGCCCGCGGAGTCGACTGCGCCGCACCATGCTCGGCCCGCTGGGTACCAGATCCGCCGTCGCACGCACCGAGCAGGACGAGAGCCACGACGGCAACTAGGGCGCGCATGGATCCACTCTGCCATTGCGTGGTCTGGCCCAATCCGGAATGGGTTTGCGCGATCAGGTTGGGGTGTGCCGCCGCGGCTTCCGCGATATGCGGCGAGGTCGTCGACATTCCGCGGAAGAGTAATCCCACGAGCGGGCGCAGGTGCGGTCGCGCGGTGGGCCGTCGGAGGGAACTACGCATTGCGGTTCCGGCAGGCGGCTATGATGCTGCGGGGTCGTCCCCGGCGGAGGCGTTTCTGATCGTTGGGGGCGGCTTCACCGGCAGTGTGTGCCCCTGGCACACACAGGGTGGCGGCCCCGAGCCCTCCGTAACTGGACAGTACGGGGCCGCTTCCCGTCTCTGCACCCACACACCGTGCCGCCCGCGGCACCCTCATGTCGAGAAGCATGCGCGATCCTTGCGACCCGCGCGCACCGGGGTGGATTGCCGGGCGACGACTCGACCACCGGTCGATGTGGGTCGGGTGGGTTCGCCTAGGGTCCAGTGTTGTGGGAACCCCGGATGGCCCCGTCCATACCCATGCCCCGCAACGTCCACCGACGCAGGCCGAGCGGTACGAGCGCCGGACAGCGTTGCGGCTTCTGGCGGTGATCCTGGTTCCGGCCGCGGTCGCGACCGCGATCGGTCTGGTGTGGTTGTGGCCCGGCGACGTCTCCGACCATGTGCGGGAGGGGAGGGTTCAGTTCGCGGTCGCGGGGGTGTCGTATCCGACCGGGACGGTGACCGACGTCCAGGAGATGTCGTGTGGAGGACAGCCGGGGTCGACCCCGGGAACGGACGAGACCTGCGCGAAGCTGACGGTCCACCTCTACGAGGGCCCGGACGCCGGCCGGGACACGAAAGTCCCGATCCCTAGTGCGGTCTACCGGTCCGGAGTGGACACCGGAGACGAGGTTGTCCTGATCCGAGTCCCGACCCAAGGTCAGCCGGGATATCAGTTCTACGACTTCGAACGCTCGCTGCCGCTGGGGGTGATCGCGGCGATCTTCGCGCTCGTCGTGATTGCGGTTGCCCGGTTTCGGGGGTTGGCGGCGATCGTGGGTCTCGGATTCGCCTACCTGATCTTGGGAAAGTTCCTGCTGCCGGGCCTGCTGACCGGGCAGACGCCGCTGCTGTATGCGCTGGTCGGCTCGGCGGCCATCATGTTCGTCGTCCTCTACGCCGCGCACGGGTTCTCCGCCCGCACCACCACCGCCCTGGCCGGAACCCTGTTCGGGTTGGGCTTGTCGGCGCTGCTCGGGCTGGTGTTCACCGGCTGGGCGCACCTGACCGGGGTCGGCAGCGAGGACGACTTCGTGCTGGCCGCCGGCGCGCCCGACCTCAAGTTGTCGGCCGTCGTGACAACCGGCGTGATCATCGCCGGACTCGGCGTCCTCAACGACGTCACCATCACCCAGGCCTCGGCGGTCTGGGAGCTGCACGAGTCGTCGCCGACGATGGGACCGGGCCGGCTGTTCAGCCGCGCGATGCGCATCGGCCGCGACCACATCGCCTCCACCGTCTACACCATCGCCTTCGCCATGGCCGGTGCGGCGCTGCCGGTCCTGCTGCTGATCTACCTGTACGACCGGCCGATCCTCGACGTCCTCCCGAGCGAGGCCATCAGCGAAGAGCTCGTGCGGACCCTCGTCGGCTCCATCGGCCTGGTCCTGGCCGTCCCCCTCACCACCGCCATCGGTGTCGCCGTCACCCGACACGCCGGCCCGAGAGCCCGCCGCCCGGCCGGCCGCCGCCGAGCCCGCGGCGGCCGGGATGGCCTGGTCGACGGCGACTGGTAGCGCATCGGCGAACCCCGTAGTGCCTGGCTGGGGGAGCGGCTCGACCCGGTCGAGGTCGGTGGGTCGGGGTCAGGTTCCTGGGATGAAGATCCGGGCGAGCTGCCCGCCTTCCCCGGTGGTGGTGTTCGGGACGAGGGTCGAGTCGGGCTGCGGAACCGTGGTGTGGTGCATCTGCACGTCGAAGAAGAACCAGCCGCGACCGTACAAGGCGCTCGCGTCGGTGATCCCGCTGGTCTCCCAGTCGCCCTCGCCACGGGTGGGGATGAGCGAGGTGAGGGTGTCGGGGCGGGCGACGGCCCGTAGGTCGCGTTTCTTGAAGTCGTACACCCGGATCAGCGAGTACGGGGACTCGCCGGGCTGGAGCAGGGATCCGGGCAGGCCGGCGGCGAAGCGGTGCTCGGCGTTCCTGTCTTCCTGGATGATCAGTGCCTTGGTCGTCGTCTCCAGGTTGTCGGGGTTGATGAGCGGATCGCCCGCGTCGCCGTCCAGCACCACGGACAGGCTGGCGCGGGTCGGGTCGCGCGGGTCGAGCGACAGCTTGTAGACGCGACCTCGAACCGTTTCCCTGCCGATCCGGCCGGTGTCGGAGAAGTAGACGACACCCGGCTCGGTCCGCGATTCGGCGGCATCCTCAAGCCGGACGAAGTCGAAGGCGCCCTTGGCCTGGGCGGCCTGCTCGAGGGCCGACGCGTTCGCGTTGTCGGTGGCCTGGTCGAGCGGTTCGAAGTGCCCGTTGAGCGGCTGGCCCTTGTGGATGTCGTTGGTGGACGGGTTGCCGTCGGGGAAGGTGCCGTCCGGAACCCAGACACCCAGCTGGCCGGCGCCGTCGAGTGCGTCCGACCAGGAGTCGGCGGCGTAGCCGTACAGCTGGCTGATGTTGGGGATCGTCGTCCCGGGCAGGGGCGAGCCTGGGTTGTCCTCGGGCAGGACGAAGGCGGCGTCGTCCATCCCGGTGATCGGCAGCTCCTGCTCGTGCGCGAAGAACCCGAAATGGTCCAGCACTCGATACGACGACCGATCGGTTGCATCGATGGCGATCGTGGTGCCGCCGTGCGGGCTGAAGTGGTCCTGGTCTTCCTCGCCGGTGAAGTACCACGGCGTGCCGTCGAGGACCGTCATGTTGCCGGAGCAGAACCAGATGAATCCCTCGTTGCCGTCGACGACGTAGTCACCCGACAGCACGCGCGGTTGGTTGGTCAGCTGGAGATGTGTGACGCGCGCGTCGAACAGGTCGGTGGCGGTCGGCCGGCCTGGCACGGTCCTGTTCGCGAGCTCGTGGTTCACGATCAGCTCGACCCGGTTCGCCGAAGACCGGTAGAAGCCGATACCGTCGAAGACGCCGGTCGCCTGGAAGTCGCCGATCACGTCGCCCGCGGTCAGCAGCGGATCGATCTTCACACCGGGGGCGAGCGGCACCGCTGCCGCTGGCTCCGACGTCTTGAATCCCGGCGGTGCCGCGTTGGCGGGCAGCATTACCGACCCCGCCAGACTCAAAGCGACTCCCGTGAGCAACAAGTGGTGTGGTCTCATGACAGCCCTTCCGTAGCGCCCATCTCCGGGAGACGGACCAGTTCACGTCACCCATGAAGCGTGCCGTGCCCCATCGCTCAGCATGATTGTGTGACGGAGGTCACGTCAACCCAGGGGCAACTCCGCGCCGTCACCCGCCGAATCCGTCTGGGGTCTCGCTGTCGGGCAGCGCGGGCCCTACCCAGTCATCGTCGGGCGGCCTGACCCCACACGGGTCAGGGGATCGCCACGTCGACCCAGGTCAGTCGGTGGTCTGAGGAGGGGAACGGGAAGACGCCGGTCAGCCGGAACAGCGGGTCTGCCTGGACCGGCCAGAACACGGCCCCGTCCAAGGGGCGCAGCGACTTGGACGGCAGGACGTAGTCGGCCCGGAGGTTGCCGGGTGCGGTGTCGGCGAAGTCGGCGGTGTCATAGATCGGGTCGCCCTGGTGGGTCAGGTTCGCGCCGCCCTGCAGGGCGGATGCCTCGACCGCTCCGTCGGAGGTCGGCTTCGGGTCGACGATCCGGGGATGTTCGATGAGCTGTTGGATGGCGCCGGGCACCGAGTCGCCGTCGATCGGGTCGCTGTTTTGGTCGCCGGCGATGACGAAGCGAGCGCCCTTCGGCAGGCCGCCGTAGGTGCCGTCGTCGTCGTAGATGTACGAGGCCCGCTTGCCACCCGACACGTAGTCGGCCCAGAACCGGATCTCGTCGAAGTTGCGGGTGCCGTTGCGGTCCTCCGGACCGTCGAAGACCGGCGGGGTCGGATGCGACACCAGGAAGTGCACCGTCCGGGTCCCGATGCTGATCGGCAGGTCCCAGTGCGACTTGCTCGACAGCCGGAAGACCGCGAGTTCCTCGGGGGAGTACCAGTCGGCCGGCGCGCTCGTGTTCGGGTCGTCCGGCAGCATTGCGCCCGGCATGTCGGCCCAGCGGAAGGTCTGAAAGGTACGCACGTGGTCTTCGTCGATCGGGAAGCGGGAGAACACGGCCATGCCGAACTGGCCCGGGAACGCGCCGAAGCCGAACGCGTCGTCGCCGCCCCCGATCGTGCCGTCGTTGTTGAGGTCGAACCCGCTCGGCACACCGGTGTTGGACGGCGCGACGAACGCATAGCGATAGTCGATCGGCTCGGCGCCGTTCTGCGACCGCTCCAGATAATTGGTCCGGAACAGGTCGGCGGCCACTCCGCTCTCGACGAAGTCGAACTCGTTGACCAAGACGAGGTCCGGCCGGGCGCGCTGGATGATCTCGGCCACGGCCGATGCCTGGGCGTTCGTCGTCGTGGTTAGGTCGGCGACGAGTTGGCCGGGAGCGTTGCGGTTGAGCGAGGCGTTGAACGTCGCGAACCGCACGGTCTCCCCGCCACGCGCCTGGTCCGCTGCCGGTGGGGCGGTCGACGCGGGCGCCGACGCGATGGCCGCCGTCGTGGCGGCAACGAGAACAGAGAGGACAAGAAGAATAATTCGGCGCACAGCGACTCCTCGGGCCGGGCCATCAACGGACGCGGGCGACAGGCACCCATCGTGCCGGGTGCAGCGCGGCCCGTCTACGCCCACCGCTCACCGTCCGTCGACGCGACACGTCTCCAACACCGACCCGACACCTGGCGGTCACGCGATCCAGCACCCGGTCGATGGAGCGCAGACACGCTCCCGGCGGCTGAGGGGGTCGCCGGTCTGGTCGCCCAGTCCGCGACCTCGGACTCGCATCACCGCGCGAAGGCAACTCACGCGTTACATGCCGACGCGCTGGTCAGCGGCTCATAGGACTTCACTTGTTGGTTGACCCGGTGGTCGAATCTGTCCATAGGCGGCGCTGGGCCATAACGCGGCGGCTGGCCGAGGTGTCTGGAACCGCTGGTGGCGATGCGTGCTCCGAGATAGGGGTTGCCGGGGCGTGGCGTGGGGGTGTGGCCCCGGTCCGCGATCTTCACGGTGGTTTCACCCGCCAACGGCGGCGCCTGGGTGTGGTCAGGTGCAGTCATCCGCCCGGCGGAGGGCGTCGAGATTAGCGCGCATCAGCGTGAGGTAGGTCTGGTCGGCGGTGTCGGCGCTGAGTCCTTCGATCGGGTCGAGGGTGGCCACGGCCACTCCGGTCTCGTTGGCGATGGACTCGGCGATGTCGCTGCTCACCAATGTCTCCGTGAACACGGTGGTGATGCCGTCTTGGCGGACCAGGTCGACGATCTTTGCCTGCTGGGCCGGGGAGGGCTCGTTGTTGGGGTCGATGCCGGCGATCGGGATCTGCTCGAGCCCGTAGCGGTCGGCGAGATAGCCGAACGCGTCGTGGCTGGTCACGATGGTGTTGCGCCGGCAATCGGCGAGACCCCGCTCGTAGGCGGTGTCCAGCTGCCGCAGTTGGCCGATGAGGCGATCGCCGTTGCGTTGGTAGGTGGCCCGATGGTGCGGGTCGACCTGTGCGAGTCGGCCAGCGACCGCGCGGGTGATCTGCTCCATCGCCACCGGGTCGAGCCAGATGTGCGGGTCGAGGCCACCGCCTTCTTCGGAGTCCGGGTCGATCCCGTGTTGGGATGCCGGCACGAGGTCCACGATGTCGGCGACGTCGACAGTGGCGACCCCCGGAAGATCGGCCTGGTCGACGCCGTCGTCGACCGCAGGCTGGAAGCCGCGCTCATAGACGACCAACGTCGCGTCGGTGAGGTCGGCCACCTGTTGGGGAGTCAACTCGAGGTCGTGCGGCTCCGCGCCGGGCTGGGTCAGGTTCTCCACGTCGACCAGATCACCTCCGACCTGCTCGGCGACGAACGCGAACGGGTAGAACGACGCGACCACCTGAGGGCGGCCGTTGGCCGTGTTGGCGTCACCTGCGCAAGCGGCGAGCAGGAGTAGGCAGGCGCAGAGCACGGCCGAAGGCTTGATCAACATGACAATCGTTCTCAAACCGTTGAGAATGATTGTCAATATCAAGATGAGGCTCGGACCGCCGACCGGGGCACGGAACGATGGTCGGTGCAAGCAGCTAGCCGTCCGGTGACGGAGCGGCGTCTCCCGAGCGCGAGATTGCGGCGGAGATCGTCCGCAACCTCGACGAGGATGCCCTCTCGCGTGCGCGGCCGACATGCTGGCCTACTGGTCCGCCGAGCCACCGGGCGACCGGCGAGCCTGGCGGAGAATCACGTGCTGAAGTTCGTCATGGAAATCAAGTCCGGCGGGGGAGGCGGCGACTGATGGGACTCGTGTGGCGAAGGCGGGTTCGGGTCGATGACGACACCGACGCCAACCTGTCGACCTGCAGTGCGAGCGTGTCGCGCCGGTTCGGCTGCAGGTTGCGACTCAAATCCCGTGGTGGCGGGTCGTTCCGACTGTTCAGGGGCGCGTCCTGGCGGTTCGGCCGACGCCGCTGAGTAACGACGCCGGCACTGCTTGGCGATAAGATGGACAACTGAGACGACCCCGGTAGTGAGCTTCCGGGGTCGTCTCATGCCTGCCTGATGTCCGACGGCCCCATTGAAGGGGTTGACCCGCCGGCGCCGAGGGGCACAGAGTCGGAGTGTCGGCGCTCCGAGTCTGGACAGGGTCATGTCCCCGCGGGGCGCCGGCGTTCTCGGGGGAGAGGTTCGCGTCCGAGCCCACAGCGCCCCCGGGGGGAGGGTTCAGATCCGTACCCGAGGGACGCTGCTGCTACTGGTGGCGTGAGGTAGGTCCCTGGCGCCGGCCTTCCTAGTTCGGCGCCGCGACCCGCCACCAGTCGCCGAGATCGTCGGCACGTTGTCAATCCCGCGAGTCGACGGCCTCTTACCACCCATGGTGCGCCATTCGGCGGTGTGCCGCTAGAGCCTCAGGGATCCGGGGAACCGCCTTCGCCGGGCGCTCAGGTGCGACGCGTCCGCAACCTGGCGGCGGCCCCCCGCCATCCTTGGACCTGGCCTTCCAGCCGTGCAACGGCGACGTCGTCGGTAAGCCGTTCCGCGCGTGCTTCCAACTCGTCGGAATGCTGTATGAACTCCCGGGCCAGGTCGAGGCGATCGGCTCGGCGTACCCGTTTGGCGAACATCTCGACGACGCTGGTCAGGCCGATGATGGCGCGGTTCACTTCGTGCCAGAGAGCGATGTCGTCGGCGCGGCTCAGGGCGGCTCCCTTCGCCCGGTGCGTCAAGTCTTGCGGACGCTGCGGCCGAGGCCGGCGAGTAGCACTTGTCCCCACCCAGCCCCGGTCACGAGATAAGGCGGCTCCCGGTTGGTTCCCCAATCACCGCCGGGCCGTCCCATGGACGGAGGTCAGTCCGGATGGCACCGCGGCGCCGGGCGAGCTCGAGCAGCTCGGCCTCGCCTATTTCAACGAGGTCGAAAGAGGGGGCCACTTCGCCGCTTGGGAGGAGCCGGAGCTCTTCGCCACGGAGCTGCGGGCTGCCTTCAGCTCACTCCGCTGATGAAGACCCGGAACGTGCTGAGCTGCCGCGATCCGTGCTCCCGGCCATACCTGGCCCTGCTCCCCGTGCTGCCGAATCGTAGGCCGGAGTGCAGCGGATCAGGGTCGGCTTGCCGATCACATGATGACGCGAAGTTGGAGCGCCCTCGCATCGTCAGCTTGCAGTATCAGCTTCTTATAAGAGTTGCCGACCGCTGACGACCGGGTTCGGCTTCGGCTGAATTTCTGACCCCTCCATGCCATGGTAGCCGGGCGTCAGCGAGCGGAGACACGAGGCTGCGCTGAGCGCCCTCTTTGGCGTGTCTCGGTACGTGACCGTCTCCCACTCGCCTCCCATCCCGGTACCGGATGAGATGCTCGGGCGCTCAGTATGGGCACATGGACGAGTCCTGCGTCATGGGTGCACTCAGCCACGGTGCTTCACCCGCACGGTTGCTGTACGAGGACCAGGACGCCTGCGCGTTCCTCGACATCGATCCCGTACGCGTCGGGCATACCCTCGTCGTCCCTCGTCGGCATGTGTGCTCCAGAGCATCCGTCAGCCGCTACGACCGGCGAGGTGCGTGGTAGGGCAGGAGAGGTTCGGAGACCGGGGCTTTCCGGTTGAGGTACTGCGTCCCGGATGCAGCCCGAGGCGTTCGAGCTGGCGTACAACCTCGTCGCGTTTGGCAACCACGAGGGTAAGGAGGTCGCCGATCGTGTCAGCAGGAACGGGAGCCCCGGGCTGTTGTACCGGCGCATCGGAGCCGGTCGACGAGGCGGAGCAGACCGTGTTGTCGCAAGCGCTGGATGCCGAAGGAACGGCCTGCGAGCTCATCCCTGTAGCCCGTGACGACATCCAACCCAGCGTTGCTTTTGTACCCCGCCGACTCGTCCTCTAACGGGAAAGCAGCTCGGCGACGCTGGGACGCGCCATGAGACAGCCGCCGGCGGGGACTGGGGTGGTCTGACCGGGGGCTGTGTCCCAAGGCTTGTGCGTGCCGGCGCCCCGCTGGACCTAGACGGTATGGAGTGATCCTCAGGTCGTCTGAGTGGTTGCGGGCCGGGGCCTCGCTCACACATGTTCGTGGGTTACCGAGTAGGGGCTGCCTGCTCGGCCTATCCGACAGTTGTGGGAGGCCCCGGTTGTTTACCGAGCGTACGAGTGTGGGGCTCGACGTGCATGCCAGGTCGGTCGCGGCGGCCGCGATCGATGGCGTCACGGGTGAGCTGTTCCAGTCCAGGCTGACCCCGTCCTTCGACCACATCGGGTCGTGGTTGAGCGAGCTGCCGGGGCCGGTTGCGGTGACCTACGAGGCGGGGCCGACCGGTTTCGGGTTGTATCGGCATCTGACCGAGGCTGGGATCCGGTGTGAGGTCGCGGCACCGTCCAAGCTGCAAAAGCCCGTCGGTGATCGGGTCAAGACCGATGCCAAGGATGCAGTCCATCTGGCTCGGTTGCTGCGGCTCGGCGAGGTGACACCGATGGCGATCCCGACCGTGGATCAGGAGGCCGCGCGGGACCTGGTGCGGGCCCGTGAGGACTGCCGCGGTGATCTGATGCGGGCACGGCACCGGTTGTCCAAGCTGTTGTTGCGGCACGGGATCGTCTACTCCGGAGGGGCCGCCTGGACCGGCAAGCACGACGTCTGGCTGCGTCACGACGCCGCACCGCAGCTGATCACCCGGGCGACGAGGCTGGCCTTCGATTCCGACTACGAGAACGTCCTGACCGTGAAGGCGCGGCGTGATCGGCTCGACGCGGCGATCGCTGAGATGGCCGCCGACTGCGAGTTCACCCCACTGGTGCGTCGGCTTGGCTGCCTGCGTGGGGTCAGCACGCTGACCGGGTTCGGGCTGGCGGTCGAGATCGGCGACTGGCACCGGTTCACCGGGAACACCATCGGCTCCTTCGTCGGGCTGGTGCCCAGCGAGTACTCCTCGGACTCCTCACGTGTGCAGGGCGCGATCACCAAGACCGGCAACGCCCACGTCCGACGGCTGCTGGTCGAGGCCGCCTGGCACCACCGGGCCCGCTACCGGATCGGCAAGACCATGCGCGATCGCTGGGAGCTGGCTCCCGCCGCCGCCCGGGTCCGCGGTGACCAGGGCAACCGACGACTCCACCGGCGGTGGGTGAAGTTCATCGAGCGCCGCAAGAAGCACACGATCGCCAACGTCGCGATCGCCCGCGAGCTCGCCGGCTGGTGCTGGTCCCTGGCAATGCTCGAGGAGTAACACCCCGCGATCTGCTTCGTCGCGACCGGCCGGTGGCAGCGCGAGGAGCGACCCGCGAAACACCTATGAGTAACGGGCACCCACCCGTGACGCTCGACGCTAGACACGCGGTCCCGCTCCTGCCGAAAGCACCGTCCTGCGGTAACCAACCCGCGAATATCAGTCTGACCGCGCGTCGCCAACGACACGCTCACCGGCACCAACACGACGAAGCAAAAGGGCGCCCGCCCCGAGCGATCGGGACGGGCGCCCCACCCTGCCACTTGACAACCAGCCACTCCATATCAGGTGTGCTCGTCACACGGCGAGGCGCCGACCCATCAGTATTTTGCTCCGCTTGCGGCGCCAGTCAACCCCTCACCGACGTCAAGCAGCCCCGGCAGGATAGGCCTGCAAGAGCCGGAACGGCGGGTTTCAGCATGGCACACTTGAAACGGCCAAATCCGGACCGGACCGGTGCCCCGTTGGCACCAGATTGAGCAGTTCATGCCCAGGACGTCGTCAGGTACCCGCCAGGTGTCAGGCGGAGGTGGTCGCCGGCAGGTGGCCGACGCTACGACAACGATTTGGACCTGTGGCGCGACGTGAACCGCACGATCATCGGCTCGACCGTCGTCCAGATCTTCGCAAAGCGGGTTAGTCGTGCCGATCGGCTCGAACTGGCGCGAGAGATGATCCAGCATTGCGACGAGCTGGAAGCGCGGGCCGAGCGTCAGACCGACGAACCGGCCGTGGCGCGGTTGGAGGGTCAGGTCCAGGGGTGGCGGGAGGTTGCGGACGCGTCGCACCGAGCGACCCGGACATGAGACAACCCCCGGTGGCCCTGTGTCGTCTACCGGGGGCTGTCTTCGTAACCACTACATCGGCCGCCGGGGTCTTGGCGTTACCGTAGCGCCGGCAGAACAGGGACGACCCCCGGCTGCTAACGGGGGACTAACAACCGGAGGTCGCCATTCTGATACCGCTCGTGAGCGGCCGAGGTGTTACTCAGCGGCGCCGACTAGCGTCGGGGCTCCGGGACCGGTAGACATGGCCGGGCCCTCCGACTGCGTGTGCGGGACGCGGTCGGGGGGCGGGCAGGGCATGAGACCCCCGGCGTCCCGGCCTCCGGGGTCGTGCTGCTGGATGGGACGACCCCCCGGCTGCTGGTGTGCCAACCGAAAGGCCGCCTTACCTCTATGCCGCTCGTAGGGTGCCCAAGTGTTACTCCGCGGCGTCTCCCGAATCGCCAGCACAGCCCGCGCATGAGGACGACCCCGGCCGGGAAGCTTGCCCAGGGCCGGGGTCGTGGTTTGCGCTGGGTGGCGGGGGCGTACCTCGCCTACCACTGCCACAGTACGCCGTTCGGAATCGGCCCCGCGCAGGGACGACCCCGGCCAAGGCCGGACCGGGGTCGTCTTCCGTTGTTCAACATCGGCCGCGGTGCCGGCGCGTTACAGGACCTCCGGCCCTATGCCGCGGCCGGTCCAGCTGGACAACACTGGTGAGGTGGTCCCCGGGATCCGTGACTGACCACACCGCGACCCCGAGACGCCGCAAACCGGAGGAACCACGATCATGACATCAGACTTCAAGGCCACAACGTCCGTGAAGCACCGCGCACTTCTCGAGGGACTCGCCCAGGCGGGTTACAGGGTGGCCGACGATAGTCGGCCCAACTCCCAGAACTGCATCCGGGTCGAGCACAGGTTCGATCAGGCAGCAAACCTCGAGGCTCAAGTGCGCGCCATGGATCCGACCGCCGAACGCATGTAGATCGGCCTCGTTCGTCGGCACGGTCTGTCAAGGGGCGGTGCCCAGGCACGTCGCGAATCCACGCGCTGACCCGCGGAAACGTCTATGCGCGACGGGCACTGCGCGCAGACATGGAACGACCCCCGGAGCATCCTCCGGGGGTCGTTCTTTGAACGTCGAGAGTGCCGACCAAGAGCCCTTGCGACATTTGAACTCAGCGACGCCGCCCGAACCGCCAGGACAGCCCGCGGAACAGCCTCAGCGAGCCACCACCACGGCTGCTGATACGCAGCCGCCGGCCCGCCCTGCGCGACGCTGACACGCTGCCCTGGGACACGCTGACTACGGTGCCGACGATGCCCTTCGTGCGGCGGAAGATGAGGCCCATGGCTACTCGTCCTCCCCTTCGTCGCCGTTGTTGCGGGCGACCGCGATACGCCCGTAGGCCGTAGCGGTCGCCAGGGCGTTGTTTGCCGTCTCAAGCGCGACCCTTGCGTCGTCGATGTTCGCCAGAGCGTGGCGCAGGGCGTCCTCGGTGCTCGGCGCGCTCATGACGCTTCTCGGCCGCGACGCCCAGCAGCGCGTGCGCCTGAATGACCAGTATCAACAGCTCCGGGGCGTCGCCCTCGTCCTCGGTCTTCTGCAGAGTGTCGCGAGCGGCGCCGATAAGCCAGCTCGCCTGGTCGGCCGAGCACCAGTCGGGGATGGGGGATGATGTCTTCACGGTCGGGGCTCCTTCCCGATCGAGGCCCCGTCCGCCGCAAGCGCTTCAGGCTGGCGGGGCCGCTCAGATGGCACCGAGTCACAGTTGATAACTTGGCGAGAAGAGGTCACCGGTCTGAGCGTGAAAACCCCGTAGCGCAAGGGATTTCGGTGTGCTGGCTCTTTGTCAGTGGTTTCGGGGTTCGAGTCCCTGATAGCGCACGCTTCTGACCAGCGGAACAAGCAGATCAGTACCAATCTAAACGGCTAATGGTACGCCGCGTGGTGCGAGCCCCTCTGCGATCGGCACCGATTGGATGCCGGACCTGGGGCCGGGCGTGTTGGGTCGGGCGGATCCCGGCGGCGGCGTCTCGGAGCAGTTCGGCCAACTGTCCGGCGCTCTTGTCGGATTCGGCGGCGAACTCGATGGCCAGGGCGACGACGAGGTTGAAGGAGCTCCGAAAGGCCGTGGGCAGATCGTAGTCACGTGGCGGGTACGGTCGGGCCGCCTTACAGCCGTAGAGGTGACATTCTTCAGCTGGGCGACTGCGGTGGCCCACATCTGGGTGGCGGCGGGTCGGGTGGATAGCCCTCGTCTCGCCTGGGGAGCCCGTCCAGGACCTGATTGAACGATCGGCCGCGTCGCTTGGCCAGCATTTCCGCGATGGCATCGGAGGTCAAGAAGTTGCCCTCGGTCAGTTCCACGAACTGCGCATCGGCCGGAACCAGGCCGCCGTCGCGGGTCAGGTAGGTGCAGGAAGTCGCACGCCTGATGCACCGCACGGGCCTGTTCGGTGGCCATGGCCGCGACCATAACGCATGTCGACGCCGCGACCCGCGTCGGCGGAACGTCGGCAGCGCTCGACCCGTCGACCGCCATCTACCACCCGTGCGGTCGACAATCGCCCGCTCGAGGCTGCCTGCCCGGCCAGGGGCTGACAGGCGAAGCCGCGGGACGCCACGGGCATGTACGGTCAAGGCCGCCTGCGTTGGACACCGGCCGCGGTTGTTGGGTCTTCTGGCCCTACAGGACGATCGCGGGCGGGTGGACCTTGGCCGGTATGCCGAGCTTCCGCTTCCGGATGAGCAGCATCGAGCGCGCCGAAACGCTGCTGCGAATGCTGGACCTGGACGACGCGTTCCGCGCGTCGCGTCCCAACGGCTACGCCTACGCCCGCGTCGTAGATATCGAGCACGCTGCGGACATGCCACCCGACACGCTGGTGCGGGCGATCGACCCGCTCGCCCGGCTCGAAGGCGCGTATCCGGATTCCCCCACACCCGAGGCGGGACCACCCGCTCCACTGCCGACCTAACCGCCACCAGCCCGGAGCGATGACCTCTCGGACTCTGGCTGACCGAAATCCTCTCCGGTCGGTCGGAGTACAGGACGGAACCGACGTGCAGCTGTGCCGCTCCAACCCCTGTCCCGGGTCGAGTCGGTACATTCTCAGCAAAAGTCGGCAGGAGCCGCCACGACCGACCGACACTCGTCGGCACGAACGCACAGGGTGACACGGGAGAGCTCAGGGCGCGGCGTCTCGCTGACGATTCCGTCAGCGTCGGTCGGGCGGGCGGACACGGTGTTCGCGTACAACCTCATGTGTTGCTCCGCGCCCTGCATGCCGCGGGCGCTAGCTATGCCGAGATCGCCCGTGAGTGTGGGGTCGATTGGCGCACGGTGCGCAAGTATCTGGCCGAGGACGCGTGCTCGGCGCCACCGACGGCATCGCCGGGGCCGGCAGCGAGCCGACGGCGCAGGTTTGCCGCGATGGCGGTTTCCGCATCCACCGCATCGACCATCCCGAGACCGTCGCGGCTCACCCTGGCGCCCGATGGAACCAGCCTGCGCGGGACGCGTGGCGGCCACCGGACGGCGCGCAGCGGGAGGCGGCTGGGGTCGATCTACGTCGAGCGCCTAGCCACAGCCCACGAGTTGCGTCGCCCAGGCATCTGATCCCCGGACAAGGCGATCCCGCCGGAGCTGCAGCGGTTCATGGCCGAGCGCGCCAACGCGACGACCGTGGAGGTCGCGGCTTCGCACGTCTCGTTTGTATCCCAACCCGAGGCCGCCACCCACTCATCCTGCAAGCCGTCGAAGCACCGGTCTAACGGCTCGCCATAGGGCACGCCGATGTATCCCGACGCCGTCTTCTTAGGCTCACGAGGACAGTGGGCAGCGCCCGTGAGACGCGGCGTGACCGTCCGGATCAGCGGAGGTCGAACACCGGGTTCGTGATCACGAGGTCGAGCGTGTAGCCCGCGTACGCGTAGACCACGAAGAACGCCAGCGCGCCGCCGGCGAGTGCGATGTCCTTCATGAACGCGGTCTGCTCGTTCAGGCGGGTCTGCGGGTCGCTGTCCTTCCAGAAGTTGTGCACCAGCGTCGCGGTCGGCACCAGGAAGCAGATCAGCGCCAAGGCGCCGAGGTCGCCCCAGATGCCAAGCAGCACGGAGATGCCGCCGAGGGTGAGCGCGACTCCGCCGATCCGTACGAGTAACACGGCCGATGGCACACCACGCGATTTGGCGAACCCGGCCATGCCCTCGGTCTGAGTGAAGTGGGCGTAGGCACTGGCAAGGAAGAGCGGGCAGAACAAGAGGCGGGCGATGAGTACGAGGACGTCCATGAGTCCCTCCCGGCGCCCCAGGCGGACCGGCCGTCGGACCGCGGGCCCCCTGACACCAGAGGACAACCTATCGCCGCTGCTTGAAGTTGGCACCGTCGGGATCGACAAGCCGATCGTCGACCGAAGTCGGGAGACTGCCGGTTCAGCACCAACTAGTAATGGTGACGGCGGGGACCGACCTTACGGTCTATGGAACCAAGCAGCGATCGGCGTGCCGGAGCCACGACCTGCCTTCTCGCACGGCAAGTCGACAGTCCGGCAGGGCGCGGGTCCAGGCCCCGCGATCGCGCCGTCCAGATGACTTGTTCGGCACGCC
>Ga0075421_100003437_pt1 | contig 18935 bp, 18 predicted proteins | sample SoiMetdeltSBSDD5_FD_75292 | JGI IMG/M metagenome (GOLD analysis project Ga0075421, IMG submission 75292) | Bulk soil microbial communities from a Populus tree surrounding site in Tennessee, USA - Soil MetaG P. deltoides SBSDD5 | ecosystem: Environmental > Terrestrial > Soil > Tree plantation... | reverse complement strand
TGGTCAGTGACATCAAAGATACGCTCTATCTTCTGCAGGCGGCGGTTCTTATCGTGCTGCTGATCGGATGTGTGAACCTGGCGAACCTGATGCTGGTTCGCACGAGTACCCGGCTCAAGGAATTTACGTTGCGATTCAGCCTGGGAGCGGGGCGATGGCGGCTTTCGCGGCAACTTCTGACCGAGAGCATCACCCTTTCGGTGCTGGGCGGGTTGCTGGGGATAGGGATTGCGCTCGGGGGCGTGCGGCTGCTTTCGACATTGGGCGCTGAGGAGCTGCCGCGCGGCGCCAATCTCCAACTCGATGGGGGAGCGCTGGCATTCACGATGGTGATGACGGTGCTGACAGGCCTGGCGTTTGGTAGCCTACCGTTGTTGCACTTGTTCAAGCGTGATCTGAACGAGGTTTTCCGCGGCAATGAGCGCATGGGAACGGCGGGGCGGCATGCCTTATCGCTCCGAGCGGCGCTGGTCGTGACTCAAGTGTCGCTGGCCTTCGTGCTCTTGATCGGGTCTGGCCTTCTGACGCGGAGCTTCATGCGATTGCTGACTGTCGATCCGGGATTCCGGGCGGAGGAGGTCGCCACGGCCCGGTTTTCGCTGCCCTCGAACCGCTACAAGGAAGACGTGCAGCGACGGAACTTTGTCACGACGCTGCTCGATAAGGTGCGGTCGATTCCGGGCGTCAGGCACTCAGGTGTCACAACGTACCTGCCGTTCAGCGGCAGCAATAATGCAAGCGCGATCAGGATCGTGGGCCGTCCGCTAGCGCCCGGAGAGCTCCCGCCGGTGCCGGGCTGGAACACGATTGACAGTGGTTATCTTCAGGCCATGCGAATTCCGCTGCTCGCCGGGCGCAACTTCTCGGACAGTGATGGGCCGGATTCGATGCGCGTGGCGCTGGTGGATCAATTCATGGCGCGCAAGTATTGGCCGAACGGCACCCCCCTTGGCACAAAGATCCAGGGATTTGAGAGCGAGAACCAGTTCACGGTAATCGGAATCGTGGGAAGCGTGAAGACGGGTGACTTGGCTGAGCAGAATCCTGTAGGGCAGATCTATTTCCATTACAAACAGAATGTGCCGGACGAAATGCACGTTGTCCTCCGCGGTGAAGCGGAGAAGACGCCGCTGACTAACGCCCTGCGACGCGAGCTGGCACAGATAGATCCGGAGCTGGCGCTGTTTGACGCCAGGATGATGCCCGAACGGATGTCGAGATCGCTGTCGAACCGGCGGGCGGCGATGACGCTATGTGTGATCTTCGCCGGATTGGCGCTGCTCCTCTCGGCAATCGGGATTTTCGGTGTCGTCGCATATAGTGTCACGCAACGGACGCGTGAGATCGGCATTCGCATGGCGCTGGGAGCGGAGGCCCGCGATGTGCTACGAATGGTCTTGGGACAGGGCGTAAAGGTTACGGCGATCGGCCTGGCGATTGGGGCGGTGGGGGCGTTCTTCCTGACTCGTGCGATGTCAGCCTTGCTTTATGAGGTGAAGCCCCACGATCCGCTGGTGTTCCTGTCGACTGGAGCACTGCTCGCCGCAGTGGCGCTGGTTGCGTCATTCATCCCATCGCTGCGGGCCGTTTGGATCCGACCGTCAGTGGCGTTGCGTCAGGAATAGATCCTCCCCGCCAAAACCTTGTAATATGTGCGGACTACCGACATCCTTTCAATTTTGTCGACCTTAAATCCGCACAGGGTTAACGGGGAATTTTCCTCCCGGGCTAGGTGGCGGCGAGGCGCAGACCTCACAGTCGCCCGGGATGACGTCTTCTCCCGCGGCCCTGCAGATGAGTGGCTCTCCGAGTACGCCCGCCAGTACTCGACCTGGGAGGACGGGTATTAACTACATTCGTCGGAAAACCTCCGTTAAGCCTCGGTCGACCCGTCAGGCAATCTCGCGCGCTTAAAGCTTGCCAGGTCAAAATGATATCGCCCATAGGGGTTTATGTTACGAGGCACCGACGGTGAGGTGAGCGCAAGATCTTCATCTGAAATGAGATGGCCTTCCGCGCGCAGTTGCTCAACCAGCAGCGCAATATGTTTCAGGTTCCAGGCCACGACTGCATTATGAAGGATGGCCAGGCAGCTAAAGCTGTGGAGTTGATCCTCGAATTCACGGCCACGCAGCTTGCCCTCCTTGCCGAAGCAAAGAAATCGTGACAGGTCGTGAGAGGCTTCACCCTTATTGAGCTCCCGCCCGGCACGGCGGCGTAGGGGTTCATCATCAAGATAGCGCAGGATCCAGATCGTTTTGTAAACGCGCCCGATTTCAGCCAGCGCCCGGTGGATGCTGTTTCGCCGTGCATAAGAACCGAGCCGATGCAGAATCAATGACGGAGAGAGACGAGTTCGGGGGCGATACCGGTTAGGTGCGGGTCCAATCGAATCGGGTTTCAATCATGCCAGAACACACAGAAATACCAGTCGCCTGCTACATGTTAGGTGTGTGGGCTACAGACATCCTTTCAACCAAGCCGGAGATCGTCAGATACCGGACTGGCTCCCTGCCCGAGGCGAGGCTACCCGCTCGGAGCACTCGGGGGACGACGCAAGGTCGCCCGCGTAGTGGGGGGAAAGCATTTAGCCGACATCGGCAGCGAGGGCAGGACCAACGCTGGCGGGAGAGTCGTCTTGACTAGCGTCTGCAACCGCGTAGTTCCCGGCTGCGGCCGTTGAAAGGATGTCTGTAGCCCACACACCTTATCGGACGCGGGAGATGTGAGCGGGAGTGAGCCGGGCTCTTAAGCAACAAGAATCATAAACTCTAGAATCATCAGGGCCTCTGCTTGTTGCTTCCGTCTCTGTGCGTGCGCAGCACGTAGCACAACTCGGGTGCAACGCCTTATCGGAGTTCAGGGACGTCTCCTGCTCACTCCCTTCGACAATCTCTCGCAACCGTTGTAGGCTCTGAGCCCGCCGGCGTGCCCGGTTGACGCTTATCTCTTGTTGCGCGCGTTACTCCCCATCTCAGCTTGTGCGAAACACAGTGAAGCGAAGATCACCAGTGCGCCGGGCAGGCAGAGGCGCTGTTTGTTCATCTTGCTCCTTTCAATTTTGCCTCAGGCGAACAGTTCATCCAGCCAGTCGAGGGTGACATGGTTCGACAAGCTGAGGTTGTTGAACTGGCAGTGGGTGTCGGCCCCTTCGGCGACGCTGAACTGGTAGAGCTGCCCGGGACCGGAAACGCCTGCGAGGTATTCGCGGGCTTGGGCCAAGGACTCGGCCCCCTCGCCTTCCCCGACGAGGGCGAGGGTCGGGCAAGTGATGTTCTCCAGAGCCGGCCCGACCCGAAACTGCTTGAGGAACTCGAAATAAGCGCTCAGCCGGGGGACGCCGAAGCGCCGGCAGACGTTGAACAAGCCCCACTTGTCAGCAGCGGGAAGGACGTCGTCGGGAAGTTCAGCCGCCTCGTCCGGGGTGAGGTCCTCTTCGGCTTTGACGGCGTCGAAGCCGAGGAAGGCGGCCATGTAGCGGTGGAGGTCGATGATCGGGGAGTTCGGGATCAGGGCCTTGATCCGGGGCTCGTGGGCGGCGGCGCGGATCGCAAAGTAGCCGCCGAAGCTGATGCCGAGCAGGGCAAGTCGCCCGGGATCAACCTCCGGCCGGCCGAGCGTGTAATCGATCACGGCGCGTACCGGGACCTCGTAGTCGGGCCGGAACGTCAGGTCAGGGTAAAGCCGGAGAGTTCCGGTTTGTCCGGGCCCCTCGAAGAGGAGAACGTTGAAGCCCCGTTCGACGGCGGCCGCGCCGGCCTGGAAGTAGCTCTCCTCGGCCGTGCCGTCGAAGCCGCTAATGACCAACAAGGTCTTGCGCGGCGACCGGTCAGCGTCGGGGCGGAGGAAGTAGGCGGGGAGGGAGTTGCCCTCGAAAGGGATACCCAGGACCTCGATCACTTCGCGGCAGAGCGGCGCCGCCTGGTGGAAGCACTCGCGGGCCTTCATCCCGAATTGGTGGTGTTCGGGCAGGCGCGGGTTAGCGTAGTACTCGGCGGCGCGGTAATAATTCGAAGTGCGGAGGAACAGTTCGCGGGCGCTGACGCGGTGCCCCTTGCGGAGGCAGTCGCGGGCTCGTTCCTCGAGCCGGACGGCGAGTTCGCCGAACAGACGTGCCCAGGCCCAGGGGTTGCCGTCCTCAATCCGACGGGCGGCCGTGAGACATTCCCCGAGGGCCGCGCCCCCGTAGGGGGCTACCCCGAGCATCCGCATGAGCTGGAAATCCATTTCCGGGTCGTCGAACCCACGCACCCGCGATGTGCTGCGCTCAACCTTCGATGACATGACTATCCCCCTCTGTGAAAGATGCGCCCCCGGTAGCCTAACGCCCGGTTCACCCGGCCCGGCCTGTGACCGCATAGTATATGCGCGGGAGGGCGCGGCGAAAAACCATAAGAGCCATTATCAGTCGCTCAACCCGCAGCGGTCGCTCTGCGCGGCAAAGTGGATTCTAAAAATTTTCCGAGTGCTCGACCACCACCTATTGCGGCGGGGGCGGCCTTGAAAGACGCCGGCGCACACCACAGGATGCGGGGCACAAGAAGAAGGCTTGTATGCGGCCACGTCCCCCGCGGGCGAGACATGCCGGGCCGGGGCTTTAACCCAGCATCATTACGAAGAAGTGCATATACATCTGAAGCCGCCCCCGACGTCTCTCCACCGGCAGAAGAGTTGCCCCCCGCCGCACGACTTCAACGGGTTCTCACACTCCTGCTGCGACCCATACTGGGCGCAGGTGTCGCTGGCCTGGGCGAGCGCCCGCGGCGCCAAGATCGAGACGATCGCGGGCAGGGCGATACCCACCCCCAGGCGCGCGAGATCGCGCCGCGTGAGGCCGGAGAGGCCCGCAGGCCTGCGCAGGGGCGTTTCCAGCAGGCGGGCCCGGCTCAACCTCTCCAGCGCCGGCCACACCACCCGCGCATCTACCCTGGCCCCGGCCCCCCCTCCCGACCGCCTCGGCGATCTCCCCGACCGTGCGCCGCCCGTCGCAGGCCTTCCAGACCGGCGCGGCCGTCCGGTTAAGCGCGTCGGCCCGGTGCCGCTCCAGGTCATAGACGAGCAACTCATCAGGCAGCTCGCTCTCGATCACCCCTTCGCTCCGCCCCTTGGGCGGCACGCCGTCCCATTTCGTTGAGTTCATAAAGCGCCCCCTTCATACTTCTCGGTCTTCCGCCACTCTCGCCTCATCCTCTCCCTTTTGCGCCTCACAGCTTCCTGACCCACGCCCCCAGGTCAGCTAGAGCAGCCCGCGCAGCTTCGCGGCCTCGGCCCTGAGGTGAGCCGCCCTCTCGCGCTTGTCACGGGCCTGGGCGGCGGCCGTCTCCGCGTCGAGGCCGATCATGCTCGGGTTCTCTTCCACGCTCGCGGCGTCCCAGTCGTACTCCAGCGCCTGCCGCTCCAGGTGGATGATCCGGGACTCGACGCTTGAGCACCGGTCGAGGTCGGCCAGTACCTTGACCTCTGACTTGGTCGGCCCAGTCTTGACCCGTTCGCAGACTTGGTAGTGCTGGCGGCCTTTGACTAGCGTGCGGCGGATGAAGCGGTCGCTCATAGCCCAATTCTAGCTCAGAGCTTCTTGACCCACGCCTCGAGGTCGGCGCGCTTGACCACGAGCGAGCCGCGCGGTCCGAGCTTCGAAGTCTTGAGCTTGCCTGCCGAGACCGCCGCGCGGATCGCGCTTTCGCCGTAGCCGGAATAAGCGGCGGCCTCTTTGACCGTCAGCGCCAAGCGTCGGTCGAGCGGCGGCCGGTCCGGCGCGGCCTTGGCCGCCTCCACGAACCGGGCGAAGGCCTCCAAGCCCGAAACCTCCCCCGCCCCGGCGCTGCGGGGTTGTGACATTGTGTGGGATTCCCGCCGCGCGAGCGCCCGGGACTCGGGCGGCTCGACCGCCGGCCGGTGCTCGGCCAGGGCGAGAGAGGCCTTGAGCCGGTCCAGGTCCGCCTGCTTGAAGTCGGCCACCGAGCGCGTCTTGCCCGGCAGGTAGGCAAGGACGAGGCGGCCCTTGGCGACGTAGTTTTCGAGCGTCCGGACGCTCACCCCGAGGTAGCCGGCGGCCTCCTGCTTGGTCATGGGCGGCACTCTAGCAGGGAACCTCACAACTCTGCAAGCCCCTTTCGTGCGGGGTTGTGATATTCTTCGGAGTTGGGGCCGGCCATCCCGAGGCGGCTAGGCGCGGGCGCGGGTGGAGCGTCAAGCGGTCGGACCTCGAAGCGTGGGTTAAGGAATTGTGAGGTGCGCGATCCCCTCCCGACAACCCATCCGATAGAGAAGAGCATCAAAGCCCGCGAACCACACGCAGCGCGCAGCGGCCTCGATTCCGGTCGAGGCCCAGGTGAGTGCGTCCGTACCCCGGCCTATGAACAAACGCGACTTGCCGCGCCTATTAAAGCCTACCGGCATTCTCCTCCGTCCCTATTCGGCAAAAACTTCATCTCATCGGAAGCTTACACTTCGGTCCTTTGGAAAGGCTGTGCTCTGGCTCCTTGCTTTCAGCGCGCCGGCGGCATCCGCTTTATATTCCAAACGGCAAACCGAGGAAGCCCACCGGTAGACTGCGGAAGCCCAGCGGATGAACGCTTTGACGGCCGAAATGCTCAATGCCGCAAAGTCGCAGGCCACCTCGGTGGAGGTCCAAGCCGGCGCTTCCGTTCAATCCGTCGACATCGCGCAGCTCTCGACCGAGATAGCGAGGAAGAGTGCCATCTTCACCGAAGCGTTCACCAGGACGGCGGAGCGCGCTTACGTCTACGTGGGGCAGGTTGGCTCGTCGGATTTTCAGCCTGGCAGGTCTTTAGTTCTGGGAGTCGTCATAGAAAATATGGGTAGGACGCCCGCCACAGACTGTCTCTACAAAGCAATCGCGTACGATGGCCAGAGCGAGCCTCAAGATACTCCGATACCCCTAAGTGAATAGCCAGTAGAATGGCGATCCGCCAAAGGGCCGATGATTTTGTAGCGCGAACTTTAAGTGAATTAATCAAGACGCAGGAAAGGCAGAGGCTGACTTTTATCCGTCACGCCATCGACTTAGAAGGGGGAACAATGTGGCGGCCGCGGCCGTGCGTTTAGGCACTAAAAGGACGACTCTCTATATAATGAGAGAAAGGCTCGCTAGACGATCTGGCGGCTTTTCGGAATATCCGAATGAGAATCACGCGTTAAAGTTCGAGGTTACTACGAAGCTGAGCGATATCACGTTGGGGCGGAGCACCAAAATGCTTCTTGTAGTCGCGGCTGAAATACGCGGGATCTTCATAGCCCACACGGAATCCGGCGCTCGCCGCGTCTAAGTCTTCGGCGAGCATTAGGCTACGCGCTTGCTGGAGTCGGATTTGTTTCTGAAACTGCAACGGGCTCATCGCCGTGACGGTTTTGAATTGATGATGGAAGCCGGAAACGCTCATCCCGAGTTCGTGCGCGAGTTCCTCCATGCTCAGCGGCTGGTCGAACTTCTCACGCAGACGACTGATCGCTTTAGAGATGGGGCCTGTGCTTCCTCCGGCAATCAGAAGATGGCCGAGCCGCGCGCCCTGTCCTCCGGTTAAAAGCCGGAAAACAATCTCTCTAGTGATGAGCGGCGCGAGAACCTTGCGTTCAACCGGCGCGTCGAGCAGTCGGACCAATCTGACAGCCGCGTCCAGCAGGTCGGTGTCAATCGGGCTAACGTCGATCGCCTTCACGCGCGCGCGGCCCTTTTTCGGTTCGGTGCCAGACTCCATCATCATTGCGGCGACGACGGAGGGATCGAGGTCCAGCCGGATACCGAGATACGGCCGTTCTTTCGACGCCTCCTCCACCTGGAAGGTGAGGGGTAAATCAACGGTGCAAATCAAGTAGTGTCCCGGGTCATACCGGAAGACTTCCTCGCCTAACAGCGCGTGCTTACTTCCCTGAGCTACTAAGCAGAAAGAAGGCTGGCACACGGCATGAACCGGCTTCGTCGGTTTGGATGAACGAGCGAGGCGAAAGCCTGGAAATATATCCAATGCCCCGTCTTCGGGAAGGGCTCGCGCGATTCGCTCGACGAGCTCCTCTCCAATACTCTGCGTCCTCTGCGTTTCGCGTATTGTCCCTCTTTGGTTCATAATTCTATCTTAGCCTCTTCAATCCCCATCCGCACGCCGCGCCCGCAGGTTTTGCAGGATTGTACAAGCATTCGCGAAGATCGTCATACCTCTTTCTCTCCCCAGTCATTAGAATCTAACCTTGGAGGCCTATGGTAGTTAGGCCGGGAGGGGAATTTATGCGAAAGGTTGTTTTGAATAACGGCGTCGAGATGCCCATTTTAGGATTCGGCGTCTTCCAGATCACCGACGCCGAAGAGTGTGAAAGAAGCGTCTACGATGCGCTACAAGCCGGCTATCGTCTGATCGATACGGCGGCCGCTTACGGAAATGAAGAGGCGGTCGGCAGAGCAGTTAAAAGAAGTGGTGTGGCAAGGGAAGAGATTTTCGTCACCACAAAGCTTTGGGTTCAGGATGCCGGCTATGAAAGCGCGAAGAAGGCTTTCGAAAGGTCCTTGAAGAGGCTGCAGTTAGATTACCTGGATCTGTATCTGATCCATCAACCCTACGGTGATGTCTACGGGTCCTGGCGAGCGATGGAGGAACTAAACCGGGAAGGCAGGGTCAGAGCCATCGGCGTCAGCAACTTCCATCCGGACCGGTTGATGGACCTGATGGTCCATAACGAAGTGGCTCCTGCGGTCAACCAGATCGAGACACATCCCTTCAACCAGCAAATTGAACCCCAAAAGTTCATGCAGGAGAACAGCATTCAGATCGAATCCTGGGGGCCATTCGCCGAAGGCAGGAACAACATCTTTGAGAATGAACTACTGCGGTCCATCGCCGGAAAGTACGGGAAATCTGTCGCCCAGGTCATCTTGCGCTGGCTGATTCAGAGGGAGGTGGTTGTTATCCCGAAGTCGGTCCGGAAGGAAAGGATCGTCGAGAACTTCGACGTCTTCGACTTCGAGTTGATCGCCGAAGACCTGGCCGCCATCGCCACATTGGACACGAAGCAGAGCCTCTTCTTCGACCACCGTGATCCAAAGATGGTGAAGATGTTGGGCGAAGCAAACCTGAATACATAAGACTGCCGCCGCCGCGGTTGATGGACGCAAAGAAAGTGCTGAAGAAAAGAAATTGAATAGGTGAAATATGAAAAAGATGAAGGGAATAAATGAATCTGAGAATCAGGAAAATGCCGGCCCTAGCCGGCGTGGCTTTATCGCCAATACGCTCTTTGCAGCCGCCGGTTCGCTCGCCTTGGCGGCTTCGGAGAATCAAGCCAGTGCTCAAACCGGAGAGCGGAATAATACGACGGTCGCCTCGGACTCTTCAATCGGGCGAAGAAGGCTTGGCAAGCTAGAGGTTTCTGCCGTTGGTCTGGGCGTTCAGAACATGCATCGGAGGTACGAGACCACGGTACCGTACCGGCCGGAAATGATCAGCATTCTCCGCGCGGCCTACGACCGCGGCATTACGTTCTTCGACTGTGCTGAGGCATACGGGCCTTTCGAAAACGAGCGGATCCTCGGCGAGGCCATCGAGCCGTTTAGAAATAAGGTCAGGATCACTTCCAAGTTCGGTTGGAATATCGATCAGCAGACGGGACGTCGGCTTCCCGGGCTTAACAGCAAACCAGATCATATCGAGCTGGTCGTTGAAGGATCGCTCAAGCGGCTGCAGACCGACCGCATAGACCTTCTCTATCAACACCGCGTCGATCCGCAAGTGCCTATCGAAGACGTCGCCGGAGCGATCAAAGACCTGATGGATCAAGGAAAGGTTCTGCATTGGGGACTTTCCGAACCGGGCATACAGACTATCCGTCGCGCTCATGCCGCGTTGCCGCTGACCGCGATCCAAAACGAGTACTCGATGGCGACCCGAGATCCGGAAAAGGAAGTGATACCGCTCTGCGAAGAGTTGGGAATAGGCTTTGTGCCCTGGTGGCCTCTGGACTGCCAAGTACTAACCGGCTGGATCGACGCAAACACGCGATTCGCACCTGGCGATCTGCGTGCAGCCACTCCGAGATTCTCGCCCGAGAATCTGGCTCACAACATGCAGTTGGTTGATCTGATAAAGACCTGGGCGGTTCGCAAGCGGGCTACTCCTGCTCAGATCGCGCTCGCCTGGCTGATGGCACAGAAACCTTGGATCGTGCCGATTCCCGGAACAACGGTGATGCAGCACATGGTGGAGAATAGCGGCGCAGCCGCGGTTCGATTTACTGCCGCTGAACTCGCCGAGCTGAATTCGGCTGTGAGAGCGATCGAGATCAAGGGACAGCGTCTGCCGGACGGAGTGCTGGTCTTCTCGGGTGTCGAGGCGCCGCCGAAGAAATAGGAAGTGAAATTATGAAACTAGGAACACTCGGAAGAAGCGGTGAGACCGACGGCATCAACCTCGAAAACTACGGCATTAGGATTCCGGGAGCGGGAGGCCCCTCGGAAGCAGGAATCGTAAGGAGAATCATAATGAAACTGACAGCGATAAAGGTCACCGCTCTAGCCGCAATGATCTGGACTCTGGCAGGCGAAGCCGGGGCGAACGACTACAAGAAAAATGCGTTCACCTTGGTCTATGAAGGCGCGATCACGAAGAACGAGCGGGGGAAGGTCAACGTTCACCCGGTCAAGTACAAGCTCAACGGCCTGGACATTGCCGCCAACGTATACACCCCGGCGAACTACGATCCGAAGAAGAAATATCCTGCAATCGTCGTGGCACACCCAAACGGCGGGGTGAAGGAACAGGTCGCGGGCTTGTATGCCCAACGCCTGGCGGAACAAGGCTACATCACGATCGCCGCAGATGCCGCGTATCAAGGCGGCAGCGGCGGTAAGCCCCGCAACGTGGACAAACCCGCATACCGCATCGAGGACATCCACGGCATGGCGGACTTCATCACCCGCTATCCGGGCGTCGATGTCGCGCGTCTTGGACTGCTCGGCATCTGCGGTGGCGGCGGGTACTCGTTGGCCGCGGCGCAAACTGACAAGCGGTTCAAGACGATCGCGACCGTGAGCATGTTCAACTCCGGACGGGTCCGTCGCAACGGCTTTATGGATTCGCAACTGGACACCATCCAAGAACGCTTGCGTCAGGCTTCGGCTGCCCGCGCCCAAGAGGTGGCCGGCGGGAATATCCCTGGCGGAACCCACGAGATGACCGGCGGGGATATTCTCTATGCGGGAGATGCCAATTTGACAGACGAGGAGATCGCCAAATTGCCGTTTGATCTCTATCGGCAGGGTTACCACTATTATTGGAAGACCCACGCGCACCCCGGCTCGACCTTCAAGTACACCATGAGCAGCCTGCTGGACCTGATGCGTTGGGATGCCACGTACCAGATCGAACTGATCGAACAGCCGCTGCTGATGATCGCCGGCAGCAAGGCCGACAGCCTTTACATGAGCGAGGATGCCTTCGCCAAGGCCACCGGCACGAAGGACAAGGAGCTGTTCAAGATCGACGGTGCCACGCATATCGAAACCTACTGGGTTCCGAAGTATGTGGACGCCGCGATGGACAAGCTGACAGGGTTCTACGCTAAGACGCTCTAGCTGGGCGCGTTGGACGGCGAAGTTGAGAGCTGGTTAAGGAAGATAAAGATGCTGCGGTGAGCGCGATTGCCATGGCCAGGGAAGCCTTCAAGGAAAATACAGGAGTTCTTCGAAAGGAACTTGAACTAAGGAGCAAGTATGAAGAAAGAAATAGCAAATACCTCTATGAAAGTCGCATTTCTCGCAATGTATCTCTTGATAGTGAGTGCGCAAGGGGCCTTCGCACAACAAAAACAAGCAGATTCCCCTACTACGAATCGCACGAAGGCTGAACAAGAAATAATCAGTCTCTCCAAGGATAAGTGGCGCTGGATGTCAGAACGCAAAGTGGATTCCCTGGACGCCCTCTTCCACGAAGAGGCTGTCTTTGTCCATATGGGTGGGACCATGTCCAAGAAGCAGGAACTCGATGTCATCAGAGGCGGAAGTATTCAGTACAAGAACGCGGAGATCCAGGAAGTGTCGGTGCGGTTCATTGGCACGACCGCCATCCTTCTGAACAAAATTCGGCTAGTAGCAGTCGTTGGCGGCAATGAGGTCGTCAATCCCTTCGTGGTCACAGAGGTGTACGTGCAGCAAGGTGGCACTTGGAAGCTAGGCTCGCTGTCGTTCACCAGGCTGCTTGGCCAGTAATGGTTATCACTAACGCTCGTAGCGAAATCGAAACATCAGGTGATGAAAGAGCGCAGATTAAGCAGGAGAGTCGGGGTGAGCGCCGCGAAATTGGGCCGCCCGGGAGTGTTGTTACTCCTGATGTTATTTCTTCCAGGCTGTGCGGGAAAGGGCATGGAAGCGCAAACAAAGAGCAACCATTTAACAACTAATCATTTCGTCCGCGACGTTGTGAACCACCCGGCATTCAAAGGCTTCGGCGAACTCATGCTACCGTGGGAGGATAACACCAGGTACTTCGACACGCGGCTGAATCAGGTCGGCTCCCTCATGCCGTACCACGGTCACGTCAACTCCGATGTCGTGGTGGGCGCACTGAACCACCTGATCGACGAAGCGGGCGGCGGCAAAACCATCTTCTACGACTTCTATACCGAGCGGCAAAAACAGGCAGACCCGACTAAAAAAAATAGCGGCCTCTTTTTCTACCGGGGAAAGCCGGGAGCGCCGTTCGCGGTCGTTTGTCCTGGAGGAGGCTTTTCTTACGTCGGCTCGCTCCACGAAGGGTTCCCGCTCGCCCGCGAGATAAGTAAAAAAGGACTCAACGCCTTCGTCATCAGGTATCGCGTCGACGAGCAAAGGGCCACCGAGGACCTGGCGGCGGCAATCGCTTACGTCTTCAGGAATGCGGGGACGTTCGGGGTCAGCACGCAAGGCTATTCATTATGGGGAGGCTCTGCCGGCGCCCGGATGGTGGGCAACATCGCTTTACGCGGCGTTTCTGATTACGGCGGTGGAGGCGATCTTCCCAAACCCGCCACGGTAGTCATCGCCTATACCGGACAGTCCAGCTATTCGAGTGACTTCCCGCCGACATTTATGACGGTCAGTGCGGACGACGGAATAGCGAATGTGGCGACTGTTGAAAGGCGTGTCCGGAATTTAAGAGATGCCGGAGTAGAAGTCGAATACCACAGGTATAGGAATGCCGGTCATGGCTTCGGGTTGGGTGTGGGTACGGATGCGGAAGGGTGGATCGGATATGCCATTGAGTTCTGGAGAAACCATTTATCCAAATAGATGAGATAGGCAAGTTGTGAGCGATAACATCAAAGGGAAAGTCGTCGTCATTACGGGAGCGAGCCGTCATGCTGGGCGCACACCGTGCTGAGCGTATCCATTCACTGGCCGACGAGTTGACCGGCAGCGGCGGCAAGGCGCTCGCGGTTACGACAGACATTACCCAACTCGACCAGGTGAAGAGATTAGTTGACGCTACCGTACAGACTTATAGCCGTATTGAGGTCATGCTTAGCCGGGCGGGCGCCGCCCTCACCCGCTCGAATGCCCCACACGCCAGGAGTTGTAAGCACCCCAGCTACGGTGGGGGGCACCTCCATTCATCGAATCGAAAGGAAGAAAAATGAAACTGCTCGCCGCGACGGCCTTAACGCTTTCTCTGTTCGCCTCGTCGTTCGCCCAGGCCCAGGGCTCGCAATCAATCAGAATTACGCGCAGCGGCTCGCAGACCTCACGGCAGGGGCCGGCCGAGAACTTCACCGGGTCCGTGCGCGTCGACCCTTTGTTCCAGGCGAACGCTCCGGCGCGCGCGTCCAGTTCCCTCGTCACGTTTGAGCCCGGCGCCCGCTCCGCGTGGCACACCCACCCGCTCGGCCAAGTCCTGATCGTGACAGCGGGCACCGGCCGTGTGCAGCGCTGGGGCGACCCGGTCGAGGAGATCCGGCAGGGAGATGTCGTCTGGACTCCACCCGGCCAGAAACACTGGCATGGGGCAGCGCCCGGTAGTTCGATGGCGCACATCGCCATCGTCGAGGCGCTCGACGGTAAGTCCGTCGACTGGATGGAGCATGTCAGCGACGCCGAGTACAACACACCGGTCCGCGCTCAAGGAGCGGCATCCGCTGCGCCCGCCGGCTCTGCGTCTGGCGCCGGTGCGCAACCCAGGCCGTCTCAAGCCGCGATCGGTGACTTCTCCCCCAAGTTGGCCGAGATTACTGACAAGGTGCTCTATGGCGATGTCTGGGAACGTCCGCAGCTTTCGAAGCGCGACCGGAGCCTGGCGACGGTGGCCGCGCTCATCGCGATGAACCGCCCGGACCAGCTCCGATCACACTTTGCGCGCGCGCGCGCCAACGGCATGACGAAGGAAGAGTTGATCGAGGTCATTACCCATATGGCTTTTTACGCGGGCTGGCCTAACGCGGTGACCGCGATTGCCGTAGCCAGAGAAGTTTTTCAGCAGTAGTGACACCTGGGCCGAATGCACGACAGCGCCTTCGGCGAGGCTAGAGCGCGTCAGATAGATAACCGCCCCCGGCCGCTCGGCGACAATGTTTCCGTCGTGAGCGACCGTCTTAAACATCAACAGGGGGATCTATAAATGAACGACGATTTCGACGAGATCTCTGAGCCCGAGTTGACGGCCGACGAGGAGGCTCTGTTAGAGGAGATGCCAGCGTTGACCGATGTTGGTTCGGCGCGGCGCACATTCCTGGGGCAGTCGATCACTGGGAGCCTGGGAGTATTTGCGCTAATGCTGCTGGAGAAGGAGCGGGCGCTGGCGGCGTTTGAGATCCCGCCCGACGCCCTATTCGCCCCCGCCCCGGCGGTAGAAAATCCCGTGAAGGTCGTGCTGAAGGTCAATGGCGCGACGAAATCCCTCGAAGTCGATTCGCGCATGGTTCTGCTCGACGCCCTGCGCGAGAGGCTCGGATTCACCGGTACGAAAAAGGGCTGCGACCAGGGTCAGTGCGGGGCCTGCACGGTGCTAGTCAACGGGCGGCGCGTTCTCTCCTGCCTGACGCTCGCCGCTACAGTCGAGGGCAAGGAGGTGACGACCATCGAGGGTCTTTCCGGGGGCGGCAAGCTGCACCCCGTACAGGCGGCCTTCATCAAGTACGACGCCTTCCAGTGCGGGTACTGCACGCCTGGACAAATCTGCTCCTCGGTCGGGCTGCTCGCGGAGGCGCGGCGCGGCGATGTTAGTCACGTCACAGAAGACGTGACCGTGACGACGACTCGGCTCACGGACGACGAAATACGAGAACGGATGAGCGGCAACATCTGCCGCTGCGGCGCCTATCCGAAGATCGTCGCGGCCATCCAGGAGGTTCATTCAGACAAACAGACGGCGCAGCTGTGGCGCTCCGTCGGGGATGAAGAGCCGACCCGCGAGAGAAAGGAGGGCAAAGGCGATGAGGCCATTTAAGTATGTGCGCGCGAGCGCCCCCGACGCAGCCGCCCGTGCCGTCGCATCGAACCCGCAGGCGAAGTTCCTGGCGGGCGGGACCAACATCCTCGATTTGATGAAAGAGGACGTAGAGCGCCCGAATGAACTGGTGGACGTGTCGCGGCTGATGCTCGCCGAAATCAAGCCGGCGGGCAGCGGCGTCTCCATCGGCGCCCTGGCGAAGAATACGGACACCGCCAACCATCCGCTTATCCGCAAGAACTACCCGCTGCTCACGCAGGCCATCGTTGCGGGCGCCTCTGGGCAGCTCCGCAACATGGCGACCAATGGCGGGAACCTGATGCAGCGCACGCGCTGCCAGTATTTTTATGACACATCGATGCCCTGCAACAAGCGGGAGCCAGGGACAGGCTGCGGCGCGCTCGAAGGGCTCAACCGGATTCACGCCATCCTTGGCTGGAGCGAGAAGTGCGTTGCTACCTACCCCGGCGACATGGCCAATGCGCTTTACGCGCTCGACGCGGTCGTGCGCGTCAGAGGCGCGAACGGGCGTGAGCGCACCATCCCCATCGGCGAGTTTCATCGCCTGCCGGGCGACACGCCGGAGCGGGACAACGATCTCCAGCATGGGGAACTCATCGTGGCGATTGATCTGCCGAGGTCGCCCTTCACCATGAACTACTACTACTTGAAGGTTCGCGACCGCGCAAGTTACGCCTTCGCGCTCGTCGCTGTGGCGGCCGCACTTGAAATAAACGATGGCACGATCCGGCAGGCGCGTGTCGTTCTCGGGGGCGTAGCCCACAAGCCCTGGCGGAGCGCGGAGGCGGAAGCCGCGCTCTCCGGCAAACCCGCGTCGGAGGAGAGCTTCCGGCAGGCCGCCGAGGCCGCACTCAAAGACGCGAGACCGCTCGCGCATAACGCCTACAAAGTTGAGCTGGCGAAGCGCGCGATTGCCCGCGCGCTGATGCGTGCGAGCAGACAGGCCTGACGGGCCCGAGGTCGTGAAGCCGGGGAGGGAATGAGATGACGAGATACATCGGGAAAGAGATGAGCCGCGTGGACGGCGTGGCGAAGGTGACGGGCAGGGCGAAGTACGCGGCCGAGTTCAAGGCGCCCAATCTGGCCTACGGCTTCATCGTGCTGGGGACCGTGGCCAAAGGAACCATTAAGGCAATAGACACGCGGGATGCCGAAGCGGCCGCGGGCGTAATCCGCGTCCTCACGCACCTGAACGCGCCGAAGCTCGGGCCGAAGACGGTGACGGAGGACGCGCCGCCGCGGGGCGCACAGGAGGAGCGGGACAAGTCTTTCCGCGCGCTCCAGTCGGACAGAATCTACTTCAACGCGCAGCCGGTGGCGCTCGTCATCGCCGAGACGTACGAGCAGGCGCGCCACGCCGCGCGCCTCGTCAAAGTCTCCTACAACGCAGAGCAGCACCAAACCGACACGGAGGCCGTGCGCGCGCGCGCGCGGGTGCCCACCACGCGGGCGGCGCCGCCTCCTCGTGGCAACCCCGAGGAGGCGATGAGCCGTGCGCCCGTCAAGGTCGAAGCCGAGTACCGCATCCCCATCGAGCACCACAACCCGATGGAGCCGCACGCGGCCGTCGCCGTCTGGCAGGGCGACAAGCTGACCATCTTCGATAAATCGCAGGAAGTCTACGGCGACCGGGCGCACCTCGCGTCGGCCTTCGGCGTCCCGGAGGAGAACGTGCAGGTCATCTCCCCTTTCGTCGGCGGGGCCTTCGGGTCATCGCTCAGGCCGAACTACTACCCGGCGCTGACGGCCATGGCTGCCCGCGAGATAAAACGCCCGGTCAAGGTCGTCTACACCAGGACGCAGATGTTCACCGGCCACGGCTATCGCCCCTACACCATCCAGAAGATCGCGCTCGGCGCTGAAGCAACGGGGAAACTCACGGCGATGATCCACGAGGCCGTGCACAACACCTCCACCTTCGAGGAATTCAACGACAATACCACCGGGTTCACGCGCCAGGTCTATGCCTGCCCGAACCTCCATGCGCCGCTAAAGATCACCGAAACTGACCTCAACACCCCGACCTGGATGCGCGCGCCCGGTGCGGTGAGCGGCATCTTCGCGCTCGAATGCGCGATGGACGAACTGGCCTACGCGCTCAAGATAGATCCGCTCGAGCTACGCCTCATCAACTACGCCGAGGTGGACCCGGAGAGCGGCAAGCCGTTTTCGAGTAAGGAGCTCAGGGAGTGCTACCGGCTTGGGGCGGAGAAGTTTGGTTGGAAGGACCGCAAGTTTGAGCCGCGCTCGATGCGCGACGGGCGCCTGCTGGTCGGCTGGGGAACGGCGACAGGCATCTGGGGCGCTTTCCAGAGACCCGCCACCGCCAGAATCACGTTGCGCGCCGACGGCACGGCGCACGTCACCAGCGCGACGAGCGACATCGGCCCCGGGACGTACACAGTGATGACCATGATCGCCGCCGAATACCTGGGGTTAAAGCTGGAGCAGGTGAAGTTCGAGCTTGGCGACACGAAATTTCCGCGCGCCCCGTCGCAGGGGGGCTCTCAGACGACGGCGAGCGTCGGCTCGGCCGTGCACGGTGCGGCATTGGCCGTCACCGCCAAGCTGCTCGCGCTCGCTAACCGGGAAGCGTCGTCGCCGCTGAAGGGGGCGGCGGCCGCCGACGCCGAGATGCTCGACGGCCGGCTGCGACTCAAGAGCGCCCCGTTGCGTTTCGTCAGCGTCTCCGAAGTCATGAGGCGCAACGGCCTCAATGAGATCACCGAGACGTTCGAGTCGAAGCCCTCGCCGGAGCGTGAGAAGTACTCGACGTGGGCGCACGGCGCGCAGTTCGTAGAGGTAAAGGTTGACCCGGACCTCGGGACCGTCCGCGTCACACGGGCAATTGAGGTGACGGCCTGCGGTCGTGTCATGAACACAAAGGCCTCACACAGCCAGGAGATCGGCGGAGTAGTCTGGGGCATCGGCATGGCGCTCACGGAGGCTACCGAGATAGACCACCGCTACGGGCGCATCATGAATCCGAATCTCCAGCATTACCATGTCCCCGTCAACGCCGACGTCCACGAGGTCGAGACGATATTCGTCGAGGAGGACGACCGTGTAGTCAACGCGCTCGGCGTCAAGGGCATGGGCGAGCTCGGGATGGTCGGCATCCCGGCGGCCATCGCCAACGCGGTCTTCCACGCCACCGGCCGTCGCATCAGAGAACTGCCGATCACCCCGGACAAGCTGCTGTAGAACCGAGGTGATGGGTCTATTACCCACTTAACTTTTTACGCGGGCTGGCCCTGATGCGGTAACCGCCATCGCCGTGGCCAAAGAAGTCTTCAAATAAACAGAAGGATTCTATGAATACCAGGCATCGAAAATTATTCAACGCGTTCTGGCTGATCGCAGCCACCCTTATTAGTTCAGCAAGCGCACAAGAAGCCAACAAGAGCAAGCCAGAGCAGGCGTCCGCGGTCGTGAGAGTTGACAGCGGTCAGTTGCAGGGAGTCGAGGCCGATGGCGTGATCTCCTTCAAGG
>Ga0075421_100003436_pt1 | contig 18935 bp, 11 predicted proteins | sample SoiMetdeltSBSDD5_FD_75292 | JGI IMG/M metagenome (GOLD analysis project Ga0075421, IMG submission 75292) | Bulk soil microbial communities from a Populus tree surrounding site in Tennessee, USA - Soil MetaG P. deltoides SBSDD5 | ecosystem: Environmental > Terrestrial > Soil > Tree plantation... | reverse complement strand
CCCCTGGCCACTGGAGTCCCTTCAGATCTTAGGGCGCAGGCAAGCCGGGCGACGTGGTCGAGGGCGGGTCGCTTTGGTGCTACAGATCACCTTTCATAGTCCAGGTCCTCGTCCAGGTCCTCCCCTCAGCCGGGCAGACCCCCTGGGTAGGGATACCCGTGGAACCAGCGCCCCCAGATTCAAGACGTGCCGCTTCCCCGCTTGTATACTAGACCAGGTACGGCTTTCCCGAGGAGCGAGTGACTCCCGAGCTATCCCTCGTGGTTCCGGTTCACAACGAGGTCGACAACCTGGCTCAGCTGGTGGCGGAGATCAGGGCGGCGCTGGATGATCGGGTGGACTACGAGGTCATCTATGTGGACGACGGAAGCGATGACGGCACCGCCCCGCGCCTGCGCGCTGTGGCGGCAGGGTTTCCCCGTCTCCGAATCGTGCGCCACCGGGAGCAGGCGGGCCAGAGCGCGGCGGTAGTCGACGGGGTTCGTGCCGCCCGGGCGGCCTGGGTTGCCACCCTCGATGGTGACGGCCAGAACGACCCTGCGGACCTCCTGCCGATGCTTGCCATGGTCCGCGACCCTGCCGCGCCGCCGGGACTCAGCCTCATCATCGGCCAGCGGCGGCAGCGGCAGGACGTGTGGGCCAAGCGGGCCGCGGGCAGGATTGCCAACACCGTCCGCGCTCGAGTGCTGGGCGACGCCACCCCGGACACCGGATGTGGGCTCAAGCTGTTCGCGCGGGACGCCTTCCTCGCGGTGCCCCAGTTCGATCACATGCACCGCTTTCTACCCGCCCTGTTCCTGCGAAGCGGCTGGCAGGTAGCCTCGGTGCCGGTGAGTCATCGCCCCCGGCGCCACGGCCGCTCCCACTATGGAATCCTCGATCGGCTCTGGGTCGGCATCCTCGATCTCACTGGCGTGCTCTGGCTGCAGCGCCGGCCTCTCCGTGCGACGATTGTGGAGGAACCCGATGCATCATGATATCAACGCCATGTGGCTCGGACTCGGCTTCTTGGGCCAGGCTCTTTTCTCCATGCGATTCCTGGTCCAATGGTGGCGCAGCGAGCGCGCCGGTCAAAGCGTGGTGCCGATCGAGTTCTGGTACCTCAGCGTCGGCGGTGGCCTCCTGCTCCTGGCCTACGCGCTGCACCGGCACGATCCGGTCTTCTTCGTCGGCCAGCTCACTGGGATCCTGGTCTACTCTCGCAATCTGCATCTGATCCATCACCAGCGGCGTCCCGCAGGGTGAGCGCCGGGTGGCGAGGAGTCATTGCGAGGACGGGTAGCGTCCGAAGCAATCTCGTAGCCACTGGTTGGAGCTGGGTTATCCTATGGGCGATGCTGGTCGCCCTCGCCCTGGTTACCCGCCCGCTGCTCCCCATCGATGAGACCCGTTACCTATCGGTGGCCTGGGAGATGTGGAACCGGGGCGACTGGCTGGTCCCCTACCTGAACGGCAGTCCCTATAGCGACAAGCCGCCGCTGCTCTTCTGGGGCATGCTCCTGGGCTGGCGCGTCTTCGGCGTCAACCAGTGGTGGCCTCGGCTCCTTCCACCGCTCTTCGGCCTGATCAGTGTCGTTCTCCTCGCAAGACTGGCTCGTCGCTTATCGGCGGACGTACCCGACGCCGGGGATCGGCCGCTGCCGTTCCTGAGCGGAGCAATCTGGGTCACCTACTCCACGCTGGTGCTCTTCGACACCTTACTCACGGCGTGCGTGCTGCTGGCCCTCACCGGCCTGGTGGACGCCTGGAGGGGACGGGCCAGCCGAGGCTGGGGCGCGTATGCTGCGGGGGTTGGTCTCGGACTCTTGACCAAGGGACCGGTGCTCCTGGTCCATGTCCTCCCCGCCGCCCTGCTGGCTCCCTGGTGGTCCCAGGGTTCCGTTCACCCGACCGAGCGTCTCGCCCGGTGGCGGCGCTGGTATCTCGCTCTGCTTCTAGCGGTCGCGCTCGGCGCGGCGCTCGCACTCGCCTGGGCCCTGGCGGCAGGCGCCCGCGGAGGCCCAGCGTATCGCAGCGCGATACTGTGGGACCAGACTGCCGGGCGGGTCAGCCACTCCTTCGCTCATCGGCGCCCGTGGTGGTGGTATTTCCAGCTCTTTCCGTTGCTCCTGTTTCCCTGGACCCTGTGGCCCGCCTGGTGGCGCTCGTTGGCGGGACGGTTCCGCCGGCCCCAGGAGCTCTCGGCGCGATTCGCCCTCGCCTGGGTGGTGCCCGGCTGGATTATCCTCTCGCTGATCAGCGGCAAGCAGGTTCACTACCTGATCCCGCTGCTGCCCGGGTTCGCGCTTCTGGCTGTCGGCGCGGGGCGGCAGGCGGTGGGGCTGAGCCTGGTGACCCCCGCGCTTCTGATCCTGGCGCACATTGGGGGCAGGAACACTCTTACCCGGTACGATCTGCGGCCGACGGCTCGGGCTCTCAGCCAGGCGGAGAGCTCCGGCCGCCCCATGGCATACGTGGGTCACTATTCGGGTGAATTTCACTTCCTGGGCCGCCTGCGTCATCCGATCGACCCGATCACTCAGCCGCAGCTCTCCAGCTGGACCGCCCAGCATCCGTCAGGAGTGGTGATCCGCCAGGCGCCATCTCCGTCCGACACGGCGGGGGCGATCTTCCACCAGCGGTATCGCGATCAGCGGTCTCGCGACGGGGTCCTCGGAATCTGGGAGGCTCGCGTCCTTGCGAAGGGCCCTTGACTCTCGGAGCCACCTTCTTATCCTGAGGGTTCTGCCTCAGATGCGTAGAAGCTCCGCGCAGCATGTTGGTCGCCCAGGCGCGGGGTGGAGCAAATCGCGAAACCGGCTGAGCGTGGTACTGCTCCGCCGGTTTTTGATTTTTCCACATCGTCGGCGACGGGCCGACTGGTGAGCTGGTTGACGAACTTTGAACTGGAGGAAGCCATGTACGCGACCATTCGGCGGTACTCAATCAAGACTGGAGTGACCCAGCAGACCGTGGACGAATTCAAGCGTCGAATTGAGGAAAAGTTCGTCCCCACTATTCAGGACATCCGGGGCTTCCATACCTACGCTGTCCTGAGCACGGGCAACAAGGAGCTCCTCTCCATCAGCGTCTTCGAGGACCGCCAGGGGGCGGCCGAATCCACCCGCAAGGCGGCGGAGTTCGTGCAGAAGGATCCCCTCAAGGATCAGTTCAGCAAGCCTGAGGTGATCGAGGGCGACCTCTTGCTGTTGAAAGAGGCGGGCGTCGGAATCCGCTAGTCTCGCCAGACCGTAGAGAACAGGAGAGCCGGGCGACCAGATCGTCCGGCTCTCTTATTTGAGGGTTCTTAGAACGATCGGTTGATCTCGTCGAAGCTCACGGCCCGCCCCAGTCCGGTGAACGTCCCCTTGCTCGCGATCTCGTTCGCCGCCTGGAGGAAGCCGGTCCATGCCGTCCGGGCCAGCGCCCCGCCCACGCTGATTCTTCGCACCCCCAGTGCAGCCAGCTCCGCCACCGTGATGAAGTCGCCCCCGACCAGCACGTTGACCGGCTTGGGCGACACCGCGCGGACTACAGCCGAAATCTCTTCCCGGTTGCGGATCCCCGGCGCGTAGAGACAGTCGGCGCCGGCCCCTGCGTACGCGGTGAGCCGCCGGATGGTCTCGGCCAGATCCGGCCGACCGACGATAAACCCCTCGGAGCGCCCGGTGAGCAGGATCCCGGTCCCGCTCCGGTCGATCGACTGGCGGGCGGCCCGGATCCGCTCGACCGAGAGCTCGAAGTCGAAGAGCGGCCTGGAGGGGTCGCCGGTCGAGTCCTCGATCGAGATTCCGGAGATCTCGGTGGCCGTGGCGGCGGTCACGTTGGCCGCGACGCCGGCCGGCTCGACCGCGAAACCGCCCTCGAAGTCGGCGTTCACCGGCACCTCGACTCCGGCCGCGATGGCGTGGATGTGGGCCAGTGCCTCGCCCAGGGTGACCCGGTTATCCCGCCGGCCCAGGGACCAGGCGAAGCCCGAGCTAGTGGTGGCCAGGGCGGGAAAGCCGAGCCGGACAAGGGTTCGGGCACTGCCCAGGTCCCAGGGATTGGGGATGACGAAGCAGCCGGAGTGGTGTAGCTCACGGAAGCTTCTGCGTCTGTCGGCTATGGTATTCATACACCGCAAGATACATGTGGTCTTGACGCTCGCTTGACTCCCCAGGACTACCCTAGGGGCAAAGCTTTGGGGGAGATGGCAATGCGGATTATGGCCCTGGTTTTCTCATTCACGGTGACGCTCTCGCTGACGGCCCTGGCCCTGACCTACGTGCCGGCGTATGTGGGACAGAGTCGGATCTACGTGCAGGGTTCCGAAGACTCCACCTCGGTTCACCAGGCTTACCACAGCTACGGCTCGTCGGACAGCGCTAGCCGGGACAGCGCCCCAGCCAGCCCCGGACCCGATCCTTATCATCAGCGCTACTACAGCGCGACCGAAGGCTGGACCTACTACACCCTTCCTGCACCGGTTGACTCCTTCCCGGATCTGAGTTCACTGCCCGAATCGCGCCAGTAGCCTCGCAATCACTGGCTCCGGATCGTAAGGTTAAGCCAGCGAAGGAGGGCTCATGCGAGGCTCCCGGGTTTTCTACCTGGCGATGGTGGTCGTTCTCAGCACCGGAGCAACAGGCGGTCCCACCGCCCCTCACCGATCGGGATACCGGGTCAAATCCCTCAAGGTCACCACCCTCTCGACCATGCTCGCCGACCAGGGGACCGGCGAGTGGGGCTTCGCTGCACTGGTGGAAGTCGACGGCCGGCGCATTCTCTTCGACACCGGCATGCGCCCCGAGACCGTGCTGCAGAATGCCCGCGAGCTCGGCATCGATCTCTCCGGTGTCACCGATGTAATCCTCAGTCATCATCACGGCGATCACACCGGCGGGCTGGTGACTCTGCGGCGGGAGCTGTCCGGCAAGACACCCGCCGCGCTCTCCCGGGTTCACGTGGCACCGGGAATCTTTTCCAGCCGCCGCCGGCCCGGCCAGCAGGGTGAGGCCAATCCTACGATCGCCTTCAAGTCAGAGATCGAGGCCTCCGGGGCGACATTCGTCGAGCACCGCTCGGCTGAGGAGATCTATCCCGGCGTCTGGCTCACCGGCCCGATTCCTCGCCCCCACCCGGAGCGAAACTGGGGTCCGCCGGCAAGCCTGGTGACCAACGGCGGTCTGGTCGCCGACTCCATTCCCGAGGACATGGCGCTGATCATCAATACCGATCGGGGGATGGTCGTGATCGTCGGGTGTGGCCACGCCGGCACCATCAACACCGTCGAGTATGGCCGCAAGATGCTCGGGCCCGAGCCGGTGTACGCCCTGATCGGCGGGCTTCATCTCTTCGCGGCCACCGACTCCGCCCTGGCCTGGACCGCCGGCCGGCTGCGACAGACCAAGCTCAGCTACTTACTCGGCGGGCACTGCACCGGTATCGAAGCGGTGTACCGGATCCGGGAGCTGGCGGCGCTGGGCCGGAAGCGAGCGGTGGTGGCCGCGGTGGGATCGTCCTTCGATGCGAGGAAGGGCATCGACCCGCTGATGTTGGCGCAGTGAACCATCAGGCAGTTCTCGCCGCAACCCTGGCACTTGCTGCGCTGGGGATTCCGGTCGCCGCGCAGTCTCCGGTTCAGACCGACACCGGCCTCGCTGTCCCCATGCGCGACGGCGTCGTCCTCCGCGCCGATCTCTATCGTCCGACGGGCGACGGGCGCTTCCCGGTGTTGGTATACCGCACTCCCTACAATCGAACCGACGGGGCAGGCGACAATGTGGGCGACACTGGGACAGTCGGCGCCGCAGTACGCCGAGGCTACGCTGTCCTGATGCAGGACGTCCGCGGCCGCTACGGCTCGGACGGCGTGTTCGATCCCTACCGCCAGGAAGGCAAGGACGGCTACGACACCATCGAGTGGGCTGCCCGCCAGCCCTGGTCCAACGGCGCGGTCGGCACCTTCGGGCTCTCCTATCCCGGCGCGGTCCAATGGCTCGCCGCCATCGAGCGTCCGCCCTCGCTCAAGGCGATGGTGCCGGCGATGACCTACTCTCGTCCCGAGAACTTTTGGTATCAGGGCGGCGTGTGGGATGGTTCCTGGCTCGATTGGACCTGGTTCACCATCGCACCCGACCTCCGCCGCCGGCTCGGCGTCGCCGGGCCTCGCACCGACGAGGAGGCGGCCCGGTCGTGGGAACAGGATGGAGCGAAGGCCCGGCGCTTCCGGCCGCTGCTCGAGCTGCCCGACTTCAAGGGCGTGGCGCCCTGGTACTACGAGTGGATGCGTCATCCTCCGGGCGACGCGTGGTGGAGTTGGACCCGGCTCGAGGGCCGCTCTGCTGGAGTGAATGCTGCGGTGCTCAACCTCTCCGGCTGGTTCGACGAGGCGTATGGAGCGAGTGGGGCGGTGGAGAATTTTCAGGCTGCGGGCGACGCGCTGGTTCTCGGGCCCTGGATCCACGGTGTCGCGGCCGTGAAGCGAAGCAAGGCGGGCGACCGCGATTTCGGACCCTCCGCTGCGCTCAACTACGACAGCCTGGTGCTGGGCTGGATGGACCGCAATCTGCGGAAGGTGGAATCGGGGTCGGGGCCGGCTGAACCGCGGATTCGGGTATTCGTAATGGGAGCGAACGAATGGCGCACGTCGGACCAGTGGCCGCTGCCCGGCCTGCGTCCGGATACTCTCTATCTGGGGCTACCAATCAAGCGTTCTCCGTCCTCCCCAACCGCTCACGTCATCCACTCCGATCCTGCTCATCCGGTCGCCGATCCTTTCGACGGCAAGTTCGGCGCTCACGACTACCGGGCGCTGAAGCGGGGACCGCGCGTAGTGGTGTTCGAGACCGAACCCTTCACCGCGCCACTCGAGATCATCGGGCGAGTTACGGTCGACCTGTCGGTGAGCGCGACGGTGCCGGACTTCGATCTCTGGGTCACGCTCTACGACGTGGCTCCAGACGGCACCGCCTGGAACCTGTCGACTCCGGGCACGGCGCTCCAGCGGGCGAGCTTTCGCGACGGTGGACCCGACCGGAAGCGGGTGAAGCCGGGTGAGACTGTGCGCCTTCGGATGGATCGGCTGGTGACCGCCAACCGATTCCTCCAGGGACACCGGCTCAGAGTGGTGATCACCCCGCAGTTCTATCCGCTCTTCTCCGTCAACCCGCAGACCGGGGTACAGGAGTTCGAGAGCGACAGCGTGCGTGCCGGCGAAATCCGGATCGGCAGAATGTCGCGGATCGTCTTGCCGAGGGTTCAGCCGGGCACTCAGACCTCGCCCTCGACGCGCTGAAGGGTGGACTCACTCTCGGGCATCGGTTGTGCTCGACGAACCCTCACCTGGTGCCGTACCCCGTCATCCAACAGCTCGATGCTTCCATCGGCCGACAGGGTTCCATCGACCGTGACCTCGACCGGTTCCTCGCCCCAGGCGGTGCCGGTCTCGTTCTCGACCACGATCTCGTATACCGCCGTTCCATGCCGGTATTCGATTCGGTACTCCGACCAGGAGATCGGGGCTCTGGGTTGGATGAACAGCCGGCTCCCCCGTTTGGTGAAGCCCAGGATCCCCTCCAGTCCCACCCGGTACATCCAGCTCGCCGAGCCGGTGTACCAGGTCCATCCCCCTCGACCCAGCTGACCCTCGGCGGTGTACACGTCGGCGGCCACCACGTAGGGCTCCACCTTGTATGTCTCGACCTCTTCCCGCGTCCGAGTGTGGGTGAGCGGGTTGATCATTTGGTAGAGCTCGAAGGCCCGGTCGCCGTCGCCCTGAAGCGCAGTGGCCAGCACCGCCCAGAGCGCTGCGTGGGTGTACTGCGCCCCATTCTCCCGCACGCCCGGGACGTAGCCCTTGATATACCCCGGATCTCGCTCGGTCTTGTCGAACGGCGGCGTCAGCAGCTTGATCAGCCGGGCATCGTTGTCCACCAGATGCTTCTCCAACGAGTTCATCGCGGTCCTCCGCCTCTCCGCCCCTCGGTCGCTCTGCCCCGCTGCCCCGCCGCCCCGCTGCCCCGCCGCCTCTACTATCACACTCCAGCTCTGAGCGATGGAATCGATCCGACACTCCCGGTTCTCCCGCGACCCGATCGGCGTCCCGTCATCGAAGTACGCCCGGCGATACCATTCTCCATCCCACCCATGCTGCTCTACCGCGCGCAGGTAAAGCTCGGCTTGCCGCCGGAACTCCCCCGCGATCCCTTCGTCGCCTCGTGCCTCGGCCCGACCGGCGAAATCCCGCAGCGTGGCGGCCAGGAACCAGGCCAGCCACACGCTCTCGCCCTTGCCGCCGATGCCCACCCGGTTCATTCCATCGTTCCAGTCGCCTATGCCGATCAGCGGCAGCCCGTGCTCGCCAGTGGTGCAGGCCCGCCGGAGCGCACGGATACAGTGCTGGTATATGCTGGCCTTCTCTGAGCTCACCTCCGGCTGGTCGTAGATCTCGTGCTCCTCCGGTTCCAGCTGGCGCATAGTCAGAAACGGCACCATCTCGTCGAGCAGCGAGGCATCGCCGGTGACCCCGACGTAGTGGTCCACCACATACGGCAGCCAGGCCAGGTCGTCGGAGAAGCGGGTGCGCACCCCCCGGCCGCTGTGAGGATGCCACCAGTGCTGCACGTCGCCCTCGACGAACTGCCGACCGGCCGCCCGGATGATGTGCTCTCGCGCCAGCGCCGGCTCCGAGTAGACGAACGCCATGACATCCTGCAGCTGGTCGCGAAAGCCATACGCGCCGCTACTCTGGTAAATCGCCGAGCGGCCCCACATCCGGCAGGAAAGCGCTTGATAGAGCGTCCAGCGGTTGAGCATGGCATCGAAGCTGGGCTCCGGAGTTTGTACCGAGATCACCGAGAGCCGTTCGTCCCAGCCGGCGACGGTCTGGTCGATGGCCGCGCGCGCCCGGCTCGGGTCGCGGTATTGCTCCGCCAGCTCACACGCTCGCCGCTCGCTCCCGGCAGCGCCGAGAAGGATGGCAATCTCCCGAGTCTCGCCCGGCTTGAGCTCGATCGAGGCCTGGAGCGCGGCACAGGGGTCGTGGCCAGCACCGGTGATCCCCGAGAGGTTGCCGCCGTCCCGGAGCGCCACTGGATCCGCCACCGAGCGGTTGCGCCCGATGAAGTCCCGGCGACCCGCGGTGTACGCACTCACCGGCTCGCTGATGACGTGAAACGCGGTCCACCCGGTGAAGTTGGGATCGAAGTAGTTGGTCGCCAGGAGTAGCTCGCGGTCGCGGTCGAAGCGAGTGTGCACCTGATGTTGGGTGTGTTCCCGCAACACCCCGAGGGTCCATTCCATATAGGTGGTAAGCCGAAGCTGGCGGGTCTCGGATCCCAGGTTGGTGAGCCGCAGCAAGGACAGCTTGACGGCAGCATCGGGCGCCAGCCCCAGACTTAGGTGACTCTCGATGTCGTCGTGGTGGTGAGCAAACGAGCTGGTGCCGGCGCCGTGCCGGACGGTGAAGGCACCTCCTCCAATGGGGCCCGGCGTGGCACTCCACAGCTCGCCGGTGTTCTCGTCCTGCAGATAGATCACTTCGCTCGCCGGATCGCTGACCGGATCGTTGTGCCAGGGCGTAAGCCGGAAGAAGTAGCTGTTCTCGGCCCAGGTGCATCCACCGCCTCGCTCCGTGACAATGAACCCGCCATGGGGGTTGGCGATGACGTTGGCCCAGGGGGCCGGCGGCACCAGGCCGTCGGCTACCCGGATGCGGTAGTCGCCCTCCGGCGCGAGACCTCCGTAGCCATTGTCCAGCGTCAAGCTGCCGTCGTCGAGCTCGGGCCAGCTGCGGGAAGGCCGGGAAGCTGCGGGGGACGCTAGCGGCGAAAGCACCGACGGCAGTGTCGCCCCGATCCTCCGCACCACCCGGGCCATCCGAGAATCGCTGCGAGCCGGGGCCCGGAGTGGCGGCGAGATCTCCTCCAGCTCCTCGTCCAGCGATTCATCGGGCAGCGCCGTGGCCAGAAGCCGGCTCAGCGCCTGGCCCTGGCAGGAGACGTGCACCCGCGCCGTGGCGCGCAGCATGACCAGTTGGTCGGCGTTGAGCAGGTCCTGCCGCCGCACGAACACTCCGCCTGGTGCATCGATGAATGCCGGATCACTGGTCGAAAAAATTGCGTTGGTAACCTGGTCCGCCATGTTCTGCAGGTAGCTGGGTGGATGCGCGTTGAGCACGACCAGGTCGATCATCATCCCCCGGCGGCGCCAGTACCGGTGGGCCGCCAGTACCTGGCGCAGCGTCGGCAGTCCGTCCGCCGAATCGATGGTGGCGAGGATGATGGGCCAGTCGCCGCTCACCCCCATGCCCCAGAGCAGGTGCTGCGAACCGCGGTTGCGCCGCAGGTGGGCCTGACCCGGCCGCAGCGCAGGGCTTCCGTAGAGCAGATATGCCGCCAGCTCCTGGAAGACGGCGGCGTCGCCCGGCGTGAGGTTGAACTCTCGCAGCTCCACCTGGCTCGAGGTCCAGGCCAGATCCAGCGCCCGTTGCGCCGCGTGGGAATCCCGGTACCGGTCGGCCAGCTCGAACGCGTGCTCGCTGCTGTCGGCCACCAGGGTGGTGAACGCCACCGACTCCGATCTCCCCGGCGCCAGGTGGACCCGGGTGCGCAGCGCGAAGATGGGATCCAGCACCGGGCCGACGCTCCCCGAGAGCGAGCCGTCGACCTCCAGCGCCACCGGATCGCGAGTGGTGCGCCCCCGGCCGATGAACTTCGAGCGATCGGTCTCCCAGCTCACCGGTCCGATCCGTTCCCGCCCGCCATCTACCACGTGGACGCACCAGAGGGGCTTCTCCTTCGAGGACCGCGCCCGCCGGGTCGCCGTGATGGCATTACACCAGCCGTGCCACTCGGTCTCGATGAACAGGTTGCCGAACGCCGGGTGAACCCGGTCGGCCTCCGGTGGCGCAAGCACGATCTCGCCGTAACTGGTCAGCTCCACGTCGCGGGGCTCACCGCTGTTATTGGTGATCGTGACTCGCCGTACCTCGGCGGAGTCCTCCGGAACTACTGCGATCTCGGTGCTGGTCTCGATCGCGCCATCGACCCGATGAAAGGTGACCCGGTCGGTCGCCAGCAGCGCACGGTAGACGTCCGCTGGGGCACACACCGGCTGGTGCGCCGCCGACCAGACCCGGCCGGTCGAGAGATCCTTCAGGTAGCAGAACTGCCCGGTGAAGTCGCGGGTGCCATCCGCCTGCCAGCGGCTCACCGCCAACTCTTCGTACCGGCTGTATCCGGCCCCGCAGTGACTCACCATGATGGTGTAGGGCACGTGGCCCAACAGGGCGATGTGAGGCTGCGCGGTTTCCGTCGTGTCCAGCTCCCGCACCGAGGGGCGCTCCACGTCGGCTTCCGGCATTGCTTCGTCGGGACGTACTTCCTGCGGCTGCTGTACCACCAGACGCCGCGGCACCCGCTCGTGCAGCAGGAGCTCGGCCGAGCGAACGATCGCGTCAGCGTGAAAGCGGGACTGCCAGACCTTGTTGGTCAGCACGTTGGTCATGGCCACCAGGCTCATTCCGATGTGATGAGCGAAGTAGGCCTCGACCAGCGCATAGCTGCTGTCGGGATCGGGCCGGGTGTAGTCCAGCGCTTCTCTGAAGCCGTAGGGCCCCAACGCGCCGAGCTTTTCCAGGTCCCGCAGATTGGTGAGGGCCCGCGCGGGGTCGATCATTGCGGCGAGCAGCGAGGCGTAGGGCGCGACGACCAGCTCCCGGCCCAGTCCGCGCTTCAGGGCGAGGTCGGGCACACCAAAGGGACGATACTGATAGGTGTGGTAGCGATCGCGCACGTTGTAGGCGCTCTCGCTCACGCCCCAGGGGATGCCGCGCTCAGAGCCGTACGCCACTTGGCGATGCAGGGCGCCCCGAGTGGTCTGGGCCAACACCGTGGTGGGGAACGATCGCATCACCAGCATCGGCATCAGGTACTCGAACATGCTTCCGCTCCACGACACCAGGGCCGGTTCTCCCGCGGCGTAGGTGAGCGTGCGTCCCAGCCGGAACCAGTGGTCTACCGGCGCATCGTTCTTGGCCACGGCCAGGTAACTCGCCAGCCGGGCCTCGGAAGCCAGGAGATCGTAGTACGATGGGTCGGGGGTGTGGGTGTTCGCGGCGAGCCCGATGGTGAAGAGCTCGCGCTCGTTGTCGAAGAGGAAGCGGAAGTCCATCTCCATGGCGTACTGATATGCCCGTTCGGCGATGACATCCAATCGCCGCAGCACCTGGGCGGCGGCCTTGGATTGGGATGCCATCTCGCGCAGGGTGACAGCCGCTGGTCCCTCGTCCCCGGTCCCGGGCCCCTCATTCGAGCCCAGACTTTCGATCCAGGCTTGATGCGACTCTATCAAGCGCAGACTCCACGAAGTCCATTCCGTCAGTGCCTCGGCTGCATCGCCTGAAAGGCTGGCCTCGCCAATCCCTGCTTCGTAGTGCCTGAGCGCCTCCGCCACTCGAGCGAGACGGGCGAGCGACGGGCGATCGCGCCCGGTCTGCGTCACAGCCTTCCGCGCCGTCTGCAACTGTTTCGTGGCCGGGTGCGTCGGGATCAGTTTCCTCCTCCGCTCCTCGGCCAGCTGCAGCGCGACGTCGAGCCCCCGGCCCACTCGACCTTCCAGCGGCGACTGCTCCGCCAGCTGAAGACATGCCTGCCGCAGCGCGATCAGGTGCCCCGCCAGGTTCCCGCTGTCCACGGTGGACACGTAGGCCGGCTCCAACACTCGGAGGTCGATCAGATCGTACCAGTTGTAGAAATGGCCGTGCTGCCGCCGCAGTCGCTCCAGGGTACGGAAGGTCAGCTCCAGCCTTCGGGACATGTCCTCCAGGGTGATGAAGCCCAGGTCCCGCGCGCTCACCGTCGCCAGGAGCTGGAGACCGATGTTGGTGGGCGAGGTCCGCATCGCCACCACCGGCTTGGGGTTCTCCTGGAAGTTGTCGGGCGCAAGCCAGTTGGTCGCCTCGCCGACGAAGCGGTCGAAGAAGCGCCAGTGCAGCAGCGCGTAGCGCTGCATCTGCCGCCGTCCTTCGCCGCCCAGGCGCAGCTCCCTGGCCAACGCCGGAGCGGCCAGCGCTTTCGCGATGAACGGTGACGCCAGCCAGGCCAGGACCAGCGGCAACACTCCGACCACGTACTGCCAGTCCGGAGCGGGCGCCTCGGCCCGACTCAGCACCACCGCCGCCAGGGTTGCGGCCGCCAGCGCCACCGCCGGCCACATGTGGCGCCAGACGGCGGCAAACGAGCTGGAGGTGTCCCGCTCGATCTGGGACGCGGTCTGCCATTGGAGCAGGTGCCGCCGGCTGACTGTCAATCGCCAGAGGGTGCGGGCGATCGCGTCGGCACTCCCCCACGCCTGGTGCGGCAGGAACACGATGGCGAGTGCCACCTGCTGAATGGTGGTGACCAGGTCCCGTCCCACCGCGGCGTAGTAGGCCCGCCACGACTTATCCATCGGTGGGCGGAGCAGCGCCAGCAGCAGCGACACGATCCAGGGCGCAGCGACGGCGCCGATGCCGAGCAGGGTCCACCGAATAGGAGACCCGGGGAACAGAGTCCATCCCGCCACTAGAAAGGCGAGCTGGGCCAGCTCCACCGTACTGCGCCGCAGGTTGTCGATGATCTTCCAGCGGGACAGGATCGAGAGCCGGTTGGGCTCGTCGCCCTGCGGGCCCGGTACCCGGCTCCGGAGCCAGGGCAGGAGCTGCCAGTCCCCCCGGATCCAGCGGTGCTTGCGGCGGGTGTAGGTCAGGTACCGGCTGGGATAGTCGTCGTAGACGATCACGTCGGTGGCGAGCCCGGCCCGGGCATAGTTGCCCTCGATCAGGTCGTGCGACAGCAACGTGTTCTCCGGGAAGCGGCCCCGGGTGGCCCGCTCGAACGCCACCACGTCGTAGACGCCCTTGCCGGTGAAGCTCCCCTCGCCGTAGAGGTCCTGGTACACGTCCGACACCGCCGTGGTGTAGGGATCCACCCCAGGATGGCCGGAGTGGATCGAGGCAAACACCGAGCGGTACGAACTGGGCAGCGACACTCCGACCCGCGGTTGCAGGATTCCGTATCCCCGCACTACCCGGCCCAGGCTTTCGTCGTAGACCGCGCGGTTGAGCGGATGGGCCATGGCTCCTACCAGCGCAGGAGCCGCGTCCGGCGGCAGCGTGGTGTCGGCGTCGAGGGTGATCACGTAGCGCACCGAGCGAAGCAGGTCCTTGTCGCCCACGATAGCCGAGAACGCCCCCTCTTCTCCCTCCAGGACGAAGCGGTTGAACTCGGCCAGCTTGCCGCGCTTCCGCTCCCAGCCCATCCACACGCCTTCGACCGGGTTCCAGCGCCGGGGCCGGTGAAAGAGGTAGAAGGCGTCCTCTCGCCCCGCGGCGTAGCGCGCGTTGAGGGCCCGCACCCCTGCCACCGCCGCCTCGAGGATGGCGGCATCGTCGTCCCGGCTTTCGGTGCCGGCATCGGTGAAGTCGCTCAGCAGCGCGAAGTGGAGATGCGCCTCCCGGTTGGCCAGGAACTGCACTTCCAGGTTCTCCAGCGACTCCTCCACTGCCTCCACACTGGGGAACAGGGTGGGGATCACGACGGCGGTGCGATACTCCGGCGGCACACCGTGCTCGTGCAGATCGAGCTTGGGAAGGGGGCGGGGCTCCAGGAAGGCGGTAACCAGCTGGTTGACCAGATTGACCGCAATGTCGGCAGCGGGCAGCAGGCCGATGAGCAGCACCCAGGGCCAGACCGAACGGGCCTGGGCTCCGCCCAGCCAGAGCACGGCGGCAAGCGCGGCGACAGTGGTGAGGATGATTCCGCCGACAAAGACCATGTTGGGATGGCGCCGGACCCAGCGGTCGATCGCCTCTCCCGGCGCCGCTGAGTAGCCGACCTGCCGCTCCAGTTCCGGGAGTCCCTGGTCCACCAGGTAGTAGCCCACGTGGCATCGGCGCTGGTCCTCCGGATGCTGCTCCACACCGAGGCGGGCGAGGTCGACCGCCCGCTGGGCCACAGTCTCCTCGGTGAGCCGGATCCGCTTGGCGATGCGTTCCACCGAGTGGCGGTAGCTGTCGCGGGCGGCGAAGGTCATGCCGGCGTAGAATCCGGAGGGATCGTCCCGCAGCACCGCCTCGATCCGGCTCTGCGCCTCCACGAAGGTCCGCCACTCCATCCGGCCCACTGCCCGCAGGCTGGTGATGCTGTTGGCCATGACCACCTGGGTGATGGCCATCCGCTCGGTGCTCCGGGTCGCCGCCTCCTGCGCGCTCATCGCCTCTTCGGCGATCCAATGCTCCAGCCGCATCAGTGCGGGGAGCGCGCCGGCTTCCTGCCGGAGCTGCTGCACGAACCGGGAGATGAACGTCGGGGTGAGCAGCGGAGGGTCGGCCAGGAACCGGACCAGCTCTGCGTCCAGGGCGGTCTCGCCCGCTTCCCGCGCGCTGGTGATGCGGGCCGCCGCCGAGTCGGCCAGATCGAGCTCCTCGATTCGCCGCACGGTACGCAGCGCCATCCGGCGCACGTTCTCGATCAGCCCCAGCCGGAGCATGGCCGGCACCGCCCACAGCTCGCCGATGGTAAGGGTGGAGATCTGCTGGTACGCGGCTACGAAGCCGCTCACGTTGTCGAGGGCGATCCGGCCTTCGGTGTGGGAGATCAGCGTGATGGCCAGCTCGTACACCCGGGGATAGCCGGCCAGCGGGCCCGCGGCCAGCTCGGGCAGCTGGCGGTAGTACCCGATCGGCAGGCTCTCCCGCACCTCGCTGATGTGCTCCTGCAGGACGTAGTAGTTGTCCAGCAGCCATTCCCCCGCCGGGCCTACCGACATGCCGCTGTCCGCGGCCTCGGTCAGCCGCTGGTAGGCGTCGGCCAGGATCCCGCGGGTCTGCTCCAGCCGGGCGAGGAGCGGGGTACGCCGGCGGCCCCGCCGCTTGGCCGAGAGCCGCTGGGTTGCGGCGAGCGACTGGGCCCGTTCGGCCAGGTGCTCGGCGCCGAGCAACTCGCCGCGGATCGGGCCGGCGAGCAGATCCTCGCGGGCATCGGAGCGGAGCGACGGGGTGAGGACGGTAAACGACCGGCGGGTGTCGAGCGGGATGGAAGAGCCTCGCTGGAGCAGGAGCTAGGAGCTGAGAGTCAGGAGATCAGCTATAAGCTACATAGAGGATGGGGGGAGCCAAGCTACCGCCTGACCGACTGACCGCCGATCTTGCCCTCAGTCGCACATTGTCCTATAGTAGCTCGACAATTGCTCGCTCGTGGTGATTTGCGGCGTATTGCGGCCACGTTAAACAACTCGCTAAAAAGCCTCGCATCCCGCGTGTCTTTTTGGCACCGGGATTTTTTCTTCCGGGCCAATCAGATACCGAGGCGACGGGGCAGGAAGGAAGCATCCATGTCTCTACCCGGCGCAGTCGCCTCGCCTCCCGAGCCTCGCGCTCGCAAGCTGGACCAGCCTCGCCTGAGAGTCCTGCCGCTCTCCTGTGTGCTCTGTGGCGCGCAGTACGACCCCGCACCCAGCGCCGTCTGCGAGCAGTGCCTGGGTCCGCTGGAACCGGTCTACTCCAGAGCGGCGCCGCCCACCCGCGACCTCATCTCCCAGCGCGAGCACTCGCTCTGGCGCTACCGCGAGTTCCTCCCGCTCGCCGGACCGCCCGAGCTTTCCCGCGACAGCGGCATGACCCCGCTGCTCGAGTCGCCGGCTCTGGCCCAGAAGCTCGGCGTCGCCCGCCTCTGGCTCAAGAACGACGCGGTGTCCCACCCGTCGCTCTCCTTCAAGGATCGAGTAGTCGCCGTCGCCATCAACGCTGCCCACGCGCTTGGACTCGACACCGTGGGCTGCGCCTCGACCGGCAACCTGGCCAATGCGGTGGCGGCGCAGGCCGTCCGCGCCGGATTGCCGGCCTGGATCTTCATCCCTCACGATCTCGAGCCGGCCAAGATCATCGCCACCGCGGTGTATGGCCCCCATCTGGTCCGGATCCGCGGAACCTACGACGACGTCAACCGGCTCTGCGTCCAGGCGGCCGACCGGTTCGGCTGGGGCATCGTCAATGTGAACCTGCGGGGCTACTACGGCGAAGGCTCCAAGACGGTGGCATTCGAGATTGCGGAGCAGCTCGGCTGGCGTCTGCCGACCGCGGTGGTTGCGCCCATGGCCGGCGGCTCGCTGGTGACCAAGCTCCGCAAAGGCTTCACCGAGTTCCTGGATGCTGGACTGGTGGCGGGTCGGGTACCCCGGTTGTTCGGGGCCCAGGCCGACGGGTGCGCGCCAATCGTGCATCTGGTGCATGACAATAGCGACGTGATTCAGCCGGTGATCCCCAATACCATCGCACGCTCGCTGGCCATCGGGAGCCCGGCTGACGGCCTCTTCGCCGCCCGCACCATGCGGGAGACCGGCGGCTGGGCGGCAGCGGTATCGGACCAGCAGATCGTGGCCGGCATCCGGCTGCTGGCGGAGACGAGTGGAGTGTTCACCGAGACTGCCGGCGGCGTGACCGTCGCGGCAGCGCTCGACCTGGCCGAGAGCGGCCGCCTGAGAGCCGATGACGAAGTGGTGCTCTGCATCACCGGAAACGGCCTCAAGACCGTGGAGGCAGTAGGCGACACCATCCGAGATTTGCCGACCATCGCGCCGAGGCTGCGCGAGCTCGCCGAGCTGGTCGAACAACCGGCTTTAACCTGAGGAGATCGTGAGATGCCAGTGACCCTGAGCTTGCCCACCATTCTGGCCCGGCTGACCGATGGCCGCGCGACGGTAGAGGCGAATGGAACCACCGTCGGAGAAGTAGTGACCCAGGTTGCCGACCGATATCCCCAGCTGGCGCCTAGGCTGAAGGACGAGAACGGCGGCCCCTATCCCTTTGTGGGGTTCTATCTCAATGATCAAGACACTCGGTTCCTCGGCGGCTTCGATGCTCGAGTCAATGAGGGGGACGAGATTACCGTGGTCATCGCAGTGGCCGGCGGCTGAATTTGTCACCCTGAGCGCAGCGAAGGGGCCGAAACCGACTCTCCGGCTCCTTCGCTTCGCTCAGGATGACAATCTTCGTTCTACGATCGACCGCCTGACCGCCCGACCGCCTGACCGCCAGCCCCGAACGCTGCCTGAACCGCCGGCCTCACGAAGAAGTTGCGGAACAGGAAGTTCATCCACTTCTCGTCCCGGGTGACCTGCCGGCGAACGTCGTCCAGGGTGATCGTCTCGAGTGCCGCTCCCAGCGAGTCGCCCCGCGAAACTGCGGCGCTGGTCTCGCGGTTGATCCGCTTGAGCCAGCCGCGGACCGACCGTGCGTAGCTCAAGTCGCGCATCACCGGCCCGTGTCCCGGCACCAGGAGCCTGGGCTTGAGTGCCAGCAGCGAGTCCATCACCCCGACCCAGGATGCTGGATGGGAGTTGAAGGCAAAGGGAATCGGGGCCACCACCAGGTCGCCGCTGGCGACGATTCCGCGGCCGGGCAGGTGCACCACCAGGTCGCCCCGGGTGTTCCCGTAGCCGAACCAGAGCAGCTCGATGCGGTCCTGGCCCCTGCCCAGCGTCATCCGTCGCCGCACTGTGTCGGTCGCAGCCACGGGGCGGAAGCCGGGCGCTTCCTTTAGATACTGCCGGACCAGCTCTATAGCGCGGGTCACCGCGGTGCGCTCCAGCGGCGACACCGGTGTGCTGTCTATCCCCAGTCCCATCGAGAGCAGCTGCTCGAATCGCAGGGCCACGGGCGGCGCTCCTTCGACCTGGTTCTTCCGGTTCTCGGCGCCGAGCGTCGGCAGGTCGGCCGCGGTGTTTTCCTGCATGACGAACCGGACCGAGGGGAAGCTGTCCCGATAGACCTGACCTCCGGCCACGTGATCGTCGTGCCAGTGGGTGTTGACCACATAGCCCACCGGCTTCTCGGTGATCTTCCGGATGGCCGCGATGGTCTCCTGGGTGGCCGCACGGGTGAACTGCGCGTCCACCACCACCACGTCGCTATCCCGAACGATGATGAGGGAATT
>Ga0075421_100003434_pt1 | contig 18936 bp, 24 predicted proteins | sample SoiMetdeltSBSDD5_FD_75292 | JGI IMG/M metagenome (GOLD analysis project Ga0075421, IMG submission 75292) | Bulk soil microbial communities from a Populus tree surrounding site in Tennessee, USA - Soil MetaG P. deltoides SBSDD5 | ecosystem: Environmental > Terrestrial > Soil > Tree plantation... | reverse complement strand
TCCCAGTGCACGCCAGCGGATCGACCACATGCAACACGTCACCGACTACATGCGCGAGCACGTGCCCGATGTGCCGATCCTGATCGCGGGCAACGGCGACCGGGTGTTGACGGTCGCCGCCCAGCGGGCGGACATCATCGGCTTTACCGGAGGCGACCGGGCGCCAGGTGCCGACGATCCGCTCGCCGAACGAATCGCGTTCGTTCGCAACGCCGCGCCTGACCGCTTCGACGAGCTCGAGCTCAACATCGCGATCACCGCAATGCCCATCGATAGTTCCGGAATGCCGGACCTGAAGATCCCCCGCCGATTCCTGCCCGATCTGACCGACGAGCAATTGCTGCGGCACCCGGGCGTGCTGTCCGGGTCGATCCGCGACATGGCCGACCGGATCCGCAGTTACCGGGACACCTACGGGGTCAGCTACATCATCGTTCAGGCGCCGCACGCGGAGGTGTTCGCCAAGGTGATCGCCGAGCTGCGGTGACTCACGTTTGATCTTGCATTGGCGGCCGAACGTTCCTTACCGCTGGAAATTCCGCCGAAAAGTCGAGCGGTAAGGAACGTTCGCGGGGCTTCGGCCTCGCTCTATGCGGGCGTGACGAACGGCTTTCGGTAAGCTCCGAGCGGTCACGCCCTCGTAGCTCAGGGGATAGAGCACGGCTCTCCTAAAGCCGGTGTCGCAGGTTCGAATCCTGCCGGGGGCACGCATTTGCGCAGGTGAGCGATGGTTTGCAGATATTCTCCCGCTGGTCTTGCCTTGTTCTGGTCGGTGCTTGGTCGGTGGCAGTCGTCGGGTAGCGCATCATCTGTGTTCTCTTGATCGCACATACGACCGCATTGGCGGTCGTCCGAGGAATGATGAACAGGTGCTAGGCGTCGTCAGTCTTTCCAGTGGCCTCTTGGGCGGCGGCCGATCACTGTCACTGCAGATCTGCTCGGCGGCGCTGATTGTCGGCGCCATGGCGTGGGGGGTTCGTTAGGCGTTGCGTGGGCGGCACCACGAGTGCGAGGTCCTTGATCGGTTGTTGGAGGCCGTTCTGGGAGGTGAGAGCGGCGCTTTGGTGCTGCGTGGTGAGCCGGGGGTGGGCAAGTCGGCACTGTTGGAGTACGTGGCGGGGAGGGCGTCGGGATGGCGGGTGGCTCGCGCCGCGGGTGTGCAGTCCGAGATGGAGCTGGCGTATTCGGGGCTGGATCAGTTGTGCGGCCCGATGCTGGATCGGATTGATCGTCTGCCGGAACCGCAGCGCGATGCATTGCGGACGGTCTTCGGGTTGTCCGGTGGGGCGGCTCCTGACCGCTTTTTGGTTGGTCTGGCGGTGCTTGGGCTGTTCTCCGACGCGGCCGACGAGGAGCCGCTGGTGTGTCTGGTGGATGACGCCCAATGGCTCGATCAAGCCTCGGCGCAGACGCTCGCATTTGTCGCCCGCCGCCTCGTGGCCGACTCGGTTGGCTTGATCGAGCTCGCCCTCAAGGGATAGCTCACTGGTGACCGGTTCGATGAGCACGGCGGGGCGGATCGCGTCGAGCCTCAGTCTGATCCGACCACCACTCGTCATGGGTTGACGAGTAGGTCCAGGGCTGCGAGTGGACCACCGGCCTGTTGCAACCGGCCGCCATCATCGAGGCTGCCGAGGTCGAGCGGCGCGTAGCCGAGTTCGGCGATCAGGCTCTGGACCGTCTGCTTCGACGCGACGTCGTCACCGGAGACGAACAACACACGTTTCGCGTCGCCCTGTCGAGGCCCCTTTTCGAAATTCGACATGGCGATGGAGTTGAACGCCTTGACAACCCGCGCACCGGGTGCGTGTTCGGCGACAACGGTGCTTGCGCTTCTGCCCTCGAGATCGGCGAGCTGCAGGGGATCGAACGTGACGAATGGGTTCGTGGCGTCGACCAGGATTCTGCCTTGCCAATCGGGTAGCGCGTCGAGTGTCTCCGGCACCGCCAGCCAGGGCACCGCAAGCAGGACGAGCTCCTGCGCCGCGGCCTCGGTCACCGTGGTGGCCGCTGCACCGATGCTTTGCGCGACTGGCGCTAGCGCCACTGGGCCGCGCGCACTGGAAAGCATCACGCGGTGGCCCGCCCCCGTCAGCCGTCGCCCCACCGCCACGCCGACGTTGCCTGCTCCGAGAATTCCAATTTGCATGTCTATCTCCTAAGACTCATTTCTGATACACCACCCACGAGCGTCGCACTTCGACGTCTGGATTGTTCAACCGGACTTTGGTCCGGCTTATTTCCTTTGTTTCCATGGCTTTTGGTATATCTCGAGAGTCCGAACACTAAATTGGACTTGTCCAACATGGCGTGGCGTCATCACGAAACGTTCCCGTGCTCAATATATTTGGTGGGATCCGGGGAACGTAGCATGTGTCTTCGAGCTGCGCACAGTTGCCAATTCTTCATGCTGACACTAGCTTTCGCGACTAGATTGCAGCGACGGCTCAGCGAACCAGGACAGTACGGCCGCCGGCGCTGGTGTGATCCGCATTGACGGCGTCGCCGGCCTCGTCGAAGGAAAATGTCCGGCCGATATTGCTGTGTAGCCGTTGCGCGGCGACCTTGAAAAGGAGATCAGCAAGCTTGTGCCCGCTCGGAGCGACAACCGTCGGGATGTACTCGACGTCTGTGCGGATAGCGGGCGTTGCGGCGTCAGAGACCGAGGTGCACTTCCCACCCGGGCGTACCACGCGGGCAGCGATCGAAGGGTCACCGGCGAGGTGGATGGCGTTGTCGACGCCGCCGCCGAAAAAGTCCCGCACCCCTTGGATTGTCTGTGTCGCGTCTGCGCCCTCGGTAATGACAACGTCGGCGCCGAGCGCCCACGCGAGGTCCGCCTGAGCAGACGGGGTAACGACAGCGACCACGGCACCGCGGGCCTTCGCCAACTGGATTGCGAACCCGCCGACCTCGGTGACGGGACCGTGGATGACGGTGGTTCCGAGATTCGTCGACCCGAGGACGCCGACCGCATCGAGGGCAGTGATCGCCGCCAACCCCACGCCGGCGGCTTGGGCGACATCAACGCCGTCAGGGACTGGGGCAAGCAATTCCGCCGGAACCTCCACCGAGTCGGTAAACGTCCCTGATCGCCATGCCTCCATCGTCCCGGCGACATTCATGCCGACGTCGATGTAGTCCACGTCGTGGCCGACGGCTGTCACCCGGCCCACGAAGTCACGGCCCAGCAGAACGGGATCGAGCTGGCTCGTCAAGGCCACGCGTCCCTCGACCGCGGCTCGATCGAAATCGTTCACCGAGGCTGCCAGCACCTCCACAACGACTCCCCCGCGTGACGCGACTGGTTCGTCGATGTCGAACAAGCGCGGCATGTAGTCCGGCCCGGTCACTCCAACAGCCTTCATCGCCGACCCTCCTTGTTGAGCGCTGTTCGATCCGATGCACGGTTTAACAATGAAGTGCTGCGATAATTCCTCGGTTCAATCTTTAAGTTAGAATGAGATCATGGACACTGCGAACACGACTCGGTGGCTGGACGAGGAGGAACAGCTGACCTGGCGGCAGCTGTCGACGATGATCCTGAGGATTCAACCAGTGCTCAGCGCACAACTGCAGCGCGAGTTCGGCATCAGTCACTTCGAATACCTGATCATGGCGTGCCTGTCGGAAGCGCCGGGATCGAAGCTGCGGATGAGCGTGCTGGCCGCGATGACCGGCAGCTCACTGTCCAGGTTGTCCCAGGCTGTCGGCCGCCTGGAGAAACGTGGCTGGACGTCACGGCAATCCGACGAACAGGACAGTCGTTTCACCCTTGCGGTTCTGACTAGCGCGGGACTTCGCCAACTGCAAGAAGCCGCTCCGTCGCATGTCGCCGCGGTACGGGAGTTCGTCTTCGACCGATTGACACAGGCCCAGTCCCGTCAGCTGGGCACGATTTGCCAGGTCATTCTCGATGGGCTGCCGCCAGATGACAGCTGGCCCAACATCCCGGCGCCCTGAACTCTCCAACAACACCCCCATTATCCCGGCGTCGTACCTGCTCAGCGACCATTCTTCCGCAAGTGACGTAGATTACTAGATTTCCCGGAATCGCAGCTGCGGCCTGCAACTTGTAAGGGGCAGGCAGTCACTTAAACATTGAAGTGACAGTGACTGGAAACCCCGAATAGGAGCCGATCATGAGCACCGTCACACCAATGGTCGTCAGGATGGGCAAATTGTCCGTCCGCGCGACACTGTCCACGATCTTAGTCGCTCTCGCGCTGACCGCGATGCTCGCCGGCTCGTTTGGAGCCCCACCGTCTGCGAAGGCCGCTGACGACTCATGTCCTGCCGTCGAGGTCGTATTCGCCCGCGGCACGAATGAGGCGCAAGGCGTCGGCGCGACCGGACAATCGTTTGTCGACGCACTCACCGCCCGCCTGCCGGGCAAAACGGTCGACGTATACGGGGTGAACTACCCGGCATCGATGAACTTCGGGCAGGCCGCCGACGGCATCGTCGACGCGAGCAACAAGATCCAGTCGATCGCGGCGAGCTGCCCGAGCACACAGATCGTACTTGGCGGTTACTCGCAGGGCGCGGCAGTAGCCGGTTACACCACGACCGATTCTGTTCCGGCCGGATTCGACCTGCCGGCCGGTATCACCGGCCCCATGCCTCCTGCGGTCGCTTCGCACGTCGCGGCAGTGGTCCTGTTCGGAACGCCTGATGCCTGGATCATGAACCTGCTCGACCGCAGCGCACCCCCCATCACGATCGGCCAGTCCTACATCGCGAAAACCCTGCAGCTGTGTGCAACCGGGGACCCGGTCTGCTTCCCCGGGGGTCTTGACCGCTCCGCGCACAGCTCCTACAAGAACAACGGGATGGCCGACCAGGCTGCAGCCTTCGCAGTCGGCCAGTTGAAGGGTGGCGCGCCGGCAGCCACGATGCAGCAGACGGCAGGTGAGGTCGGTGCGGGCCAGCCCGCCGCTGAGCGAGCCCCTGCACCTGAGCCCGCCGTCGACGCACCGGTTGGCAACTGAATGACAACATCACCACCGAACCGGTGGTGACCGACCAACGGCCGGAAGTGAGTCCCAGGACCACTTCCGGCCATTGGTCTATTGGGCCGTCATGAACGATCGCACAATCAAGGTATCGAACAGCAGGCCAAGGCCGGTGGTGGCACCGATCGGCCCGAGGATGTACAGACCGCTGAAGATGAACGAGGACATGGTGGCCGCGAACACCAGACGCGCCGCCGCCACGACACCGCCGGTGCCGGCCATCGCGCGGATGACACCGGTCTTGAGTCCGGCTCCGATCTCTTCCTCTGCATCTCAAGACCTTTCAACGACTGGTGTGCGCCGCGAGCCGACGACTAGGTCTTGACGATGATCGTGCCGATTTTTCCAGGTCGGTTGACGTGCCGGACCGCGTCGCTGATCTGATCGAGCATGTATGTGCCTGCGACGTCGAATTCTGCAGATAGGCCGATGGCGATGGCGATGACGCTAGCGATATCTGAAGCACGGCGTTCGGCTGCCACGCCGCTGAGCCAACGGCCGACGGTAAGCCCGCGGATGCCGATTTCGCCGCCGAGTAGGGCTGATGCGTGCAGAGAAATGGTGTCCTGGGCAATTGCTCCGTAGGTGATCAGCGTTCCGCCGGAGGACAACAGGGATATCAGGTGGCCCGCGACTGCCCCGCCGACGGGGTCTAGTGCGACGGGGATGGGGCGGCCTTCGGCGATGGTGCGTATCTGCTGTACCCAATCGGGGTTGTCGGTAGAGACCACAGCCACGTTCGGGTACCGGGCGGCGAGCTCGCGGGCACGATCGGCGCTGCGCACGACACTGATCGTGGCGATCTGATGGTGGTCGGCGCTGGCGGTGAAAAGTCGGCCCACCGAAGAGTTGGCGGCGTTGTTGATGATGATGCCGCCGAATCCGATCGAGAAGTGTTGCTGGGCCGCGCGGTAGAGCAACAGGGCCGTCAACGGGTTGCAGATCATCTGCGCGGCGACATCGTCGCTGACAGAGTCCGGCACGGCGACAGCGACTTCCGTAGCGACGTTGATGCGTTGCGCCCAGGATCCGGGGTTGGGGAAGACGGTCACGCGGGTGCCGACCGCAGGGGTTTCGACACCGGTTCCTGTCGCCACCACGACACCGGTGGCCTCGAGACCGGCTACCGTGCGCTGCCCGGGATGTGGAGGGCCGAAGCCGACGCCGACGAGGTCTCCAGGATGGATCGGGAAGGCGCGGACTTCGACCTGAACTTGTCCGGGCCCTGGTTCGGGGGGTTCGGGGATTTCGGTAACTTCCAGCACGTCCGCGGGGTTACCGGCGGCGGCGTAGGTGATAGCCCGTGCCATCGTTGGTCACGTCCTTTATAGCTAGTCGGGCGGTGATCCGCTTCAGAGCTGGTGTGAATTGACACGTCACGTTAATCGATTTTCGGGATCTTACGTGACAGATCACTTATCGTGAAGGCCCAAGAGCGGCCGGACACGGATTCGGGCGGAACCGACTCGGTTACGGCCCACTGAGCTGACAATCGGAATGTGCGAGAACTGGGGTGTTTGCGGTGAGTGATCGATGGTTGATCCGTGGTACGGAGTTCACGAACTGCAACTGCGCATGGGGCTGCCCGTGCCAGTTCGGCGCGAAGACAACCCATGGACACTGCGAGACGGTGATGTGCGGCCACATCGAAGAGGGAAACTTCAACGGCACGAATCTCGACGGCCTGAACTGGGCGGTGCTCATGTATTGGCCAGGTGAGGTCGCCGAGTGCAACGGCACGCAGCAGGCCATCATCGACGAGCGCGCGGATCCTCCTCAGCGAGAAGGACTTCGGAAGATCCTTCACGGCGACTCGACTGCTCCCGGAGCGACGCATTTCTACGTGTACAACAGCACGATGTCGACCGTCCTGGACACGCTGTATGCGCCCATCGTGCTGTCGATCGATGTCGATCAGCGAATGGCCAGCCTCAAGATTGACGATCTAGTCGAATCGCGCGGGACGCCGATCATCAGTCCTCACACCGGCGAGCCGACCAGGTCACGCATCAACATGCCGGATGGGATCCACTACATCTTCGCCGAGATGGGCAACGGCAATACCAAAGCTCGGGCCGGCGTCGAGCTCGACCTGAAGGACACCTACGGACAGTTCAACGTTCTGCACGTGAACCAAGACGGGATGATTCGCTGACCACGTCTTGGGTCTGGCGCCATCGAGATCGGTTGGCCGTACTGGCAGGTCTGGGCAGCATCACAGTCGCCGCCTGGATTTACGTCGTGGTGGAAGCGCGCCGAATGGCAAGCGAGTCGGCGGGCATGGGGGGTCGGCCGATGGCCTCGATGATGGAGTCCATGACCGGGTTGCAACCGTGGACCGCAACCGAATTCGCTCTGAGACTGGCGATGTGGGCCGTCATGATGGTCGCGATGATGGTGCCGACCGCGGCGCCAATGACCCTGCTCTACGCCGCCGTCGCGCGGAAGGCAGCTGCCCAGCACAACCCACTGGCGTCGACGTCGGTCTTCGTCAGCGGCTACATCGCAATGTGGACGATCTTCAGTCTTGTGGCCACCATCGCCCAGCACGCTCTCGATCAGGCGGCGCTGCTGTCTCCGCTGATGGTGACCCGGAGTGCTGGACTCGGAGCCACGCTGCTGATTGCTGCCGGCGTCTATCAGCTGACCCCGCTCAAGAACGCTTGCCTTCGGAACTGTCGAGCGCCGGCGCACTTCCTGTCCCGCTATTGGCGTACTGGGGATCTCGGCGCGTTCCGCATGGGACTGAGGCTTGGCGCCTACTGCGTGGGCTGTTGCTGGATCCTGATGGGATTGCTATTCGTCGGCGGCGTGATGAACCTGCTTTGGATCGCAGCGATCGCCATCTTCGTCCTACTGGAGAAAACGAGTCCATTCGGTGATGTGAGCGGACGGTTCGCGGGCGTCGCGTTGATCTTGGTTGGCGCAGTGAGTTTGGCTCTGTGATGCCAACGCGCTCAACCCCGTTCAGCCGGGTGGCAGTGACGAGTTGGAGTTGAGACTCGCCTGGATGTGTTCCAGCGCCGCTGTGAACGGCGAAAGCAGCTCGTCAGGCACCGGATCGAAGAACAATCTCCTGACCAACCTGGCATGGCCCGGCGCGGCCGCCATGATGGCGCTCATGCCTTCCTCGGTCAACACCACATTGGTCGCCCTTGCGTCGACTTCGGACTGGAGGCGTTCGGTGAGGCCGCGGTCACACAGTCGCCTCAGATGGTGCGACAGACGACTACGCTCCCAGCAGATGACCGCAGCCAGGTCACTGATCTGCAGCTTGCGGTTGGGTGCAATGCTCAACGCGCAGAGCACGTGAAAGTCGGCCAGCGAGAGCTCATTATCTCGTTGTAACTGGCGGTTGATCTCATAGTTCATTCGCAGCTGCACACGTAAGTAGGCAGCCCTTGTGCGTTGCTGTGACGACGACAACCATGGGCCACCGCCGGGGTTAGAACAGCGCATAGGTGCTTTCACAGTTCTTCTGCTGGACTTCTCATGGTTATTGTCGCTTCTCGACTCCGAGCCGTCCAGGACCACTTTCGACTCTGACTAGCCCGTTCACGGCTCAGCCGATGCTTCGCCAGATCCTACCGGAATACTCAGAGCTTTCAATTGATTGATACATCACGTAACTCTACTAAGGTGGTGACTATGGCAAGAGCAGTGCAATTCGATTCGTACGGCGGCGTCGACGTTCTCGAGGTGCGCGACGTGCCCCGCCCTGCGCCGGGCGCCGGCGAGGTTCTGATCGAAGTCAAGGCAGCCGGTATCAATATCAGTGAGGCGGCGATTCGAGCGGGCGCCGTGCGCGACATGTTCCCCGCGACGTTTCCATCCGGGCAGGGCAGCGACCTGGCGGGCGTGGTGGCCGAACTCGGCTCCGGCGTCAAGAGTTTCGCCGTAGGCGATGAGGTGATCGGCTTCTCCAATCTGCGGTCCAGCCACGCCGAGTACGTGGCCGTGCCCGCGACCCAGTTGACGCCGAAGCCGGCCGCGGTGCCGTGGGAGGTGGCCGGCTCGCTGTTCGTCGCGGGCGCTACCGCGTACGGCGCGGTTCGGGCCGTGCGCCTCGCACCAGGCGAGACGGTGGCGATCGCTGGTGCGGCGGGTGGGGTCGGATCGATCGCGATTCAACTCGCCCGACGCGCCGGTGCCACGGTCCTCGGCATCGCCGGGCCGTCCAACGATGCCTGGCTCACCGACCATGGTGCGGTCCCGGTCAACTACGGTGTCGACCTGCCGGCCCGACTGCGTGCCGCGGCACCGTCCGGACGCATCGACGCCCTGCTGGACTTCTTCGGTGATGGATATGTCGCGATGGCGGTCGAGGACCTCAGAGTTCCGCGCGAAAGGGTCGATACCATCGCCGATTTCGCTGCCGTCGAGCGGTTCGGGGTGCTGTCCGCAGGAGGTGCGGATGCCGCGACCGCAGCGGTGGTCGCCGAGTTGGCCGACCTCATCGCACAAGGTCAGCTGGATGTTCCGATCGCAGGAGTTTTCGCCCTCGACGATGTGCGCAATGCGTACCGGGAGCTCGAAAAGCGCCACACCCGCGGCAAATTGGTGCTGCGACCATGAATGATATGAGGAGACCACAATGAGTGATGGCAACGACTTCAACGAGCGGAATATCGCCGAGTTCCGCGCCAACCACGGCCGCGTCAGCGGCCCGTTCGAAGGTGCGCCAATCGTGCTTCTGCACACCGTCGGCGCCCGCAGCGGGAAACCGCGGACCAGCATCATGATGTACCTCGCCGACGGCGACCGATATCTTGTGTTCGCCTCGAGCGCCGGCGCCGACCAGAACCCCGCCTGGTACTGGAACCTGAAGGCCAACCCCCACGTCCGCATCGAGATCGGCGACGACATCGTCGACGTGCATGCCACCGAGCTGCAGGGCGCCGAACGGGACGAGAAGTACGCGATACAGGCCGAGCGGTATCCCGGTTTCGCTGAGTACGAACGTATGACGTCTCGGACGATCCCAGTCATCGCGCTCACTCCAACCGGTGGGGCGCGCTCATGACTGAGACAGGTAGTTCCTCGCAAGTATCCGGCGTGCCGCGCATGGACTTCGATGCCCTTTACCGTGGCGAAAGCCCAGGCGAAGGCATGGCAGCGATGACCACGCCGCCGTGGGATACCAAGGAGCCCAACGAGAATGTCATCGCGTGGCAGACCGGCGGCTGGGTCCACGGCGACGTGCTCGACGTCGGCTGTGGCCTTGGCGACAACGCCGTCTACCTGGCCAAGAACGGTCACGCGGTGACCGGATTGGACATCTCCCCCACTGCGCTGATCACCGCCGAGCAGCGGGCCAAGGACGCCGGAGTCGATGTGACGTTCGCGGTGGCCGACTCCACCAAGCTCGACGGCTACACTGACGCGTTCGACACCGTCATCGACAGCGGCTTGTTCCACAGCCTCGATGACGACGGCCGACGTAGTTATGCCGCAGCCGTGCACCGGGCCACCCGGCCCGGCGCCACCCTGTTGCTCAGCTGCTTCTCCGACGCCAACCTGGTGGGCCAGGAGTGGCCGCGACCGGCGGTGTCCGAAGAGACGCTGCGCGATGTCCTCGGCGGCGCCGGCTGGGACATCGTGTCTCTGGAGGCCGCCACGGTGCGCGGCGCACTGGATGGCGGCCCGCAGGCTGAAATGGCGTTCTGGTACCTCCGCGCGCAACGACGCCAACTCGTTTGATACCTGGCCTGTCGGTTCACACGTGATCGGATCGAGCAAGTTGGTGGCCGCGACGTAAGTGGCTACCCGGTGACCAGCGCGCGGGTCTCGGTCCAATCGACCATCAGCTTGCGTTGGCTGAAGTACCAGATGCCATCTTGTTTGACGAACGTATCGAGGTAGCGGATCGCGGCAATCATCAGACTGCGCCCTGCGGCCTCGACCTTGACGTGGTGAGCCAAGCAGTAGGCGATGCCCGTGGCGTTCTGCCCGTCGAGCATCGTGGTGCTTTGACCATTGAAATGCATCGTGGCCTCGTAACCGTTCAGCTCGTCGAACACCGGAGCGAGCGCTGTACGTCCCTGAATGTGTTGGGCCGGTATCGAACTGCTGGTGTCCATGTACACCTGAAAATCGGTGTCTTCGGTGAACAGCGCCATCTGACCAGTGGCATCTCGCCGATCGGCGCAGAAGGCGTAGGTGTCAACCAATTCTCGGATCGCCACCCGGTCGGCCATCTCTTGAAGCGAAAGATCCACATGCGCAGCGCGCCGGAAATCCCCGGATGTCATAGCTATCCTCCCCGTCCAGAAGAACGCCGACCGATTGACACACCATGCGACTCTACTTACTGTGTGATATTAAATGATAAGTCATGCAGATGAAAGATCTGCAGGACGGAACTCCATATTGTTCACCGGCTTCGTCGCGGAGCTTAAATTGATAACTCATTCAATGAAGGGTGTCTCCGATCAGCGCCACGATCAGCGAATTGATGCACGCCAACCTTCTCGAGGTCTTCAACGAGCGTGATCGTGTACGTCGATCTGCTGCGATCGCGCGGATCTACGCCGATGACATCAGATGGACCGACGACGACGGTGTGACCATCGGGCACGCGGCGTTGGACGGCAAAGCCGCAGAGCTGCAGTCGAAGCTTGGCGATCTACAGTTCATTGCAGCGGGGCCCACGTATCAAACATTGGGCCTGGGCTACCTGGCATTCAATGTGGTCAAACCCGACGGCGGCGCCCCGCAGATCTCGGGTTTCGACGTTGCGATCGTTCGAGACGGACTCATCACCGAGCTCTACACGGTGCTGACCGACCTGCCGCGATGAAACTGACGGGAACCCTGCCGAAGACGCAACTACTCAAAGGAGATTGAGCAATGACCACAGCCTCCAACCTGACCTCGCCGGCCGACATTGTCGTCGTTGGCGGCAGCTCCGCGGTGCCACCCCGGCAGGCGGGTAGGCAGCGGGTCTTCCATCTAGTTGATACGTCACGTAATGTCTCATCATTAAGGAAGGGCCGTCATGACAGAGTTGACGATTGCGATTATCGCGGGCAGCACCCGCCCGGGACGCCACGCCGGCGCGGTCTCCGAGTGGATACTCAAGCAGGCGGCGGAACGCCTGGGTGTCCGCTACGACATCGTCGACCTCATAGACCATCCCCTGCCGCTGCTTGACGAAGCCATGCCGCCCAGCTTCGGGCAATACCAGAACGAACACACCAAGGCTTGGGCGGCGACGATCGCGCCTTACGACGGATTCGTCTTCGTCAGCCCCGAGTACAACCACTCGACGTCCGCGGCGCTCAAGAATGCCCTCGACTATCTATATGCCGAGTGGCAGAACAAAGCTGCCGCATTCGCTGCTTACGGGTCGCTGTCTGGGGCACGCGCCGTTGAGCACTTGCGTTTGATCTGCTCCGAGTTGCAGATGGCAACCGTTCGCCAACAACTTTCTTTCTCGTTGTTCACCGACTTCGAGAACTTCACCGCCTTCACTCCGGCGGCATTGCACAACGACTCGGCCGCCGTCATGTTCGATCAACTCGAAAGTTGGGCAGGTGCGTTGAAGACACTGCGTTCCTGAACACCCTCGCTACCGAGGGCCGCGCGCGACATCACTGGCGCCGAGGACGCAACACGTGCGGAGGACGACAACAATGAGCACACTGACCGGTGACCGCTACCGCCTCGGAGACAAGGTGGTGCACCGCGTCGGGTACGGCGCGATGCAACTGGCTGGTGATGGTGTCTTCGGTCCACCCCGGGATCGCGACGAAGCGATCGCAGTGCTGCGCGCCGCTGTCGATGCCGGTGTCGATCACATTGACACCGCCCAGTATTACGGGCCCGGGGTGGTCAACCAGCTGATCCGGGAAGCACTCTCTCCCTACCCCGACAGGCTGGCTCTGGTAAGCAAGGTTGCCGCGCGCCGAGACGACTTGGGCGCGGTCCTGCACTACGACGACCCCGACCAACTCCGTGCCGGCATCGAAGACAACCTCGCGACCTTAGGTGTCGAGCAGCTCACCGCAGTCAATCTGCGCGTGATGGACAACGCTGTGCCTGATGAAAGGTTTGTCGAGCAGATCGGAGCGTTGGTAGCTGCGCGTGACGAGGGCTTAATCGCCGGCATCGGCATCAGCAACGTGACACACCGACACCTGCGGCGAGCGGTTGAAGTCACCGAGATTGTGTGCGTGCAGAACGCGTACAACCTTGCGGATCGATCCTCGGAGCCCGTCCTCAAGGAGTGCACCACCCGAGGCATCGCCTTCGTTCCGTTTTGCCCGCTGGGCTGGCCGAAGAGCCAACACGATGCGATCCGCACCAACCCGATCGTCACCGGCATCGCTGCAGGCCACGGCGCTACGCCTGCCCAGGTCGCTCTGGCCTGGCTACTGGCCGTTGCCGAGAATGTGTTGCTGATCCCGGGGACCAGCACCCGCGCACACCTCGCAGAAAACCTTGCTGCGGGGTCATTGTCGTTGCGCGACGACGAAATCTCCAGTCTCAGCTCGGCATTCGGCGTACGGTGAGTTGTCTTCGGCTACCACCGCGGCGATGCCGCCAGACCGTCGTATACACGGCGCAAGACCACTCGCCGGTACCAATCGGCCATTCCCGTCCTAGCCGACTCGCAGGTATTCACCCGTCAGTCTCGTCGAGGCAACCTACTCTGGCGGCTGACGCTTCCGTCGCCGGAGTCGCTCGCATACCACCGTCGATCGGCGGATGACTGGCCTGAAGATTAGGGAGGCTCTCGCCATGAAGACAATGCCCGCCGTGGTGTTAACCGCTGAACGCGAAATTGCCCTCGAGGAACGGCCGCGCCCATCGTTGCGATCTGATCAGGTCATCGTCGAAGTAGAGCTGTGCGGGATCTGCGGGAGCGATCTGCACTCCGCTCAGATGCCGCAGGTTTATCACGGAGACTGCACTCTGGGGCACGAATCTACGGGCCACATAGTCGCTGTTGGAGCCGACGTCGCCGAATGGGCTGTCGGTCAACGCGTTGCGATCAACCCCAATGGAAACGTCTGCGGGACTTGCAAATTCTGCAGGGCGGGCCAATCCAACTTCTGCGTTCAAGCCACCCTTGAGACGGCACTGGGGCTACAGGCGGACGGCGGACTCGCGCCGTTGATGGCGGCGTTTCCGTCCCACCTCCGAGCCATCCCGCGTGGACTCGCGTCGCGCGAAGCTGCATGGGTTGAACCCGCTGCGACAGCCTTACGCGCTGTGGAACGCGCCGGCGATCTCCAGGGACGCACTGTATTGGTCACTGGTGGCGGTCCGATCGGTCAACTGGCGTGCCGATTGGTTAATCTCGAATCACCAGAGCGCGTGCTGCTAATGGAGCCAGCTGTTGATCGGGCCGAGTTCGCGAGCAATTCGCACGCCACCGTCATCGCTGCCGACGAGGCGACCGAGTCCGACACTAGGGTCGATATCGTTATCGAGTGCTCGGGCAACGAGACTGCTACCGCGTCGGCACTGAGCCTGCTCACCCCTGGCGGCACTCTCGTCGTGGTCGGAGGAGGGCGCGGTTCCGGACTCGACCCCACAACCATATTGCTCAAGGAGATCACAGTTCACGGGTCCTACACGTACATCGGCGAGTTCGACCGTGCCATCGATCTGCTTGCGACGGGCCAGCTCGCCGTCGCAGACCTCACCAGTGTTGTGACACCACTGTCGGACACCTTGAGCGCGTTCGATTCACTCCGCGCCGGCCGAATCATGAAAGCGCTCATCGCACCAAGCCAGCACTGATGGGCACCCACCCTCAACAGAGAGCAAACATGACCGACACACCACCGAACAATGTCGATCTGGTGCGGACCTTGATACATGCCGTCGACAATGCCGACAACGACACCATCGCCGCCTGCACGGCGAAAGACGTCCACTTCCGATTCGGAAATGCGCAACCGACCACCACGCAGTCGGAGCTACTTGCGGCAGCCGGTTCTTTTCGTGGCGGGATCGCCGCTCTGCGGCACACCATCCTCAACATGTGGGAGGTCGACGGTGGGACCGTGATCGCCACAATGGACGTGTACTACCGCCGACTGGACGGTGGCGAGCTTAATCTGCCGTGCTGCAACATCTTTCGGGTAGAAGACGGTCGGGTAGTCGACTACCTCATATACATGGACGTCAACCCGGTAATCGCGACGTAGCGGTCTGTGGAGCGTGCGGACGTACGCGTTCGCCGCGAACGCCAACATTCAGCCCCGGGCTTCGCCAGATTTCCAATGACGACGTGGCCGTCGTCGCCATACCCCTATCAGATCGCTTGGCGCGTCGTCAGAGAGGTACTGGAGGGAGCGATGCATTGAGGTTGAGACTTGCCTGAATATGTTCCAGCGCAGCGGTAAAAGGATTAACAAGGTCGTCCGGTAAGGGGTCGAAGAACAATTTTCTAACCAACGCAACATGTTCCGGCGCGGCGGCGCCTATGACCTCAAGTCCCTTCTTGGTCAAGAGTGCATCTGTGGCCCTGCCATCGTCTTCGGACTGGATGCGCTCGGTGAGTCCGCGTTCGCATAGTCGCCGCACTTGGTGCGACAACCGGCTGCGTTCCCATCCGATCAGAGCGGCGAGCTCGGTAATCTGTAGCTTATGGTCCGGCGCCATACTCAGCTGGTTAAGCACGTGGTAGTCGGCCAGTGAGAGCCCGCTGTCTCGCTGCAGCTGACGATTCATCTCATAGTTCATCCGCAATTGCACGCGCATGAACGCCACCCACGCGCGCTTCTGGGAAGCGGGCAACCAAGGATTGTCACCTGAACGGGAGCGGCGGGCGGGCGACATTTCACGATCCTTCTGCTGGACTCTTCACGCTTATTATCCACCACACCGGTCTCAATACTGATGGTGGTCGTTATTGCGTCGACGTCGGCCTCTCCCCCAGCGCGCGGGGCATCGGTCAGGGCGACCAGAATCGCAACCGTGCGAGTGTCGCCGGCCAACAGCCACACCGGCGTTCTGGTTTCGCGTTAGGAGTAGTACGCCCCCGACCCGCCCCCCGCCACTGACGCGGTATGCGGCGGGTGACGTATTCGCTCCTATCTCTTGATTTCAGCGCCGCCAGTACCACCACGACGCAGGCCACGCGACGCAGGCCGCCACGACCGCGAGGCCGAGAGAAACTCCCACCAGAAGGGCCAGCAAAAAGACTGAACCCATCACCGCCGGGTAGGTCAGCACGGTGTCAACGTCGCGCTTCACGCGGCGCTCGCCTTCAGGCCAAGCGGCCCAGCCAGTTCGGTCAGCGTCGGCAACAGTTTGTCCGAGCCACCGAGCACTTGGATCACGACTTGGTTGGCGCCTGCCCGCAGATGGTCACCCAGGCGGTTGGCGATGTCGCCGGGGGTGCCGTAGGCGACCAGGGCGTCGATGAACTCGTCGCTGCCGGGCGGGGTGAGGTCGGCGTCGGTAAAACCCAGCCGCTTGAAGTTGTTCAGGTAGTTCGTGAGGTTGAGGTAGTTGTACGTGTTCAGAGCCTTGCGGCCGACCGCGCGCGCCTCCTCGGCGTCGGCGATCGGCAGCACTTTGTGCTCGGGTAGCAGCAGTGCGTTCGGCCCGATGATTTCGCGGGCCTGTGCGGTGTGTTCGGGTGTCGTGTTGTACGGGTGCGCCCCGGCGGTGCGTCCAGCGGCCAGCCTCAGCACTCGCGGCCCGAGCGCGGCGAGCACACGCTGATTGGCCGGTACGCCATATTCGTCGAGCTCGTCGAGGTAGTCGACCAGCGCGTCGTAGGGCTTGCGATATTGCTCAGTATGCTCGGGATGGCCGGCCCCGATGCCGAGCACGAATCGGCCGGGGTGGGCGGTATTGATGCGGTGGAACGACTCGGCGACGGTTTTGGCGTCCGCCGTCCAGATGTTGACGATGCCGGTGGCAACCTTTAACGCGGTGGTGGACTCCAAAAGCGGCTCGGCGAACGACAATTCGGCGGCCGGCGAACCAGTAACCCATAGCGTGCCGTAGCCGAGCCGTTCGATTTCCTGGGCCTGCTCGGGGGTGACTGCCAGCCCGAGGTCGAGGAAACTGCTGCCTGGGTCCCAGGTAAACACGCCGAATCGGCCAAGGTCGATGTTTGGTGTTGTCATCGGTGTGCTCGCAGTATCAATGCCTGCTGAACCCGGTCGGGCGAACCACGATGACCACCCAGTCCGGGGCGTCGGAGGGAGCCTCGCCCCGGGGCGGGGCGTCGGGGGGAGGTTCGTCGCCGCTGTAACGCTTGGCGATACGCCGAAAGAAGCTCGCCGCTGGGTCGGGCTCGATGCGCTCGACGTCGCCGCGCACTTCCAGATAGCGGTACGGGTTGTCGGGATCCGAGATCGACATGGCAACCCGCGGGTTGCTCTGTACATTGCGGTACTTCTGCCGCTTGGTGGTGTGCGCGAATCGCAGCAGCTCGCCGTCCCAGTCGAACCACATCGGACTCACTTGCACCGAACCGTCGGGCCGGGCCGTCGCCAAATGCCCGTACAGCGGGCGTTCAAGCAGATCGTTGTAGCCGGCGGGAACCGCAACCATATTTGCTCCTATCTAGATTTGTTCTGTGCCGACGATTCCGGGGAAATCGTCGAGCGACGTGTTTGGACGAAAGCCGTTTCACCGCAGGGGTACTCGAGGTGGAGAGGCTCCGCGTGATTAGACCTGTGCCATGCCACCATCGACGCTCAGTTCGACGCCGGCCACGAAGCTGCTGTCATCGGAGGCCAAAAACAGTGCAGCGGATGCGATCTCGTCGGGGCGGCCCAACCGGTTGAGTGGTACCGCCGCCACGAACTGTGCCTTGTCGGCCTGACCGTCCAACATGGGAGTGTCGATCGGGCCCGGGCTCAACGTGTTGAACCGGATGCCGCGGTCCTTGAACTCCCGGGTCCAAGTGCGGGTATAGGACCGCAGCGCGGCCTTGGTGGCGCTGTAGGCGCTGTAACCGGAAACGCCCATGTGGCCTGAGGTCGAGCCAATCAGAATGACCGAGCCGCCATTTCGAATCCATGGCAGCGCCTTTTGCACCGTGAACAGCGTTGCGCGAGCGTTGACGTTGAAGGTGGCATCGAAGTTCTCCTCGGTGATCTTTCCCAGCATTTCGGTCTCCGCCCGGGCCGAATTCGCCACCAGGATGTCCAGCCCGCCCTCTGCGTTGAGGACCGTCAGGAACAGCCTGTCCAGGTCGGCGTTGCTGGTGACGTCCCCCGCGACGGTGCTCAGGCCGTCGCCGATCAGTGCTTTGGCCTTGTCCAGCTCGGTGCGGCGGCGGCCCATGATGAAGACGCGGGCGCCTTCGTCGACGAACCTCTGTGCGGTCGCAAGCCCGATACCGCTGCTGCCGCCGGTGATCACGGCGACCTTGCCTGCCAGTCGTGCCATCAGTTCATCCTCCAATTTCGTGTTGTGTGCTGAACGTGCCGATACGGTGTCTGTTTCTCCGATAACCGTCGTTGCGCGGAAATGGGTGCGGTGCGAGCACATTCCGTGTCGCTTCTGTTGGGAGAACATCGCGAGAGGTCATGGCCGCAGACCCTTGATCGGTGTGCCCGATATGCCCGAATCGTCGGAACCGACTGACTGCAGGATCCGTTAGGGCATGTTGGACGCATTGTGGATACTTAGGTGCCGCACGACGGCGTCCGAGAAGTCCGGAACACTGTTGCCGCCCTCGCGAAGGTCTTCGAGGAATTGCTGGTAGAGGTGCGCAACCCCAAATGCGCCTTGCCGGTAGAAGTCCGCAACCCCAAGGCCGCCGCCGGTAGCAGGCCAGTCCAGTGATGCGACCTTGCGGTAGGACTGGGGGACGGGCAGCACAGCCAGCTCGGCGGCGTCGCCCCGGGCGCCGAGCAATGTCAGCGGGGCGAGTTGTATATGCCCGATTGGGGCCGTGACAACGATGTCTCCCTCGGTACCGTTGATCTCCCAGTGGAAG
>Ga0075421_100003433_pt1 | contig 18936 bp, 13 predicted proteins | sample SoiMetdeltSBSDD5_FD_75292 | JGI IMG/M metagenome (GOLD analysis project Ga0075421, IMG submission 75292) | Bulk soil microbial communities from a Populus tree surrounding site in Tennessee, USA - Soil MetaG P. deltoides SBSDD5 | ecosystem: Environmental > Terrestrial > Soil > Tree plantation... | reverse complement strand
GCGCCTCCAGCTCCCACGCCCCGGATGGGCCGCGGATGACGAAGACGTTCCCGTCCCAGAGGTCGAAGTGCACCAGCGACGGCTCGCGCACCACGTCCAGCGACGGGCCCGTCCGCTCGAAGAGGCGGCGGAGCTCGTCCGTCCGGCGCGGGAGCCGCGTCCTGTACTGGTCCGCGTCGTCCAGGAGGTCCCCCACCATCCGCGAGAACGCCTCCCGCCAGGTGGCGCCGCCGCCGGCACCTCCTCGCGGGTATCCGAATCGCTCGCCCCGGATCTTCGAGAACGCACCCGCGACCTCCCCCAGCCGCGCGCGGATCCGGCGGCGATCGTCGCGCGGGACTCGCGAGCCGTACAGCGGCACGCCGTTCAGCAGCGCCATCGCGAACCACTCGCTCTCGATGACCTTCCGGTCCAGGCCGCTGGCCAGCACCCTGGGGACCGGGCCGCCGCCCGCGCGCTCCACGCGCTCGTAGAACTCCAGCTCCGTCCTCATCAGGTCGCGCTCGTAGCGGAGCAGGGGCGCGCCGGGCGGGGGCGCCACCTTGAGCACCAGCGGCGGAACGCCCTCCAGCCGGAGCGCGTAGGAGGCGTTGAAGGTGCCCTCGGTGAGCTCGCGCGACTCCAGCACGCGCGCGCTGGACCCGAAGGCCGCGCGGGCGACGGCGGAGATCTCCTCGGCGGTCAGTCGCCGCTTGGTGGGGCTATCCATCGCCATGGGCGCGGAGAAGCTGGACCATCCGAGGGAAGTGGAACGCCCCCACCAGCGTCTGGGTCACCAGCAGGCCGGTGGACCAGGCGAGGCTGAATCCGAGCGCCGCGGGCGCGGAGAGCGCGCCCCACCGGTTGGCGAGCACCTCCACCGCCACCCCCTGCGGCCCGCCGTAGCCGGCGATGGAGACGATCGACGATCCGCTGATGACGAAGATGGGGCCGAAGGTGAGGAGCTGGCCCAGGTCCAGCCGGGCGCCCATCCCCGCCAGCAGCAGCCACACGCACGCCAGCGCGATCGCCTGGATCGCGGCGCGGAACGCGAGCTGGAACCAGAGCTCCCCGGCGCTCGCCTCGCGCAGCGCCCGGAAGAAACGGAGGTCGGCGATGGCCGGCGCGCGCCGCAGCAGCACCAGCGCCACGGCGATCGCCAGCGCGGCGCCCAGGGCCGCGGCGAGCGCGAAGGACACCTGGACGGCGCCGGCGAGCGACGCCGCGGCGGCGACCGTGAGCTCGGCCCCGCCGATCATCTCTGACGCGCCCACGGCCAGCAGCGGGCTGATCCGCCGCCGCCGCCAGAAATACAGGGGCCCCACCGTCTTGGTCAGCAGCGGGAACACCAGGAAGAGGATCTGCTTCCCGCACACCAGGGCGCGCACGTGCGACCAGGGCATCTGGTCCCAGACGTGCCGGCGCCAGGTCATGCCGAAGCCCAGGATCTCCATCGCGTAGTAGGTGGCGGTGAACACCACCAGCGCGCCGGCCAGCACCGGGAGCGAGAGCGCCCCCATCCCCTCCCGCACCGCGGCCGCCGAGAGCCCGCGCGCGGCGTAGATGCAGAGCCCCGCCGCGACGGCCACGCTGATCGCGGTGTTCACCACGGTGGCGCGCCGGCTGGGCGCCGCGGCCGGCTCCGTCACGGCGCGCCTTCAGCGGCGCGCCACAGCGCCTCCAGCAGGGCCGTCCTCCACCTCGCCCGTCCCATGGCCTCCTGGTCGAACCCGCGCCCGCAGGCCCTGAGGAACGCGGCGAGCTGCGTCTCGACGTAGGAGCTGGGGGGGAAGGAGATGGTCCTCCGCGCTCCGGTCGTGCCGATGTGGTGGAGGTTGACCCGGAACGCCCCGGTGACGGGTCTGAGGAAGGACTGGTGCATCACCTCTCCGGCGGGACCGGTGGCGCGCACCACCGCCGCGTGGGAGCCGCCGAACGCGCAGTGCAGGGTCGCGCGCCGGCCTCCGTCCAGCTCCACCTCGCTCTCGAACGAGATCGCTCCCCACCCGCGCGATCGAACGCGGACGAGCTGCGGGCGGTGGAAGGCCAGGTCCACCAGCGCCGCGAAGTACGGCGCGGCGTCCCAGAAGATGCCTCCCCCTTGAGACAGGGTCCTGCGGTAGCTGTCCTCGGGCGGCTCCCCGAACGACATCCGGCACTCCAGCGACTGGACCGGCCCCGGCTCCGCGAGCGCGGTGGGCCACGGGTGGAAATCCAGCGGCATCGCCTCCAGCACCGTGACGTTCCTGCCGCGCGCGGCCGCCTCGATGCGATCGACCTCCTGCGCGGCGAGCGCCAGCGGCTTCTCCACCAGCACGTGCTTGCCGGCCGCGGCGGCCTTCTCGGCCCACGTCGCGTGAAGCCCGGGTGGCAAGGCCATGTAGACCGCTTCGACGTCGTCCGCGGCCAGCAGCTCGTCGTATCCCGTCACGGCGCGCGCGCCGGGGAGGTCGCGAACCGCGAAGCGGGCGCGCTCGAGCGAGCGGGAAGCGACGGCGACCACCTGCACCAGCTCCGGCTGGACGACCACGCGGCGGAAGATCCTCGATGCGCCGAGGACGCCAAGCTTAAGCATCGGCGGCCCTCCCGGAAGCGATGCCCAGCGGCGCCAGCGCCCCGGCCACCGCGCCCTCCGGCACCGCCGCCTCGCCCAGGGCGGCCACGCACAGCCGCCCGCGCGTGCCGCCCCCGGCCAGCGCCCGCCCGGAGAGCAGGAGCAGGCCGCCCCGGCCTCGCCGCGCGAGCACACCCGCTCGGTCCAGCGCCTCCAGGACCTGCTCCACGCCCACCTCGCGCTCCAGCCGGACGGGGCGGGTCGACAGCCGGCTCGGCATGCCGGCGCGCGCGGCGATGGCCAGGTTGATCAGCCCCATCGAACGTCGGGCGTTGATCTCCAGCAGCGGCACCAGGGAGCCGTCGGCCAGCCGCATCGAGTCCACGCAGGCCGGTCCACGGTATCCCCGCTGTCGAAGCGCGCCGCTCACCTGCGCCATCACCTCGAAGTAGTTGGCCCGCTCCAGCGACTCACGAAGAGCCAAGGGGGCGGAGCGTACCGCGCCGAACCGGAGGCCGTCGTTCTCCATCACCTGCAGCCCCACCACTTCACCGTCCGTGTCGAGGTGGCAGGAGAAGTCTTCAGCCCTGCGGAACAGCGGCTGGACCAGCAGCTCGAACGGCTCGGCCCGGCGCTGGAGCCAGGCCACCAGCCTCCGCAGCTCCGGCTCCTCCCGGATGACCATGGACCCGCGCCCCGAGACGCCCAGTGGGTCCTTCACCACGCACCCGCCGTGTCCCAGCAGCGCGCCGGCCTCCGACGCCAGCCCGGCCGCGTCCCTGGTCACCTTCGCCACTCCGGGCAGCCCCAGCGATGCGGCCAGCGCGTTGGAGAACAGCTTGGAGCCCACCTCCCGTGCGACCTCCACCGGCGGGAGGTGCGCGGCCTCCAGCTCCAGGCGCCTGCACGTCTCCAGCACCTCCGCCGTCACCGCGTACGGCTCGGCGCGCGCGCCCCGGAGCGGGTGGAGCTCGTCGTCCGCGGAGAACGCCTGGAAGCGCCACCCCGCGTCCTCCAGGTGCTGCCGGTGCGCCGCCAGCAGCGGCCGGGCGGTGAGTAGCGCGTCGCCGGGCGCGCAGAGCGCGAAGAGCATCTCCTCCATCACCGCCACGATGCGCTCCGCGGCGGAGTCCGGCACCGCCGGCAGCGGCGCCGGCCCTTCGCGCCAGCGCGCCTCCGCGTCGAGGGCGCCGAAGTGGACCCGGCCGATCATCCGCGCTGGGCCGCCACCACGCCGTCGACGAACGAGGCGAAGTCCCGCACCGACCCCAGCTTCGCCAGGTCCAGGCGTTCGAAGTCCAGCGCCACCTGGAAGCGGTCCTCCACGCCGAGCAGGAAGGAGATCATCTGGATGGAGTCCAGCCCCAGGTCGTCGACGATCCGGTCCTCGTCACGGACCCGGGGCGCGGCGTCGGTGTCGCGGAGGACGCCCGCCAGCAGCACCTTCAGCTCACCCAGCGATCGCGGTTCCACCGGTCCTCGACTCGTCGCCGTTCAAGTAGAGCAGGATGCACCTGGAGCAGACCGGGAAGAGCCCGCCGCGCTGCACCACCTCGCGCACGCGGCGGAAGCGAGCGCTCTGCCACACCTCGCGCACCGGGGCGCCGCGCAGGCTGCCCACCACGAATTCGGGGAAGAACTTGCAGGAGCTCACGTTCCCGTCGGCGTGGACCTCCATCCGGTTGGACACGGCCAGGCACCGCGACTTGCCCTGCGCCGGCCGGTCCGTCCCGCGCGCGAAGTCCGCCAGCTCCCCGTCCGAGACCTCCGGCTGGTAGCGGAGGCGGATGGACCAGGCCCGCGCCGCCACCCGCGCGCGCTCGCGGGCCAGCGCCGGGAGCACGTCCTCGCTCAGCCGGTACGAGTAGGAGTGCCAGGTGGCGCGCCCCGGCGCGGGCGGCGGATTCAGCCAGGCCAGCTCCGCCGCGTAGCGCGCGTCCATCGCCGCGGCGGTCTGCGGGCTGATGTACCAGGGGAGCTGGAAGTAGAGGGAGCTCACGCCCAGCCGCTCGGCCCACTCGGCGGTCTCGTACAGGCGGCCCGCGGTGCCGTCCGCCACCATCGAGAGCAGCGTCACCTCGCCCCGGAAGTCACCGCGCCGCCGGGCCTCCAGCAGCCACTCCACCGCGGCGGCGGTGCGCACGAAGGTGCCGCGGCCGCGGAGCGCGTCGTGCGCCTCCTCCGGCCCGTCCACGCTCACCAGCACGTTGAGGCCGCGGCCGATGCGGAAGAGGTCGGCGGCGCGCTCCTTCATCAACAGCCCGTTGGTGCAGAGGTTCACGGTGCGCGGCGTGTCCTCCAGGAGCGCCGCCAGCTCCGGGAAGCGCGAGTACATGAGCGGCTCGCCGCCCCAGAGGAACAGCTTGGCGCGGACCTCCTCCGTCTCCGCCAGCACGCGGGCGGCGATCTCCAGGTCCAGCTCGGCGCGCTGCCGTTCCGCGTCGTACGCGCGGAAGAACCCCTGTTCGTTCCACTGGTAGCAGTGGTCGCAGCGCAGGTTGCAGCGGTAGGTGAGCTGGAGGCTGACCTCCAGCGGCAGCGGGGTGGCGCCGGAAGGGTCCGACTCCAGCAGCCGCCGCGTCTCCGACCGCACCCGCACCGTCCGTGCGAGATCCGCGAAGCTCCTCGCGTCGAAGCGGACGGTGGTCTTCGGCCGCATGCCCCGGGCGTACCATGCCGCCGCGGCGAATTCGAGACGGGGGGCCGCGGCGACCGCCCGAGCGCCGGAAACGCCGGAAGCACCGCAAGCGCGCGCCGGGCGGGCGCTGGAGGCTCCGGGCATCTTCGTTTGAGTCCTCGCAGCTGGCCTTCGTAAGCTCGCCGCGGTGCGAGATCGCGAGCGAGGCCCCCCGCCGGCACTCATGGTGTCTGGAGCGACCGGCGCACAGCTCGACCGCCGGGCCCTCGCGCTCAAGCTCCGGCTGGAGAAGGACGAGCTCCCCGCCGGCCCGGTGGTGGGAGGGCCTCTCGAACGGGAGCACCGCCTGGCGATCGCCGCCGCCGACCGCGCGCAGCTCGCCGCGCTGCTGGAGGCGTTCCTCCGCCGCGAGCCGGCCAAGGGGCTGCACGTCGGTCAGGTGCGCGGGCCCCGCCCCAGGATCGTCTTCGTGTGCTCGGGGTTCGGCTCGGACTCTCCTTCGATGGGCCGCGACCTGTACGCCTTCAGCCCCGACTTCCGGCGGGTCATCGACGCGTTCGACGAGCTCAACCGGCCGCTGGCGGGCTTCTCGCTGGCGGCGGAGCTCACCTCCGGCGGCTCCAGCGTCCTCGCCTGGCGCGAGCCGGAGATCCTCCTGCCGGCGGTGATGGCGGTGCAGGTCGGGCTCGCGGCCCACTGGCGATCGCTGGGGGTTCACCCCGACGTGGTGGTGGGCCAGAGCTCCGGGGAGGTGGCCGCGGCGACCATCGCCGGCATCCTGGAGCTGGAGGACGCGGTGCGCCTGGCGCACGGTCGCGCGCGGTTGCTGGCGAGGACCCGGGGCCCCTGGAAGATGCTGCTCGCGATGGTCGACGCCGGCCGCGCGGAGCGCGAGCTGAAGGGGCTCGAAGGCGTCCAGATCACCGCGGTGAACGGCCCCGCCGAGGTGATCGTCTCCGGCCATGGCGACGCCATCGAGACGCTGCGGCGCCGGCTCGAGCGCGCCGGCGCCGTGGTGCTCGCCAGCGCGTACCTGTCGCACAGCTCGCGGCTGGATCCCTTCGAGGGTGAATTCATGGCGGGCCTCGCCGGCGTGGCTCCCCGCGAGGGCACCATCCCCTACCACTCCTCGGTGACCGGCGAGCGCATCGACGGCCGGAGCTGTGACGTCGCGTACTGGTGGAGGACGCTGCGCGATCCGGTGCTGCTCCACCGCGCCGTGACGAGGGTCCTCGACGCCGGCCCCTGCGCGTTCGTCGAGATCAGCCCGCACCCGGTGCTGGCGCGACCCTTGACCGAGGCGATCGAGGTCGGCTCCCTCCCTTCCCGCTCCGTCGTCGTCGGCACCCTGCGGCGCAACCAGCCCGATCGGCTGAGCCTCCTCGACTCGCTGGCGCGGCTGTTCGTGCACGGCATCGGGCCCGCCGCCGCCGGTGACGGGGCCGCGCCGCCGCCCGAGGCCCTGGACGAGGAGGTGGCGCGCTGGCGCACCGCCGATGCGGCGCGGGAGCGCCCGGCCACCGGGACGCTCTGGTTCCTGCGCGAGCAGATCGCCGCCCTCGTCGGAGCTCCGGTCGAGTCGATCGACCCGGACGCCCGCCTGGCCGCGCTGGGCATCGACTCGATCCGCGGTCTCGAGCTCTGCGCGCTGGCGGAGCGCCGCCGGGCACGCCGGCTCCCCCCGCACCGGCTCATCGGCGCGACGGTCGGAGAGATCGCGGCGCTGCTCGACGCCCCGCGCGACGCGGACGCCCGCGCGCCCACCTCCGTCCCACCGGCGCACGTCGATCCCGCCCGCCGCCACGCCCCGTTCCACCTCACCGAGCTCCAGGAGGCGTACTGGGTCGGCCACATGGTGGACTCCGAGCTGTCGGGGCCGGCGTACGCCTTCCTCGAGCTCGACTGCGGGGAGGTGGATGCCGGACGGCTCGAGTCGGCGTGGAATCGCCTGATCGAGCGGCACGACGTGCTGCGCGCGGTGGTCGAGGACGGCCGGTGGCGCGTGCTGCCCGAGGTCCCCCGCGACCGGATCGCGTTCGTCGATCTCACCGCGAAGGACGAGCCGGGCCGGGAGGAGCAGCTGGCGCGCAGCCGCGAGGAGATGGCGGCCGGCGCCCGCGCTCCCGGCGCGTGGCCGCTGTGCGAGCTGCGCCTGTTCCGGACGGCTCCTGGACGGCACCTCCTCCAGGTCAGGAGCAGCCTGCTCGTCCTCGATTTCCCGAGCTGGGCGATCCTCACCCGCGAATGGGAGGCGCTCTACGACGATCCAGGCGCCTCGCTCCCGGCGCTCGCCCTGAGCTACCGGGACTACGCGGTCGCGCTGGCGGCCTTCCGCGAGACCGAGACGTACGAGCGGAGCCTGGCCTACTGGCGCGCGCGGGCGCAGCGGCTGCCACCGGGCCCGCACCTCCCACCGCCCCGGGGCGAGCGCGCCGGCGCCGCATGGGGGCAGGTGCTTGCCCGCATCGGCCGCGAGCGCGCGAGCGCCTTCCGCGCCCGGGCGACCGAGCGCGGGCTCTCGCTGGCGCCGGCGCTCATCGGGTGCTTCGCGGAGGTCGTCGCGGCCTGGGCGGGCGAGCGTCACTTCACCCTCTCGCTGCTCCAGCAGCAGCGGCTCCCGGTGCACCCAGAGGTCCGGCGACTGGTCGGCCGCTTCAGCTCGATCCTCCCGCTCGAGGTCGACTTCCGGGGCCGCGCACCGTTCGGGGACCGGGTCGTCTCGCTCGCCGAACGCCTCGCGCTCGACCACGCGCACGGCGCCGTCGACGGGATCCGGGTCGCGCGGGAGTCCAGCCGCACGCGCGGCGAGCTGCACGCGATCTCGCCCGTGGTGCTCTCGAGCGCCGTGGGCACGGGCGAGCTCCCGCTCTCCTGGCTCGGGCGACTGGTGCGGCGCGAGCTGCGGACGCCGCACGTGGCGCTCGACGTGCAGATGGCCGAGCACCAGGGAGAGCTGTTGATGAGCTGGGACTTCCGCTCCGATCGCCTCGCGCCGGCGGCGGTGGAGGAGATGGCGCGGGCGCTGGAGCACCTGGTCGCGAGCCTGGGGGCGCCGGACGCCTGGAGCGCCGATCGTCCCGAGCTGCTCGACGAGCGGCACCTGGCGCCCCGCAGGCGCGCGAACGACACCGCGGCGCCGCTGCCCTCGCGAGCGCTGCACGAGCTGCTCGAGGAGCACGCCGCCGCCCGGCCGGACGCGCCGGCCGTGATCTCCCGCGTTGGCCGTCACACGCACCGCGAGCTCGACCTGGCCGCCTCCGACCTGGCCGCCCGGCTCGTCTCGGCGGGTGCCGGCCCCGGAGGGCGCGTGGCCGTGTATTCGGAGCAGGGATGGGAGGCGATCGTCGCCCTGCAGGCGATCCTCAAGGCGGGCGCGGCCTACCTGCCCATCGACGCTCACCTGGTGCCGCCGGAGCGCGCCACCCGGCTGATGGAGGACGGCAGGGTCGCCGCCGCCGTCACCCGGCCGCACCTGGCCGGCCGGGTCGCGGCTCCCGGCGGTGTGCCGGTCATCCTCCTCCCCGGTGAGCCGGCGGCGCCCGCCGCGCCGGAGCCCAGCGGGCGCTCCGCTCCCGGCGACGTCGCGTACGTCATCTACACGTCGGGCTCCACGGGACGTCCCAAGGGCGTGGTCATCGATCACCGCGCCGCGGCCAACACCATCGCGGACATCAACCGGCGCTTCGACGTCGGGTCAGGCGATCGAACGCTGGCGCTGTCGTCGATAGGCTTCGACCTCTCGGTCTACGACGTGTTCGGCGTCCTGGGCGCGGGCGGCGCGATCGTGGTCCCGGACAGGGCGGATCGCCTCGACCCGTCCCGCTGGCTGGAGCTGATCGCGCGGGAGCGCGTCACCATCTGGAACACGGTCCCCAGCTTGCTCGGCCTGCTGGCCGACCACGTGGAGGCCCTGGGAACGCCGGCGGCGCGCGCGCAGCTCGCCGGCCTGCGCCTGGTGCTCCTCTCGGGCGACTGGATCCCGGTGGAGCTGCCGGACCGCTTCCGCGCCCTGTGCCCCGCCGCCGAGGTGGTGAGCCTGGGCGGCGCGACCGAGGCGTCGATCTGGTCGATCGCGTTTCCGATCCGGGCGGTGTCGCCGTCGTGGGAGAGCATCCCCTACGGGTTCCCGCTCTCGAACCAGACCTTCCACGTGCTGGACGACGGCGGCTCGCCCTCACCCACCTCCGTGCAGGGGCACCTCCACATCGGAGGCGCCGGGCTCGCGCGGGGGTACTGGGACGACGCCGAGCGCACGGCCGCGGCCTTCATCGACCACCCGTCGCTGGGGCGGCTCTACCGGACCGGCGACCTCGGGCGTTACCAGGCGGACGGGTGCGTGGAGCTCCTGGGCCGGCAGGACTCGCAGGTCAAGGTCAACGGCTACCGCGTCGAGCTGGGGGAGATCGAGCGCGCGCTCCTCGACGCGCCGAGCGTCCGCGACGCGCACGTGGTCGCCGAGCGGGAGGGCGGACGGGTGGAGGCGGGGCGCCCGCGGGGAACCGCCCGCCGGCTGCTCGCGTACGTGGTCCCCAGGCCGGGCGCGTCGCTCGACCTCCCCGTGCTCCGGGCGCTGCTGAGCGCCCGCCTTCCCTCGTACATGGTCCCGGCGCAGATCCTGGAGATCGATTCGATGCCGCTGTCCGCCAACGGCAAGGTCGATCCGGGCGCGCTCCCCGGGCCGGATCGCTCCCCGGCGGACGTCCCGGTCGCGACCGCCGCCGAGGGGACCATCGAGGCCGCGCTTCGCGGCATCTGGAGCGCGCTCCTGGAGATCGACATCGTCCCCTCCGACGCCAGCTTCTTCGAGCTGGGCGGCACCTCGGTGGACGCGGTGCGCTTGATCTCGCGCGTCCAGGCGCAGCTCGGGCGCCGGCTGTCGCTCGACGATCTGCTCCGCGCGCCCACGCTGCACGCCCTCGCCGACCGGGTGAGCCGGCTCCCTCAGGGGGGCGCCGGCTGCTGCCTGGTGCGCTTGCCGCCGGGGGGCGAGGGCCCGCCGCTGTTCCTGGTCCACCCGGTGGGCGGCGGCGTCCTCTGCTACGCCGGGCTGGCACGCGCGCTGGCGGGCGTCGTGCCGTGCGTCGGGATCCAGGCGCACGGGCTGGACGGGGCGTCCGCGCCGTTCTCCGAGATGGCGGCGCTCGCGGCCCACTACGCGGAGCGCGTCCAGGCGTTCGCGCCCGCCGGGCCGGTCAGGCTCGCCGGCTGGTCGCTGGGCGGCGCGATCGCCGTCGAGGTGGCGGCGCTGCTGGCGGCGCGGGGACGGGTGCTGGAGCCGGTGATCCTCATCGACTCGTGGGCGCCGCTGGGGACGCAGGGGCCCGACCCGGATCGCGAGCGGCTGCGCGAGTGGTTCCTGGGCGAGGTGCGGCGCACGCCCGCGCCCGGGGCGGACCGGCCGCTCGACCATCTGCCGGCGGCCGAGCTGGAGAGCCTGTTCGCGGTCTACCGGGCCCACGCCCGGATCGGCCGCCGCCACGCGCCGGCGCGGTACGCGGGCCCGGTCACGCTGCTGGCCGCGACCGCCCGCCCGGCGCCGGGCTGGAGCGAGCACCCGGCGCTGCGCCATCCCGCCCTGGCCCGGCCGGACCTGGGCTGGGGCGAGTACCTGGCGTCCCTCTCGGTCATCCACGTCCCGGGCGACCACTACACGATCCTCGGCGGCGCCGGGCTGGAGGCGATCGTCGAGGCGATCGCCGGCGCCGGGGCCCGCGAGCTGCTCGCATGATCGCCACCCAGGCCTGGGTGTTGCGTCGCGCGGCCCCGGGCGAGGAGCGGGCGCGGGCACGACTCTCGCTCGAGGAGCTGAGCTTCCCCGAGCCCGGCCCCGACGAGGTCCTGGTGGAGCCGCTGTTCGGCTGCTGGGAGGGAAACCTGGAGCACGCGCTGGCGCGCGATCCGGTGGACATCTGCGCCCTGCGCAACGAGGACCGCGTGGTCGTCGGCAACAGCGGCGTGGTCCGCATCCTCTCCGCCGGCTCGCAGGTGACGGCGCGAAAGGAGGGCGACCTCGCCATCATCGGCGGCACCTCGTACCGGGGCGCCGACGGCTTCGGCTACGCCCGGCGCATCTTCGCCTACGACATGCCGAACACGATCGGGCTCCTCGCCCGGCGCACCAAGCTGCTGGCCAGCGAGACGATGCTCGTCCCTTCCCCCAGCCGCCTGAGCCTGGAGCAGTGGGCCGCCTTCGGCGTGCGGTACGTGACCGCGTGGTCGAACTGGAAGGTCGCGTACGCCTGCTGGCGCTCCCAGCTCGACGAGGACGAGATGCCGCACCCGTACGTGTGGGGGTGGGGTGGAGGCACGGCGCTGGCGGAGGTCTGCCTGGCCCGGCACTTCGGCGCGGACGCGGCGCTGATCGCCTCGGGTCCGGAGCGGCTCCGGCAGCTCGAGGCGCTCGGCGTCCGCCCGGTGGACCGGGCCCCGTTCGCCGATCTCGACTTCGATCCGGCCCGCCACGCCGCCGACGCCGAGTACCGCAAGCGCTACGACGCCGCCGAGCGCCGGTTCCTGATGACCGTCGGCAAGCTGACGGGCGGCAAGGGGATCTCGATCCTCATCGACAACATCGGCGCGCCCCTGTTCCGCGCCTCCTCGAAGGCGCTGGCGCGCATGGGCGTGCTGGCGACCTGCGGCTGGAAGCACGGCATGAAGCTGGCGTACGAGCGCGGGGCGGCGTGCATCAACCGGCACCTGTTCGTGCACACGCACTACGCCCGCCAGCGCGAGGCGGAGGCCGCCGCCGCGTTCGCCGAGGAGACGGGGTGGGCGCCGACGGGCCTCAGCCGCACCTACGACTTCGAGGAGATCCCGGCGCTGGCCGCGGACTACGCGGCCGGCGCGGTGCGCTCGTACTTCCCCATCTACCGGGTCAACCCCATCTAGGAGGCCGCATGTCGGAGTCCGCCCAGCTCAAGGACGTCGAGAGGACCCTCTGGAACGGGATCGCCGGGCGCCTCCGGGAGGGCCTCCCGGTCGACATCTTCGACGTCACGGCCTTCGCCGCGCCCGCGCTCCTCGAACGGCTCGCCCCCGGGCCCGGCGCGCGGGTGCTGGACGTGGCCTGCGGTCCGGCGCGCTGGTACGGCGCGCCCGCGGCGCAGGGGCTGGCCCTGGTCGGGCTCGACCTGTCCCAGGGCATGGTCGCGGAGGCGGCCCGGCGCCACCCCTCCGCCCTGTTCGTCCTCGGCGACGCCGAGGCGCTCCCGTTCCCCGAGGCCAGCTTCGATCGCGCGCTCTGCAACTTCGCCGTCATGCACTTCCCCGACCCGCCCGCCGCGCTGGCGGAGGCGCGCCGCGTCCTGCGTCCCGGCGGCCGGTACGCCTTCACCACCTGGGCCCCGCCCGCCAGCTCGCGCCTGTTCGGCTCGATCGTGGAGGCGATCATGGAGCACGCGGTCGCCTCCTCCGGGCTCCCGCGCGCGCACCCGACCTGGCTGTACAGCGACCCGGAGGAGGCCACGCAGGTGCTCGCCGGGGCGGGGTTCACGGACATCGAGGTGCGCGAGATCCCGCTCCGGATCGACCTGGCGCGGCCGGAGGACGTGGTCCACGTGGTGAGGACGACCGGCTATACCCGGGCCACGCTGGAGGCGCAGCCGCCCGACGTGCAGGAGCGCATCCTGAAGCTCATCGTCGAGAGGGTGTCGGGGGAGCACGCCGGCGGGTCGCTCCGGCTCGAGATCCCGGCCGTCGCCGCCGTCGGACGGACATGAGCTCCACCCGCGCCACCGATCCCTTCCTCGAGCTGCGCGACCCGGCCGCCGGCGAGCGCCTCGCGCGGCGCGCGGGCCATGCCGGCGGGGAGGCCGTCGCCGAGATGTGCCGCTCGGTGGCGCGGTTCTGCCGCGAGCGCCTGGCCTCGCCCGCCGGGCCGGCGCGCAGCCTGCCGGAGCTGCGCGGAGAGCTGGCGGCGCTGGGGCTCTTCGGGCTGACCAGCCCGGTGGGTCACGGGGGCGTGGGCCTGGGGCCCGGCGCGGTGGCGGAGATCCTCGGCGAGGTGGCGCGGCACGATCTCTCGCTGGCGACCACGCTGGGCGTGCACAACGGGCTCGGCCTGGCCGCCCTGCTGGAGCGCGGGACGCCGGAGCAGCAGGCGCGCTTCCTCCCGGCGATCGCCCGCGGGGACGCGCTGGTCGCCTGCGCCCTCACCGAGCCCGGCGCCGGCAGCGACCTCGCCGGCGTCCAGACGCAGGCCGTGGCCCGCGGCGGCGGCGCGCTCGTGCTGGACGGAGAGAAGTGCTTCATCACCAACGGCGCGTGGGCGCGCTGGGCCGCGGTCCTCGCGGTCACTCCGGGCCTCGGGGAGAGCCGCTGGAGCCTGCTCTTCGTCGACCTCGACGCTCCCGGCGTGACGCGCGGGCGCGAGGAGCGCAAGCTGGGGCTCCACGGCTCGTCGACGGTCAGCCTGCGCTTCGAGGGCGTCGAGGTGCCGGTGGACCACGTCCTCGGCGCTCCGGGGCTCGGCCTGGAGCTGGTGCAGCGCTCGCTGGCATGGGGCCGCCTGCTCCTCGCCGCCGGCGCGGCCGGCGCGGTGCGCACCGCCATCGACGTGGCGCGGCGGCACGTCCAGACGCGCCGCCGCCGGGACCGCCCGCTCCTGGAGCTCCCGCTGGTGGCCGCCCGCGTCGCCCGCGCCGAGGCCGGCCTCGAGGCCATGGAGACGCTGGTGCGCGCCGCCGCGTTCGCCGTCGCCGGCGAGACGTCCGCCGCCTCGACCCTGTGGGTCACCAGCGTGGCGAAGGTGATCTGCAGCGAGCTGGCGTGGTCGACCTGCGACGGCATGCTCGGGCTGCTCGGAGGGCTCGGGTACCTGGAGGAGGGCGGGCTGGCCGGGCGCCTGTGCGACCTGCGCGTGGCGCGCATCTTCGAGGGGCCGAACGAGGCGCTGCGCGGCCAGCTCGCCGGCCTGCTGGTGCGCTGGTCCGCGCCGCTGCGCAGGCTGCCGCCCCTGTCCATCCGCTGTCCGGACCTGGCGGCGCTCGCCGGACCCATCGACCGCGAGATCGCGGCGCTGGCGCGCGTGGTCGCGGAGCAGGCGGCGGCCCGCGGGACGGCGCTGCTGTCCGCGCAGCTCGACGCCGACCGCCTCGCCGAGGCGGGGGCGTGGCTCTACGCCGCCGCGGCCCTGCTGGCGCGGCGCGACGCCGAGGCGCGGCAGGCGCCGCCGGATCGCCGGACGGTGGCGCGGGCGCACCTCTTCTGCGGAGGCGCGGTCGAGCGCGCCGCCGCGTGCCTCGCGCGGGTGCCCGCCGGGGAGGACTCCTGGATCGGGGACGCGCTGTGATGCGGTCCCGGAAGGTGACGACATGAGCGACGGCCACCCGACCGACCTGAAGAGCGTGCTGCGCGCTCGCGCGGCACGGAATCCACAGGCGCTGGCCCACGTCTTCCTCGAGGACGGCGAGTCGAAGGAGAGCCGGCAGTCGTTCGGAGATCTCGACCGGCAGGCCCGCACCATCGCCTCGGCCCTCCAGGAGCAGGTGCGCCCGGGCGATCGCGTCCTGATCCTGTACCCGCCGGGCCTGGAGTACATCTCCGGTTTCTTCGGCGCGATCTACGCGGGGGCGATCCCGGTCCCCGTCTACCCGCCCGACCTGTCGCGGGCCGAACGCTCCCTCCCGCGGCTCGCCGCCGTCCTCGAGGACTGCAGGCCGTCGCTGGTGCTCACCCTCTCTCCCATCGAGGCCATGGCCGCCGGGTTGATCGAGGCGCAGCTGCCCCGGTTCGCCGGCCTGCGCTGGCTCTCCACCGACGCGCTCTCGTGGACCATCGCCGACGGCTGGCGCGAGCCGGCGCTGGACCCCGGCGGCCCCGCCTTCCTCCAGTACACGTCGGGCTCGACGGGCGCGCCCAAGGGCGTGGTGGTCTCGCACGCCAACATCGCCGCCAACATCCGGATGCTCCACGGCGTGGCGATGTTCGACGCGCCCGGGATGAGGGTGTCCTGGCTGCCGCCGTACCACGACATGGGACTGATCGGCGTGATCCTGGGAAACCTGTTTCACGGCCAGCCGGTCTGTCTGATGTCGCCGATCCACTTCCTCGCGCGCCCCATGCGCTGGCTCGAGGTGGTCTCGCGGCTGAGCGCGATCGGGACGGTGGCCCCCAACTTCGCCTTCGACCTGTGCGTCCGGAAGGCGACGCCGGAGGCCGTCGCGCGCCTCTCGCTGGGCTCGCTGCGGGTGATCATCAACGGCGCCGAGCCGATCCGCGCCCGGACGCTGGACGCGTTCTGCCGCACCTTCGAGCCGTGCGGGTTCTCCCGCGCCGCGATCTGCCCCGCCTACGGCCTGGCCGAGGCGACCCTGGCGGTCACGGCGGCGCTGCGGCCCGGCGGTCCGCGCACCATCTCCGTCGACCGCGATGCCCTGGAGATCGAGCGCCGGGCGCGGGCGGCCGGCGCGGGCGGCGGGGACGATGGGCGCGCCCAGGTGCTGGTGCCTTCAGGCGCTCCGCTCCCCGGCGTCGACGTGCGGGCGGTCGAGCCGGAGAGTAGACGGGAGCTGCCGCCGGGGAGCATCGGCGAGATCTGGGTCCGCGGCGCGGCGGTCGCCGGCGGCTACTGGGACAAGCCGGAGGAGAGCGAGCGCGCCTTCGCCGCCGTGCTGGCGACGGGCGAGGGACCCTTCCTGCGCACCGGAGATCTCGGCTTCCTCGACGAGCACGGAGATCTCGTCGTCACCGGGCGCATCAAGGACCTCGTCATCATCCGCGGCCGCAACCACGCTCCGGCGGACATCGAGGCCACCGCGGAGCTCGCCCACCCGGCGGTGCGTCCCGGCTGTGCCGCCGCGTTCTCGGTGGAGGGGGACGACGGCGCCGAGGCGCTCGCCGTGGTCGCCGAGACCGGCGCCTCCGCGACCGAGGTGGCGGCGGTCGCCGACGCGGTGCGCCGGGCGATCGCGGAGCGGCACCAGGTCGAGCCGCTGGCGGTCGTGCTCCTCGCTCCGCACGGCACGCACAAGACCTCGAGCGGGAAGCTGCAGCGCGGGGCGATCCGGCGAGCGTACCTGGCCGGAGAGCTCGCGCCGGTCCTCAGCTGGCGCGCGGATCCCGCCGCCGCCGATCCGGCGCCGGGCGAGGCCGCGCCGAGCTTCCGCGAGGCGCTGGCGGCGATGGAGCCGGAGGCCCGGCGGCGCGCCCTGGAGGCGTACCTGACCCTGCAGATCTCCCGCTTCGGCGACCTCCCGGCCGGGGACGTCGACCTGGAGTTTCCCCCCAGCCTGTTCGTCAGCGACTCGCTGCGGCTGGCGGAGATGGCCGGCAAGGTGGAGCGCGACCTCCAGATCGACTTCGCGGCCCGGCAGATCTCGATCGTGCAGCTCTTCGAGGTCAGCACCCGCGAGCTGGTGAGCCGGCTGTTGCAGAGCCTGCCAGGTCATTCCCCCTGAGCCGCAGCGCCCGGTGGTGTCCCGGAAGGGGAGTTGGCAAAGTAGACCGGTGAGCGATTCGACTCTGATCGTCCAGCAGGTGCGGGATGTCCTTGCCGCCGAGGAGAGGATTGCCTTCGCCGTGCTGTTTGGCTCTGCGGCGCGAGGAGCGCTTCGCGCTTCCAGTGACATCGATCTGGCCGTCCGCTTTGCGGAGGATGCCCAGAGCCAGGGATGGGAGCTCGGAGGGATCATCGCGGCGCTGGAAGAGGCTCTCGGCCGGCGGGTCGACCTGGTTGATCTCAAGGTCACCGACTCGGCGGTGCTGGGGATGGAGATCGCCCGCGGCGTCCTGGTCAAGGGTTCGACCGAGGAATGGGTGAGCCTGAAGGTGCGCGCCTTCCGGACCTGGCGAGACTGGGGCCCACGATTTCGGCGGCTGGCCCGCGCGCAGGCGGCGTTCATCGCCAGCCAGGTCCGGCGATGACCGCGGAGGTGCTGGCCAGGAAGATGGCCAAGCTGATGGACAAGCTTCAGCGGATCGCTGAGGTGGGCCCGGGCTCTCTCGACCAGTTGAGGCAGGACCGCTCACGGCGCGACTTGCTGGCGTTCTATCTGGCGCTCGCGGTGGAGGACTGCGTCGACATTGCCGAGCACCTCATCGGGGAGCAGGGGTGGGGAACGCCCGACTCCTATGGTGAGGCTTTCCGCCTGCTGGCTCAGCATGGCGTTCTTTCCTCCTCCCTGGCGGAGCTGATGGTTCAGGCCGCCGGGATGCGCAATGCCATCCTTCACGAGTACGACGGAATCGACTGGACGCGCGTCCACGCAGCGTTGGGTGACCTCTCCCGTCTCCGGGAGTTCATCGTCGCGGTCCAGCGCTTCAAAGGCATCGCCTGAAGGGGAGGGTAGCTGCTGCGCGGTGAGCGACTGCTTTGCCACCGGTAGTTGACAGAACGAGCCCCCGGAGCCGGGGAGGGAAGAAGGGGCTTCGGCCGCATGCTCCGGGTGCACGATGCCGCCGCGCGAAATTCGAGGTAGGGCGCCGCCCCGGCTACTCGGGGATCTCCTTCAGCATGCGCTCGCACTGGGCGCGCGCCATCGGGCTGCTGAGGCTGTAGCAGTTCGGGCGCTGGACCTTGATGCGGATGGTCATCAGGTGGTCGATGGGGATTGGGTGGCCGCGATAGGTGGCGGGCCGGAACTTGTACCGCTCCAGGGCCCGGTTGACCGGCTCACCGAGGGTGGGCTCACTGGTGAGGACGAAGCAGTACCCGAGCGTGCCGTCGACACGGACGATGCAGTCGGCCTGGACGACGGGTTCCCAGTGGGTGATCTGCTTCCACTGGTCGACCGAGAGGACCGGGTCGGCACTGAAGGCCAGCTCCGGCGGGGTGACGCCATTCGACGCCTCGGTGAGGTGGGACTCTTCCTCCGTACCGCGGTCCTTCTGGGCGATCTCCAGCAGCGGCCCCGCCCGTTCCCGCCGCGCCCGCCGGCGAGCTGGTGGCGCAGCCGAGGGCGGCCATCGCCAGGGACACCACGAGCGCAGCTTTCACATCGCTCATCGGAGCCTGCGTACTCCCGGCTCATGGACGTGGCAACGGCTCAGGTGCGGTCTGGCTCCAGGTGACGATCTGGGTCATCTGGTCGGAGAGGTCCGTCATATCCCCGGGCGCCCCCTCCATGCCGATCGGCGTCTTGCGCGTGCCCTCCTCGATCGCTGCCCGGCGTCTACCACGCGCCCCGGAGCGCGCTGCGCGCGGCGCCACACCGAGCGCGCCCGGCCGATTCCTTCTCCCAAGTTCCCCACCTGGACAGGTCGGAGGTGAACGTCTCCTCCGAGGGCTTGCCGTTGTTCGGCCAGGTGCCCTGGTTCGTCATCTGCCAGGGCTGGGGGAAGGTGACGTACTAGCTCATCTCACCGACGATCGCCTTGGTGAACTCGTCCGTGTTGGCCTTGCCGCCCAGGTCCCCGGTCCGCGCCTTCCCGTCCGCGTACACCTTGAGCAGCGCGCGCTGGAGCCGGTCCGCCTGCTCCGGCATCCCCAGCCAGCCCAGCATCATCACCGAGGACATCAGCAGCGCGGTGGGGTTGGCCAGGCCCTTCCCGGCGATGTCCGGCGCCGTCCCGTGCGCGGCCTCGAAGACGGCGCAGTGCTCGCCGATGTTCGCGCCCGGCACCACGCCCAGCCCGCCCACCAGCCCGGCGCAGAGGTCGGACACGATGTCGCCGTAGAGGTTCTCCATCACCATCACGTCGTACTTCTCCGGGTTGCGCACCAGCTGCATGCAGAGGTTGTCGACGATCACCTCCTCGTAGACGATCTCCGCGTGCTCGCGCGCCACCCTCCGGCAGCAGTCCAGGAACAGCCCGTCCGACAGCTTCA
>Ga0075421_100003432_pt1 | contig 18938 bp, 6 predicted proteins | sample SoiMetdeltSBSDD5_FD_75292 | JGI IMG/M metagenome (GOLD analysis project Ga0075421, IMG submission 75292) | Bulk soil microbial communities from a Populus tree surrounding site in Tennessee, USA - Soil MetaG P. deltoides SBSDD5 | ecosystem: Environmental > Terrestrial > Soil > Tree plantation... | reverse complement strand
CCGTTGTCGCCGGCCCAACAGCGACTGTGGTTCATCGATCAACTGGAAGGCGGACTCGCGGCGTATCGCATCCCGCTGACGATTCGCATGAGCGGTCGGCTGGATCGAGGCGCATTGCAGGCTGCGTTGAATGCCCTGATTCAGCGACATGAGACGCTGCGCACAGTGTTTCTGCAGACCGACGGTCAACCCATGCAGCAGATTGCGCCAGTGGGCCGCTTCGAGCTGCGCGTGATTGACCTGACGTGTCTTGACGCAGCTGAGCGCGAAGTCGAAGTGCGTAACCAGACGCAGGAGGCGTTCGCTGTACCGTTCGATCTCAGCACCGGTCCGCTGATTCGGGGAACGTTGCTGCAGCTCTCTGACGATCAGCACATGCTGCTGGTCACGATGCATCACATCGTCTCCGACGGCTGGTCTCTCGGTGTGTTGATCCGGGACTTGAGCTCGGCCTACCAGGCTTGTCAGCACGGCGCGTTGGATCCATTGCCGCCGCTGCCGATTCAATACGCTGACTACACTCGCTGGCAACTCGCGCAGGCCGCCGAGGCACAACAGGAAGAACAGCTGGCGTATTGGGTCGAGCATCTGCGCGGGGCACCTGAGTTGCTGGACCTGCCGACCGATCGGCCGCGGCCGCCGGTGCAAAGCTATCGCGGCGCCAATGCGCGCGTCGTGCTCGGTGCTGAGCTCACTGCCGAGCTGCGGGCGTTCTGCCGCGACCACAACCTGACGATGGCAATGGTGCTCTACGCTGCCTGGGTGATCGTCCTTTCCCGGCTGAGTGGTCATGAGGACATCGTCGTCGGCATTCCGGTGGCAAACCGCCGCCGCACCGAAGTCGAAGAACTGATCGGGCTGTTCGTCAACACCCTCGCCGTGCGCGCGAGGTTGGACGACGATCCGGGCGTAAGAGACCTGCTCGCGCGCGTCAAGGAGGTCATGCTTGCAGCGTACGCGCATCAGGATGTTCCATTCGAGCGCGTGGTGGAAGCGCTGCAACCGGTGCGGACGCTCAGCCATAGCTCCATCTTCCAAGTGCTGTTCGTGCTGCACAACGCGCCGCGCAGCAAGCTCGAGCTCCCCGGTCTCGTGCTGGCGCAAGAGGAAGTGCTCTCTCAGGTGGCACACTTCGATCTGACATTGTCCTTGCAAGAGTCCACAGAAGGGCTTTCCGGCGTGATCAACTACGCGAGCGATTTGTTCGATGCGCGAACCATCGACCAGTGGGTGAAGTGCTTCGAGGTGATGCTGCGCGGGATCATCCGCCTGCCGACGCAGAACGTTCGCAGCCTGCCGCTGATGGATCCCGAGGAGCACCGGCGAATCATTGCTGCGTTCAACGATACGCGCGTCGAATACCCGCGCGACAAGCTGATTCACGAATTGTTCGAGGAACGGGTCGAGTGCTGTCCCGAAGCGATCGCGGTCGTGCACGAAGGACAGTCGCTGACATACCGCGAGCTGAATGACCGCGCCAATCAGCTCGCCTGGTATCTGCGTGCTCTGAGCATCGGACCGGATCAGCTAGTCGCACTGTGCGTCGAGCGCAGCGTTGAGATGCTTGTGGCATTGCTCGGGATCCTGAAGGCCGGCGGCGCCTACGTGCCCCTGGACCCGAGCAATCCGCAGGATCGACTCCAGCATCTGTTGACTGATGCCCGTCCGCGGGCGGTGCTGACACAGGAACGATTGAAGCGTGTGTTGCCGCTCGATGGGGTGCAGGCAATCTCGCTGGACACCGAATGGAGCAAGATCGCGCGGCACGACAGGCGCAACCCAGACCCACGCGCTGTAGGGTTGACCTCGAGTCATCTCGCATACGTGATCTATACATCGGGCTCCACTGGGAGGCCGAAGGGAGTGATGATCGAGCATCGGAGTATCGTCAACTACGCGTTGCACATCATGCGGCAGTTCGACGTGGCGGACGGACAGGGATCGTTGGTTTGTACGTCCATCAGCTTCGACCTGATGCTCACGGGCTTGTATCCAACCTTGCTGTGCGGCCGGACCGTTCGCTTGTGTCGCGAGCGGCATGGACTGCCGGATCTGGTCGGAGAGATTCTCCAGAGTACGGATCTGGCGCCGCTGAAGCTCACGCCATCGCACTTGCCGCTCCTCGACGAGCCGCTGCGCAATGGCCGGCTTGCCGGACGCGTCCGCGCGCTGGTCCTGGGCGGGGAGCCATTGCATGCCGACGCGCTGCGAATCTGGCGCGAGCAGGCCCCCGACACGCGGATTTTTAACCACTACGGTCCGACAGAAACGACGGTCGGATCGGTCACCAACGAAATCGCACCGAGGGCATCGGGACCGGTGGCGATCGGCCGGCCGATCTCGAACACGCGAGTCTACATTCTGGATCGTCATCGCCAGCCGGTTCCGATTGGCGTGCTCGGCGAAATCTACATCGGCGGCTCCGGGGTGGCGCGCGGCTATCTGAACCGTCCGGATCTGACCGCGGAGCGATTCGTCCCGGAAGTGTACGATGCCGACCCGCAAGCACGCATGTATAGGACCGGAGACCTTGGCCGCTGGCGAGAGGACGGCACGCTTGAGTGTTGCGGTCGCAACGATGACCAGGTGAAGTTGCGGGGATTCCGCGTCGAACTCGGCGAGGTCGAGGCGCAACTCGCGCGCCACGAGCAGGTGCAGGCGGCAGCCGCGATGATTCGCGAGGACGTGCCCGGCGAGAAGCGACTGGTCGCATACGTCGCGCGTCGCGACCGCGGTGCTGGTCCCACCGTCGAATCGCTGCGTGCGCACATGAAACGCTCGGTACCCGACTACATGATCCCGAGCGCGTTCGTGGTTCTGGACCGCTTGCCATTGACCGCTAACGGCAAACTCGAGCGGCGCTCATTGCCGGCTCCCGAACTGGGATCGTACGTGGTGCGCGAGTACGAGGCGCCGCGGGGCGAGGTCGAGGAGATTCTCGCCCGGATCTGGCAAGCGCTGTTGCGAGTCGAGCGTGTCGGGCGCAATGACAACTTCTTCGAGCTCGGCGGGCACTCGCTGCTGATCGTGCAAATGCTGGATCGGCTGCGCCGACTCGGGCTTTCGATCGAGCTGCGTCACGCCTTCGAAGCGCCGACCTTGGCCGATCTGGCCGACGTGCTCAGTACCGAGGCTGCGGATCGGTTCGAAGTGTCGCCGAACCGGATTCCAGTTGCGTGCAAGGCGATCACGCCCCAGATGTTGTCGCTGGTCGAACTGCAGCAAGAGCACATCGATTCGATCGTGCAGGCAGTGCCGGGGGGCGCCGCGAACATCCAGGACATCTATCCGCTCGCGCCGCTGCAGGAAGGCATCTTGTTTCATCACCTGCTGAATGAGACGGGCTGGGATGCGTACGTCTCGCCGATCGTGCTGGTGGTGGCCTCACGCCGACGGCTCGATGAGCTGATCGGTGCTCTAGATGCCGTCATCGCGAGGCATGACGTCCTGCGCAGCTCAGTCCTGTGGGAGGGGCTGCCCCGAGCCGTGCAGGTGGTGCATCGTCACGCGACTTTGCCGGTGACGGAGGTCGCACTCGACCCGAATTGCGACGCGCTCGAACAGGTGCGACGCTGGGCCGAGCCCGAACGGCAGCGGATGGAACTGCGCAGCGCGCCGCTCCTGCGTCTGCAGGTCGCGATGGACCACGACGGTGAGCAATGGTACGCGCTCCTGCAACGCCATCATGTGGTCTCGGATCACGTGACGCTGGAGGCCATTATTTCGGAGGTTGTGGAGATTCTCGAAGGAAGAGCTGCCGCGCTGCCGAAGCCTGCCCAGTATCGCGATCATGTCGCACAGGCTTTGATGTATGCGCGCAAGAATGATGCAGAGGCGTTCTTCCGCGGCAAGCTGGCGACCATCCTGGAGCCGACGGCGCCGTTCGAGCTGCTGAACGTGCACGGCGACGGCAGCCGCATCGAGGAGAGTCGGGCAGAGCTCGATGCAGATCTCGCGCGCCGCACGCGTGCTCAGGCGCGCCGGCTCGGCATCAGTGCAGCGACGCTGTTTCACGCGGCGTGGGCTCTGGTCGTCGCCCACACAAGTGCACGCGACGATGTTGTGTTCGGCAGCGTCCTGCTGGGTCGCCTGCAGGGCGGGGCCGCTGCGCGGCGTGCTTTGGGAATGTTCATCAACACATTGCCGTTACGCCTGAATCTGCAGGATCTTGGTGCCGAACAGCTGATCGAGCTGGTGCAGCGCGAACTCGTCGAGCTGCTGAGTCACGAGCAGGCGTCGTTGGCCGTCGCACAGCGCTGCAGCGGCATCGCCGGCCAGGCTCCTCTGTTCACAGCGCTCTTCAACTATCGCCACAGCAGGGCCGATACAGCAGCCCAGTGGACGGGTGCCCACGGTGTGCGCGAGCTGGCATGTGATGAGCGGACGAACTATCCGTTGACATTCTCAGTGGACGACTACGGTGAAGGGTTCGGTCTGAAATCGCAGACTGATCGGCAGATCGATCCGCGACGGATCGTGGGCTACATGCGTACCGCCATCGCCTCGCTGGTCGAGGCACTCGAGCATGCGCCGCGCCGTCCGGCGCTCGAGCTCGAGGTGATGCCCGAGAGCGAGCGCCAGCAGGTAGTGACTCAGTTCAACGCGACGCAGATGGACCATCCGCAGTACAAGCTCGTCCACGAGCTGTTCGAGGAGCAAGTGCGGCGCAGGCCACATGAGGCCGCTGTCGAGTATGGGCAGCAGCGTCTCTCTTACGCTGAGCTCAACGCGCGAGCGAACCAAGTCGCCCATTTCCTCAGACGCATGGGCGCTGGTCCGGACAAGCTCGTCGGCGTGTTTGTCGAGCGTAGCCTGGAGATGGTGATCGGGCAGCTGGGTGTCCTGAAGGCCGGCGCAGCCTATGTGCCGCTCGATCCGAGCTATCCAGCGGATCGGCTCAGCAATATGCTCGACGACTGTGCGCCGGTGGTGATCCTGACCTTGGCGCGCTTGCGAGCGCAGCTGCCGCACACAGCCGCGCCGGTCGTAGGCCTCGATTCCGACTGGAGCGAGATTGCTGCACAGTCCGACGCGGATCTCGCTTCGGCAGCGCTGGAATTGCGTCCGGAACACCTCGCATATGTGATCTATACGTCCGGCTCCACAGGAGTGCCGAAGGGCGCCATGGTCGAGCATCGCAATCTGACCAACTTCGTCCTCTGGCACCGTGCCGCTTTCGATGTGCGCGCAGGTACCCGCTGTTCGTGCATGGCCGCCGTCGGATTCGACGCGACCATGTGGGAGCTCTGGCCGGCACTCAGTGCCGGCGGTACGGTCATGATCGCGCCGGCGCAAGAGCAAGCCGATCCCGACGCGCTTCTCAGTTGGTGGGAGGCGCAACCTGTCGAAGTGAGCTTCCTATCGACACCTATAGGTGAGTTTGCACTCACGCGCAACAACTTCAACCGCAAGTTACGGACGCTGGTGGTTGGCGGCGATAGTCTGCGCTACCGTCCACCTTCTCGCGCGTTCTCGCTGTTCAACAACTATGGTCCCACCGAGACGACGGTCATAGCGACTTCGGGTCAGATTCATGTCGATGAGCCGACGCTGCACATCGGCCGACCGATCGCCAACGGGAAGATCTACATTCTCGACGGCCGCCGCCGGCCGGTTGGTGTGGGAGTCATCGGCGAGATGTACATCGGCGGCGCCGGCGTCGGTCGCGGCTACCTGCAGCGTCCCGATCTGACTGCGGAGCGATTCGTCGCTGATCCGTTCAGCGTCACGAAGCATGGACGCATGTACCGCACCGGCGATCTCGCGCGCTGGCGCGCCGATGGCACGATCGAGTTCCTGGGCCGCAACGACCATCAGGTGAAGATACGCGGATTCCGAATCGAGCTCGGCGAGATCGAGGCACACCTTGCGCGCCACCAACAGGTCAAGGATGTCGTCGTCATTGCACGTCAGGATGTACCAGGCGAGAAGCGCATGGTCGCCTATCTGACCGCCGCGGGTCCCGCCGAGCCGCCCACCGTGGAGGCGCTGCGCGCGCACCTCGCCGCAATAGTTCCTGAGTACATGGTGCCGAGCGCCTTCATGATTCTCCCGAGCTTGCCGCTTTCACCCAACGGCAAGATCGACCGTCGAGCACTGCCTGCACCCGAGTTGGATGCATACTCAACGCGCGATTACGAGCCGCCGGATGGCAATATCGAGTGCGCGCTCGCACAGCTCTGGCAGGACCTGCTCCAGGTCAAGGCTGTCGGTCGCGACGATAACTTCTTCGACCTCGGCGGGCACTCGCTGTCAGTGCTCAGGCTCGCCGCGCAGGCCAACCAATCGTTGGGATGCACGCTGAAAGTGGCCGACGTCTACAAGAACCCCACTCTCAAGGCGCTTGCCGGCCGCGTCCGCGGCGCGGAGATCGAGGACGAGTTCGTCGATCTGTCGCGGGAAGCAGCCTTGGATCCGCTGATCATCCCCAGACCTACGCTGCACGCGGCCTTTCCGGCGCAGGCCGTGCTGTTGACTGGCGCAACGGGGTTCGTGGGCCGATTCCTGCTCGCGCAGCTGCTGCGCGACACGCCAGCTACGGTGCATTGCTTGGTCAGGGCGCCGCGGTCTCAGGCGGAATTGCGCATCAGAGAAGTCCTTGCGAGTTGGGACTTGTGGCAGGAGGATTTCGACGAGCGGATCGTAGCCGTCCCGGGCGATCTGCGCCTGCCGCAGCTTGGCATCGAGGATGGCACGTACTCACTGCTCGCTGAGCGCGTCGACAGCATCTATCACTGCGCGACGAGCATGAACCATCTGGAAACATATGCGATGGCGAAGCGCGCGAACGTGGATTCTGCGGGCGAGCTGCTGAAATTTGCCACGCGCCGCAAGCTGAAGCTGGTCAATTACGTCTCCACGCTTGGCGTTTTCAGCACCAGCGCCTCTGCAGCGCAGGCTGTTCGCGTCGTCAACGAGGAAAGCTCGATCGATCACGAGCGGCATTGGAGCTCGCGCGGCTATACCGCGAGCAAGTGGGTCGGTGAGAAGATCTTCATGACCGGAACGCAGCTCGGCGTCCCATGCAATATCTTCCGTCTCGGTTTGGTTTGGGCGGATACGCAACAAGGTCGCTACGACGCGTTGCAGACGGCCTACAGAGTGCTGAAGAGTTGCCTCATGTCGGGCTGCGGCATAGAGAACTACCGGCACCCGATGGCCCCGACTCCCGTCGACTACGTCGCGCGGGCGATCGTGCTTCTGGGGAACCGCTACCGCGACGGGCGCGGAGTATTCCACATCGCTGGCCGAGCACCCTCGCTCGAGGGAATGTTCGAGCGCTGCAACGAGATCGCAGGCACTGCGCTCAAGTTGTTGCCTCACTATGCCTGGATCTGTGAGATGAAGCGGCTGCACTGCGCAGGACGCTCGCTGCCCGTCGTGCCACTGATCGAGTACGCATTCTCCATGGACGAAGCGGCGTTCCATGAGCACCAGCGGCGCGTCGGACTCGACAGAATACGCTTTGATTGCTCGAGAACCTACGCAGAGCTTGAGTCGGAGGGCGTCGTGGCGCCCGCACTCGACGATGAGCTGTTGCGAGTGTGCCTGCAGGGCATGGTTGCGCACGACACGGAGCTGCGCGACCTGCTGGATGCGCGGGAGGGACGGATCTCCGACGAAGCCGCGCTTTCACCTCAGCGCGCTGGCTGGGTGGCCACCTCAGCAAGCACGAACGTCACGCTCTGACACAGTGGGGTAGATCAGTCCGGCTCATCCGGTCTAACTGACGATGACAACGCACGATTCGACGCTGGAGGGTAAGCGAGCAGCAGCATTGAAGTTACTCGCGAAGCAGCGCAGTCACGTTCTGTTCGTGCTGAGTAATCCGAAGGCCGGCCACGAGTCCACCTTTCGCGAATGGTATCGAGGTGCGTATGCAAGGCACGTTCGGGAGCATCCGAATGTCTTGAACGCGCAGCAGTACGAGCAGCACGAGGTGGATGTCACGCGGGGCAGGTACTCGCGGCTGCCGTTTCACTATCTAGGCGTCTACGAGCTTTCGCTGGATGGCGCGGAACAGGCAGCAGCGGTGATCGAGCGGGTCGCAGCCCTGCACGGACAGCAGGCCGCTGCCGAGGAAGCCGCGACGTGGCTCTACTACGCGGCGGCCGAAAGGGTGGGGCGTACGCCGATCGCGCAGCCCTGCGCGCTGACAATCGCATTTGCCAATGGCGTTCCGGGTCAGGAGAGCGAATTTCGCGAGTGGTATGCCACTCGCCATATCCGCCATGCCATGAACATCCCCGCTCTGGCGAGCGGGCAGTGTTTCGAGCGCACGCAGTTTCAACGCCCAGGCGCGATGCAAGCGAAGTTTGCGACGATCGCGATCTATGAGCAGGACGACACGGTCGAGGCGGTCCTCGCAGGCCTTGTAGCGCTGCCACCCGGAACATTGCCATTCCCGATGTTGGACCTGTCGCGATTTACCGAGTGCGCCTACGTGCCGGTGTAGAAAGGCAGCCGGCTCACGAAGGTGCCAACAGCCCCGGATAACTCTTGACCGTCTCTCTCTGCTGCGGCAGGGGCTAATTGACCGCCGCAGACCGGTCTACCCCAGCATGGGCGGTGTTGCCGCACCGTAACGACTGGGGCCGGTAACTCATGATCCCGAACGCGGCCAAGGGCGTCCGTTCGCTGACCGCCGCGGACTACGCCCGGGCCGAGCGCCTTCTGCCAGGCAACGCCGAGCAGCTTGTTCTGCATTCCGTGGAGTCTCCCACCTGGTTGCCTAGCGGCAGGCTTTGGTATCGGACGAGAACTGCACGCGGCCTCGCACTGGTGCTCGTCGACCCGTTACGCCGGACGAGAAAGACTATTTTCGACCAGACGAAGCTAGCGCGCGCGCTACAGAGCGTCTCGCCAGAGTCCGACCAAGCGGGCGTGTTGAGCGAAAACCTGCGACTGTCGGCGGACGAGATGAGTGTCTCGTTCGAGGTCGCCGCCAAGCGCTGGCAATGTGACCTCGACGGTCGAGACTGCCGGCTGTCCCAGCCGCCTGACTCGAGCGCGGCTTTGTCTCCCGACAAGCGCCGGGTTGTCTTCGTGCGCGACCACAATCTCTGGCTGAAGGAGCTCGCCACCGGACGCGAAATTCGATTGACGCGCGATGGGGCGAAGGATTTCGCATATGCCACCGACAACTCCGGTCGGCAGCGCAGTGGCCGCCCGTGCGTACTCTGGTCGCCCGACTCGCGACGCGTCGCCACATTTCAACAGGACCAGCGCGACGTTGGCGACATGTACCTCGTCACAACGGAACGCGGCCACCCGATGCTCGAGACCTGGAAATATCCGATGCCCTGCGACGCGGTTATTCCCATGATCGAGCGGGTCATCATCGACGTCGATGAGTGCGAGGTCGTTCGCCTCAAGATGCCGAGGGACTATGTACGCTCGGCTTCCTGGCTCGGTCTCTCGCACGGCGAGACAGGTGTGCTGGAAGCACAGTGGAGTGACGACGGCAAGCGCCTCGCCTTCATATCGATCTCACGCGATCATCGACGCGCCTGCCTGCGCGTAGCCGATGCGGAAAGGGGCGTGGTTCGTGACATTCTCGAAGAGAGCGCAGTGACGTACTACGAAGCGGCGATCTCCGCTTCGCATGCCGTACGCGCCGTGAACGGTACGCCGAATTGGCGCATCCTGGATGCAGGCAGCGAGTGCATTTGGTACTCCGCTCGCGACGGTTGGAGTCACTTGTACCTTTACGACCTCGCGAACGGACAGCTCAAGCGGCAGATCACCAGCGGCGACTGGAATGTCGTGCAGCTGCTCTGCGTCGACGAGACGAGGCGCGTCGCCTTCTTCATGGCGGTCGGCCGCGAATCTGGCAGCCATCCCTACTACGAGTACCTCTATCGGATCGACCTCGATGGCGGGGCCCCGGTGTTGCTGACGCCCGAGGATGCGACGCATAGCGTATGTATGTCGTCAGCAAGCGAATACTTCCTCGACCGTTATTCAAAGCCGGACGCCGCTCCCATTGCCGTGCTGCGCGATCGCGCCGGCAAGGTGCTCCGGCGTCTCGAGACCGCTGACGTGTCGCGACTCGTCGCGCTCGGGTGGAAGGCGCCGGCTCTAATCGAGGTCAAGGCTCGAGATGGATCTACCAACCTGTATGGTTTGATGTTCAAGCCTTCCCACTTCGACGAGAGTCACAAATATCCGATCGTGAACTATATCTACTCAGGAGCAATCCTCGGCAGCGTCATTGCGTGCGGGAGCGACTTGCAGTGGGGCAGCTTCTCGGCGGCGCACGGACTGCTCGGAGATGCGCACGCATTGGCTGAGCTCGGTTTCGTTGTGGTGATGATCGATGGTCTGGGGACGCCGCTGCGCTCGCGGCAGTTCAGCGAAGCGACGTATGCGAACTATGGCGATGCAACGCTGCCCGACCAGGTGGCTGTGATGAAGCAGCTCGCACAACGTCACAAGTGGATTGATCTGGATCGGACCGGCATCTATGGTCATTCGGGTGGAGGCTACCGGGCCGCGCGCGCAATGCTGACTTATCCAGACTTCTTCAAAGTCGGCATCGCGATCTCCGGAAATCACGACCCGATGTCTTATCAGGACGAGTACAGTGAGAAGTTCATCGGGCCGTACGTGCGCGCGCCTGATGGCACCTCGAACTACGATCGCGAGGCAAATCTCGGTGTCGCTGCGAACCTCCGGGGCCATCTGCTGCTCGTGCATGGGATGCTGGACGCGAATGTTCCTCACTATCAGACGCTGCTGCTCGCCGACGCTCTTATAGACGCCAACAAGGATTTCGATCTGCTGTTGCTGCCGAGGCAGACCCACGCCATTGAACGTGGCGCACATGGACGCTACCTGATACGCCGGTGCTGGGACTATTTCGTGCGACATCTGCTAGGCATCCAGCCGCCTCGCGAGTATCAGATGGATGTGCCGCGAGCGGTTGCCGCCGATGCGACTAGCGGCAGGTCCTCGGGCACCGCAAGCTGAGGCGCACGCATTGCGTGCGGGATGCAAATGAGCGCTGTTCTCTTCAAGAACGCAGCTGTACTCGACACGGTAGCGGGCCAGTTGCGGCCGGAGCACGACGTCCTCGTCGTCGACGATCGCATCACCGAAGTATGCGATGGCGCGCTGACTTTCAGTGATGCCCGCGTCATCGACGTTGCGGGGCGGGTGCTCATGCCCGGTCTCTGCGATGGCCACGTCCACGTCACTGCGCTGAGTGCCGACTTTGCTGCGCTGGAGCGCATGGCGCCGAGCTACGTCGCATCCCATGCAGCCGGGATTCTGCACTCCATGCTGCTGCGTGGATTCACGACAGTACGTGATGCCGGGGGCGCGGATCACGGGCTCGCTAGAGCCTTAAATGAGCGGCTGATCATCGGTCCCCGGCTACTGTATTGCGGGAAGGCGCTCTCGCAAACGGGCGGACATGGAGATATGCGGGCACCGGGCGAGCATCACCTCCAGCAGTGCCCGTGCTGCTGCGGTTTGGGTCGCATTTGTGACGGTGTCACAGAGGTGCGCCGCGCGTGTCGCGATGCTATTCGCACTGGCGCAACCCACATCAAGTTGATGGTCTCTGGCGGTGTAGCTTCACCGACCGACCGAATCTCGAGTACGCAGTTCGCCGACGACGAGCTGAATGCCGCAGTGGAGGAGGCCAGCGCTGCCGAAATCTACTGCATGGCGCATGCGTACACGCCGCGCGCCATGCAACGCGCGGTGAAGGCCGGTGTGAGATCGATCGAGCACGGCAACCTGCTCGACCAGGAAACCGCTGATCTGCTTTGTGACACGGGCGCTTTCCTGGTGCCGACATTGGTGACTTATCGTGCATTGGCGCGGGAAGGCAGGGAGGCAGGGCTTCCTGTCGCGTCGCTTGCCAAGTTGCAAAGCATACTGGAGAGCGGTTTGCGGGCTCTCGAGCTGGCTTCGCGCTCGGGAGTCTCGCTGGTGTTTGGCAGCGATCTGCTTGGACCGATGCATCGTCATCAACTGGACGAGTTCGCCATCCGCGGCGAGGTGCAGAAACCGATCGACGTGATTCGTTCGGCAACGATCAATGCGGCCAGACTGTTCGATCTGGAAGGCGAGATCGGCACCGTCACAGCGGGTGCATCGGCAGACTTGCTGGTCGTCGAAGGAAATCCGTTGGAGGATCTCGGAGTGTTGCGGGATCCGGAGCGTCACCTGCGAGTCATCATGCGGCAGGGCGAGCTCATTCGGACGCCTGCGAACTAAAAAGATCCTAATCTGTCACGCTGGCAATAGCGGTTGCAGAGCGCCGAACGGCCGGCGGTGATTGACCGGGCTTCCTCATCCCTGGTACTGAGCGGCTGCACATTCGTGCGCGCCACTGCTTCGGCGTGCGGATTAGGGAATGCGTGTCGCACGAGGGACCGGCGATGAATGAATGCAGTTCTGCTGATGTGGCCGTTTCACTCGCTCCACAGCAAATCGAGACGATCCTCCGCGCCGTGCCGGGTGGCTCGGAAAACATCCAGGGCATCTATCCCCTGTCGCCGCTTCAGGCGGGCATGCTCTTTCACTATCTCCTCGACACAAGTGGCGACACCTACATTCTCTCCACGCTGTTCGAGCTGCAGTCCGCGCTGCACGTGCGTGCTCTGGTCCATGCTGTGGCAAGAGTGACTGACCGTCACGACATGTTACGCAGCTGCTTCGTGTGGGAGAGGCTGCCGGAGCCGGTGCAAGTCGTGCAGCGGCAGGTTCCCGTTCGCGCCGACGCGTTGCAGCTGGAGCAGGGGCGCGATGCGCTCGAACAGATCGAAGCGCTGATGAAGCCTGGAAAGGCTGGCATGAACTTGCAGCAGGCGCCGCTGTTGCGGCTGACGACCGCGACGGACGAGCGCACGAACAAGTGCTATGTCTTGCTGCAGATCCATCATTTGATTTGCGACTATCGGTCGTGGCATCTGGTCGTGCGTGAGGTGCTGAGCTGCGTCAGCCAGCGCGAATTGCCCGCGGCTGTTCCACGCCCCGAGCGCGCAGCGCGCCCCTTGACGAATGCGCAGCGGCAACAAGCCGAAGCATTCTTCCGCGCCAAGCTGTCGCACATCGACGAGCCAGTAGCTCCTTTTGGAGAGCTCGACATCCGTCGCGGAGCGTCGCAGGTTGCCGCGGCCACGCGAGTGCTCGACCCACTACTGTCGCAGCAGCTGCGCTCACGAGCGCGAATCGCGGGATCAAGCGTCGCCCGGTTGCTTCATGCGACGTGGGCGCTGGTCGTGGCGACCACCAGCCAGCGAGACGAGGTCGTCTTTGGGACCGCGCTGAGCACGTCGCGCGGTGCCATGCGCTCGCTGGCCGCGGTCACCATGGCTGTGAACACGTTGCCGATTTGCCTCAAACTGCGCGACCTATCGGTGCAGCAACTGATCGTGGAGACTCATCGTGAGCTCGAGGAATTGCTGCGCTATGAGCACGCGCCGTTGACACTGGCACAGCACTGCAGCGCGATTACCGGAACAGCGCCGCTGTTCACGGCCCTACTCAACTATAGACATGCCGCATCCCGCGCGGTGGAGAACTGCGGCCCAGACGCGCAAATCCGGGTAGTCGCGCACGGCGAGGCGTGGACGAACTATCCGATAGCTCTGACGGTGGACGACGACGGTGACGAGATCACACTGATCGCGCAGACGCGCGGTGCAATTGACCCGAATCGGGTTGCTGCGCACGTCGAAACAACTGTGCGCTCATTGACGGAGGCGCTGGAGCACGCGCCGAATACGCCAGCGCTGTCGCTGACCGTTCTCCCGCCGGCGGAACGACAGTTCGTGCTCCGAGGTTTGAACGCGACGCAAGTCGCGTACGACCGCAGGGCACTCATTCATGAGTTGTTCGAGGCGCAGGCGCAGAAGACGCCGCATGCTTTCGCGCTGCTGCATGGCCAGCGGTCCATGACTTATGCCGAGCTCAACGGCAAGGCGAATCAGCTTGCGAGGTATCTGCGAGAGTGCGGAGCTCGCCCGGATCGTCTGGTCGCGATCTGCGTCGAACGCGGGCTCGGCATGGTCGTCGGCCTGCTGGCGATCCTCAAGGCGGGCGCTGCATACCTGCCGCTGGATCCGACGTATCCGCCGGAGCGGCTGCGCTACATGCTCGACGATGCGCGGCCGTCAATAGCTCTGTTCGACGACAGAACCAACCTGCCGTTCTCGCTAGTTGGCACGAGGGTGGTACGACTGGATGAGCAGCTGCGTAGGATGGCCGGATCGAGCGCGCAGAACCTGCCCGCCACCGAGTTGAACCTCAACTCCGACCACCTGCTGTACGTAATCTATACGTCCGGATCCACTGGTTCGCCGAAGGGAACGGCGATGCCACATGGCTCGATGGTCAACCTGATCGAGTGGCATCGGCGCGAGTTGCCTGCTGGCGGCGTTCGCGTCCTGCAGTTCGCAGCACTGAGCTTCGACGTTGCATTTCAGGAAGTATTCTCGACGCTGTGCACGGGCGGCCAGCTGGTCCTCATCGACGAAGCAGTTCGTCGCGATCCTCGCGCCTTGATCGAGTTGCTGCAGCGGCAGAGAGTAGCGCGAATCTTTCTTCCGCCGGTGATGCTGCAGACTATTGCCGAGCAGTTCAAGACAGCAGCGGCTGGTCTCGAGAGCTTGCAGGACGTCATCACCGCAGGCGAGCAGCTGCGCATCAGCGCGGAGATCGTGGATTTCTTCGAGCGCTTGCCCGGATGCCGTCTGCACAATCATTACGGACCGACCGAGACACATGTCGTGACGGCATTGACATTGGCCGGCAGACCCATCGATTGGCCCAAGCTGCCATCCATAGGCAAGCCGATCGCAAACACTCAGATCTATATTCTCGATCGGTGCGGACAACCTGTACCGTTGGCAGCAGCGGGCGAGATTTTCATCGGCGGCGCAAACGTGGCACGCGGCTACCTGAATCGACTGCAGTTGTCCGCGGAGCGATTCGTGCCGAACCCCTTTAGCGTCGGCGCCGGAGAACGGATGTACAAGACTGGCGATCTTGGACGCTGGCTGGCCGATGGTACTGTCGAATACCTGGGTCGCAACGACGACCAAGTCAAGATCCGCGGGTTTCGCGTCGAGCTTGGCGAGGTCGAAGCACAGCTGGCGAAGCAGCACCGCGTCAAGGAAGTCGTGGTTGTTGCGAGGGAGGATGTTCGCGGCAGTCGCTGCCTCGTCGCGTATCTGACATTGCGCGATTGCCACGGCGGTGGCGTAGACGAACTGCGCAGGTTTGCCGTCTCAGTGTTGCCCGAACACATGGTTCCCAGCGCATACGTGATCCTGGAACGTCTGCCACTGACTCCGAGCGGCAAGATTGCCCGGCGCGCCTTGCCTGCGCCGGCGCCGGAAGCATATGTACGTGCCGACCACGAGGCGCCGCAGGGGAGGGTAGAGCAGGAATTGGAGCGAATCTGGCGGGAACTGTTGCACATCGATCGGGTCGGGCGCCATGACAACTTCTTCGCGCTCGGCGGACATTCGTTGCTTGGAGTCAGGCTCGTCACCGCCGTAGAGACGAGCCTTGGTGTGCGTCTGCCAGTCGTGGCCGTCTTTCAGCATCCGACGCTCGCGGCGCTCGCCGTGGCCATCAACTCGTCCGCATCTGATCAATACGCGGACCCCGACGGCGAGTTCGAAGAAGGCATCATATCTGTGGATTCTGCAAGCAGGCCCGACGGTGTCGTCCAGTCGGGAGACTGATCATGGTGGGCGCAAGCCACGATTTTTCCCAAGACGCTGTGAGCATTGTCGCAGCACTGCGTGCCAAAGGTGTCCGACTCTGGTCGGAGAACGGGGAACTTCGCTACCGCGCACGCAGAGGCGCAATGACCCCCGACGAGCTGCTGAGCCTTCGGGACCAACGGAAGCAGATCGTTGCCTTACTGGACGTAACCGACCAGAGCGCGGCCTGCACCGCGCTGCGCCCGCGCCCGCCGAATGTTCCCGTTCCATTGACTCGAACGCAAACGGTGTTCTGGGACTCCGGTCGCCGCATGCAACGCACACCGATTCGACAGATCGCCTCTGCCACGCGATTGTGCGGCCGGCTCCACCTCGGAGCGCTGCGCGCCAGCTTGACGGAGGTTCTGCGCCGGCACGAAGCGCTGCGCGCGCGCATCGTCGAGGTTGATGGAGTGCCCGTTCAAGATATCGCCGAAAGCTCTCTCTGCGACCTACGGACCGTCGATCTTAGCGCGTTGCCCGCACTGCAGCGTGAGCAGGAAATGAAGACCGCGATTCGCAGTCTGATCCTGGAGCCGTTCCGTTTCGACATCGGACCGTTGGCGGCGGTGCAATTGGTGAAGCTGCGCGATGAGGAACATCTGTTGATCGTTGCGCTCGAGCACATGATTTCGGATGCGTACTCGTTGAACGTCTTGCTGCGAGATCTGTTGGCTGTCTATGCGAGATCACTCGATCAGCGGGCGCCTGCGCCATTGCCGGTAGCAATTCAACACGCAGACTACGCAGTCTGGCAGCGTCTGACAGAGGAGTCCTGGGTGGCCGAGCATCAGGGGCACTGGCAGCGCGTGTTGGACTATCCGGCAGTGCGATTCCCGGGGCCGCACGATGCCGCGATCAACTGTCTTCCTGGCTGGGAGATAGAGTCAACGCTGATCCGGAGCGACCAAAAGCTTGCGTTGCGCAACTGGTGTCAGTCGCGAGGCACGACTCTCGCCATGGGTGTGCTGACTGCGTATTCTGCCGCCGTGCTTCGCTGGTGTGGGGTCCACAAAGGCGTGCTTCGATGCGTAACGGACGGCAGAGCCCTCCCCGAAGTACAGAACACCATCGGGGTCTTCGCCGCGCCAATGTACCTGCGTGCGGCGCACGTGGAGGGCGACAGCTTCCTCGACTTCCTGGGGCATCTCACCTGGGAGTATTGCGAAGCCTATCGACATGCCGACCTTTACTACTTGCAGTCGACCCTGCCGAGGTCGGAGCACATGCGCACGCCGATCTTCAATTGGATTCCGGAAGAGCCCAAGCTTGAATCGCCACTGCTGCGCGGCTCTCCTGACGTGCTCGCTTGTAGCAGCGTCGAGTTCGACAATCCACTGTACGAGTTGTTTGCGATGGATTCCGATCCAATCCTGCTGTTGTACGATCGCAGCGACGATCTTTTCATGGAATTGCTCTACCCGCGTAGCCGCTTTGGGGCCGCATCGATGCAAAGGTTCGTCCACAGCTTATTGCTCGTCATCAACAGCATGCTGGAGCGACCAGAACAGGCGGTGGCGGGTGTCGGCTTGCCTGCGGACCATTGCTGATCAAGCACCGTCACGGGTCCACCGTGTTCGGCGCGACGTCAGCCCTGCTTAACCAGGGAAGGGGTCATCGCGGTCCATCCAGCAGGAGGCCCGCGTTGCCGAGAGACGTCAGGCTGCTTTTCTGAGCATTTCCTCCGCACGTTTGACGAGCGACTCAGCGTCCATGCCGTAACGGCTCAGCAGGTCTTCATGCTTCCCATAGCCTACAGGGAACCCCTCGTCCACTCCGACGGGAATGAATCGTGCGGGCGTCACCGGTGGGTCGGCAGTCATGAATGCATGAAGAACGGCGCTGGACAAGCCGCCCACCTGCCTGTGCTCTTCCGCGCAGATGACGACTTTCGCGCGCCTGGCGTGGCGGCAGATGAGATCCGTGTCGAGCGGACGCACTGTGTGAATGTGAATTGCGCCGGCAGCGATGCCCCTTTCTCTCAGCATGGTTACCGCCGGCTGTACAGGGAGCGATGCAGTCGCCGTCGAAATGAACAGCACGTCACCCGGATCGCCGATCAAGCGGCCTTTGCCGAATTCGATGTCACCGCTCACGCCCGGCAGTGGAGTCGTGGTTCCGGCCAGTCGGATATACGACAAGCCCGGATGGTGGCGGGCGAAACTCACATGTTTGATCGCTTCACTTGCGTCGGCTGGAGACAAGATGGCAGATCCGGGAATTGCTGCTGCAAGCGCAATATCATCGATGGCGATATGAGTTGGTCCTAGCAGTGCGTACGTAAGACCGCCTCCTATTCCAACCATGCATCCAGATACTTGATGCAGGGAGAAGTCCAGCAACAGCTGCTCGTAGCAGCGCCGCGTGCCGAAAGCTGCAACCATGTAGATGTAGGGATAGTAGCCCTCGGTAGCGAGGCCCGAGGCGACTCCCACCAGCGCCTGCTCACAGATCCCTTCCACCATGAGTCGCTCCGGATGCTTGGCTGTGAGCTCCGGCATGAGATCAGGGTTGAAGTCGGAGACGACGACGACGACCTTTGGATCCGACAGCGCCATTTCCTCGACTGCGCGTGTGCATTCGCTTCTCATCGACTCTTCCTTCTCAGAATTTCTGTTGCTACCAGGTCGCAGCTGCCGACGTCTTATGAAACTTTGCTGGCCGCCGTTCGGCGCTCATCGTTCCCGGACAAGTGTTCGTTGATCTGCTGGACGAGTTCGCGGCTGAAGGATCGCCTGTAGTGCCATGCCGGGTTCTGTTCGGCAAACGGCAGGCCCCTGCCTTTGATCGTGTGGCAGATCACAACGCGCGGCGCGGGCTCCTCCCGCGAACAGGCCTTTTGCAGCGCCTCGCGCAACTTCTTTGGATCGTGACCGTCGACATCGGTTGCAATGGCGCCGAACGATTGGAGCTTGTCGCGCAGCGGCTCGATGGGCAGGACGTGCTCGAGCGGTCCGTGCAATTGCATGCCGTTGTTATCGAGGAGCACGACCAGGTTGGTAAGCTGGTACTTCGCTGCGATCATCAGCGACTCCCAGTTCGATCCCTCGTTGATCTCTCCGTCGCCTACTACGACGAATACGCGTGCTTTGCTGCCGCGACGTCGAAACGCGAGGGCGATGCCCGTGGCTATCGGCAGGCCATGCCCCAATGATCCTGTCGATGCTTCGATGCCGATCGCGAGGTTCTTCTCCGGGTGACCGCCCAGCG
>Ga0075421_100003431_pt1 | contig 18941 bp, 20 predicted proteins | sample SoiMetdeltSBSDD5_FD_75292 | JGI IMG/M metagenome (GOLD analysis project Ga0075421, IMG submission 75292) | Bulk soil microbial communities from a Populus tree surrounding site in Tennessee, USA - Soil MetaG P. deltoides SBSDD5 | ecosystem: Environmental > Terrestrial > Soil > Tree plantation... | reverse complement strand
GCCAAGAACTTCATCGTCGTCATGCCTGACGCCGACCTCGATCGCGCGATGCCGATCATCACCGAATCGTTCTACGGATGCGCCGGGGAGCGGTGTCTGGCGGGCAGCGTCCTCGTCCCGGTCGGGGCCTCGCACCGCGACGTACGGGACCGGATGGTAGCGGCGGCGGAATCGCTGACCGTCGGGAACGGGATGGAACCAGGCGTCGACATGGGTCCCGTCATCACGGCGCGCCACAGGGAACGCGTGCTCGGTTACGTGGACCGCGGCCTTTCCGAGGGCGCGAAGCTGGTCGCCGACGGGCGGCGGCGGACACTGCCATCCGACGGGTTCTTCGTCGGCCCCTCGGTGTTCGACGAGGTCTCTCCATCGATGGCGATCGGACGCGAGGAGATTTTCGGGCCGGTCGCGACGGTCTCGCCGGTGAAGGATCTGGACGAGGCGTTCCGCATCATGGATGCCCACCCAAACGCGAATGCGACCTCGATCTTCACGTCGAGCGGCAAGGCGGCCCGCGAGTTCGCCCATCGCGCCACGGCGTCGATGGTGGGCGTCAACATCGGCGTCGCCGCGCCGATGGCATATTTTCCGTTCGGCGGCGCGCGCGACAGCTTCTTCGGCGACCTGAAGGTGCACGGCCGCGACGCGTTCGAGTTCTACACCGACAAGAAAGTCACCATCAGCAGGTGGTTTTAATCACAGAGGATTCTCATGTCCCGTATTCGCGTGATATCAGGCATCGTCGGCATGGCGCTCATCTTTGCTTCAGGTTTTGTCGCCGGCCAGCGCCGGCAGCCACCGGCGGCGAACGTGGGTCAGAGCGAAGAAGCCCTGCGCTCGCTCGACCTGACCGCCGAGCTCGACTCGACCAAGGGGCGGCCGCTGCGAATGCGCAAGGTCACCCTGCAGCCGGGCGGCGCTCTGGCGCTCCACAACCACGTCGATCGGCCCGCGGTCACCTACATGCTTCAGGGCCAGATGACGTACCACCAGGAAGGAAAGCCCGACGTCGTCGCGAATCCCGGCGATGGTTTTGCCGAAGGCCGCGCGACCACGCACTGGGGCGAAAGCACCGGCAGCGTCCCGGCCGTGTGGATCGCGGTGGACATCCCCAAGCCGTAGGCTATGGCTTCGAAAAACGATAGCCGCGTGACGCGGCGGCGGCTACTGAAGAACGCAGGTGGAGCGATCGCCGCGGCCGCCCTGCCTTCGCCTTCGGCCTCCGCCAGGCAGGCTTCAGCGAGGCAGGGGAGCGGCGATGTGACCGGGCGGCTGGCGCGCTACATGGTCGAGGCGCGCGATCGCGCTCTTCCCGCGGAGACCACGCGGGAAGCCAGGCATCGCATCCTGGATACGCTCGGCGCGATCGTCTCCGGCTCGCACCTCGCACCGGGCGAGGCGGCGATTCGCTACGTCCAGTCGCAAGGCGGCAAAGAGGAAGCGTCGGTCCTGACGACAAAGATCAGGACGACGGCGGTGAACGCGGCGCTCGCCAACGGCATGTTCGCGCACGCCGATGAAACCGACGATTTCGAGCCTGTCACCAAGGCACATCCAGGCTGTTCCGTCGTCCCCGCCGCCTTCGCGGTCGGCGAACGCGAAGGCCGATCGGGCGCCGAGGTGCTCAAAGCCGTCGTGCTCGGCTATGACCTATGCTGCCGGTTTCTGATGGCGCTCGGGCCCGACCATGTCCGCGCCACGCATCGAAGCGCAGAGGGCACCAGCTCGACCTTCGGTGCCGTGGGGGCCGCCGCGGCGCTGGCGCGGCTCGACGAGCGCGGCATGCGCTTCGCGCTGTCGTACGCGGCACAGCAGGTGTCGGGCATCTGGAGCTGGGCGCGCGACACCGAACACATCGAGAAGGCGTTCGACTTCGGCGGCATGGGCGCGCGCAACGGCGTAACCGCGGCACTGATGGTTCAGGCGGGCTTTACCGGCGTCGCCGATGCCCTCGACGGCGAGCACAACATGATCGAGGCGCTCTCGACCGAGCCGCGGCCGGAGGACATGGTGGCCGACCTCGGGCGCCGCTTCTACGTGAACGAAACCGCGATCAAGACGTTTTCCGTCGGCTATCCCATTCAGGCGCCGCTCGACGCGCTGCTAACGCTGCGAAAACAGCACGGCCTCACACCCGCGAACGTCACACGGATCGTCGCCCGATTGCCCGAGGACGGCGCGCCGATCGTCGACAATCGCGCGATGCCGGACGTGAACCTTCAGTACGTGCTGGCCGTCGGGCTGGTGGACGGCACGATTTCCTTCGAGGACAGCCACTCGCAGGCGCGGATGAAGGATCCGCAGGTCGTCGCCGTGAAGGAGCGCGTGGAGCTCGTCGCGGACCGCGGGCTGCTCGATCCCGATGCGCCGCGAAGCGGCAGGGTGGACGTGACGCTGCGCGACGGCCGGACGGTCACGCATTTCACCAGGCACCCGCCCGGCACCAAGGAAAACCCGCTCGATACGAACGGCGTGAACGAGAAGGCGCGCGGGCTGATCGAGCCTGTCCTGGGGCGCCAGCGGACGAGCGAGATCATCGGGATGGTCAACCGGATTGAGACCGTCGGAAATATCCGGGATCTGATTCGCCTGCTGACGATGTAGCTAGGAGAATCCATGCCACGACGTGTCGTTGGCGGTCTGATTCAGGCTGCCGTTCCTCTCACCGATCCTGCGACCTCTATCGAAAAAGTCCGTCAGGCAGCCATCGACGTTCATCTCCCACTGGTCGAGGAAGCCGGCCGGCGCGGTGTTCAGATCCTCGGGCTGCAGGAAGTCTTCAACGGACCGTACTTCTGTCCGTCTCAGGATGCGCACTGGTATGACATAGCCGAGCCCGTGCCTGGGCCGACGACCGAGTTGATGGCGCAGCACGCGAAAAAACACCAGATGGCGATCGTCGTGCCCGTCTACGAGCGTGAGCAGGCCGGCGTCTACTACAACACCGCGGCGGTGTACGACAACGACGGCACCTATCTCGGGAAATATCGCAAGAATCACATTCCCCACACGTCGGGGTTCTGGGAGAAGTACTTCTTCAAGCCCGGGAACCTCGGATATCCGGTATTCAAGACGCGCTTCGCAACCATCGGCGTCTACATCTGCTACGACCGCCATTTTCCGGAAGGCGCGCGCATCCTCGGGCTGAACGGCGCGGAGATCGTGTTCAATCCGTCGGCGACCGTTGCCGGACTCTCCCAGTACTTGTGGAAGCTGGAGCAGCCGGCGCACGCCGTCGCCAACGGCTACTTCATGGCGTGCAGCAATCGCGTCGGCGAAGAGGCGCCCTGGAAGATCGGGCGGTTCTACGGGTCATCGTACTTCGTCGATCCACGCGGCAACTTCCTGGCGATCGGCTCCGAAGACAAGACCGAACTCGTCGTCGCCGAGATGGACCTCGACATGATCGAAGAGGTCAGGCGCGTGTGGCAGTTCTATCGGGACCGGCGCCCCGACAGCTACGCCGCCATGGCGGAGCAGCTGCCGTGAGCCTGCTCGTGAAGGGCGGGACGATCGTCACCGCCACCGATCAGTACAGGGGCGACGTGTTCGTCGAGGGAGAGACGATCACGGTGATCGGCACGGCGCTGACGATGGCCGCCGACCGCGTCATCGATGCCGCAGGCAAGTACGTGCTCCCCGGCGGCATCGACGTCCACACTCACCTGGACATGCCGTTTGGCGGGACGACGTCTGCCGACGACTTCGAATCAGGGACGATCGCCGCCGCGCACGGCGGCACCACCACCGTCGTCGATTTCGCCATTCAATACCACGGGCAGACGCTTCATCACGCGTGGGAAACCTGGATGAAGAAGGCCGAGGGGAAGGCCGCGATCGACTACGGCTTCCACATGATCATCACCGAGCTCACCGACCAGGTCGAGCTGGAGATGGACGCGCTGGTCCGCCAGGGCGTGACGTCGTTCAAGCTGTTCATGGCCTACCCGGGCGTGTTCATGCTCGACGATGCGAGCATCTTCCGGGCGCTGCTGCGGACGGGGAAGAACGGCGGCACGATCTGCATGCACGCGGAGAATGGCGGTGTCATCGACGTGCTGGTGAAGAAGGCGCTCGCCGAAGGAAAGACAGCTCCGAAGTATCACGCGCTGACGCGGCCAGCGCGCGCCGAGGCCGAGGCGACTCATCGGGCGATCGCGCTGGCCGAGATCGCCGGCGTCCCGATCTACATCGTCCACCTGTCGGCCGCCGAGGCGCTGGAGATGGTGACCGAGGCGCGCGATCGCGGCCTGCCGGCGTACGCGGAGACGTGTCCGCAGTACCTGTTCCTCTCGTACGACAACTACGAGGAGCCGGGTTTCGACGGCGCGAAGTACGTGATGAGCCCGCCGCTGCGGCCGAAAGAGACTCAGGACCGCCTCTGGCGCGGCCTGGCGTTCAACGACCTGCAGGCGATCTCCACCGATCACTGTCCCTTCTGCATGAAAGAGCAGAAGACGCTCGGCGAAGGCGACTTCTCGAAGATCCCGAACGGCGCCCCTGGCATCGAAACGCGCATGAGCCTGGTCCACGACGGTGGCGTGCGGCCGGGCCGCATCTCGTTGAATCGATTCGTCGAGCTGACGTCGACCGCGCCGGCGAAGATATTTGGCCTGTTCCCGCGCAAGGGCACCATCGCCCCCGGGTCGGACGCCGACATCGTCGTGTTCGATGCGAACAGGACGCAGCGCCTGTCCGCAAAGACGCTGCACATGAAAGTCGATTACAACCCCTACGAGGGACGGGAGGTGACCGGTGTGACGGACACGGTAATTTCCCGCGGCCGCGTCGTCATCGACGGCGGCAAGTTTACCGGACGTGCCGGCGCCGGCTCGTTCCTCAAGCGAGCCTCGCGATGACCTCCTCTTCCGTGGGGGCCGGCGTCAGCCGGCCCATGACCGGCGATGAAATCGTTGCGCTCTCCAAGAAACACACGATTTTCGAATGGTCGGCGCAGCAGGCGGTGGATCCGATCCCCGTCGCGCGCGCGAAGGGCGTCTACTTCTGGACGCCAGAAGGGAAGCGCTTCATCGACTTCAACAGCCAGCTGATGTGCGTGAACATCGGCCACGGCGACGAGCGCGTGGTGAAGGCGATTCAGGACCAGGCAGCAGTGCTGGCGTACGCCAATCCTTTCATGGCCACCGAGCCGCGCGCGCGGCTGGCGGCAAAGCTGGCAGAAATTGCGCCCGGGGATATCGACGTGTTCTTCTTCACCAACGGCGGCGCCGAGGCGAACGAGAACGCGTTCAAGATCGCCCGGGCGGTGACGGGACGGCAGAAGATCCTCGCGCGGTACCGCTCGTACCATGGCGCGACCGCCGCCGCGATCACCGCGACCGGCGATCCGCGCCGCTGGACGCAGCCGCCCGTGCCTGGCATCGTGCATGTGCTCGACCCGTACCACGGGGTCGAGCGGGGATGGGACTCCGCGGACGCCGCGCTCAGATATCTCGAAGAAGTCGTTCAGCTCGAGGGACCGCAGACGATTGCCGCGTTCATTCTCGAAACCGTCACCGGCACCAACGGCATCCTCGTGCCGCCGGATGGCTACCTGCAGGGCGTACGTGCGTTGTGCGATCGCCACGGCATCCTGATGATCGCCGACGAGGTGATGAGCGGCTTCGGCCGCACCGGCGCCTGGTTTGCGGTCGATCACTGGAACGTCGTGCCCGATATCATGACCATGGCGAAGGGACTGACGAGCGCGTATGTGCCGCTTGGCGCCGTAGGCGTGCGGCGGAAGATCGCGGATCACTTCCAGGCGTCGCCATTTCCGGGAGGGCTCACGTACAACAGCCACCCGCTGGCGTGCGCGGCCGGACTGGCAACGATCACCGTGATGGAGGAGGACCGCCTGATCGAGCGCGCCAAGGCGACGGGCGCGGTGATGGCGGAGCTGCTCGCAGGACTGGCCGCGCGGCATCCATCGGTTGGCGCCGTCCGGTCGATCGGCCTCTTTGGTATCGTCGAGCTCGTGCGCAACCGCGAAACGCGCCAGCCGATGGCGCCGTTCAACGGCACCTCGCCGGAAATGGCGGCGCTGGGCCAGTTCTTCCGTCAGGAAGGGCTCTACACTTTCGTGCGGTGGAACTGTTTTTTCACCAACCCGCCGCTGTCGATCACAGAAGCCGAGCTACGAGAGGGATTCGGCATCATCGATCGCGCGCTGGCGATCACCGACAAGGCGGCGGCATGACAGAGATTGCGGTGCTTCTGGCGATCGCGTTCTCGGGCCAGTTCGACGCGTCGGACGCCGGCATCGGCGGGCGCGTCGGGCAGCAGCTGACGCCGCTCATCGGGATCGAGGCCGAAGTCGCGTACTATCCCAGTCACTTCCCCGGAGATCGTTCATTCAGTCGCGCGCGTGTGGAAGGACTGTTCGGAGCCACGATCGGGCCGCGCGTGGGCCGCGCCAGGCTGTTCGCGCGGGTTCGCCCTGGCTTGCTGCGGGTGCAGGAAGCTCCCGGGCCGCTGGCCTGCATCGCGATTTTTCCGCCGCTGCTCTCGTGTGAGCTTGCCGCCGGCCGTACTCTGTTGGCTCTCGACCTTGGCGGCGGCGTGGACCTGCCGGTCGGCGAGCGCACCTTCGTCCGGCTTGACGCAGGCGATCGAATGGTGAGGTATCCCGGTCCGGTTTTCGATACCGACCGCAACGTGCACGACAATGCATTCTTCGGTCATGACCTCCGCGTGGCAGTTGCCGGCGGCCTTCGTTTCTGACGGTATTCGTTTCTGACGGTAGCCGGAGGCCTTCAGGCCCCCGGAACAGGAGTTCTCATGCGCAACGTCGCAATCGCCTTCGTGACGATGCTGGTCCTGGCGGCGCCGGCATCGGCCCAGCAGGCGGACACCATCCTCGTCAACGGCAAGGTGCTCGCTGTTGACGCCGCGTTCTCGACGCACGAGGCGGTGGCGATCCGTGAGGGCCGCATCATGGCCGTGGGCCGTTCGGCCGACATTCGGATGCTGGCGGGACCGCGGACCCGTACGATCGACCTCAATGGCCGCACCGTTATCCCCGGCCTGATTGATTCACATCTGCACGCGACGCGGGCGGCGCTCAGCTTTGCCACTGAAGTGAATTGGATTGGCGCCAGGTCGCTGGCCGATGCGATGTCGCGCCTTCGACAGGCGGCGCAGGCGGCGGCGCCCGGCAGCTGGCTCGTGGTGGTCACGCCGCCCGCCACGCTCGACACATTTCCCGAGCGCCGGCGGCCGACGCAGGCGGAGCTGATTGCGGCGGCGCCGAATCATCCCGTCTACGTGCAGCTGGCCTACGGGTGGGCCATGATGACGCCGCTGGCGATGAAAGCGCTCAATATCACCAGCGATGCGGATCTGCCGCGGCAGAACAAACTGGAGAAGGACGCAGCGGGCAAGTTGACGGGCGCGATCACCGGCAACCTGGTGGAGCTGTTCGAGCGCCTGCCGAAGCCTACGTTCGAGCAGCAGGTCGCCGGCACCAAGCTGTTCTTCCACGAGCTCAATCGTCTCGGCCTGACCGGGGTCGTCGATCCCGGCGGCAACAACATGACGCCGCGTGAGTACCAGGCGCTGTTCAAGGTGTGGCGCGATCGCCAGCTCACGGTTCGCGTCGCCTACAGCCTGTGCGGTATGACCGACGGCTCCGAGTTCCAGGAATACCAGAACTATCTCGCGATGATGCCGCAGGGCTTCGGCGACGACATGCTCAAGTTCAACGGCATCGGCGAGCGGATCACCTGGGCGATGAACGGGGTCAGCGGCAAACGTCCGGAGCAGGACAAGGCGAAGTATTACGAGATCGTCCGCTGGGCGGCGGAACGCGGCCTGACGATTACGATGCACTGGAACGGCGACGAGAACATCGACCAGCTGCTGGGGATCTGGGAGCGGGTCAACGCCGAGTTTCCCATCAGCCGGCTTCGATGGACGATTGCCCACCTCAACGACGCCTCGCCGGCGACGCTGCGGCGCATGAAGGCGCTCGGCATCGGCTGGACGGTGCAGGATGCCATGTACAACACGTCGGGCGACGGCGCGTCGAGAGAGGGCGACGTCACGAGGATGCCTCCGGTCGTGACAGCCAGGAACATCGGTGTCGTCATCGGCGCGGGCACCGACGCCCACCGCGTGTCGACTTACAACCCCTTCACTGTGCTCCAGTGGTTCCTCGACGGCCGCAACGCCGGTGGTACGGCGCTCCGCGGTCCGGCTGAAACCCCCACCCGCGCGGATGCGCTCCGTTTTTACACGGCGGGCAGCGCCTGGGTCTCGCATGACGACGACGAGCGCGGCACGCTCGAGGCGGGGAAGTGGGCCGACCTGGCGGTGCTGTCGAGCGACTACATGACGGTGCCCGTGGCTGAGATCGGCCGCATCGAGTCGGTGCTCACGATGGTCGGCGGCACGGTCGTCTATGCCGCCGGTGGCTACAGAGATTTAGCGGCAACGCACTGATTCGGCGTTACTATGTGACCGACCATTCACGCCGATCTCGCAACATACACACCGACTTGACGCTTCGAAAGGACACCGATACCGATGGCAAAGAAAGCCAAGAAAGCCGCCGCCCGCAAGCCGAACGCCGCGTTCATGAAGCCGGTCACGCCGAGCGCCGCGCTCGCGGAGGTGGTGGGCTCGAAGCCGATTCCGCGCACTGAAGTGACCAAGCGGCTGTGGGCCTATATCAAGAAGAACAAGCTGCAGGACGCCAAGAACAAAAGGATGATCAAGGCTGACAGTACGCTGAAGGCGGTGTTCGCGAACAAGTCGAACGTCAACATGTTCGAGATGACGAAACTGGTCAGCAAGCACCTGAAGTAATCGCGGGCCCCGGGAACGGGTCCAGGTCACGGGTTCCATCGATCCCCGTCGGGCACGCGAATTGAATCGCGTGCCCTTCGTATTTGAGGAGGAGCCCATGGCCAAGTACGGACGCAAGGCGAGTCAGAAGGTCGAGCGCGCGATGCACGAGCGCAAGCGCGGCACGCTGCGGAGCGGGTCGGGCCGGAAGGTGACCAGCCGCAAGCAGGCGATAGCGATCGGGTTGTCCGAGGCGCGGGACGCGGGCGCCAAGGTGCCGAAGCGCAAGACCGGCTCGCGAAAGCGGAAGGCGGCGTCAAAGAAGAGGTAACATCCGCGGCCTGATGGTCCGCCTCGGGCTGGCCGTGGCCGCCGCGGCGGCCATCATCCTTTCGGCGCCGGTTGTCCAGCAGGCATTTACCGCGCTCAACCGCGTCTTCCCGTCAACCGGGCTTGCCGCGACGGCGGCGCCGATCGCCGTCGCGGTCCTGGTTGCGGCCGCGCGGATCCGCCACCAGCGGCGCCTGAGGTTCGCGGCGCTGGCCCTCAGCCTCGCTACCGGCGGCGCCTACGTCGTTTTCGACGCGCTCACGCCAACCGAAAGCTTCCATTTCGTCGAATACGGCCTGCTTGCGCTCCTGTTCTACATCGCCGTGTGTCCGGCGGCCGACGGGTCGCTTCTCATCCTGCCGCTGCTCGCCGGCATCGCGACCGGCGTCATCGATGAATGGTTCCAGTGGTTCGTTCCAATACGCGCCGGTGAGCTGCGTGACATCGTTCTGGACGCAGTCGCCAGCGTCTGCGGGGTCATGTTCGCAATCAGCGTCCGGCCGCCGCCGCGGCTCACCCTCGAGCTGGCCGGCCGATCACGGGATCGGGTGCGGGCCGCCATCGCTGTCACGCTGGCACTGATCGCCGCCTTTGCGTTCACGGTGCACGTCGCCCGCGAGGTCGTCGATCCCGACATCGGGACCTTCGTCTCCCGCTACAGCGCCGCTCAGCTGGCCGCGTTCGCGGGAGACCGCGCCGGCCAGTGGCGAACAAGCCCGCCTGTGACAGTCCGGCGCTTCTCTCGGGAAGACCAGTACCTCAGCGAAGGCCTGTGGCACGTGCAGCGCCGCAACGAGGCGTGGGAGCAGGGCGCCATCGGGGCCGCGTGGCGCGAGAACCTGATACTCGAGAAGTTTTTCGCGCCCGTGCTCGATGCGCAGACGTATGCGAGCGATGCCCCGCAACGGTGGCCGGCCGAGCAGCGCGCCGAGGCCGCGTCGCGCCCCGGCGTCGATCGGCGCCCCATCGCCAGCGACGAGTATCGCTGGCCGGTCTACGTGCTGCGATGAGGCGATGACGAAATGATTCAACCCAGATTCTCAAATCATCAATCCTCAAATCATCGATGATTTTCTGGTTGAAGCTCTTCCTGGTGCCCGGTCTCGTGGTGATCGTCACGCTCGCCGTGCGCCGCTGGGGACCAGCGGTCGGCGGGTGGCTGGCGGGGCTGCCGATCGTTGCCGGCCCGGTGCTCGTGTTTTACGCGCTGGAGCAGGGCGCCGCGTTTGCCGCAGCGGCCGCGCACGCGACGCTCGCCGGTCTCGTCGCCACCGTCGCCTTCGCGATCGTATACGCGCATCTGTCGACACGCCTGCCGTGGTACGCGTGCATGGCGCTCGGGTGGTTCGTCTTCGCCGGGGTCGTCGTGGGGTTGTACGCGCTTCAACCGGGCCTCGTCCTGAGTCTGCTGCTGCTCATCGCGGCGACCGTATTCGGCGGCCGCTTACTGAGCCGGGTCCGTCCGCCTTCGCCTTCGGCTTCGGCGAGGCAGGCTGCGGAACCCGGTCTACGTACGACGGCGGGGGAAGCTGACCCACGTCCCGACGCGTACGTAGGGCGGGTTCAACCGAAGGCGGACCCGCCGCGTGACCTTCCGATTCGTCTCATCGCCACTGCGACGCTGGTACTTCTGCTCACCGGCCTGGCCGCGCGCCTCGGACCTGCGTGGAGCGGACTGCTCAATGCGTTTCCCGTCCTCACCACCATCGTCGCTGTTTTCTCGCACATCCAGCGCGGTACCGCAGCCGCAGTGGCATTCCTGAACGGCTACCTCCAGGCCATCGTCGGGTTCGGCTTGTTCTGCGTGGTCATGGCAGCCGGGCTCGAGTCGCTGGGGCTCGGCTGGGCGCTGATCGCAGCGCTTGCGGCGCAGCTCGCCTGGCACGGGGTGCTGGTGTCCAGAGCGGCTTCGGCCTCGAATTCCCCTTACTGAAAATTCCTCTTGCACCGCACGCGGGGAACCGGCGTAGACTGTGCCACCGTCCGACGCTTCCGGGAAGCGCGGACACCCTACCGAATACGGTTCCCGGCGTTGCGGCGCGGACCTGGACGTCTGCGACTATTCGGCGGCGGCGTTCCCCGATAACTCGGTTCAGAGGGGAGGCAGCGGCGTGAACGCAAACGGCAGCTTCAAGGGTCGACAGGCCCCCTGCGGCAAAGTCTGCGACGGAGAATCCTACGAAGACCACGACGACGAGGTCGTGGTGACCCAGGAAACCTTCTACGCGTGCGGATGCCAGAGCATCCAGCACGAGTATCACGACGGAAGCGTCAGCAGAAAAGTGGTGCGCCACGACGGGAAGCTGCTCGTGGACGAAATGATCTCAGCCGAATAACTGTCTTCGGATCGAGCCAGGGGGAGAGGAGATCCAGGCGTGACCCCTTCTCATGACGTGGTGCTGGTCGGCGGCGGCGGAGCGGGACTTCGGGCGGCGATCGCCATCGCGGAAACCAATCCCAGACTCACCATAGCGGTTGTCTCGAAGGTCTACCCGATGCGGAGCCATACAGTCTCCGCCGAAGGGGGCGCCGCTGGTGCGGTCGCGCCTGACGACAGCCTCGACGAACACGCCTACGACACCATTTCCGGCGGCGACTGGATGTGCGACCAGGATGCGGTCGAAGCCTTCGTCAAGGAAGCGCCGGAGGAGCTGCTGCGGCTGGAGCACTGGGGCTGTCCGTGGAGCCGGGAGCCTGACGGACGGATTGCCGTTCGCCCCTTCGGGGGCATGCAAAAGATGCGCACGTGGTTTGCCGCCGACAAGACCGGCTTCCACATGCTTCACACGCTCTTCCAGACTTCCCTCAAATACGCCAGCGTCGTCCGCTACGACGAGTGGTTCGTCACCAAGCTGCTCGTGGATGACGGGCGTGTGCAGGGCGTGGTGGCGATTGATCTGAAGTCCGGGAAGGTCGAAGCGATCACCGCGCGGGCCGTCATCCTGTGCACCGGCGGCTGCGGCAAGGTGTTTCCGTTCACGACCAACGCGGCCATCAAGAGCGGCGACGGCATGGCGCTCGCCTACCGCGCCGGCGCGCCGCTGAAGGACATGGAGTTTCTGCAGTACCACCCGACCGGGTTGCCGTTCACCGGCATCCTCATCACCGAGGCGGCGCGCGCCGAGGGCGGGTTGATGCTCAACAAGGACGGCTACCGTTACCTGCAGGACTACAACCTCGGCACGCCGCAGCCTCAGCCGGTGCTGCGGACGATGGAGCTGGGACCGCGAGATCGACTGTCACAGGCGTTCATGAAGGAGCTCGAAAAGGGACGGACCATCGAGACGCCGTACGGCCACGTCGTGCATCTCGACTTGCGCCATCTCGGCGCGAAGAAGATCAACGCCAAAATCCCGTTCGTACGCGAGCTCTGCATCAAGTACCAGAACCTCGATCCGGTCAAGGACCTGATCCCGGTGCGGCCGGTCGTGCATTACATGATGGGCGGCGTGCATACCGACATCAACGGCGCGACGCCGCTGCCCGGTCTTTACGCGGCCGGCGAGACCGCGTGCGTGAGCATCAATGGCGCCAATCGCCTCGGGTCCAACTCGCTGACCGAGTGCCTCGTGTTCGGCGCCCGGGCGGGGAAGGCGGCCGCCGAGTACGCCTCGCTCGGCCTCGAGCTGAACCCGCGGGTGATTGCGCAGAAGACCGACGAACATCGCCGGCTCGAGCACGATCTGCTGAACAAGAAGGGGCGCGAACGTATCGCCACCCTCCGCGAGGAGATGCAGAAGTCGATGGAACGGAGCGCCGGCATCTACCGCGATGGCGCCTCGCTCGGGCAGGGGATGGACGAGATCCGCCGGCTGCAGGAGCGCTATGCCGATCTGGCGATCGAAGACCACAGCCGCACGTTCAATACGGAACGGATCGCGGCGCTCGAGCTGGCGTGTATGCTCGACGTCGCCGAGTCGATCGTCACCGCGGCCACCCGCCGCGAAGAGTCGCGCGGCGCGCATCAGCGCACCGATTTTCCGAAGCGGGACGACGTGCGCTACCTGGCGCACTCGCTGATCTATCGCAACGCCGACGGGTCGGCGCGCGTCGATTACCTCCCGGTCACGATTACCCGCTGGCCTCCGGCCGAGCGGGTGTATGGAGAGAAGGCATCGCATGGCGGACCGAATCAGGTTGCAGGTCGCGCGGTATCGTCCGGAGCAGGAGTCTGAGGCCACCTATGACGAGTTCGACGTGCCGTGCCCGAAGGACTGGGTCATCCTTGACGGCCTGAATCACATCAAGGACCAGCTCGACGGGACGCTAGCGTACCGCTGGTCGTGCCGCATGGGCATCTGCGGCAGCTGCGGGATGACGGTGAACGGCGAGCCGAAGCTGACCTGCGCCACGTTCCTGCACGAGTACGCGCCCGGCCCGATCCGCGTCGAGCCGCTCCGGAATTTCCCGGTCATTCGCGACCTGATCGTCGACATCGGCGATTTCATGCGGAAGCTGGTGACCGTGAAGCCGTGGATCGTCCGCGACGAAGAGCGCCCGCTGTCGGCCGGCGAGTTTCGCCAGACGCCAGACGAGATGGACGAATACAAGCAGTACAGCATGTGTATCAATTGCATGCTCTGCTACTCGGCCTGTCCGATCTATGGACTCGATCCGAAGTTCGTCGGGCCGGCAGCGATCGCGCTGGCGCAGCGCTACAACCTCGATAACCGCGATCAGGGGGCGAGCGCGCGGATGGACGTGCTGTCGGAGCACGAAGGCATCTGGGGCTGCACCTTCGTCGGCGAGTGCACGAAGGTGTGTCCCAAGCACGTCGACCCGGCCGGATCGATCCAGCGCTACAAGCTGACCGCGGCCCTCGAGTCGATGAAATCGTTCTTCCTGCCAAGGGGGGCGTAATGCAGGCGATGCACCACGGTGATCTCTATACGGCGTACCATCCGCGCTGGCTACGCCAGCCCAAGAACACGTACTGGTGGCTCGAGAAGCCGTCGTATTTCGCGTTCATCCTGCGCGAGCTCACGTGCCTGCCCGTGGCCTGGTTTGCCGTCTACCTGCTGCTGCTGACTCAGGCCGTGATCGACAGCCCTGCCGCGTACGAGCAGTTCATGGCCTGGTCGGCTTCGCCGTGGATGATCCTGGTCAACGTCGTCAGCTTCGCGCTGCTGGTGTTCCACGCGATCACGTTCTTCGTCGCCGCGCCGCAGGCGCTGATCGTGCACCTGGGCCGCACCAGGGTGCCGGGATCGCTGATTCTCATCGGGCATTACGCGGCATGGGCCGCCGCCTCGGTGGTCGTCATCTGGCTGCTCGGGAGGGCGTGATGATCAAGCGACATCCCGAACCGCTGCTGTGGGTGCTGTTCAGCGCGGGCGGCATGCTGTCGGGCATGTTGATGCCGGCGCTGATCCTGATGTTCGGCATTGCATATCCACTGGGCTGGGTCACGCCGCCCAGGTATGAGCAGATGGCTGGACTGATGGCCAACCCGATCGTCCGGCTTGCACTGTTCGGGCTCATCGCGCTGTCGCTGTTTCACTGGGCGCACCGCTTCAGGCACACGCTCTACGACGGACTGCAAATCAAGCATCTCAACGAGGTCGTCGCCGTGGTGTCGTACGGCGCCGCTGTTGTCGGGTCGGGGCTGGCGGCGTATCTTCTATGGCAGGTTGGATAGCCGCCAGGTTCCGCTGATACTTCTGATCGCCGCGCTGGCCGGCGCCTTTTTCTTCTCCCGCGACCTTCGTCTTGTTGATACCGTCGGCATGCTGGCTTGTGGTGTCATTGCCGGCGGGTCCCTTGCCGCGATCGCCGCGGGCAGGCGCCGTTGATGTCTTTTTCAACCACGACGGTCACGACGGCCACGAATAAGAAGCCCACGTCGTGTTGGTCGTGCTCGTCGTGGTTATTTCCGGTCCTGGCACTGCTTGCGAGTGCCTGTTCACCGCCGGCCACCGAGCCTGCCGGGTTTCCTGCCGGCGAGCTGGTCGATCTCTCGCACGCCTACGACGAGACGACGATCTTCTGGCCGACCTCGGATCCCTTCCGGCTCGAGAAGACGGCCGATGGGATCACACCGGGCGGGTACTATTACGCCTCGAACAACTTCTTCACCGCCGAGCACGGCGGCACGCACCTGGATGCCCCGCTGCATTTTTCCCGGGGAGCGCAGGCGGTCGATCAGATACCAATCGAGCGCTTCTTCGGCGCGGCCGTGGTCATCGACGTCGTCGCCAGGGCAGACGGCGACGCGGACTATCAGATCGGCGTCGAAGACCTCACCGCGGCCGAAAAGAGCGAGGGCACGATTCCGGCCAATGCCATCGTCCTGTTTCGGACCGGCTTCTCGCGGCGATGGCCGGATGCCGCGCGCTACCTCGGGACCGCCGCGCGCGGCGCCGAGGCCGTGCGGGACCTACATTTTCCGGGATTACATCCCGATGCGGCCAGATGGCTGATCGCCAACCGCACTGTCCGGGCCGTCGGCATCGACACCGCCAGCATCGACTACGGCCAGTCGACGCTGTTCGAAACCCACCGCGCGCTCTTCGAGCGCAACATCCCGGCGTTCGAGAACCTTACGGCGCTCGAACGGCTCCCGCTCAGGGGCGCGTCGATTGTGGCGCTGCCGATGAAGATTGGAGGCGGGAGCGGGGCGCCGCTCCGCGCGGTTGCGATCCTCCCGAGGCCGTGAACGGCACCAGCATCGGCACGCGCCGCCGGTAGTCCTCGTAGGTCTCCCCGAACTCGCGCACCATGTCGTGCTCCTCGAACTGGATTGCGAGCAGGATGTACACGCTCGTCGCGACCGCGAACACCAGGTGCGCCAGCGTCATCGTCGGAGTCATCCAGAAGGCGAAGAACCAGCCCACGTACAGCGGATGACGCACCAGCCGGTACGGGCCGGGCGTCGCGAAGGTTCTGGCGGTATACGGCGTGCCCACCAGGTAGAGCCAGACCTGCCGCAATCCGAAGAGATCGAAGTGGTCGATCAGGAACGTCGAGACGAGCACGAGCCCCCAGCCGAACGCAAACAGGACTCGGAGCGCGAGCGCGGCCGGCGCGCCGTCCACAGACCAGACTTCGCCGCCCATCGGGCGCCACTGCCAGAACAGCAGGATCAACGCGAGGCTGGAGAAGAGCACGTAGGTCGATCGTTCGATCGGCTTCGGGACGATGCGGGTCCACTGCTGCTTGAACCATTTCCGGGCCATCACGCTGTGCTGCACGGCAAAGAGCGCCAGCAGTCCCGCGTTGATGGCGAGGGTGCGGGGCCACGGCTCGGTCGCGGGCCCATCGAGCGTGGTCGGCACGCCGAAGCCGCCGATGAACCCGATCGCGTAGAGAAATGTGCCCAAGAATGTCAGGTAGCACACGACACCGTAAATGAAGAACAGAATTCGCTTCGCCATTGTCATCCCTCCCCGTGCCCCCGCCCCCTTGCCCCCTTCTCGTGTCCGGCTAGTGTCCGGCTTCAGCCGGACCGGGACCATGGGAAGACTGTCCCGGTTTCGCTAAGATCCGGGACGGTCCAATGGGACAAATGTCCTCCCAGCGCATCCGGTATCTGCGGGCGAGCGACGGCGTCCGCCTTGCGTGGGCCGAGGCCGGTACGGGTCCGGTCATCGTCAAGGCGGCGAACTGGCTGACGCATCTCGAGTACGAGTGGGAAAGCCCTGTATGGCGCCACTGGATGCGGTTCTTCTCGGGGCACTTCCGGTTCGTGCGCTACGACGAGCGCGGCTGCGGGATGACCGACTGGAACACGTCGGACCTGTCGTTCGAACGCCAGATCGCCGACCTCGAAGCTGTCGTGGAGGCGGCAGGCTGTCACCAGCCGTTTACGATGCTTGGCATCTCGCAGGGCGGCGCACAGTGCATCCGCTACGCCGTCCGCCATCCCGAACGGGTGTCGCGCCTGATTCTGTACGGCGCCTACGGGCAGGGGTGGGCCCGGAGGAAAGATCCGGGCAAGGCTCGCGAATACGACTCCATTACGGCACTGATGCGCGCCGGGTGGGGTCGCAACAATCCGGTGTTCCGCCAGATCTTCACGTCGCGCTTCGTCCCCGAGGCGTCCGACGAGCAGATCGCATGGTTCAACGATCTCTGTCTGAAAACCGCCTCCGGGGAAACCGCCGCCGACGTGTTCGAGAGCCGATCCCAAATTGACATCGTCGATTTGCTGCCTCAGGTCGCGGCGCCGACACTGATCCTGCATGCGCGGGAAGATGCGGCGGTCCCGTTGTCGCAGGGCCGGCTGCTCGCTTCGGCGATTCCGAATGCGCAGTTCATCGAGCTCGACTCGAGAAACCACATACTGCTCGAGCACGAACCGGCGTGGTCGCGTTTCTGCGAGGCGATCCTCGACTTTATGGGCATGGCGGTTGTACCCGCGGCGGGCGAGGATCCCGCGTTTGCCGCGCTCTCGTCGCGCGAGCGCGAGATCCTGGCGCTCATTGCGGAAGGGCTCGGCAACGCCGAGATTGCCGAGCGCCTCTCGATCAGCGACAAGACCGTCAGAAACCACATCTCGAACATCTTCGACAAGCTTGGCGTGTGGACGCGCGCCCAGGCGATTGTCTTCGCGCACGATCACGGGTTTGCCGGCGCTGAAGCACGGCCTCGCTGATGAAGGTCGATAATGGGGTCGACTCCCGACCCCTTTTTCTGCTGCTCCTCGTGACCATCGCATCAGCCTGTGCCGTTCAGGAATCGCCATCGAAGTGGGGCATGGTCATCCACACGGGCGCCGGAAACTTCACGTTGGAAAGTCTGGGCGACCGGCAGGCCGAGATGCGATCCGCCATGACTGAAGCACTCATGGCCGGCCATCGCGTCCTCAGCTCGGGCGGTTCGAGCCTCGACGCGGTCCAGGCGGCGATTGTCGTGCTCGAGGACTCCCCGCAGTTCAACGCGGGAAAAGGCGCTGTCTTCACCCACCAGGGGACCAACGAGCTCGATGCCTCGATCATGGACGGCCGGACGATGATGGCCGGGGCCGTCGCCGGGCTGAAGCACATCAAGAACCCGATTCGTCTCGCCCGGCTGGTGATGGACAAATCGCCACACGTCCTGATGGTCGGCGAAGGGGCCGAGGCCTTCGCCAGGGAACAGGGCGGCATCGAGTTCGTCTCAGAGAGCTACTTCTACACGGAGTTCCGCTGGCAACAGCTCCAGCGCGCGCTCGAGGAGGAAAAGACGCGGGCGGGCGCGATGCTGCGCCCGCGCAGTGATAATCCCGCCGCGGGTACCTACTTCGGCACCGTCGGCGCCGTCGCGCTGGATCAGGCGGGCAATCTCGCGGCGGCGACGTCGACCGGTGGTCTCACGAACAAGCGGTTCGGCCGCGTTGGCGACTCGCCGATCATCGGCGCAGGCACCTACGCCAGCAACGCCAGCTGCGCGATCTCGGCGACGGGCACAGGCGAGTACTTCATTCGCTTTACGGTGGCAAAGGATATCTGCGCACGTGTCGAGTACCGCGGCGTGTCCGCGCAGACCGCTGCTGACGAGGTGATCCAGGGCGTGCTCAAGCCGGCCGGCGGCGAAGGTGGCGTTGTCGGGCTCGACAGGCGCGGCGCGGTCGTCGTGTCGTTCAACACCACCGGGATGGGCCGCGGGTATATCGGAGAGGACGGCAAGGCAACGATCACTTTTACTGTCGATCAATGATGCGGGCCATTCGCGCCGACATCACGACGCTCGCGGTGGACGCGATTGTGAACGCCGCCAACACGTCGCTGCTCGGCGGCGGAGGCGTGGACGGCGCCATCCACCGTGCCGCCGGACCTGAGCTCCTCGCCGAATGCCAGAGCCTCAATGGGTGCGCGACAGGCGACGCGAAGATCACGCGCGGATAC
>Ga0075421_100003430_pt1 | contig 18942 bp, 21 predicted proteins | sample SoiMetdeltSBSDD5_FD_75292 | JGI IMG/M metagenome (GOLD analysis project Ga0075421, IMG submission 75292) | Bulk soil microbial communities from a Populus tree surrounding site in Tennessee, USA - Soil MetaG P. deltoides SBSDD5 | ecosystem: Environmental > Terrestrial > Soil > Tree plantation... | reverse complement strand
TCGTAGATGCAGTCCACCGGACAGACATCCACGCAGGATCGATCCTTCACATTGATGCACGGCTCCGCAATGATGTACGGCATGTGTCGCCAAACCTAGATTAGCGCATACCCCAGTCAAGGCCCATCATCGCTCCCAGAATGATCACGAGCAGGCAGAACTCCCATAGTGTTCGCGCGTCGCCCGTTTCCGGCGCCTCGGTACGCCAGGCGCGCCACGCGGCGACCAGTGCCAGCAGCAGGATGGTTCCTTCGGCCGTGTAGAAGTACATCCCGCCAAACGCTGCCGCGACAATCCAACGCTGGCGGCTGCTCAGGGCTTTGAATGCGTGCCCGCCATCGAGCTGCCAAACGGGGAGCAAGTTGAGGAGGTTCAGGAACGCCCCGGCGTGAGCGAGTGCGGCCCAATACGGCGAGGCCGTCGCGAGGTACACGAGGTAGGTGGCGACGGCGGCTCCCAAGCCCCAAATGGGCCCAGCGAGCCCCACGCGCGCCTCGGCCACGGGTTCGTGGGGGTAGAAACGGGTGCGAATCACAGCACCGATACCGGGGATGAACATGGGTGCCGTGGCCGGAATGCCGAAGTGCCGCAACATCGCGACGTGTCCCATCTCGTGGACGTAGATCGAGACCACGAACCCCGCGGCGAACTTCCATCCCCAAGCCGTCCAATACGCGCCTAGGAACACGATCATCGAAAAGAACGTCGAGCCCTTGGTGAGGCCCAAGAGCAAGAGCTTGCCCTTCGTCAGGATGAAGGCCAGAACGACTTTGAACTTCCACAGGAAGAGCACGATCGCCCCGGGGACCCCGGCTCGCTTTGCCCAACTGGGCCTTACCGGCGCGGCGCCGCGTGAAGCGGGGTCGACGCGACGACTCAGGTCGGCGAGTTTGGCGGAGACGGTTGCGAATTGCCGCGAGTCGGGGGGAAGCAGGTCGAGAGCCTGACGCCACGCCGCGAGGGCGGCGGTAAAGTTGGCGGCTTGCTCGTCGCGCGCCGCCGCCGCAGCCAGGCGTTGGAGCTCCTCGGCGTGCACGAGCCGCTGGCAGGCGGGGCAGGCGAGCAGCGCCGGGGCGATTTCCGTCCCGCACTGCGGGCAACGCGTCACAGGCAACTCAGGCGGGCGCGGCCTGCCCCCCGCTCGTCGGACCCGATCCCACCTGATATGGGCCCGTGATCTTCAGCTCGGCTTTCCTGTTGAGCTGCCACGCTTGGTACAGCGCGAACCCTATGATGAGAATGCCGATCGCGTTCTCCAGGCCGGCCAGAAACGGCGTTGCGTACAAGAGACCGAGGAGAAACACGATCCCGAGAGCGAACGCTCCCGCACTGGGCGCCTCGACCTCGGCCGCGGTTACGGTGACTTTGTCCGACTCGACCTTCACCAGGGAGTCCGACGGTGCAGTCGCCGCAGTCGAGTCGGAGACCTGCGCCCCCTCGCGCATCCCCTCGATGATGAACGGCACGTAGGACGACACGATCGCGGTATACGTGAGGAAGATCGCCAGGGCCTGATAGCGCCAGCCGCCCCGTCCGTTCGATCCTTTTCGGACCGCGGTTCCCACTGCGAAGCCAACCACGACCGCGAGAATGCCCCACTGACTGTCGGTCAGCTTGAGCACCGCGTACCAGAGGATCGAGCAGCCCACCATCGCGAGAATCCCGAGCCCGAGCGCCTTGGCAAATCGCCCCGCCGACCCGCCTTGGTGCCATTGCGCGATCACACCATCGCGGCACGAAGGGCAGACGACGTTGCCGTTGATCTCGAAGTAGGTACCGGTGATCGGGCGCCCGCACGCGGCGCAGGTTGAACCCGCCGGGCCGCCGGCCGGCTCGGCGCGATCGAATTGGAGGTCGTCTTGGTCGGGCATGCCTCAAGTCTTTGGGTTGGCGAGCACAGATGCAAGCAATTTCAGATACTAATAGGTATCTGAGATACCGAAGAGTCGCCTTTCTTCACCACGAGGAAGGCCACGGTCCGCGCGACGACGGCCGGATCCTTCACGATGTCACGATGCCCGAGCCCGGTCGTCGTGACGAGCTCGGCGCCGGGCCAGGCGCTCGCGATGGCCGCGCCATCGTCCCACGGGACCGTCGCGTCGTCGCGATCGTGCAGGACCAAGAGCGGTGTGTCGAGCGCCGCCGCCAAGCGTGGCACGTTGAGATCGGACCAGCGAAACCGGATGCGGGCCTCACTCCGCTGCCGCATGCCCGTCATCACCGCTGGGCCAATGCCAAGCAACTTGGCGAAGTCCTCGGCGAAGCGAGCGGGATCGGCGGCGGGCCCGATGAAGACCGCGCGCTCGACCTGAAGGCCCCCCGCCATGGCGAGAGTGCTGGCGGAGCCGCCCATAGAGTGCGCGACGATGCCGAAGAGCGAACCCGCGGCATCGGCCACCGCCTGGAGTGCGCGAGCCACCTGCGGCATGGAGCTGAGCTTTCCATCTGAGGCGCCGTGGCCGGGCGCGTCGAAGGTGACGACCGAGAATCCGCGGGCGACGAGCGGTGGGACGAACGCCGCTGCCAGGCGCCCGCCGCGGCCGCCCCAGCCATGGACCAGGGCGACGGCAGGGCCGTGTCCCCAGGCCCAGGCAGCCACCTGCGCGTCGTCGACGCAGACGCTGAACGGCCGGCCGGTCGCCAGGACCTCACGAATGGGCGGCGTGAGCGTGGTTCTTGGTGGCGTGAAGAAGAGTCGCTCGGCCAGGGCCGCGCCGAAGCCGGGGGCGGCGCGCTCGAGGGCGCGCATGGCGACGCGTGTCGCGCGAAGCTGTAGGCTCATCGGTCCGGAAGCAGTTTCTGAAAGGCGTGACGCGCACGTGCTTCGGCTTTCGGATCTCGCAGGAGGCGGTGCGCGTGATGGTAGGCGAGCATGACGCCGTAGAGATCGTGCGCGAACTGATCGGGGTCCTCGTCCTCGGGGAAGTGCCCTTCCTCGATTCCCTTCTGGAATGACGTCGCGATGACGCCGAGCCACTCTCGCTGCAGCTGCTGCAGCCGGTCGTGCACCGGCCCCTCTTTGTCGTCCAGCTCTGTGGCGGCGGCGACGAAGAGGCAGCCGCCGGGCATGGGGCTCGAGCGCGCCCAGTCGAGCCAGCGGTGGAACAGGCTCCGCACGCGGGGCTCGCCACGGGGCTGCGCGAGCGCCGGTCGCACCACCGCCTCGACGAAACGCGCCGCGGCGTGGTCCAAGACCTGGATCTGGAGTGCTTCCTTCGACCTGAAGTGGCCGAACAGACCGCTCTTCGAGAGATGCAGTTCGTCTGCGAGAGTGCCGATGGTGAGGCCGCCGAGCCCGACGCGACTGGCGAGAGCGACCGCGCGCTCGAGTACGGCCTGGCGGGTGTCGGCGCCCTTGGCGGTGAGCATCGTCCAAAAAAGCACGACCGTTCGTTTCTGTCAATGACGTTTTCTTGCCAAATCGATCCGCTTCAGTATCATTGATACTCATGGGGATCATCCGCCAGAGACGAAAAGTCGAGACTCGGGCGATGCTCATCGAAGCTGGCCTCAAGGTGTTCGCCGAGCGGGGCATCGAGCTGGCTACGCTCGACGACGTTGCCGCGACCGCCGGCTTCACGAAGGGCGCGATCTACCGTCAGTTCCCCTCCAAAGGAGCCTTCCTCCTCGGTCTATTCGAGCAGTACGCGGCGGTCGCTCGCTCCGGAGCCGCTGCCCGGCAGGCGCCCTGGTTCGTTCCCCTCACGGTTCAGTTCGCCTCCCAGGCCCTGCGAGATCCCTTGCTCCGGCGCCGTTTCGCCATCGTACTCTCGGAGGCCCCTGACGGCGGCACCGCCGACGGACAGCTCCTCAAAGCCCTGGCCCGGATATGGCCCGCCTCATAGACCTGAGCCACGAAATCGAGCACGGGATGGTCACCTATCGCGGGCTCTTGGCGCCCACGATCAGCGATTGGCTCTCCCGTGACGCGTCCAGTTCTCGCTACGCGGCCGGGACGACTTTCCAGATCGGCAAGATCGAGCTGCTCGCGAACACCGGGACGTATATCGATGCCCCATTCCACCGGTATGAGGACCGCGCCGATGTCGCCGGCTACGCGCTCGACGCCGTGGCCGATCTCGAGGGGCTCGTCGTGCGCGCCACGACCCGCGCCGGGCGTGGCTTGGACGCCACCTGGTTTCGCGAGCGCGAGGTGCGCGGCAAGGCGGTCCTCGTGCACACGGGCTGGGATGCACACTGGCGCACCGACGCTTACTCGGCTGGAGAGCATCCCTTCCTGACGCGCGCGGCGGCGGAGCAGCTGATCAGGTCGGGGGCGCGCCTGGTGGGGATCGACTCCCTCAACATCGACGATGACAAAGACGGCGCACGCCCCGCACACACTCTATTGCTCGGTGCCGGCATCGCGATCGTGGAGCACATGACGAACCTGGCGGCGCTACCGGAAACCGGGTTTCGGTTCTTCGCGGTGCCGCCCAAGGTGAAAGGGATGGGGAGTTTCCCGGTGCGGGCGTTCGCGCGGGTGGGTGACGCGCGCTAGGTTTTCACGTTCGACCTCACCCGGAGCACCGATGGCCGTCCGCCTTCGCTTTCTCGTCGCAGCTCTCCTTCTTGTCCCCGGCATCCTCGGCGCCCAACGCACGCAAAAGCCTGCCCTCCACGGCCGGCACTGGGTCGCGATAACGGGGAAGCCCCTCGCTGCGACCGCCGGCGCCATGATGTTCCAGAAGGGCGGCAATCCGGTGGACGCGGCGTGCGCGATGCTCGCCGCCGTCACCACGATGTGGGACGTCCTGTCGTGGGGTGGCGAGACCCAGGCGTTGATCTACAACCCGCGCACCAAGAAAGTCATCGCGATCAACGCGCTGGGTGTCGCGCCCACCGGTGCCACGCCCGAGTACTATCGGTCCCGCGGGATGCACTTCCCTCCCGAGTACGGACCCCTGTCCGCCATTACGCCCGGCACACCGGGCGGTCTCATGACGATGCTCGCCGAGTACGGGACGCTGAGTCTGCGCGACGTGCTCGAGCCGGCGATCCGCATGGCTGACGGGTATCCGATCGAAGAGCAGACGGCGAACTCGATCGAGCAGCAGAAGCGGTGGCTCAAGCAGTGGCGCTACTCACGCGCGGTGATGTTGCCGCATGCGGGTGCGGCGCGCGAGGCGCCGGAGGCGGGAGAGATTTTCCGCCAGGCAGATCTCGCGGCGACGCTCCGCAAACTGGTCGAGGCCGAGCAGCGCGCGCTGCGTCAGGGCAAGAGTCGCCGCGACGCGATCTACGCCGCCTACGATCGATTCTACAAGGGCGACATCGCGCAGGAGTTCGTCCGCGGATTCCAGGAGGAGGGCGGACTGATCACACTGCAGGATCTCGCGACGTGGAGAGTGAAGATCGAAGAGCCGGTGATGACGAGCTACCGCGGCATCGACGTCTACAAACTGCAAACCTGGACGCAGGGCCCCGCGATGCTCCAGGCGTTGAACATCCTCGAGAACTTCGATCTCAAGGCGATGGGCTACAACAGCGCGCGCTACATCCACACCGTCTATCAGGCGATGAGTCTGGCGTTCGCCGATCGCGATTTCTATTACGGAGACCCGGCGTTTGCGCCGGAGGAGCCGATCCGCGGATTGTTGTCGAAGGACTACGCGCGCCAGCGCGCGCAGTCGATCAATCCCGATCGCAACGATCCCACAATCAAGCCGGGCGATCCCTATCCCTTCCAGGGCGGGACCAATCCGTACATGAACCTGCTGCGCGGCTGGCCTCCCGTCCCGGCGCGTCCCGCAGTGACCTCGGACGGTGCGGTGCCGACCGAGCAAGCGGCACTCGCGGCGTTCGACGAAGCATTCCGGCGCGGCACGACGTCGATCGAGGCAGCCGACACGTCGGGATGGGTCGTCTCGATCACGCCGTCGGGGGGATGGATCCCCGCCGTGATCGCGGGGCGCACCGGAATCGGCGTCAGCCAGCGAGCGCAGCAGTTCGTCGTCGATTCCGCCGACAATCCGTTCAACGTGATCCAGCCGGGACAGCGCCCCCGGGTGACGCTGACGCCGAGCCTGGCGCTTAAGGACGGCAAACCGTTCCTGGCGTTCGCGGTGCAGGGGGGCGACACGCAGGATCAGAACCTGCTCCAGTGTTTCCTCAACATGGTCGAGTTCGGGATGGACGTGCAGCAGGCCGTCGAAGCGGCGAACATCACGAGTTACCAGATGCGCAACTCGTTCGACCAGCACGAGTCGCAGCCGGGGCGCCTCACCCTGCGCGACGACACGCCGCCGTGGGTGCGCCGCGAGCTGCGCGGCATGGGGTACCGGCTCGACTTCGACGACCGAACGTCAGGGCCGATCAACGCGATCTTTTTCGACTGGAAGCACGGATCGTTCTGGGGTGGATCGTCGAACCACGGTGAAGACTACGGGATCGCGTGGTGACAGTATCCCGGCACCAACACGCCAGTCGACGGGCACCAAGTTGAGTTTGTCTTGATTCGACGGGCATCTTGGTGGGTAATACGTTTTCGTGCGGTTCTTACGCCTGCAGTCCGAACCAACCGTTATGGACGCATGAATACGACTCGCATCACGACACCTCTACTGCTCGGCGCACTGGCCGCGTGTGGCATCATGGACTCGACCCGCGACTCGAGCCCTCTGAGCTTTGCGATCCGCGAAGGCCACTTCATCAACGACCCACCGCCGCAGCTGCAAATCACGCTGCTAGTCGAGACCGAGACGCAGTACCCCTGCTTGGGATACTGGTTGGAAAGCGATCTCAACACTGCGGGGAATGTCCTTCACGTGAGTGTCTCCGGCCGGGTCAGGAAACCCGAAGGGGCTTGCCTAACGGCGATTGGTCCGGCGGTGTTCAGCGTCGCCCTGCCCGTCACCGTCGGTAGCTACGCGCTCGAGTTCACGCGCGACGGGGTTACCGATCGCTATGGCGTGACGATCACGGCGACGACGATTGAGATCGCGACGATCGAGTCGCATTTCACGACCCCAACGGCGCTGAGCTTCCCGCGAGGCAACTAGTCCGCCCCCACCGCTTCCCGCGTCGCCTTCTTCTCCGGCTCCCGGAGCCCGAGCGACCGCTCGATCTCCCGCGTGATGTGCATCGAGCAGAATTTCGGCCCGCACATCGCGCAGAACTCGGCGCTCTTGAAATACTCGGCGGGGAGCGCTTCGTCGTGCAGCTCCCGGGCCCGCGCCGGATCGAGCGACAAGCGGAACTGCTCGTTCCAGTCGAACGCATAGCGCGCCCGCGATAGCGCGTCGTCTCGCTCCGTCGCCCCCGGGCGGCGGCGCGAGATGTCGGCCGCGTGCGCCGCGATCTTGTACGCGATCACGCCCTCGCGCACCTCCTCGGCGTTGGGCAGGCCGAGGTGCTCTTTGCGGGTCACGTAGCAGAGCATGTCGGCGCCGAACCAGCCGATCATCGCCGCGCCGATCGCCGACGTGATGTGATCGTAGCCCGGCGCGACGTCGGTCACGAGCGGCCCGAGCGTGTAGAACGGCGCCTCGTGGCACAGCTCCTTCTCGAGCCGCACGTTCACCTCGATCTGGTGCATCGGGATGTGTCCCGGCCCCTCGATCATCACCTGCACGTCGCGCTTCCACGCGCGCTCGGTCAGCTCGCCCAACACGGTCAGCTCGGCGAGCTGCGCCTTGTCGGTGGCGTCGGCGATCGAGCCCGGCCGTAGACCGTCGCCCAGTGAGAGCGTGACGTCATACTCGCGCGCGATCTCGAGCAGCCGGTCGTAATGCTCGTAGAGCGGATTCTGTTTGCCATGCTGCGTCATCCAGTACGCCATCAGTGAGCCACCGCGGCTCACGATCCCAGTGACGCGGCCGAGCGCGAGCCCGACGTGCTCCCGCAGGATGCCCGCGTGCACCGTGATGTAGTCGACACCCTGCTTCGCTTGATGCTCGATGTTGTCGAAGATGTGATCGACCGTCAGCGTCGTGATGTCGCCAGTGATTTCGATCGCCTGATAGATCGGCACGGTGCCAATCGGCACCGGCGACGCCGCGATGATCGCCTCGCGGATCGCGTCGATGTTGCCGCCGGTCGAGAGATCCATCACCGTATCGGCGCCGTAATGCACCGCGTGGTGCAGCTTCTCGAGCTCGCCGTCGATGTTCGACTCGACCGCCGAGTTGCCGATGTTGGCGTTGATCTTCACCGACGCGACCTTGCCGATCGCCATCGGATCGAGTCGCTGCGCCAGGTGATTGACGTTGGCGGGGATGATGAGCCGGCCGATGGCGACTTCGTCACGAATCGTCTCGGGCGGGAGACCCTCCCGCTCGGCGACGCGGCGCATCTCGGGTGTGATGGTGCCCTGACGGGCGTGGTACATCTGCGTGCGGCAGGTCATGCGGACTCCCTTCGCCGGTATTAACCGGATCAGGTTCGGAGGGTGTGATCTCAGCCCACCGACCTGGTGGGCACCCCTGTCAATGATCAAAGCTAGGCGTCTCGGCGGTTCGGCGTCTAGTCTTTCACACCTCTCGTGGCTTAGGCGGGCCATACCGCTCCGCGACGTCGTGCAGCTTCTCCCACTCGGACCGGTACGAGAACGGATCGTTCCCGCTGGCGCGGTCCACCGCGAGAATGCCGTCGAGGTGGTCGATCTCGTGCTGCAGCAGCTCGGCCATCGGGCCCTCGAGCTCCATCGTGTGAGCCTCCCCCTCGAGGTCCTGGTAGGTCAGCGTGGCGCGGTAGGCGCGGGTCACCCGGACCAGCAGGTTAGGGAACGAGAAGCAGTCGTCCCACACCAGGAAGTCCTCGGAGCCCACGTCCGTGATTTCCGGGTTGACCATGACCCAGCGCTGCTTGCCCTTGAGCTCCACGAATACGACGCGAACCGGCGCGCCGACCTGAGGCGCAGCGAGGGCGCGGCCCATCTTGTACTTGGTCCGGGCAGAACGCAGCGTGTCCCGCAAGTCGTCGGCCACCAGGCGGACGGACGGCGACTTGGGGTCGTGGACCCGTTCACAGCGGACCCGGAGTATCGGGTCCCCGAGCTGGCGTATGCGGCGAATGGCCATGGGGCGCCTAATATGTGAAGGTCTTACGGTCTTAGCGACTTAACCCCTATCGTTTCCCTATGTCCCTGGCAGGGGTCGTGTTGGCGGGCGGCCGGTCGGCCCGGATGGGGTCCCCCAAGGCGCTTCTGGACTTCCGCGGCCACCCCTTCGTGGTCCGGATTCTGGAGGCGCTCGAAGCGCTCGAGGTCAAGACTCGAGTCGTCGTGGTTGGGCCCGACGCCCCCCGGATCCGGCCTGCCTTGGCAGGCCATGAGTGCCTCATCGTCGAGAATACCGATGTCGACGGCGGGCCCATTGCCTCCCTGCGAGCCGGCCTGCGGGCCTTGCAGGGGGTCCAGCCCAGTGCCGCCCTGGCGTGGCCCGTGGACCTGCCCCATGTCCGAGTAACAACCGCCGAGCGTCTGATCGAGAGCTTCCGGCGGGTCCAGGCGCCAGCTGTGGTGCCCACGTTTGCCGAACGGCGAGGCCATCCCGTGATTTGGGGGGCCTCCCTGTTCGACGAGCTGCTGACGAGCGATGCGGCCACCCGGCACGGGGCCCGGGCCGTGCTTCAGGCCCACGTCGCGGAGATTACCCAGGTGGCGGTGGACGACCCGGCCGTGATCGACGACCTCAATACGCCGGAGGATTATGAACGGCTGGTGCGGGAGATCAACCGGGACGCCTACTGAGGGGATCGGCGCTCATGGCGTGACGACCCAACGCACGCCCTCGCCCCGCCGCAGGCGGTCCAATCCCACGTTGATGTCGGCGAGCGGGATGGTCCCGCTCACGATGGGCTCGAGTTGCAGCGTGCCAGCGGCGACGAGGCTCAGAATCTCGCGGTACTCCCCCGCGCCACAGCCCAGGCTGCCCACGATTTCCAGCTCGTGGTACATCAACCGCGCGGCGGAGAGCGACACCGGCTCTTGCGAGTAGCCGATCACGCACAGGCGTCCACCGCGGCGCAGCAGGCCGAAGGCCAACTCGATCGTCGCGGGGCTGCCGATCGCCTCGATGGCGACGTCCGCCCCGCCGCCCGTCAACTCGCGGATCTTTTTGTCGACCCGATCCATCCCTGTAGTATTGATCACGGTAGCGGCGCCGAGCCGTTTCGCCAGGTCGAGCCGGGCGTCGTTCAGGTCGAGCGCGATCACCCGCCCGCCCGCCGCGGCCGCGCACTGCACCACGTTGAGCCCCACGCCGCCGCAGCCGACAACGACCACCGACTCGCCCAGCTGAACCTTGGCCCGGCGCCGCACCGCGTGGAACGGCGTAGACAGCGCGTCGGCGATGACGCAGGCGCGCTCGAGCGGCAGCTCCTCGGGGACCAGGAGGAGTTCCTTGGCGGGCACGACGACGAGCTCCGCGTAGGCGCCGTCGATGTTGTTGCCGAGCATCACCATCTGGCTGCACAGGTTCTCACGGCCCTGGCGGCAGTAGTCGCACTGCCCGCACCCGAGCACGGAAGGAATGAGGACGCGGTCGCCCACGGCGCGCCCCGTGACTCCCGGGCCCAGCTCGGCCACGACGCCGGCCGCCTCATGGCCGAGGATGAGCGGCGGCGGCTTGAACGTCTTTACGCCGTGGTCGATGTAATGGAGATCGGTGTGGCAGAGGCCGCACCCGGCGACGCGCACCAGCACCTCTCCCCGTGCGGGGTGCGGATCTGGCAGCTCGACGATTTCGAGCGGCCGCTTGGGGCCGTGGAACACGGCGGCCTTCATCTCATGACCTCCGGCGTGTGTAGATCACACGAAACAGCCCGGCCTGCACCAGCAGGCACGATGCGCACTCTTCGCGCATCTCCTCCGGGGTGAGGGGTTCGGCGCGCACGTCGAACCCCGCCCGCGTGTAGACCTCGACCGCCTCGCGAGCGCGGGCGGGGTCGGCCACGAAGCGCCGCTCCCAGCCTTCGTCAGGCACCGGCGGGCGGGGCATGCGCCTTCTCCGCGAGCCGGCGCAGGCGACGTTGGCCCAGCAGCCCGGCGCCGTATGCCGCCGTGAACTGGACCATGTCCCCCGGCGGGACGTTGACGGACGCCTCGAGCGCGCTGCGGACTACGTCCGCCATCCGCCCGAAGCGGAGGATTCCGCCGATGAGCGTAAACTCAGGCTCCATCCGTACCCGCTTCATCAGCTGCACCGAGCGGTCCACGAGCGATACGAATGCTCCATGCATGATGTCCGCGGGGGCGGTGCCCTCTGACAGCTGATTGATGACCTCCGACTCGGCGAACACGGCGCACACGCCGGAGATGGTCACCGCTACCTTCGACGTGGCGACGAGCGGCCCGATCTCGTCGGTGCCGTACCCCATGTACCGGGCGGTCTTCTCCAGAAACGCGCCCGTGCCGGCGGCGCACTTGTCGTTGAGGCGGAAGCTCTGGACCTTGCCATCGGCGCCGAGGCGGCTGGCCTTCATGGTCTGGCCGCCGACGTCGAGGATTGTCCGCGTGCGGGGGAAGAAGTGCGTGGCCCCGCGCGCGGCCGCCGTGAGGTCGGTGACGGAGGCGTCACCGAGGCCGACCTGATGGCGGCCGAACCCCGTCGTCACGAGGTAGGCGACGTCGCCCCGCACGAGGCCCGCTGCGGCGAGCGCCCCCGTCAGCGCCCGTTCGGCTGCCTGCACGAGCTTGAACCCCGTCGGCTCCATCGCGCGGCCCAGAATGGAGCCATCCTCGGCGACGACGACGGCCTTCGTGTATGTCGAGCCGATGTCGATGCCGGCGGTGTGACTCATGCCACCCCCCGCTTCGTCTCGGCGGCGTGCGCCGGCGCCCGTGCCGCGACGATACGGTCGAGCGCGAACAGGGCGGCCCCGAGCGCCCCCATGAAATGGGACTCGTCCCCGACGTTCACCGTCAGGCCGAGCCGCCGGTTCAGGGTCTCGACCATCGCCCGGTTCTTCGTTACGCCACCGGTGAACGTCACCTCCGGCTCGATCCCCACCCGCCGCAGCAGGCCAATCGAGCGCGCCGCTATCGACTCGTGCACGCCGAGCAGGATGTCCTCGATCTTCTTGCCCTTGCCGAGCCATGACAGCACCTCCGACTCGGCGAACACGGTACAGGTGGTGGTGATCTTGACCGCCCGCTCTCCGCGCAAGGCGGTGGGGCCGAGCTCGGCGAGCGGGAGGTCGAGGGCGGTGGCCGCCGCGCCCAGGAAGCGGCCGGTGCCCGCGGCACACTTGTCGTTCATGCAGAAGTCCTGGATTTCGCCCGACGGCTGGACGCGGATCGCCTTGGTGTCCTGCCCACCCATGTCCAGTACGGTCCGCGTGCGCGGGAACATGTGCACAGCGCCGCGCCCGTGGCAGCTGATCTCGGTGACCTGGGTATTGCCGAACGTGACCTTGTAGCGGCCGTACCCCGTGCCGACGATGAACCCGACCTCTTCTTCCGGAATGCCGCCGTCCAGCAAGGCTGCGCGAAAAGCGGTCTCGGCCGCGCGCATCACGTTGGCGCCGGTGTCGGTGAGAGCCCGCCCGACGATCACGCGCGCCTCGTTGATGATCACCGCCTTGGTCTGCGTGGACCCGACGTCCACACCCGCAGCATGGGCCATACCGTCCCCTCCCTTACGCCGAAGCCTCGGCCACCTGTTGGCGGCGCGAGGCCAGGCCCTCGAAGAACGCGTCGATCCGGTTCTTCATCTGTGCCTCGGACACGACACGCCGGTCCATCAGGTCCGACTCGATGAACAGGCTCGGCACGTCGCGCACGGCCATGAGCGCCCGTCGCGTGTCGGCCAGCCCCGTCGATACGGTCCGGCAGCTCTTGATCGGATGGAAGACCACGCCGTCCGCCGCCTGGCCATCGATCATGTCGACCAGCGCCTGGGTCTGGAAGAACATGCTGTCCATCGCGTTGCGAACGCCGAGCAGGACGCCCTCGGCCAGACTCGCAATGGGACGCGCGAGGTCGTACGCGAAGCCGAGATTCGCACCGCCCGAGGCGAACCGGAGGTAGGTCGAGTTCACGAACACCCCACCCCAGTCGCTGAACAGCTCAGAGAAGCGGCGGAAGATGGGATAGCAGGGCACACCGACGAAGATCAGCCGCCACTTCTCGTCGATCGGCGTACCGATTCCGTGCTCGGCCTTGTAGGTCATCTCCTCGACCAGGTCCGTGAAGAAGGCCGCCCCTTGGGCGGTGCCCCGGAAGCCGTTCGCGACGCCGAGGAAGATCGTGCCGTCGGAGAGCGCGTTGAACACGGCCGGCCGGCTGCGATTGAGCTCGAGCACGCGCTGCCACCCCGCGCCCAGCGTGTTGGCGTGCCCCATGTGCTCGCGCAGCCGGTCGATGTCGAAGCGCTTCCCCGACACGCGCTCGCACACCGTGATCAGCTCGACGAGCTGCGCCTCCACATAGCGCCGGTCGCGCTCGAAGTCGTCGGAGCCGGGTGCCGAGGCGAGCCCGGCGCCCCGGGAGCCCGGGACGTCGAGCGTGAACAGCGGCATACCGTACATCCGCTCCCAGATCTCGCCCCACTTGATGTAGGTGTTGCAGGCGTTGGTGCACACCGCGAGCGCAGGCTTGGGGATCCTCCCCATAGGGTGGGCGCCGTCGCGCAGCTGGACCGCGACGTCCGCCTTCACGTAGCCGCAGATGTCGGTCGAATAGCCGTAGTTCTCGGCTTCGTTCAAGTACTCGTGCGCCACCCGGCGCACCGCTGTTTGCAGCGAGTTGATCTCCGGAAACACGATCGGGAAATCGAACACCCGGAGCAGCTCGCACAGGCTGCCCATCACGAACACGTACGCGGCGCCGCGCCCCTCGTCCGCGGCGGCGGTGAGTCCCTGGAACCACTCGCGGAACAACCGCGCTCCGGTCTCACTGCCCCGCCCGACGATCGTCGCCGCAGGTGTCGATTGGTCCATGGCCGCCTCAATCAAAGAGCAGGTTCTCGACGAAGGTCTCGAGTTGGATCTCGAGCTGGTCGAAACTCGACATGTTCTCCTCGAACTCGCTCACGAAGTACCGGATGCCTCGCTGGTCGAGCGCGCGCGTGTGCACCACCAGCTCCTCGAGCCCCGGTTCGCACATCTTCGCCGCCATCAGGATGGCGGCCTGCGCTCCGGAGCTTTCGATGCGCTCGAGCAACATCCGTTCCTTGGGCTTGCGGAGATCGTGCTGCACCGGACTGTGCGCCGACCGCTCGATGTAGGACTCGGCCAGGGCCAAGAGGGGGTCGCCGTCCGCCGGCACGTCGTCCACGATCCAGCGCAGGCCGATGAGGAAATCGTCGTCCACGACGTAGCAGGAGCGGGCAATCGCGCGCAGCAGGTCGAGCGGCGGCTGCTCGCAGAACCCGCCTTCGACGATCACGCGGATCTTGTCTTGCCGGGGCGTCCGGCGGCGTTCCAGCAGGGGCAGCGCCGTCTGCAGCAGCGCGTTGTGCTCCTCGCGCGGCAGGATGCCGGCCAGCGCCACCAGCACGTAGGCTTCGTCGGCCGGCACGAGCCAGGGCCGCTCGCGCCGCAGCGCGTACAGCCGGCGCAGCAACGCGCGGTTCTCGTTGAAGACAGCGATCGAACGGCGCAAGTCGTCGTCGGTGATCGGCCGACCGGCGATGTCCTGGCAGACCTGCCGCATCCGGTCGTATTCGTCGCGCAGGTAGCGGCTGGCGAAGGCGGAGTTCGGGTTCTGGGGCAGGTAGAGGATGCGGCAGGGATACGAGACGTTGCGGCCCCAGACGCCGGCCAGGTTGCGCGCCGCATCGCAGATCGGGTGCGTTACGAACGCCTCCATCTCCACCCGCTTCGACAGCGCCAGCTCCAGCGACGTCTTGATGATCGAGCAGAGGTAGGAGCCGAACCGGGATTCCGCCTGGGTGGGTTCAATGGGGGCCCCGCGTACCTTGAATGGCAGCAGCCCGCCGGCGTGGGCGATCTCCTCGGGGAAGTAGACCTGGAAGTGTCCGACGACCTTCCCCCCGCCGGCGCGCCAGCGGCGCACGGTCGGGAAGTCGGCGTCCTCCACCAGTTCCCGGCAGCGGTACAACACTGAGTCCAGCGGCTGGTCGTGCCACTCAGGGAAGACGAGCGCAGGGGCGGGTGCGACGGCGGTCATGTGTGGTTCCACGCCGGCTGGCGCTTCTCCGAGAACGCGCGCAATCCTTCGACCGCATCGTGCGTTTCCATGAGGTCGTGTACGTAGGCGTGCCCCGCCTGGCGGAGCGCTGCATGGCGGGCGTCCGCGCCGGGGCCCCGCAGAGCGCGCTTCGTGGCGCGCAGCGCCGCGGCGCTGTGACGCGCGATGCGCTCCGCCACGTCGCCCGCCACCTGATCCACCGCGTCGTCGGGAGCGAGGCGTGCGACGAATCCGCAACGCTCCGCCTCCTTCGCTGAGATCGGATCCCCTGAGTAGATCACCTGCGCGGCGAGGCCGACTGGTAGCCTGGCCGGTAGGAGGACCACGGCGGCGGGCGGGAAGACGCCGAGCGCGATCTCCGGTTGTCCGAACGACGCACCTTCCCCGGCGATGATGATGTCTGCCGGTTGGATCAGCTCGAACCCGCCTCCCAGGCACCTCCCGCGCACGGCAGCGATTACCGGAAGTGGAAAGGCGTCGAGTTGCGCGACGGTCTCGAGGAAATCGGGGATGAGCGTCCGGTGGTGCGGCGGCAGATGCTCCCCGACGTCCGCGCCCGCCGAGAAGTGTTTGCCTCGGGCGCTGAGCAGCAGGACGCGCAGCGTGGGCTCTCGGGCGAGGGCCTCGAGCTCCCGACGGACGGCGGCGAGCTCGGCGCGCGTCAGGATGTTGAGCGGAGGGTGGTCGAGCAACAGGCGCCCGACGCCAGCGGTCACCGCGCTCGTTACGGCCATGGTCGCCTCATTCGGGGGCGCCCCCGACCAGTTGACCGCCGTCCACGGGGAGGACGGTTCCGGTGATGAAGCTCGCAGCGTCGGCGCACAGAAACCGCACGGCGTTCGCCACGTCGGCCGTTTCCCCGCAGCGGCCCAGCGGCGTGCGGGCGAGCGCCCGTGCCCGCACCGAGTCGGGGAGTTGCCGCGTCATGGCCGTGTCGATGAAGCCCGGCGCCACGACGTTCACCGTGACGCCGTCGCGGGCGAGCTCGAGGGCGAGGGAGCGGGCGAGCCCGATGAGGCCGGCCTTCGCCGCGGCGTAGTTGCTTTGTCCGAAGCTCCCGCGCAGACCGTTGATCGAGCTGATGAAGACGAGCCGGCCGGCGCGCGAGCGGCGGAGGGCCGGCGCGGCCCCGCGGGCGGCGTTGAACGCGCCGGTGAGGTTCACGGCGAGCACGTCGGACCACTCCGCGTCGCTCATCTTCCAGCTGACACGGTCGCGCGTGATGCCGGCCGCGCACACTACCCAATCCACGCCGCCCCGCTCCTCGAGCACGCCGGCGAACGCGGCGTCCACGGCTGCGCTATCCGCGACGTCGGTCTCGCGCACCCATTGAGCCGCGCCGGGTCCGTCGGGGAAGGCGAGGTCCAGCCCTGCCACCCACGCGTCCCCCGCCAGGCGCTCGACGATGGCCCGGCCGATGCCCCGCCCGGCACCGGTTACGACAGCGGTGCGCCGCATGCGCCGCAGAACCCGTGATCCGCCGGGAGGTTGGTCGCGTGGCAGCCGCGGCAAGAGCGGACGGGCGCGCCCCATGGCGCCTCCGCCGACTCACCGCGGGCCGCGCGCTCGCGCAGCAATCCGTAACGGGGTGCCCGCTTTTCGACGAACGCCTGCATCCCCTCCACGGGCTCCCAGCTGGCGTAGTGCAGTGCCAGCCAGTCCTGCGCGTGGCGGATGGTGGAGTGCCACACGAAGTCCTTGAGGAAGTTCACCTGCTGCTTGGTGTACCGGGTGCATTCGGCGAACGACGCCAGCAGCCGGCGCGCCACGTCGTCCACGTAGGCATCGAGTCGGGACAAATCGATGCGGTACCCGCCCTCGTTGTGCTGGGCTTTGCGGATCTGGTCGGCGTCGGCTTCGTCGATCCACTCCTCACCGCGGCGCACCGAAGGCACCACCCAATTCACGAGGCCCCACTCCTGCGCCTTGCGCGCGGGAACCGGCTCGTTGAGGAACAGCATCTCGCGCGCTCGCTTGTCGCCGACCACGAGGGGCAGCCACTGGGTGGCGCCGCCCGCGGCCACCGAGCCGACGTGCGTACCCACCTGTTTCAGGTAGGCGTGCTGTGCCATGACGGAGAGGTCGCACGCCAGCTGGCTCTCGTTGCCGCCGCCGACGGCCATGCCGTTGATGCGGGCGATCACGGGCTTTCCCGTGTTCAGGATGCCCTCGATGTAGGCCCGGAACAGCGCCATGTACTTCCAGTAGTCGCGCGGCGCGCCGACGTAGGCGGCGGCGTACTCCTTCACGTCGCCGCCGGTGCAGAAGGCGCGGTCGCCCGCCCCCGTGAACACGATGACGCCGACCGCGTCGTCAAACCCGGCGTCGCGGAAGGCGGCAGCGAGCTCTTCGAGCGCGGCGGTCGAATAGGCGTTGTAGTGTTGGGGTCGGTTGATCGTGATGCGGGCAACGCCGTCGCGTTTGTCGTAGACGATGTCGCGGAACGCGAATCCCGTCGCGGGACGGGACGCGAAATGACGGGTGGTGACGGTCATGGCGGTGTGAGTCCGTGGACGAGGTGATCGGCGAACTGCGCGCCCAGTTCCGGCGCTCGCACCGGACCGCCGGGGCGGTACCAGCGAGCCACCCAGTTGATGGCGCCGAGGATCGCGAAAACCGCGAGCTTTGGGTCCAGGGCGCGGAACTCCTCCTTGCCCACACCGGCGGCAACGATGTCGCGCAGCCCGCGCTCGTACCGATCCCGCTGCGCGATGACCTCCGCGCGGTGCCGGGGCGACAACGCCGACACCTCGAAGGCGAGGGCCGATCCCTCGAGCGTGTCGGCCATCACGCGCACGTGCTCGCGAATGGCATGGGCGAGCCGCTCCTCTGCCGTGGCGTAGCGCTCGCGCACTTCCGTGAGAATGCGCTCGACCTCGGCCAGGCCCTCCCGGTGACAGGCGTACAGGATCGACTCTTTGTCGGGGAAGTAGTGGTAGAGGGCGGCGCTACGGACGCCCAGCTGCTTGGCGATGTCGTCCAACGTGGTGGCGTGATAGCCATGCGCACGAAAGGCGCGCAGGGCCGAGTGGAGGATCTCGGTGCGCCGCCGCTGGCGCTTGGCGCGCACGTGCGGCGAGGGGGTTCGGGAAACGGTGGCCATGCGCATCCTGGGTAGTGTTATTCTTGTCAGGCGATAGAAAATTTACTATGAATTAAAGATTAAGGGCGCCGGCTGGGTAGGGCTGGGCCGCCCGCTCCCGAGGCTCGTTGACAATCCCGACAAAGTCACTTAGGATTGAAATCTCTGGTAGGGTTGCGCTGTCCAACCTACTGTGTTTTAATGACTTCCATGGTAACGTCATGACCAGTATCGAAGCCCAAGTCCAGCAACCGTACAAGTACGGGTTCGTCACTGACATCGAATCGGATGTCGTGCCGGCTGGGCTCAACGAGGACGTCGTGCGGCTCATCTCGGCCAAGAAGGGCGAACCGGCCTGGATGGTCGATTGGCGCCTCAAGGCCTACCGCAACTGGCTCAAAATGGAGGAGCCGCATTGGCCGAACGTGAAGTACGGGCCGATCGACTACCAGGCGATCAGTTACTACGCCGCCCCCAAGAAGCTCCCCAAGCTCGATTCGCTCGACCAGGTCGACCCGAAGCTGGTGGCCACGTTCGCCAAGCTCGGCATTCCAATTGAAGAGCAGAAGCGCCTCACGGGCGTCGCGGTGGACGCCGTGTTCGACAGCGTCTCGGTGGCGACGACCTTCCAGGCGGAGCTCGCCAAGTACGGCGTGATCTTCTGCCCCATCTCCGAGGCGATTCGAAACCACCCCGAGCTCGTCCAGAAATACCTGGGCACCGTGGTGCCTTATAACGACAACTTCTTCGCGGCCCTGAACTCCGC
>Ga0075421_100003429_pt1 | contig 18943 bp, 18 predicted proteins | sample SoiMetdeltSBSDD5_FD_75292 | JGI IMG/M metagenome (GOLD analysis project Ga0075421, IMG submission 75292) | Bulk soil microbial communities from a Populus tree surrounding site in Tennessee, USA - Soil MetaG P. deltoides SBSDD5 | ecosystem: Environmental > Terrestrial > Soil > Tree plantation... | reverse complement strand
CATCGTCCTCGACAACGCGCTGGCGTACTGGATCCACCGGGTCTACCAGGCGACGCGCAACGCGACCTTCGAGGTGCTCCGGCTCGACGACGAGGAGATGACGCCCGAGCAGTGGATCGTCCTGGTCCGGCTGTGGGAGCGCGACGGGCGCACCCAGACCGAGCTCGGCGAGTCGACCTACCGCGACCGCCCGACGATGAGCCGGATCCTCGCCGGCATGGAGCGGCGCGGCCTGATCCGCCGCCGCCCCGACGACGACAACCCGCGCGCCTGGCGCGTCCACCTGACCGCGCGATCGAAGGCGCTCAAGGCGGAGCTGATGCCGCGGGCGCGCGAGCTGGTCGCGCGCTCGCTGCGCGGCATCGACCGCCGCGACCTCGAGGTCACCCGCACCACGCTGCAGAAGATGTTCGCGAACCTCGCGGGCTGACCGCCCGCGTCCACTATGTTGCATTGACAATACATAGGAGCTCGCCCCATGACGACGGCATCGACTGCGTTCCGCGATCACGACCTCGACACCGCACCGCCCGCCTCGCGCGCCTTCCTGCGCGCCACCCAGGCGCAGCTCGGTTTCATCCCGGCCGCGATGGCACGGCTCGCCGAGGCGCCGACCGTCCTCGACGCCTTCGCTCGCCTCCAGCAGATCTGGGACGGCGCGTCGCTCGGCCTGCTCGAGCGCGAGGTCGTGACGTTCGAGGTCGCCCACGACAGCGGCTGCGAGCTGTGCGTCGCCTTCCACTCGGCGATGCTGAGCCGCGCCGACCAGCCCGCGCTGCTGGCCGCGCTGCGCGCGCGCCGGCCGCTCGACGATCCCCGCCTCGAGGCGCTGCGCCGCTTCACCCGCGCCGTCCTCGACGCCCGGGGCGCGGTCGACGACGACGCCCTCGCCGCCTTCCGCGCCGCCGGCTTCGACAACCGGCAGGCGCTCGACGTCGTGCTCGGCATCGCCACCTACACGCTGTCGACCTACGCCAACCGCCTGGTCCGCGCGCCGGTGGACCCGCCGCTCGCGGCGTTCGCGCCGGACCGCTAGCGCTTGCGCGTCTCGCGGGTCGGGTCGCGCGCCGGATCGCCGTCGGGAACGACGTCGGTCGCCCACTCGCTGCGCTTCCAGCTCGGCACCGGCGTCGTGCAGCCCCGGTGCGGCACGAAGTGCGAGCGCTCGACCAGCGTGTACCGGTGGATGTAGCGCGGGCAGTTGGGGAACACCTCGCGGACGGCGACGCGCACGACCAGCTGCGCCTCCGGCCAGTCGGCCAGGAGCGGATCGGCCGGGTCGATCGACGCGGTGCCGTTGACGCGCAGGCGAGACTGCGCCTCGAAGTCGATGAAGAGCAGGCCGACCTCGCCGGTCTCGACCACCGCGCCCATCGACAGGAACATGCCGTTGCCGTCCTGGCACGGGAACGCGAGCGTCCGCGGATCGAGGACGCGGACGAAGCCCGGGTCGCCGCCCTTGTACGAACAGCTCGCATGGCCGTGGGCGTCGACGGTCGCGAGGAACAGCATGTCCATGCGCTCGATGAAGGCGCGATCGCCGTCGTCGATGACGTCCTTGACCAGCCGCTCGTCGATCCGGTCGGCGAGCCGCCGCGTCCCGAAGCGATCCTGCAGCTGCCGCGCGCCGCGGCCGTAGAGCTCCGACATGAGCGCCCCCTTCGCGCGCAGTGTAGCGCGCGGGCGGAAAAGAGCGGCGAGGTCGGTCCTCACGGTAGTGGGCGCCACGCCGATGCCGTAAGGAAGTCCCGTGACCATCTCCGTTCTGATCGTGGGGGCGGGCCCGACCGGACTGACCCTCGCCTGCGAGCTGGCCCGCCGCGGTGTCGGCTTCCGGATCGTCGACGCCGCGCCGCGGCCGCCGGTCGGCTCGCGCGGCAAGGGACTGCAGCCGCGGAGCCTCGAGGTCCTCGACGACCTCGGCGTCGTCGACGAGATCGTCGCGAGCGGCACCTTTCATCTCCCGTTCCGCGCCTACGACGGCGCGACCGTGCTGGGCGTTGCCGACATGCACGAGGGCCGGTTCCCGACCCCCAATGTCCCGTACGCCAGCCCGCTCATCATCCCGCAGTGGCGCGTCGAGGAGATCCTGCGCCACCGGATCGAGGCGCTGGGCGGCGCCGTCGAGCTCGGCACCGAGCTGACCGACTTCCGCCAGGACGCCGACGGCGTGACCGCGACGCTCGCCCGCGGCGGCGCGACCGAGGAGGTCCGCGCCGACTACCTCGTCGGCTGCGACGGCGGTCGCAGCGACGTCCGCCGCGAGCTCGGCGTCCGGTTCGACGGCGAGACCCGCGAGGCCGAGCGCATGCTGATCGGCGACTTCCGCGTCGATGGCCTCGACCGCGATCACTGGCACGTGTGGCCGAAGGCGCCCGGCGGGGCGCTGCTGCTCTGTCCGCTGCCCGGCACCGACGCCTTTCAGCTCCAGGCGATCGTGACCGGCGAGGGCGAGCTCGAGCTCTCCCTCGCCGCGTTCCAGAAGGTCGTCGACGAGCGCAGCGGCCGCACCGACCTCCGGCTCCGCGAACCGACCTGGCTGTCGCTGTACCGGGCCAACGTCCGCATGGTCGATCGCTACCGGGTCGGCCGCGTCTTCCTCGCCGGCGACGCCGCCCACGTCCACTCGCCGGCCGGCGGCCAGGGCATGAACACCGGCATCCAGGACGCCTACAACCTGGGCTGGAAGCTGGGCCAGGTCGCGGTCGGCGCTCCTTCCGCCTTGCTCGACACCTACGAGGAGGAGCGGCTACCGATCGCGGCGTGGATGCTCGGCGTCACCACCCGGCTGCACCGCGATCTGTATCAGCCGACCGCCGCCGGGGCGCGCGGGCCCGAGACCCTGCAGCTCGACCTGCACTACCGCGCCAGCTCGCTCAGCCGCGACCGCCGCACCGACGGCGCCGACGTCCGCGCCGGCGACCGCGCTCCCGATGCGCCCTGCCGCGACACCGCGGGCGGCGCCGTGCGCCTGTTCGACCTGTTCCGCGGGCCGCACTTCACGCTCCTCGCCTTCGGAGCCGGCCGCGACGGCGAGCTCGCCGACCTCGCCGCGCGCCACCGGGGGGCGCTCCGCGTCCACCACGTCGTCCGCGCGGCGGACGACGGCGGCCGGTCGGCGATCGTCGACGCCGGCGGTCACGCGCACGCCGGCTACGGCGTCGACGACGCCGCGCTCGTCCTGGTCCGTCCGGATGGGCACATCGGCGCCTTCGCGGGTCGGGGCGACGTCGGCGAGGTGGCCGCGTACCTGGAGCGCTACTCTCCGCCCACGGCACGCGGAGAGATCGCATGCGCCTCAATCATGTCACGCTGATCGTCGCCGACCTGGAGCGCTCGAAGGCGTTCTACGCGAGGCTCGGCCTGGTCCAGATCGTCGACAGCCCGCCGCGCTACGCGCGGTTCCGGCTGCCTGACGGCGACGCCACGCTGTCGGTCGAGGTCACCGGCGAGCGGCCGGCGGCGGCCGGCGTCCAGATCTTCCTCGAGTGCGACACCCTCGACGAGACCGTTGCCGCGCTCGAGGCCGCCGGCGTTCGCTTCGATCAGGCGCCGACCGACATGTTCTATCTCTGGCGCGAGGCGCACCTGCGCGACCCCGACGGGCACACGCTGCGGCTCTACCGCGCCGGCGACAACCGCCTGCACCCGCCGTGGGAGCTCAAGGACGCTCGATAGCGAGGAAGCCGGCGAACGGCCCGCGGTCGAGGTCCTGCCCGCCGGCCGACGGGACGTACAGCCCCGAGATCGTGCCGTCCAGGTAGAGCGCGTCGCGGCAGCCGAGCTGGTCGCGGAGGAAGCGGGCGAACGTGTACAGGTTCACCGGCGAGCGGCTGATCACGAGCGCGATGCGGCGCGGCGAGATCACGCCGACGCCGTTGCGAACCACGGCGCTCGTCGAGTCCGGCCGGAACGCCGCGTGGAGGACGCCGTGCGAGACGAGCAGCGGTCCCGACTGCGTCGCCTGCCGCGGCCGTCGCGCCTCGGATCGAAACTCCGCCGTCGCGGCGATCCAGGCACCGGCGTCGTCGACGGCGAAGACGCCATTCGGCGCGAGGTAGAAGTTGCCCTCGCCGGCAGCGGTGTTGAGGGGTGCGATCTCGACGCCATCGGCGACGAACAGGCCCGTCGGCACCAGCCCCGGCTCGAAGATCCCGGCGTTCGTCGCGGCCACGAGGGTCGGTCCCACCCGCTCGCGAAGGCGTCCGAAGCGGCCGATCGGCGCGCCGGCCGCGTCGCGGGCCAGCGCGCGCACGCGGGCGCGATCGAGGTCGACCGTGACGACGTCGAAGGTCGCTCCGGCGAAGGCGATCCGCTCGGCGCTCACGCCGTCGGCGAGCGCGGTGCCCTTCGGCGCCGGCGGCGGTGACGAACAGCCCAGCATGGCCAGCACCAGGACGGTCCGGACCCCGGTCATGCGCTCGTTCCGGACCCCGCGAGGATGCGGAAAGGTCGCCAGCCGCCTGGCGGGTCCCACTCGCCGTCGCCCTCGATCAGTGACTCCGAGACGTCGTGGACCACCACGCCGTCGATGCCGAGCGGCTCGGAGCGCCACTTCACCGACCCGTCGGGCTCGATCCGGAACAGCCGCTCTGCGGACGCGACCAGGAGGCACTCGGCGGCGGGATACGCGTGCCCGAAGTAGCAGCCCAGATCGATGTGCACGATCTCTCGCGATCGGAGGTCGACCAGGTAGACGCCGTGTCCCCATCCGATCACGAGGAACTGGCTCCACACGTGCGCTTCCTGGAACGCGAAGACCTCGTCGCTCGACGTGTAGAGGTCGATGCGGAGCAGCGGGCCGCGCTCGGAATCGACCGTCACGTAGCACGCGGGCGCGCCCGGACCGGCGGCGATTCGCCCGAGCCGGACCGGATCCATGCCGATCCAGGGCCCCTCGATGCTCGCGGACATCTGCACCGTCGGCACGATGGCACGATCTAGCACGGCTGCCCCTCGCGGCGCGACGTCACCGACCCCCGCCGAACAGGCCGCGGCCGCGGCGTGGCCCGCTGCGGCGCGCCTCCGCCACCCGCGCGCGCCAGCGCTCGCGATCGTAGCGGACGCCGCCGCGCCAGACCGCGGCGATGGCGCGGGTCGCCCGGATGTCGGCGAGCGGGTCGCCGTCGAGGAGGACCAGGTCGGCGCGCAGCCCGACGGCGATGCGGCCGCGATCGGTGAGGCCGAAGGCCGCCGCCGGCGCGGCGGTCGCGGCGCGCAGCGCGTCGGCGGTCGACAGGCCGGCGCCGACGAGGAGCGCCAGCTCGTGGTGGAGGCTGGCGCCGTACGCCATGCCCGGGTTCGCGGCGTCGGTGCCGGCGAGGATCGGCACGCCGGCGTCGCGCAGCGCGCGCAGCGTGGCCTCGGCGTTCGCGAGCCGGAGCGTCAGGCCGCCGGGCGGCAGGTGCGCGGTGCGGCCGAGGTTGTCGACGTCGTCGGGATCGAGGAATGGTCCCAGCGCCGGATCGGTCGCCAGCGCGGCGGCGTCGCCGGCGCCGACCAGGCAGTGCAGCGCGGTCAGGGTCGGGATCACGAACGCGCGGCGCTCGCGCATCCTCGCCACCAGCGCGTCGTCGGCGGGCGCGTCGGCGAACAGGTGGGCCAGGCCGTCGGCGCCGGCATCGATCGCGGCAGCGGCGGCGCCGCCGTCGAGGACGTGGACCACTGCGATCCGGCGGTGATGATGGGCGCGCGCGATGGCGCGGCCGAGGGCGTCGGCCGACAGCGTCGCCACCCGCGGCAGGCCGAGCGCGCGCAGATCGTCGGCCACGATCTTGATGTAGTCCGAGCCCTCGGCGACGCGCTGGTCGACGAAGGCCTCGACGTCGGCGCCGTCGGCGAGGGTCTGGTAGCCGACGCGGTACTGGGTGCCGGCGCCGCCCGGCGCGACCACCGGATTGCCGGCCGACCGGTAGTCGGCGCGATCGGGCCGGGTGCGGGCGACCTCGCGCAGGCGCGCCGCCTTGGCCGGATCGCTCATCAGATCGAGCGCGGTGGTGACGCCGAAGGCGAGCTCCTGCTCGAGGGACAGCTCGAGGGTCAGGTGGACGTGGGCGTCGATGAGGCCGGGGACGAGCGTCTTGCCGGCGCCGTCGACGACGACCGCGCCGCCGGGCGCAGCCAGCCCGGGCCCGATCGCGGCGATGCGCTCGCGGTCGATCAGGACGTCGACGCCCCCGAGGTCGCGCTCGCCGTCGAAGACGTGGGCGCCGCGGATGAGGGTTGTCGCGCGAGGCGCCGGAGGATCGCTTCGACAGCCGGCGAGGACGGCAAGCGCCGCGAGCGCGGCACCGGCGCGACCTGCGAGGGAGGAGCTCATGGCCACGATGAGACACCGCGCCGCGGGCGCGGTTGCGCGATGCTAGCTCACCGGCTCGTCCAGCGCCTCGCGGATCGCGATCTCGACGGGCGAGTTGCCGTTCGCCACGTCGTACGGCCGCGCCGGGAACAGCGGCGGCTGCGCCAGGAACCGCGGCTGCGTGCCCCGGTGCGCTTGCGCCGCATGCACGAGGAACGGGTGGCACAGGTACACCGTGCCGGCGGGGCCGGTGGCGGTGACCTCCGGGCACGACGCCGTCGTCGCGAAGCGGTCGGCGGCGAGCGCGCGCAGCGAGATGCCCTCGTCACCGGCCGGGGCGACGGTGCGCGCGATGTGTCGATGCGAGCCGACGCGGATGCGCGTCGGCGCGTCGGCGTCGCTGACGTCGGAGAACAGGAACAGCATCAGCAGCGCGCGCCCGCGCGAGCTGACGTTGACGCGGTAGCCGAAGAGGTCGGCCGGATCCTCGCCGTCGGCGCAGAAGCTGGCGTCGACGTGCCAGCCGATGTCGGTGGGTGGGTCGACGTGGGGGAACCGGACCGGGAAGGTGCCGAGGCCGACGGGCGGGACCCACGCGCCGGCGCCGACCACCTGGTCGAGCGCCGCGTGGAGGCGCGGCGTGTTCGACGCCTGCCGGAACGGCAGATCGTGGTACCCGCCGAGGCGGACCACCGGCGCTCGCCACGTCGACGGATCGCCAGGCGAGCAGCCGGTGTCGCGCCAGAGGATCGCGCGCCCGGCGTCGGCGAGCTCGCTCGGGAAGGCGTCGTCGAGCCGGACAAACCCGTCGGCGATGAAGCCTGCGATCTGTGAAGCCGAGAGGGCCATGGTGTGGGTCTATACGATGCAGGCGCGACCGCCAGTAGGCAGAGGCCGGCACCGCGTGGCTACGGCCCCGGGCAGGACGGGTGCAGCGTCACCAGCCCGGCGGCGGTCCCGGCGACGAGGCCGCCGTCGACCTCGAACAGCGACCGCGCCGTCGCGTCGAGATCGATCGCCGCCTCCTGGGTCACGCTGCCGAAGCGATGCGCGACCAGCTGGTTGCGCAGCACACCGGGCGCGACGAGGGTGGCGGCGTAGTAGGCGCGATCGCCGTCGAAGGACAGGAAGTGCTCGACGAACGCCTCGACGTCCACCGACGCGACCTCGCCGACGTCGCGCTGGTAGAAGTAGACGTGGCCGCCGGAGCTGGCGACCACGCGGTCGCCGCGGACCACGACGTTGAGGAAGGTCGCCGCCGCCGGCACCTGGCTCACGACCGCCGGCGGCGCCACCGTGACGTCGAGCCAGGTCAGCATCGGGTGCAGGGTGCCCTCGGCGTCCTTGACCGCGGTCGAGACCACCGCGACACCGACCTCGCCGTCGACGTCGAAGCCGACCAGCGTGCCGCTGTCGTTGGGCAGGGTCGCCTCGAGGTCGGGCGCGAGCGGCTCGGTGCCCGCGGCCTGCACCGCGGCCAGCGACCAGCTCTCCAGCGTCACGGAGGGATCGCGGGCGTGGGCCAGGCCGTAGAGCCGCTGCCCCTCGGCGGTGAGCTCGGTGTAGCCGCGCAGGAGCAGGGTCGCCGAGCCGCGGAGCTCGCGCCGGCCGTCCTCGTCGAGCGTCCACCGATCGATCGCCAGCGGACCGGCCGCGTTGCCGATGACCCAGCTCGGGTCGTACAGGTCGCTGGCGCCGACCACGAACCGCGGCGGGCCGAGGCTGTCGTCGAGCACCGGCGCCCAGCGCCGCACGTCTTCGAAGGCGCCGCCGGCGCGGAACGCGGGCGCGGCGACGTCGTCGACGTCGATGATCGCGGCCGCCGCGTCGCCGTAGGCGTACACGCCGCCGCGGCCGCGGGCCAGGATGGCGCTCGGCGCCAGCTCGGGCGCACGGATCTCGTCGAGCCGGCCGCGCGAGAGATCGAACAGGCGATCGCTGTAGCGGGTGATCACGGTGGTGCCGTCGGTCGCGACCGGGTACCAGGGCCCGGTCGGGTAGCGATACGCGCCGGTCCAGGTCGACAGGACCCGGTCGTCGAGCCGCGTCGGCCCGCCCGCGCCGAGCGCGTCGTAGAGGCCGACGAACCGCTCGGCGCCGGCCGCGGTCGCGCGGGCGCCCTCGACGATCAGACGATCGCCGGCCAGCGCGGCCGCCTCGACGCCGGCGACCGCCACGGTGACCACCTCCGTGAGATCGGCGGTGCGCAGGATCCGCACCGCGTCGGCGTTCATCAGCAGGAGGTAGGCGCCGCTCACCGCGACCCCGGCGGCCGGCGCGAACACGTCGTGCAGCACCGGCGCGCCGCCGGCGTCGAGCGGCGCGGCGTCGATCCAGCGCACGCCGTCGACGGTCGCGACGAACACCCGCTGGCCATCGGCGCTGGTGGCGATCGGGCCGCACCGCGGCAGCGGCATGGCGCCGACCTCGACCGGCGCGTCCGGATCGCGGATGTCGATCGCGACCGCCGCATAGCCGACGCCGAACTGGCCCGCGCACAGCCAGACCCGATCGCCCTGGCCGCCGACGTAGCCGATCTGCCAGTCGAGCTGCGTGAGCGCGCCGCGGCGAACCAGGTCGTCGCCGTCGACGCCGACCAGGGTGAGGTCGCGATGATCCGAGCTGGCCAGCGCGACCAGCCGGTCGCCCAGCGGGTAGGCGCGCACCTCGTCCTCGAAGGTGAAGTACGTGCTGACGATCTCGGAGTCGAGCGCCGCGATGCCGAGCGGCCGCCGTTCGAGGAGCCGGACCCGCGTGCGGATGAGGACGTCGGTGAGGCTCACGAAGCGGCCCGCGCCGAGCGCGACCGGCACGCCGTGGGCGTTGTCGAGCCGGCCGAGCAAGCGCATCGGCCCCTCGACGCGCGGCCCCGGCTGGCAGACGCCAGCCCGGCAGCGATCGCCGAGGGTGCAGAGATCGCCGTCGTCGCAGGCGGCGCCCTCCTCGCAGCCGACCGGCGCGGGGGGGCCATCGGCGCCGGCGTCGACAGCGACGCCGGCGTCGGGAGCCTCGGCGCCGCCGAGGTTGTCGCCGCACGCCGCCACCAGCGCGACCGCACCGATCAGCCACGTGAGCTGCCTCATCGGCCGCGGATCATCGCCTCCCGGCGCGCCCTGGTGAGGCGCCGGGAGGCGGCCTGCCACAGAATGCCGGCGGCGTCAGGCCGCCGGCCTCAGGAGGTCAGGGCTGGAACACCACGCCGGCGCGGACGTGGGCGCTGGCGCCGTTGTAGTTCGTCGACGTCGCCGTGATGATGCAGGAGGTCTGGCCCGCCGGCGGGTACCAGTAGCCGCCCTTCTGGTAGCCGTAGTCGTAGTAGGTCGAGAACGTGCCGCCGCAGTTGTCCGAGATGCTGGCGGTGTTGTAGTTGCCGTCGTAGGCGTACACTGACCAGTTGACCGCCTCGCCGGGGCGCACCGGGTTCTGGCAGGTGCTGTCGAGGACGCCGGCGTAGATCGAGCAGCTGCCGGTCGAGTAGCTCAGGCTGAGCTGCGGCTGCGACGGCGCCGGCACGAACTGGCCGGAGACGTTGACCGCGCCCTGCTGGCTGCCGGCCGGGAACACGACGACGCTGAACGTGCGCGAGACGGTGAACCCGCTCGAGGCCGCGGTCACCGTGATGCCGCAGCCGCCGGTGACCGACCGGGTCCACGTCGTCGTGGCCGCGGTCGCGTCGCTGAAGGTCGAGTCGGCGCAGGTCGACGTCCACTGGATCGCCACCGCGTCGCCGTCGGGATCGACCGCGTTGAGCGCGAAGGTGAACGGCTGATCGACCTCACCGGTCTCCGGATAGGTCAGGCCGAGCAGCGCCGGGCCGAACTGCGACGGCCCCTCGCTGACATCGAGGATCATCAGCTGCACGCCCTGGATCACGCCCGCGGTGATCTGCGCCTGCAGCGGCTGGCTCTGGCCGACCAGCGCGCCGTTGGTGTCGTAGGCGCGGCCGACGAACGTGCGGACGCCGGCCGGGACCATCAGCATGCCGGTGAACGTGCCGCCGGCGGCGTCGAGCGCGACCTCCTCGCCGCCGTCGATCTGGACCGACATGCGCGCGATCACGCCCGCGAACGCCTCGGGCACGCGGATCTCGATGTGCGCCGACGCACTCGAGATGTCCATGTCCGCGCCACAGCCGGTGCCTGCGACGCTCGTCACGATAGCGGCCACCGGAGCCGCCCACAGCTGCCAACCCATGTTCTTCGTCATCGCGCGACAATCTGTGGGATGCAGCCCGCTCGGAGTGAGCGGCGATGATGGCAACTTGCGGCGTTCCCCGTTCAACGCGACGTCGGTGATCGCGCGGCGAGCGGCGCAGCTCACGCTGGGCGGCAAGCGCCTCGCTTGCGCGTCTCGTGGCACCGCAGGAAGCTCGCCCCCGGAGGACTCGATGACACGCGACAAGGAACGGCAGGAGCGATCGCACGAGGCGCCGATCATCGGTGGCCTCCCGGACATGCCCGGCCTCCTGGCGGCGATCGGCCTGACTCCCGGGCTCGGCACCCACCTGTCCGGGCTCGCCGACCAGCTCCTGGTCGTCGATTTCCCGGGCGCCTCGTTGACCCGCGGCGAGCGTGAGCTGCTCGCGCTCGCGGTGTCGGCCGGCAACGACTGCTTCTTCTGCATGGACTCGCACGGCGCGTTCGCCCGCGAGCTGCTCGGCCGCGCCGGCGTCGTCGACGCGGGCACGCTGGTCGACGACCTGAAGCGCGGCGTCACCGCGCAGCTGTCGGCGAAGCTGCGCGCGCTGGTCGCGATCGCCCTGATCGTTCGCCGCGACGCCCGCGCGCTCGCGCGGAGCGACGTCGAGCAGGCGCTCGCCGCCGGCGCGACCGACGCCGACACCCAGCTCGCGGTCCTGATCGCAGCGGCCTTCTGCATGTACAACCGGATGGTGGACGGCCTCCGCGCGCCGACGCCGCCCAGCCCCGAGGTCTATCGCGGCCGCGCGGAGCAGATCGCCGACCACGGTTACGCCGATCCGCCGGGCGCGGCGCTGCCGCGCTGACCGGTCGCGCTATCCTGCGCGCATGCAGCAGCCGGCCGGCCCCGCGGAGTGGCACCTCGCCCAGCTCAACGTCGCGCGCGCGGTGGCGCCGCTCGAGTCGCCGGCGCTGGCCGACTTCATGGGCGCGCTCGATCGCATCAACGCGCTGGCCGAGCAGAGCGACGGCTTCGTGTGGCGACTCACCGGCGCCAGCGGCAACGCCACCGACGTGCGCCCCGCCGACGATCCGGACCTGCTGGTCAACCTGACCGTGTGGCGCAGCGCGGAGGCACTGTTCGACTTCACCTACCGGACCGCACACGTCGAGCTCATGCGGCGGCGGCGCGACTGGTTCGAGGCGCCGGCCGAGGCGTACCTCGTGCTCTGGTGGATCCCGGCCGGGCACGTCCCGTCGGTGGACGAGGCGCTCGCGCGCCTCGCCCATCTGCGCGCCCACGGTCCGACCGCGCAGGCGTTCACGTTCAAGCGCCGGTTCCCGCCGCCGGGTGGCGCGGCCGCGCCGGACGACATGGAGCCGGAGCGCTACTGCGGTCCGATGTAGATTCGGGCCGGGCTCGATCGTCCTTGGGGTGGAAGGAGGATTCGATGGCCAAGTTCATGTTGCTCGTCGGCGGTGCCGATCTCGACAAGCGCAGCGCCAACCCGGAGCTGGCGCCGGTCATGCTGGACCGCTACATGGCGTGGGTGCAGTCGTTCGCCGACGCCGGCCGGCTGGTGGCCCGGTACAAGCTGTACGACCAGACCGGCGCCCGGCTGACGGTCCGAGGCGGCGAGGTGGTCGACGGGCCCTTCGTCGAGACCAAGGAAGCGATCGGCGGCATCTTCGTGATCGAGGCGTCCTCGCTCGCCGAGGCGACCGCGCTGGCGAGGGACTGCCCGGTGCTGCGGCTGCAGAACGGCTACGTGGAGGTGCGCGCTGTCGAGCGCGGCTGACTCGCGCGCCGCGCTCGAGCGCGCGTTCCGCGCCGACCACGGCCGCCTGGTCGCCGCGCTGACGCGCCGGTTCGGGGCCCGCCATCTGGACCGGATCGAGAACGCCATCCAGGACGCGATGGCCCGGGCCCTCGAGCGCTGGGACCGCGAGGGCGTCCCCGACGACCCGCAGCGCTGGCTCGTCCGCGTCGCCCACAACGCCGCCTTCGACGCCATCCGCCGCGACGAGCGCCTGACCGCGCTGCCGGCGGGGCACGACGCGGAGGAGGTCGCGCCGCCGACGCTCGACGACGAGCTGCGCCTGATGTTTCTGTGCTGCCACCCGTCGCTCCCCCGCGCGGCGCAGGTCGCGCTGACGCTGAAGGTCGCCTGTGGCTTCACCGCGGCACACATCGCCGGCGCCTTCCTCAGTGAGGAGAAGACCGTCGCGCAGCGGATCGCTCGGGCCAAGCAGCGGCTCCGGCAGGACGGCGCCCGCTTCGAGTTGCCCGAGCCCGACGAGCTGCCGGCGCGCCTCGATCCGATCCTCGACGTGCTCTACCTCGTGTTCGGCGAGGGCCACAGCCCGACCGACGGCGAGGTCGCCATCAAGGACGAGCTGTGCGGCGAGGCGCTGCGCCTGGCGCGCCTGCTGACGGAGATCCCGTGCACCGCGACCCCGACCGCGCAGGCGCTGCGCGCGCTGTTCTGCTTCCAGAGCTCGCGCGCCGCCGCGCGGACGGCCGACGATGGCAGCCTGCTCCTCCTCCACGAGCAGGACCGCGACCGCTGGGACGCAGCGCTCATCGCCGAGGGGTTCGCGTGCCTGGCCCGCGCCGGCCGAGGCGACGCGCTGACGCGCTTCCACCTCGAGGCCGGGATCGCCGCGTGCCACGCCGCAGCGGCGAGCTACCACGCCACCGACTGGCCGCGGATCGTCACCCTGTACGACCTGCTCCGCGCGGGCTCGCCGTCGCCGATCGTCGAGGTCAACCGCGCGGTCGCGATCGGGATGGCGTCCGGCGCGGTCGCCGGCCTCGACGAGCTCGATGCGATCCCGGAGCGGGACCTCATCGAGCGCTACCCGTACGCGCTCGCCGCGTACGCCGAGCTGCACACGTCGCTCGGCCAGCTCGACGAGGCGCGCGCCTATCTCACGCGCGCACTCGGGTGCCAGCAGGCGCGCGTGCAGCGCCGGCTGCTCGAGCGCAAGCTCGCTGCGCTCGAGCGGTGATCACTGCGGATCGCCGGGCGGCACCGGCCCGCAGGTGTTCACGGTGTTGCAGGGGATCTGGTACTGGGAGTCGGGCGTGCCCACGTTGTCGACACCCACCGGGCGGTAGTTGTTGCCCATCGCGAGCCCGTGCGGCCGGTGGGCGCCGTTGCCGCCGGTGCCGGCGAACTTCGAGCCGTCGCACTCGTAGTCGGCGTCGACGTCCTCGACGATCACGACGTCGACGTCCTGGCAGTAGGAGACCTCCGGCGTGATCGGGGTGCACTGGCGGACCTTGTGGTGCACGCGCTTCGACCGCCACAGCTTGTGCATCGAGCAGGCCGGCGCGAGCAGATTGGCGGTCGCCTCCCCGTCATCCGGGTCCTCGGCGCCCGGCTCGTACACGGCGTCCGGAAGCTCGTACAGCTCGGCGCCGGATGGCAGCACGAACGGGCTGCCGTCGGGGTTCACCGCACCGACGATCTCCCGAGGGTCGATGCGACGGGAGCCTTCGGGCACCGCGGCGGTGGACGATGGCGCGGGATCGGCGGGCTCGGCGAGGCAGCCGAACGCGAGGGCACACAGCGAGGCAGTCAGTGTGAGGGTACGGACAAGGGTCATGCGCCGCACGCTACCCGACGGCGCGCCACCCCCGCAGGGTAAGCGCCGGCAACGGGGCGCGCATCGCGGCAAGAGGACGTCAGTCGTCGCAGGGCACCTCGTAGTCGAGGAATTCGGTGAACGCCATGTACGACAGCCGCGCACCGACCTCGCGATACGCAAGCTCGAGTCGGTGGCTGCCCGGGCCGAGCGTGAAGGTCACCGGCGCGCCGCCGCGATCGGAGTCGCGGAGGTCTTCACAGCCATGCGGATCGCCGAGGTTGTTCCACTTGATCCACCGGCCGCTGTCCATCCGCACCCAGAACGAGTCGTGATCGCGGTCGGGCGCGTCGACGATGGCCCAGATCCGGATCGAGGTCGCACCGGCGAGGCGGAAATCGAGGCGCGCCCGGCCGTGGCGCGGCGGCGCCGCGAGGCTCTCGGCCACGCTGCGCGGCGCGTAGAAGTCGTACTCGGTCATCACCATCGGCGGCGCCGCGCTCATCCGCAGGTTGGTCTGCCGCTCCATCAATCCGTACGGAGCGCGCGGCTCGCAGTACGGCTGCGGCGGGCTCTGCTCGACGCCGTTGTCGGCGACCACCGTGTAGCAGCCGCCGACGCTGTCGGTGTACTTGTGCCCGGTGATCCCGGACGCGACCGCCACGCCATCGCTGTAGACCGTGTAGCTGCGGGCGCCCGGGACCAGGGTCCAGCTGACGATGATGTCGTGCAGCGTGTAGTCGTCCCAGCTCGAGTTGATGGTCGGCGTCGCCGGCGGCACCACCGGCGGGTCGGCGAGATCGAACGACATGTCCGTGGTGATCACCAGGACGTCGAGCCTGGCGCCGTCCTCGCGATACGCGATCGACAGCGTGTGGGTCCCGGCGGCGAGGTCGAAGGTCGCGAAGCGGCTCGCGCCCTCCGCCTTCACCAGCGTCCAGTGCCACGACCGGCCCTGCGGGATCTGATTCCACCGGATGGGCGCGCCGCCGTCCATCCGCACCCAGAACGAGTCGGCGTCGTCGCTGGGCGCGATCACGCGCGCCCAGATCCGGAACACGCCGGGCCGGTCGACGGTGAACGAGTACGACGCCACCCCCTCCGCCGACGGCATCGCCGCCTTGCTGTCGTTGCCCGGCTCGACCTCGATGTAGCCGGCGTTCGACGCCGCATCGTCGTCCTTGATCAGCAGCGGCGACGTGATCGGCCCGGCGCCGCGGCCGCGCACGCTCTCGGCCTCCAGCCAGACGGTCTGCACCTGCGCGCGGGCATCGCGGCTCACCGCGAGCGCTGCGACGACGGCCGCAGCAATGGACACGACGCTCCGGACTCGTGCGTGGTCGCCCATGATCTCCTCCCTTGATCCCGGGTCCGGGTTGTACACCCGGCGCGCAGGCGTCGTCGCGCTCGGCGGCGACGACTCGTGCGCGCACCACGCACGTGCAATCGAGGCGGCTACAGTTGGACGTCCTCGACCGCACCGGGCGCCGCGACCAGGCCGAGCTGGCGGGCGACGTCGTCGAGATCGGGGCCACGGGCCGGGATCAGCGGTAGGATGCGCCGGTAGGCCTCGGCGACGAACGGCTCGGCGTGGCGCGCCGGCCGGTACCCGGCGCCGAGATCGATCGACGCCGCCGCGGCGGCGCGGACCTCGGCCGCGTACCCGGCGACCGGCGCCGACGAGTGATCGCGAAGCGCGTCGTGGATCGCGCCCGCCAGCCGCTGCGCCTCGCCGAGGCTCTGGTTGAGCTCCTGCGACGCGGCCGCCGGCAAGACGTGCGCGGCGTCGCCGACGAAGACCGCGCGGAGGGTGGGCGGCTCGACGACGGCCGGGGCGACCCGCGTCACGCGCGCGCGCCGCAGCGCGCGCACCGCCGGCTCGCGGCCGTAGGCGTGCGCGCGCAGGAGGGCGCCGAGGTCGTCGATGCCGGGCTCCTCCAGGTCCGGCAGCGCGTCGGGCGGGAGATGGAACGTGATCCGGAGGCCGTGGCCGGGCAGCGGCCACGTCACCATCGCCGCGTCGCCGACCACGATCTGCATCTCGTGTGCGGCGACGCCGTCGAGGTCGACCTCGAAGTCGGCGACCGTCGCCGCCTCGCCGATCGTCCGCCAGCCGGCGCGGAGCTGGTTGCGGACCAGCGACTCCCGGCCGTCCGCCGCGATCAGGTACGGCGGCGTACGGTGCGCGGTCCCGCTCACGACGCGCTCGCTGACCAAGACGGCGTAGCCGACGGTGTCGTAGTCGAGCGACTCGACGTAGGCGTGCATCGAGTCGCTGGCCGGCTCGACCCGTGCGACCCGGTGGTTCCAGCGGACCTTCGTGCCGGCGCCGTGCAGCGCCGCCTCGAGCTGCTTGCACAGGAGCCAGTGCGGCACCGACGCCGCCGTCTCGAAGCCGGGCGGCTGGCCGGCCAGCGCCGCCTCGGCGCGCCCCTGCGCACGGTCGTAGATCGAGATCTGGCCGATCTGGCCCACCTCGTGCTGCAGGTCGAACAGGACGCCGGCCTGGGCGAGCCGCTGCAGGCTGTCGCGGTGCAGCACGACCGCGAAGGCGTCATCGGACGCCTCCGTACGCGGATCGACGATCTCGACGTCGACCTGACGAGCCCGGAGAGACAGCGCCGCGGCGAGCCCCGCAGGGCCTGCGCCGGCGATCAGCACCTCGCTGCGATTCTTGCGCGACATGGCCACCTCCGCAGTGCATTCGCAAGCGAAGCAAGCGACGTGCCTGTCGGACGCATGACGCGTGTCCGGACGTCGGACGAGCTCACGCGACCGTGAGGAGCGCGTCGGTCGGCGTCAGCAGCTGCTTGCTCATCAGGTAGCTGGCGTAGCGCCGGAACGGGACCAGGATGCTGCCGTCAATCGCGCTCTTCTCGATCTCGCCCAGTGGCACGCCGGCCATGACCTGGGCGCGCAGCGCGTCGGTCAGCTCCATCATCTCGACCACGGCGATGCGCCCGCTGTAGCCGGTGTGGCTGCAGTCGGGGCAGCCGACCGCGCGCGGCAGCGGCACCGGCGCGTCGCGGTCGAACAGACCGCGCGCGGCGAGGCTCTCGACCAGGACCGGCGGCGGCAGCTCGCTGGTCGCGCAGTGCGAGCACAGCCGGCGCGCCAGCCGCTGCACGATCACCAGCGTCAGCGCCTGCCCGATCAGCGCCCGTGGGCAGCCGAGATTCTCGAGGCGCTGGATGGCGGAGACCGCGTTGTTGGCGTGCAGCGACGTGAAGAGCAGGTGGCCGGTCATCGCCGCCTCGAGCGCGAGCTGGGCGGTCTCCGGATCGCGGACCTCGCCGACCATGATCACGTCCGGGTCCTGGCGCAGCATCGCGCGCAGCACCTTCGAGAAGGTCAGCTCGACCGCGTAGTTGACCTGGACCTGGGTGATGCCGGCGAGCCGGTACTCGATCGGATCCTCGACGGTGATGATGTTGGTGTCGGGGCGGGTTCGCCGGCGCTCGCCGAGGGCGGCGTACAGGGTCGAGGTCTTGCCGGAGCCGGTCGGGCCAGCGACGACGAGCGCGCCGTACGGGCGGTTGAGCACCTCGCGCAGCTCGGTCAGCGCGTGCGGCTCGAGGAAGATCGACTCGAGCGGACGGGTCAGCGCCGAGGCCTCGAACAGCCGGAGCACCACCTTCTCGCCGCGGCTCGCCGGCAGCGTCGACACCCGCAGGTCGACCTCGCGGCGGCCGACCCGGATGCCGATGCGGCCGTCCAGCGGCAGCCGGCGCTCGGTGACGTCGAGGCCGCTCAGGACCTTGAGCCGCGCCACCAGGCTGCGGTGGAACGACGGCGCCACGTACTGATCCCAGTCGTAGAGCTGGCCGTGGACGCGGTAGCGGATCCGCATGCCGGCGGTGTCGCCCTCGATGTGGATGTCGGAGGCGCCGCGCTCGATGCCGACCGCGACGATCCGACTGGCCAGCGCGACCACTTCCTCGCCGATGTTGCCGATCGCCTTGCCGGCGTCGCGCTCCTGGTCGGTGACGTCGAAGACCAGGCTGTCGGGCGCGACGCTGTCGCCGCGCCGGCGCGCGGTCGCGGCGGCGGCGTCGATGCGCAGCCGGACGAAGGTCTCGCTGAAGTCGTCGAGGCCGATCGCCACGATGTCGACGTCGACGGTGGTGAGCACCCGGCGCAGCTCGCCCTGCGACGCCCCGTTGAACGGATCGACCATGCCGACGGTGAGGGTGTGACCGCGCAGCTCGAGCGGCAGCAGGCGGTGCTGCTGCATGACCTTGGCCGGGATCAGCGCGAGCAGCCGGTCGTTGATGTCGTAGCGCGCGATCCGGACGAACCGGATCACCTCGTCGCCGGGCGCCGCCGGCGCGGCGCGCACCGCGCCCGCGGGCGGATGCGCCACCTGGGTCGCGAGCCGGCGCGCCAGCGCGTAGGCGAAGGGCGCGACCTTGGCGCCGAGCTGCGCCAGCAGCTCCTTGCCCAGCACGAGGATGACGCTGTCCTCCTCGGCGACGACGTCGGCCGGCTGCGCGGTGCCGAGCACGGCGCCGACCTCGCCGAAGAAGTCACCGGCGCGGAGCTCCTCGACGACCACCGACGAGCCGGCGGCGAGCCCGGGCCGGCGCAGCGCGAGCCGGCCGCTGAGGACCACGCCCAGGCTCGGCTCGACCGCGCCGGCGCGCAGGATGACCGCCGTGGCGGCGGCCTCGACCTGCTGGACGTGGGGCGCGATGCGATCGACGACGATGCGATCGCAGTGGCGAAACAGGTCGGTCGCGCTCAGGAACTCGGCGATCTGCGCCGGCTCGAGCGCGACGCGTCGTCCCGTGGCCGCGCCGCGGCCGCCGTCCGGTCCCATCCGGCGATGCTACACCCGCTCGAGAATGGTCGCGATCCCCTGGCCTCCGCCGATGCACATCGCGACCAGGGCGGTCTGCTTGTCCTGGCGCTCGAG
>Ga0075421_100003428_pt1 | contig 18943 bp, 14 predicted proteins | sample SoiMetdeltSBSDD5_FD_75292 | JGI IMG/M metagenome (GOLD analysis project Ga0075421, IMG submission 75292) | Bulk soil microbial communities from a Populus tree surrounding site in Tennessee, USA - Soil MetaG P. deltoides SBSDD5 | ecosystem: Environmental > Terrestrial > Soil > Tree plantation... | reverse complement strand
ATTGCGCGGGTGCGTGTAGAAGACAGCGGCTCTCGGAACGCCGCGGGCCGTAATAATACGACCGGCGGAATTCTGCTCGAAGAGGGAACCAATGATTTTCAAGTGGTCGATTCCGAATTCCGGAACGTGCGCGGGAACGGGGTCTGGACGCACTCGCTGTATACGTCGCCGCGGAACTCGGCCGGCCTGATCGCGGGAAATCACTTCACGGTGATCGCACGCGATGCGATCCAGGTCGGCCATGCGACACGCGTGAAGGTCGAGCGGAATAGCGGTGAGCGGATCGGCTATCCCGAATCGGAAGTCGACGTCGAGAATAAAGCGATTCCGGTAGCGATCGACACCGCCGGCGATACGGATCAGAGTGTTTACTCAGGCAACACGTTCAAGGACATCAATGGCAAGTGCATCGATCTCGACGGTTTTCATCACGGCGAAGTAATCGGAAACGTCTGCTCCAATCTGCGCAATTTCGGCATTGTGATGAATAACACGAATCCGGATATGCAGTCGGACGGCATCACCATCAGCGGGAATACGATCGACGGGGCGATGTACGGCGGCATTTTCGTGATTGGGTCGGGAAATAAGATTCTGCGCAATCGCTTACTGAATTTGAACACAGCAAAGTGTGACAACTGCTTCTACGTAGCATCCGAGCCGGATATGCTGCGGAGCGGAATCTACATCGGCCGCGGGGCGGAACGCCCGGCAATCGCGCGAGGAAATGTCATCGAAGGCAACGAGATTTCCGGATATCGAATGCGCGCGCGCTGTGTCGGAATCGCTCCGGGTGTCGCGAAGGCTGAGAACCGAGTGGGGCGGAATCGCTGCGAGGATTGGAGCCAGTGATCCAAATGTCAAATCAAGAAGCCGGCATCACTGTGGAACAAGCTTTAGCTTGTTCGTCTAACGTCACTGCGGCGACCCTACGCCGAACGCATAAACAGTGCCATCGTGGGTAACCACGTACACGCGGCCATTACAAACTACCGGCGCGCTGAAATGGGTGAATCCCGGAATCGTCTTGCCGCTGGAGTACAGCTCCTTGCCCGTCTCCGCGTCGAACGCATACAAAATAGCGTTCCCACCCGGCGCGTCGATGCGCTCCTTCGAAGTCAGCAGGCGGCCGCTGGCATCCACCTGGCTGACGTTTTCACCACTTGAGATCGCGAATACCATGCCATTGGCAATCACCACCGGCTCGGGAAGGGACATGTTCTTCGACATCCAAGCCGGCGCCAGGACAGGCTTGTCCTCCTTCACCTCGACCTTGAAAGCCATGACGCTGCCGGCGGGCGCATCGCCATAGGAGACCGGAAATTTGGGCGCCGTCGATGCAGGCGGACCCCATGCCGGCGCATATAGCCAGCGGGTACCGGCCGAATTTTCCCACGTCGAGAGAGCGCCCCAAAAACCGCGACCGTAGAAATTGACATCCTCGTTGGTATAGAGCGGACTCCGGAACAACGGACTGCGGTGATCATCGCCGCCCATCGATTTCGCGTTGAGCAGATAGATCACGCCCTCCTTACCGCTACCCGCGACCAGTTCCCAGTTTTTGAACGGAAAAACAACCGGACTGACATTGCCCATGTCGAGATCCTTCCGGGTGATCCACGCGCGATTCGCCGGCGTATAGTAGTCGGCCAGCTTCAGCTCCTTGGGAGTAAGCGCAAATATCGTGTCCGATAGCTTGCCTTTCTCAGGCTCGTAAGGCCCGTCCCCCGTTTCGGCGAAGATTTTTCCGCTAGTCGAGATGGCGACGCCTGCGCGCCCCCAGATTCCGCCGCCGGCGGTGCTCGCTTCAAAATAAGTCACCGGACGCTTCGGATCATTGATGTCGATCGCGTATACGCCCGACTTCACGCCATTGCAGCTCTGCGAGGTCGCCGTATAAATGACGCTATCGACAAGATTGAGACTCCATGGCTTCGCAAAGGCGGGAAAGAATTGGACTGGCGCGAACCGATCCTCGCCATTCACCAAATTAAACGCGTGCAATTTGCCATCGCTGCTGGCGACGTAGACGGTCCTTGCGCCGCGGTCGATCACCGGCGTCGCGTTCAGGGCGTTCGGACACAGCCAGCGAGGCGCCTGCTTGGGAGTGCCCTCGGTGGACATAGCTTTCTGCCAAACCAACTTTCCCGTATCGGCGTCGATGACAAAAAGTTTGTCGGAAGCGCCCGCGATCACGACATATTCCTTGAATCCGGCGAGCGTGATCACCTGGCTGTGGATCAGCGGAACCGTGAGGGAGTTGAGCTCCTTGGGGGCGTTATCCAGCTTGAGGCTCCACTCGAGCTTGAGCTTCGATACATTGGTCTTGGCGAGGTCGGTCTCCTCTTTGACCCAGCTTGTCCGCTGAGGGTCACCGCCAAATGTCGTCCAATCGGCGGCCCCGGCGCCGAACGCCAGAAGTACTGTCGCCAGCGCACAGCGCGAAAGTTTTCTCGACATATGTGAGCATTGTATACTGAGATTCCCGCAAGTTTTCGCAACGGCCAACTATGAAATCCCCGATGGAGCGGCAACAGGCCGCGAAAGTAGTGATTGCCACTACTGTAGCGCTGTCCTTCATCTCCTTCTGGCGCGCGGCTGCGATCGTGCTCAGCGATCTGGCTTCATCGGCATTCTACGCTGGCGGTATCGCCGAACGGGCAATCGGGCACAGCGCTCCCTGGTTCATTCTCGGGGTCATGCTTTTCAGCTTCGCCGTGCGCGCGGTCTACATCGAATCGAGCAGTACGTTCGTTCGCGGCGGTGTGTACGTCGTGGTTCGCGACGCCATGGGCTCCGTCATGGCTCGTCTTTCCGTCTCCGCGCTTATCTTTGACTACATACTGACGGGTCCCATCAGCGTCGTTAGCGCGGGGCACTATCTAGGTAGATTGCTGAATGAAATTGCCGAAATAGCGCACAGCTCGCAGCGGGTGGATCCGTTCCAATTCACTCTCTGGTTTGGCGTGGTCGTGACGATGTACTTCTGGTGGAGCAATATCAAGGGCATCCACGAGTCCAGTGGGAAAGCGCTGCGGATCATGCAGATCACCGCGGTCATGGTGGTTGCATTCCTGATCTGGTGCCCTCTGACGCTGCTGGTGCGGGGGCCCGCCCAGATTCCTCCGCCGCCGACTCTGCAAAATCTGCATTTCAGCGAAGACGGATTGGGATGGCTTAGCGGGACGATCTTCCCGCAGATTTGGGCCGCCGCGGTCCTGATAGCCTTCGGACATTCACTGTTGTCGATGAGCGGATTCGAAACGCTGGCGCAAATTTACCGCGAAATCGCTTATCCCAAACTCAAGAACTTGAAGATCACAGGAACCATCGTCTGCGTCTTCGCACTGATCTGCACCGGCGTCATCACGCTATTCGCCGGAATGATTATTCCCGACAGCGCCCGCGCCCGATACTCGGAGAATCTACTGGGCGGATTGACGTCCCACCTGATCGGTCCTCCTCTGCTGCTGCTCGGCTTCCATATCTTCGTCGTGACCGTAGGCGTGCTGATACTCTCGGGCGCCGTTAATACTTCGGTCATCGGGGCGAACGGCGTCATGAACCGCGTCGCTGAAGATGGCGTCCTACTCGATTGGTTCCGCAGACCACACAGCCGGTTTGGAACTACATATCGCATTATTAATCTGGTTGCGCTCCTGCAAATTGCGACAATTCTCGCCAGCCGCGGCGATACGAACAAACTTGGCGAGGCCTACGCGTTCGGCGTGGTCTGGAGCTTCTTCATGAACTCTCTAGGCGTACTGGTGCTGCGCTATCGCCGCAAAGACCAGGAGTACAAAGTCCCGTTCAACTTACGGATTGGTGGGAAGGAGTTGCCCATCGGCTTGCTCCTGACCACTCTGACCCTGTTCCTGGTAGCTATTGCCAATTTATTTACAAAAAAGACTGCAACGATCTGGGGAATTGGATTCACCTTAGGTTTATACATACTCTTTACGGTTTCCGAACGAATCAATTCGCGAAAAGTGCTCCCCGAACGGAAGGGACTCGAGCAGTTCAACCTGGTCCATCAGCCCGAGGTCACCGACCAGACCATACACGCGCGCCCCGGCTGCATCCTGGTCGCTGTCCGCGACTACAACAATATGGCGCACCTATACACGGTGCTGCAGAAGACCAATATGCGCCGTCACGACATTGTCGTGATGACGGTCCGGCAGATTTCGATGGCGGCGGGCGAGCACGAGCTGGCCAACAGCCAATTATTCTCCAGCTACGAGAAGGAGCTGTTCTCACAGGTTGTGTCGCTGGCGGAGAAGCAGGGCAAGACGGTGGATCTGCTAGTCGTTCCCGGTACCGATCCATTCCATGCCCTGGCGCAAACCGCCTCCAAACTAAAAGCATCGCGGCTGGTGACCGGAGTTTCGGCGAAGATGGATTCCGAAGAGCTTGCGCGCCGGATCGGTCTCGCCTGGGAGCGGTTGCCTACCGAAGAACGGCAGAGCTTTTCGCTGGAAATCATTCGCCCGGGCCGGCCGTCAGTCTTCGTGAACCTGGGTCCGCATCCACCACGATTGTGGCCGGAGGATCTGGACAGATTGCACGATCTCTGGCTGCGTCTCACCGAGGAGGAGGGGTGCGGATCGAAACTGCATCACCGGGACGTCGTCGGTGTGGCGCTGCGCCGGTTGGAAAAGGAACTGACCGGGGAAGAGCGGGAGCAGGTTCTTGAGGACCTCCGGAACCAGCTCCGGAAAAGCTAGTCCGGATGAGATGCCTGACGACTACCACCATTACTGCGACGTAAGTCTCCCCGTCCCGCTCGATCAACTTTTCACCTACGCGCTTCCTGAAACGTTGCGGCATCGTGTGGCGCCGGGGTGCCGGATCGTTGTGCCGTTCGGACCCAGGCGGTTGACCGGCGTCGTGCTGCGGAGCCACGACGATCCGCCGCAGGTCGAGACCCGTGAGGCGCTGCGGCTCCTCGACCCACAGCCCGTTCTCGACCAGGAGTTGCTGGCGCTCGGAAAGTGGATCGCCGAATATTACTGCGCGCCGCTCGGCGAAGTGCTTCGCGGTATGCTGCCGCTCGCTTCGGAAATCCGCAAAGGCAAGATCTATTCGCTCACCGACGCCGGCCGCGACGCGACGCGTCAACTGCTGCTAGAAGCCGCCGCCGAGGATCCCGTCGCGCAAGTGCTGCGGGCGCTCGAATCGCGGCCGCTTTCGGCGGCTTACCTTGCCAAGAAATTGCCGCTGGCCGACAAGGTGATCCGGTCGCTGGAGAAGCGCGGCTTCATCTACCCCGAGCAGGTCCACGAAGATCGCGATCCACTGCGTGCTCCGGCCGACAGGCTGCGCGTCGAGCTGTTCGCGAGCCCCGGACAAGCGAAGATGTCGAAGGCTGAGCGCGAGCTCGTCGCGTTCCTCGAGCTGCATCCCGGTACCCATAATCTTAAGGATCTGGAGGCATCTATCCGGAACGCGAGCCCGGCGGCGCGCACGCTGGGTCGCAAGAAAATCCTCAAATTAACACGCGAGCCGATGGCGATCAGCGGATTGTATGGTTCCCGGACGCCGCACACCCTCAATCGCCAGCAAGGCGAAGCGTTCCTGCAAATTCACGACGCCATCGTTGCCCACAAATTCCAGACGTTTCTCCTGCACGGCGTAACTGGTTCGGGCAAGACGGAAGTGTACCTGTCCGCCATCGACACGACGCTCTCGGCGGGACGCAGCGCGCTGTTGCTCGTTCCCGAAATCGCCCTGACTCCTGCCATGGCTGGCCAATTTTACGCCCGCTTCGGAGATCGAGTGGCCATCCTCCATAGCGCCTTTTCCGATTCCGAGCGCGCCGAGCAGTGGCGCAAAATCCAATCCGGCGTCGCGCGCGTGGTCGTCGGCACACGATCAGGAGTCTTCGCCCCGGTTCGCAAGCTAGGACTGATCGTCGTCGATGAGGAGCACGATCAAAGTTACAAGCAGGAAGATACGCCGCGCTACAACGGCCGCGACGTCGCCATCGTTCGGGCTAAGGCAGCCGGCGCGTGTGTCGTACTGGGCTCGGCCACGCCGAGTCTGGAGAGCCGCTACAATGCCGAGCGCAGCAAGTACACACTGCTCGAGCTGCCCGACCGCGTCGAGACCAGGCCGATGCCGCATGTCGAGCTGATCGACATGCGCGTCGAGTTCCTGGAAACACGCAAGCAGGCCACCTTCTCCCGAAGGTTGCTCGAAGCGATCAACTTCCGCCTGGAGAACGGCGAGCAGACCATGCTACTGCTGAACCGGCGCGGATTTTCCAGTTCCGTCGCCTGCCGCGCCTGCGGAGAGCGCGTCAACTGCGTGAACTGCTCGCTGACGCTGACCTTCCATCGACGTGACCGGCGCATGCTCTGCCACTACTGCAACTACGCCGAGAAGGTGCCGACGCTCTGTCCGAAGTGTCAGAGCGAGCATATCTATTTCCTCGGCCAAGGTTCGGAAAAAGTGGAGGAGGAGCTGCACCGCGAGCTGCCGAAGGCCCGGATCGCCCGGCTCGATCGCGATACCGTGTCCGGCAAGCGTCACTACGAGTCGATCCTGCAGAATTTTCGCGAGGGTCACTACGACATTCTGGTCGGCACGCAGATGATCGCCAAAGGCCACGATATTCCGAATGTCACGCTCGTCGGCGTGATCTCGGCCGACATCGGCCTCGGGTTTCCCGATTTCCGCGCAGCCGAGCGCACCTTCCAGATTCTGACGCAAATGTCCGGGCGGGCCGGCCGCGGAGATCTCCCCGGCGTTGTCCTGATCCAGACCATCAATCCCGACCACTACGCCGTCCGGCTGGCGGCGCAGCACGATTATCCGGGATTCTATCAGCGTGAGCTGGAGTTCCGCCGAGCGATGCGGTATCCGCCCTTCAGCGCGATGGCGAATGTCCTGGTACGCAGCGAGAAGCAGGAAGCCGCAATGCGTATGAGCGCCGACCTGGGCCAGCTCCTCACACCCCCGCCCGAGAAGCTCAAAATCATGGGTCCGGCCGAGGCCCCGGTGGTGCGCTTGAAAAACGAATACCGGTATCAGTTCCTTATCAAGGCTGCGAGCCGTGTCGCGCTAAACGATCTGCTGCGGCGAATTCGCCAGTTCGCGCTCGATAAGAAGTGGGGCGCAACTGCGCTGGTGATTGATGTGGACCCGGTAACGCTGATGTGATCGGGCGCTGTTACCGCAGTCCAGACGGCGACAGAATATCGCCCCAGACAACCTCGTAAGCTTCCACTTGGCCATCCAGATTCCTGCCGGCTCGGACGAATACCCGCGCGCCCGCGAGTAGAGAGGTAGATTCGACCTGCAACCCCTCCTCGCGAAAGAGTGTATCGCGCCGAACCAGTATCCACTTCTCGCCGTCGACACGGGTGCGCAATACCAGGCCGGTGCTTTCCAGACGCAATACCACGCCCGTGAAGATCATCGAACCCCGGGGAGCGAATCTTGCCGTTGGACTTTCGTGCGTGATGGGGGCCCGGGCGGCGATCAACGTCCTGCGCCGTGGGCGAGCGTCGGCGCCCACAATGCTGACCATCCGCGCATAACGCGCGCCCGGTTCACTCGACCGGTCGGAAACAATCTCCATTCGGTCTCCCTCTCGCAGCTTGGCGCAGGACACGCGCTGATGATCCCGCTCGATAAAAGTACGGCCATCGGTGACAAACCTTAAAGCGCGGTTATCCTCGTCGTTGACCGTCAGGTGCGTAGCGTCACATTGGACCAGAACGCCGCGTACGATCCCAATGGGCGCAAGCTCCTCGGCCATGAGGCCGACCACCAGAATGAAACCGGTCCAGAATCGCACAACCTTCTCCGCTACTGACGATAACACTTTAGGAGGTTAAAAAACCTGAGAAATTCTCCGACCAGGCTAACTGAGGTCGGGCATTCCACTCCCTGCTTTTTTTTCACAACGAGCGAACCCGAATAAAGTGTTCGCCATTACCGTAACATTACGGTTACTCGACCGTCCAAGCAATTGAATTACGGGAACTCCCGTGCGAAAGTTGGGACACATGGACGAAGCAGTTCGCGCCGCGCTCGAAAAGATCGAAGCGAGCGGAGGTTTCGCCGCCTCCGACCGCCTCCGCCGCTTTCTGCGTTTCGCGGTCCAAGCCAAGCTGGACGGTCAGGAACGCCAGATCAAAGAGTCCATAATCGGCCGCGAAGTCTATGATCGGGGGGATGAATACGATCCGCGGACGGACCCGATTGTCCGTGTGGAAGCGCGGCGCCTTCGCGCGAAACTGAAAGCGTACTATGAAGTCGAAGGACGCCATGACCGCGTCTGTATCGAATTCCCGACTGGAACGTACGTACCGGTAATCCACCGCCTGAATCTGTCGCCTCCCGTCCCCGAAGTCCCCCCGCAGCGGCTCCAGCTATGGGCCGTGGCTAGTGTTGTGCTCCTCATTGGCAGCGTGTCGCTCTTAACGCTGGCCGCTGGGGCGGCGAATCACTGGCATACGCCGAGCGAAACCGTCGCCGTCGTTCCGGCGGGATGGGGAGGCCAGGGGTTTGGGCGTAACGACCGCATGGACGAGAAGCTTGTTGCCGCTGTCGCCTCGGAGCTGTCCAAACGGCGAACGGCGCGGGTCATCGCCTTTCCGGCGGCGTCCGGCGAGGGCAGCGAGGGCGGCGAGCGGAAAGAGGTCGGCCAAGTCGCTAGGGAATTAGGCGCGGCAAAGGTGTTGATGGTCGGCGTCCAGGCCGAGCAGGACTCGACCCGCGTCACCATCTATCTCGTCGATACCGTTTCAAATGAGAAGATGTGGAAGACGGATTTCAGCCGCAGCGAAATGAACAGCAGCGAGGCCCAACGCGATTTGGCGCGTTCGGTAGCCGACGAATTCGAAGCCAAGAAGTGCAAGACGCCGCCCTACTGGAGCTATCGGATTTCGATGGCGTAGGGCATCACGCGAAGCAATCCTCCCCGGATCAGCAACCGGTTCTGCCAGTTATTAAGAATCTTGGCTAGAGCCGGGAAGCGCGATTCGAATGCGCTGTCCGTGTTGCGGCCCAAGGCCAGGTCAAAAATCGTGCGCCGCGCCGGATACGTGACGATTGTTACCTTTTCCTGTCTCCCGATTTTCGCCTTATCCTTGACCAGCTCGATAGCCCGATCGATTCCGCCAAGCTCATCGACAAGCCCCCTCGGCTTGGCCTGGCTGCCCAGCCAGACGCGCCCTTGGGCCAGGGCGTCGACCTCGGTAAACGGCCGCTTGCGGGCATCGGCCACTCTCGTCACGAACGCGCGATAGGTGTCGTCGATTCGTTCGCGCAGCTTCTGCCGGCCGGCCGGACTCAGCGGCTCGTAAGTGGAGTCCAGATCGGCAAACCTTCCGCGGGTCAGGCCATCGATCGAAATACCGAGCTTGTTGTAAAACCCATGCAGATTCGGACGGCTCATCACCACTCCGATCGAGCCGGTGAATGTCCCCGGATACGCCACAATCGGATCCCCCGTCATGGCGATGTAGTATCCGCCAGAAGCCGCCGCGTCGGACATCGAGATTACCAGCGGCTTCTTCTTGCTGAGCGCGCTCATCTCGCGCCAGATATCGTCGGACGCCGTAGGATCGCCGCCCGGCGAATCGATCCGCACAATCACGCCACGAATGTTGCCGTCGTTGCCGATGCGGCGCAGCAGCTTATTGAAGCCTTCCGAAGTGATGCCGTCCTCGCCGATGCCGTCATCACCAGGGTCGCCGCGAGTAATCCCGCCTTGCCCCACTAGAAAAGCCAGTCGCGGCTTGCCTTCCAGATCGAGCGACGCCGGAGTGACTTTCGCATATTCGCGATGATTGACCTTTTTGATATCTCCCGATTTGAGCCGCGACTCCAATTCGCCGAACATCTGGTCCTCGTACATGAGCGCATCGATCAGGCCCTTGGAGACAGCTTGCTTCGCCAGAAACGGACCTTCGTCGATGGTGACGCGGATTTCCTCGGGTGTCTTCTTGCGCGCGGTCGCGATGACAGCGATCAGGCGGCTGTAGGCGTCGTCGAGGATGCTGTTGAGCACCTCTCTGGTCTCCGGGCTCATCTCGGTGCGCGTGAACATGTCGCCGTAGTCTTTGTACTTGCCGGCGTGCTCGACATCCATCTGGACGCCAAGTTTGTCAAGCGTGCCGCGGAAGAACATGATCTCGGCGCGCAGCCCTTTCACGTCCAGAAACTCCTCAGGACTCATGTAGACGCGGTCGGCGGCAGTCGCCAGATAGTATTCGCGGGTGCCGGGTTGCTTTAGATAAGCGATCAGCGGTTTGCCCGATTTGCGGAACTGTTCGAGGTCGGCCCGCAGCTCCTCGAGCTTTCCCCAGCCTACATCCAGGTTGCGCGGCTCGAGCACCACCGCCTTGATTCGCGTGTCGATAGCCGCTTTGCGCAGGATCTCCCAGACATCCTTTACGGTACTAGGTGTTTGCTGATTGAAAAATGGTATCGGGAACTCGACCGGAGCGCGCTCCGGAACATCGCCTTCAAGCTGCAGCAACAAGGTCGAATTGGGCAGGATAACGGCCCGCTTTTCAGTTCCGAATTTTGCCGCTGAGAAAACGATAATAACGGCGAGCAGGACCGTGAGAATCACGCCTGTCAGTAACCCAATGAGAAATTTGGCCATTCCGGCGCTCCTGCAATTAAGGATAGCGCGAAACCTAAGCGTCTAGAGTTTGGACTGAGACAGGCCGGGAGGGCCGTCCCACCAGACTGCAAAGTGTTGATTCGTTGTTGAAGACAGGGCCTCCCGGCCTGTCTTCCTGGTGCTGGTAAGAATTTTCAGCAGCAAGCCCGCTAGGGACTAACTCAGGAACCACCTCTACAAGGTGGTAGATACAGCCAACACAGGGAAAATACTAATCCGCGAAGATGACGATTTGGATTTCTCTAAGGTTACACCTACGCTGAAAGTGGCTCCAGTAAGGCCTTTGACGCATTTTATCGTTGACAAACCTGTTAAAGTGCGGTTATCATGCATTGTCTAGATGCGCTTCAGTTAGTAACAACTCAGCACCGGTGTTAGGGGAGATCTCCGTATGACCTTCGTGATCGGTGAAAAAGTAGTTTATCCGAATCAGGGCGTAGGAACTATCGAGAATATCAGTTCCCGAGCTTTTGGCGCCCAGTTTGAAAAGTTTTACCTCCTTCGGCTCCTATACAGCAGCATGACAGTAATGGTTCCGTTTTCGAACGTGACCAATATCGGGCTGCGGAAAATTACCAAAACAAATGAAGTTTCGCGCGTTTTGCTGTTTTTAGCCGGTGGCAAATGCGAGTGCTCTTCAGATTGGAAATGCCGCTTCAAGGATAATACCGACAAAATGCAGAGCGGCAGCTTGCTTCAGGTGGCAGAAGTTCTCAAGAGCCTGCTGATCCTGCAGAATGAAAAACCGCTTTCCTTCCGCGAGAAAAAGATGCTGGACCGCTCGCGGCATCTACTGGTCAGCGAACTGGCAATCGCCAAGGGTGTGCGGGAATCAGAAGCGGAAATGTTGATCGAACGCGCCTTGAACAAGGCCGACCTCAACATGCCCGCAGTATTATAAAAGCTCCTCGCAACGAGCGTCGACAGCGCGCGGTATCATATTCCAATGGGGAATCCGTACGCGTCGTTCCTTGGCCAAAAAGATCCGCTTGCGGTGATCGCTGACACACCTCAGCGGCTTCAATCGTTGTTGACCAAAATCGGAATCGCTCGCAGCATCCAAGCCCCCGCCCCCGGCAAATGGAGCGCTCGTGAGATTCTCTGTCATTTAGCCGATTGCGAGATCGTCTTCGCATTCCGCCTCCGGCAGACACTCGCGCAGCCACACCATGTCATCCAACCGTTCGACCAGGACGAATGGGCAAAAATGTACAAGGCCTACGACGCTCCCACCGCGCTTTCCGTCTTTTCCTCCGTTCGCACGTGGAATCTGGCGCTGATCAAAGCCGTTCCGCCCTCGGATTACTCGAAGACCGTCACCCACCCGGAACGCGGCGATATGACGTTCGCGGTTCTCCTCGAAACGATGGCCGGCCACGACGTCAACCACATCGGACAGGTCGAGGCGATCGCCGCCTGACTCACACGATTTCGGCGACGTTCGACAACTCACCGATTTGCGGGACCCGTATCGACACCGTGTCGCCCGCTCCCAAAGCCGCCTCTTCGGTGACGATGATTCCGGTTCCCGTGAGCAGCACCGATCCCGCGGGCACCTGGTTCGACCGCAGCAGATACTCCGTCAGCGTCTCGAATTTGCGATGCAATCTCGCAGTGGACGTCGTCCCTTCAAATCGCACGCTGCCGTTGCGTGTGATCCGGCAGCTCATCTCGAGGTTATACGGATCGTCGAGCTCCTCGGCCGTTACAATCACCGGCCCGAGCGCGCAGCACGCCGTATACATCTTCGACTGCGGCAAATAGAGCGGATTCTCCCGCTCGATGTCCCAAGCCGAAACGTCGTTGGCCAGCGTGTATCCGAGGATCCGGCCCTTGCTGGCCAGCACCAGCGCCAGCTCGGGCTCCGGCGCCGTGAATTTGGAGTCCGCTCGTATCCCGATCCCTTGCCCTGGCCCTACGCAAACCCGCGCCGTTCCCTTGAAGAAGACCTCCGGCCTGGGCTCGCGAAACACGTGCGCATACATCCCCTCGCGCGTGCCATGCTCGGCGTCGCGGAAATTTGCGCTCATCTCGTAGGTGCAGCCGCACGCCCAGACTTCCTGCGGATAAATCGGGATCAGCGGCTGAGCCGGTTCCGCCAGACGGCCCGCCAGCGTCTCGGCAAGCTCGGCGAGCCCAATCGACTCCGCTTCCGAGCGCCGGATCAAATCGCAAATCGTGTGATTCGGGATCGGTCGCGCTGCCTCTCCCTCAAATATCGCGGCAATGACAACACCGCCTAGTCGTATCTGTCCAAGGTGCATGAATCCGTATTGTACTCTGCTATATTCGGCGTATGAGCCGCTTAATCTCTTTCGCGTCCATTTTATTTATCGGTCTCACAACCGCGTTAGCGGATTCTCCAGCCTGGGTCGCGAAGAGCAACCAGAACGCGCAGGTCCTGCTCGAGATTATGGCGCGCTACTCACCGGAATCCGCAGGCGGATACGGAGTGACCGGTCTCGACGACCGGATTCTCGACCTGAACCCGAAATCCGACGAGCGGCAGGCGCGCGAAACGAAAGCGGCGGAGAAGACGCTGCGCGCGCGGCTGCAATCGGAAACCGATCCACTCGTCCGGCAGGACCTGGAAATCCTCATAGACGCCGCGCAGAAGAATGTACGCGGGTACGAGTTGAACCAGAAATATTACATCCCCTACTTCAGCGTGCCCCGATCGATCTACTATGGCATTCAGTCTTTGCTCGACGATCAAACCGCCGCCGACCGCCGTCCAGCGGCGCTTGTACGCCTCCGCCGCTACACCGGAATGGAGCGCGGCTTCACGCCGGTCGCGACCCTGGCTGAGCGCCGCATTCGCGAAAAGCTGAATAAGGGCGGCCTGCTGGGTCCTGCTACCGCTCAGGTCGAAAAGGATCTGTCCGTTACCAGATATTTAGTCGACGGCGTTGGTGAGCTTTTCCAGAAATACAAAATAGCCGGGTTCGAGGAGCCCCTTGCCAAGCTGAAGGAGCAAATGGCCGCTTACGACGATTTCGTCAGGAAGGAGGTGCTTCCCAAGAGTCGCGCCGATTTCCGGCTCCCGCGGGAGCTGTACGATTTCGCCCTCGTGCAATACGGTGTGGACATTCCGGCCGCGGAACTGACCTCCCTGGCCCATGCGGCGTTTCAGCAGATCCAGAGTGAAATGCAGACGGTCGCGGCGCAGGTCGCCGGCGAGAAGAAGGATTACCGCGATGTGATTCGCGACCTGAAGAAGAAGCAACTAGTCGGTGACGAGATTCTGCCGCACTACCGGAAACGGCTGGAAGACATCGAAGCAATCATCCGCCGCGAGCGATTGGTTACGCTGCCGGCGCGGCCCGCCCGGATAGCGCTGGCCAGCCCCGCCCAGACCGCTCAACAGCCCGCTCCAAACATGAAGCCTCCCCGCCTGATCGGCAACACAGGGGAGAGCGGCGAGTTCATCCTGCCGCTGAACATTCCCGGTCCGGTCGGCGGAAAATCCGGCACGCAGCGCTATGACGATTTCACTTTCGAAGCCGCGTCCTGGACGCTGACCGCTCATGAAGCGCGCCCCGGCCACGAAATGCAATTCGCCGCGATGGTAGAAAACGGTGTGTCGCAAACGCGTGGGATATTTGCATTCAACAGCACCAACGTCGAGGGTTGGGGACTCTATTCCGAATACATCATGAAGCCGTTCATGCCCGTCGACGGCCAGCTAATATCACTCCAGCACCGGCTGATGCGCGCCGCCCGCGCCTACCTCGATCCGGAACTGCACGCCGGCAAGATCACGCCGGAGCAGGCGCGCCGAATTCTTTTGGAGGATGTTGTCCTGTCTGAAGCGATGGCGAACCAGGAAGTGGAACGCTACACCTTCCGCTCCCCCGGCCAGGCGACATCGTATTTTTACGGGTTCACTCGACTGCGGAAGCTGCGCGAGGACGTCGAGCAGGCGATGGGCGCCAAGTTCGATGCGATGAAATTCCACGATTTCATCCTGACCCAAGGACTGCTTCCGCCCGCCCTGCTGCGTAAAGCCGTGTTCGAAGGATACGCCCGCTAGGATTGGCTGAAAGGCAATTGGCAGGCTACCAGCCTGCCCCACGAAGGCTGCAAATTTTGATTCTCAGTGTGGGGCAGGCCGGTAGCCTGCCAATTGCCTTTCAGCCAACTTGCTTTAGGAAACGGAGAACCGCTTAGTAACCCGTGGCCGGATGCGGCGTAGCCGTCTGAGACACCAGCGACGCCGGAGCAGGCTCCGCACTCGCCACCGCCACCGCGTAATTCTGCTCGGCGAGCCGCTTGTAAACGCCGCCGGCGACTCCCGCCGCCGCAGGTCCGACGCTGGGCCTGCCGCCGGTGAGTAGAACCGACACCGAGACCTTCTTCCCGTTCACCTCGCCGTAGGATCCAAACCAACCCAGATGCGTGCGGCCCTCGCTGCACGTACCTGTCTTGCCCATGATCGGATCTTCCGTAAGGGCCAGAATCCGCCGCGCCGTCCCGAATTGCACAGCGCCGCGCATACCTGGCTGAACTTCCGGAATCTGATTCTCGATTTCAAGCCGCCGCTTGATCCGAGGCACGAAATTGGTAATCTCCTGTTGCGACCGCGGATGTTGCAGGTAGTACATCGTGCCGCCATTTGCAATCGCCACCATGATCGACGAGAGCTGCAAAGGCGTCAGAGAGATCTCTTCGCCAAAGCTGGTCAGCATTCCCATCCCGCCATTCTTCGGAGGCTCGGATGGAAAACGCCCCGGCTGCTCGCCCGGAATATCGAGACCGGCCTTTTCGCCCAGTCCAAACAAGTGAGCGTAGTAGCTCACCTTCTCGTATCCGAGCTGCTCGCCCAATTTCGCGAAGTACTGATTGTTCGATTTCGCCAGCGCCGTGGTCAGATTCATCTTGGTGCGGCCGTAGATCCGCATCATGGTGTCGCGCTCGATCAGGCCTTCGCTCAGAGCCGCGAACGCTACCGGCACCTTAATGGTCGAGCAAGGCTGAAAGCCGTTGCCGCTCGCCAGTTTCTGATTCACCATCGCCAGAACGCGCCCCGTGCCCGGATCGGACACAACCACCGACCCATTCAGCGGACCTAAAGCCTCTACCGCCGCTCGGCGAACTTCCAGATCCTCACCATCCACGTTATCGCCGAGTGTCGAGTCGGCAAATGTCGGTTCATTCCAGGGGCTGTAAGCGACCCGCCGCACTCGCGGCCGGAAGGTTTTCGAGGACGCCGCCACCGTTGGTCTGAACCTCTTGCTGGTCGAGGTCGCCACTACCTTTGCCGTCATCGGCTTAGAGACAGCAGTCACAACCGGTTTAACAACTTTCTTGCGTTTCTTCTTGGGCGTACCTGTTGCGGCAAGAATGACACTTGTAAAGCAAACAAACAAAAGGGTAACTTGAAAAATTAGTAGGGCTCGGTTCTTCATAGGCGGTTTTCTGGCAATGACGTTAGATCGGTGAGAACGAGGGAAAACTGTAGCCAGAGTGTATACCTTGAAATTCGGAGGAGCACCGAACATACATAGTATGCAATAACATAGAACAGTTCGTCAATAGTACTCGTTATCTTGGCTTAAAATCAAGTGTTGTCAGCTCGCGTTCGGTCTCTCACTATTATTGTCGTGGCGTTGGTCGTGTTCCCTTGGCTGGGGGCTTCCATTTACCTAGGCGAAATCAGCCTCCGCCTTCCCCGCAAGGCGCTTCCCGCTGAATCGCGCTGGATCGTCATCGTTCCCGAATCCGTCGAAATCGTATCCGCAGACGGGCTTAAGCTTCGCGGCTGGTTTTTCCAGGCTCCGCAGCCGAACGGCAGCACGGTGATTCTGCTGCACGGCCAGACCGATAACCGCACCGGGATGTCCGGATTCGCCGACTTTTTCCTGCGCAACGGGTACAACGCTCTCAGCCCCGACTTTCGGGCGCACGGAGCAAGTGATGGCGATCTGGCGACCTACGGCTTCCGCGAAGCAGACGATGTGCGCCGCTGGGTGGACTGGCTCGTCACTCGCCAGCCGAACGCCCTCGTTTTCGGATTGGGCGAGTCGATGGGAGCCGCCATCCTCCTTCAATCTCTGAAGGCTGGAGCTGGATTCTGCTCCGTCGTAGCCGAAGCCCCTTACTCGACACTAAGAGATATCGCCTATGAGCGCCTCGACCGCAGTTGGGCCGCGACTCCTTGGCGATACGCGATTCGACCCGTCATGAACGTGGCGTTTCTCTATCAGCGATTGAGGTATGGAATTGACCTGACCGCTGTCTCATCCACGCTGGCCGTGTCCGGTAGCCGGACGCCCATCCTCTTGATTTACGGCTCCAATGACGACAACACACCGATGCGGCATGCGCGCTCGATCTACGAGCAAAATCCGGCGATGGTGACGCCCTGGGAAGTTCGCGGCGCAGGCCATACCGGAGCCTGGGGCAATCAGCCAAAGGAGTTCGAGCGGCGCGTTCTGGATTGGTTCACACGCGCAAAATGTGCATCGTGATTTTTTCGTTGCTTACGACCCCCTAGGGTGGTACTATACTCCTTCGCAAGTTCCCTAGTTCCAGGATCAGGTAAATCGAATGGCGAAAATTTCGTTGTTCCTAAGTGTGTCTCTGTTCGTGAATCTCGGCATGGCGGGTGAACTCCGCGGTGTCCGTCCCCTTCCCAGCCGCACCGCCTATTCGGTCACCTGCTTCACTGAAACCATCGGCGTCGGCGCCAACCTGCTAAGTCCTGATCAGGTTCGCCGGCTGTTCGGTGGAGAAATCGACCGGAGCTACATCGTGGTCGAAGTGGGTTTCTATTCGAAGACGCACACGCCTTTTGACGTCCGCCACGCCGACTTCGCGCTGCGCAATCGCCCGTCGCGAACGCTGGTAAAGCCGGTTGACCCCAATACGATCACTGCGACCGTATCCCGGCCGGCAGACAAGACGCTGCCTGAGGTATCGACTTCCCAAGCCGTCGCCGGCTATCTGTTTTTCCCGATCACCGAGGCAGGCGCGTCTTTTTACGAACTGGACTACACCGGTAACGGCGCCTGGCTCACACTGCCTCTGAAGCCGTAACGCTGCTCTCACTCTGACTTCTGTTTTTTCGCCGTTACTGTCCGTTGATACGAGCCCGAATCGACGGCCTGTCCGGTCCTGCTGATCGCCTGAAAATGCAGTGTATCCTGATCGATTTCCATGAGCGCGAATGAGTTGTCCGTATCGAACGATTCCGCCGTGAACTCGGCTCCACGCGCATTGCCTTCGCGCAGTTTCGCTGATCCCCCGACGACAAAATACAGAATGCCTTTTTGCGGCTTAATGCGTTCGTAGAAATGGTCGTGACCGGAGAGGACCACGTTCACCCCATACTTTACAAATAGCGGTTCCAGCACCGAGCGGAGCTGCAGATCGGAGCCGTGACGGCCGCCGGACGAGTATATCGGGTGATGAAAGAACACGATCTTCCAGGCGCTTCCCGACTGCGCCAGTTCGTTCTCGAACCACTCGAGTTGGCGCTTATCCATGTAGTTGCTATCGAGGGCAAAGAATCGGACCCCCTCGCGCGGCTTGAAGGTGAAGTAGCGCTCGCCCCCCATATTGAACAGCTTGTACGATTTCTGGTTCGTATCGTCGTGATTGCCGAGGACCGCGTAAAATTTGACGCCGGCGTCAAGCAGCGCCTTGTACGGTTTCTCAAATTTGTGCTCGTAATCCTTGGGCTTCTGCCCGCCGTACATGTTGTCGCCCATCATCACCACGAAATCGAATGGGAAAACTTTGCGAAACTCCGCTACCTTCGCCGCGATTTCGTACTCGGCCCGGCCGCCGGTGCCTGTATCGCCGATGATGGCGAAATGTAAGGAGTCGGGTTTGTTCGGAAGCTTTAGCTGTTGCGCAAAAGCAACGAAAACCAGGGAAAGAAATATAACGATGAACGTAGTGCGTCTCATATCAACTCAGCGCATTCGGAACGTAGTCGACGACAATATTGGCGCGGACGTCCCGCAGCACCAATGCCTTCCCCACAAAGCGATACTCCACCGTCTCGGGCAATTTTGGCAGCCGAAGCAGCAGAGTGGGCGGAACCGTCGAAAGTGGCGCGCCATCCGGATACACAGCGTTTACCGCGAGTGGCGCCTGCGCAGCTTGACCCGGCTTGTTCGGGTTGTCCTCGGCGATCGTCTTTTTTGCTGCCTTACCTTCAGGCCCGCGCACTTCGGTTCTGGTAATCGCGATTATGCGTTCCCGAGTTGTGGGATTAAAGATCTCGCCGAGTTGGGCGTTTTTTCGCGCTTCGCGAACCGCGTCGGTGAGAGCCTTCTTATGCGCGGCAAT
>Ga0075421_100003427_pt1 | contig 18948 bp, 16 predicted proteins | sample SoiMetdeltSBSDD5_FD_75292 | JGI IMG/M metagenome (GOLD analysis project Ga0075421, IMG submission 75292) | Bulk soil microbial communities from a Populus tree surrounding site in Tennessee, USA - Soil MetaG P. deltoides SBSDD5 | ecosystem: Environmental > Terrestrial > Soil > Tree plantation... | reverse complement strand
GTCCCAGTCCTTGGCCAGATTGTAGGATACAAGTCCCAGCTTGAATCCGCCGCCGCCCAGCGCGGGATTAACGATCTTGTCGGCGACGATCGAAGAGGTTACTCCCGTCTCGGCTATCGCCAATGAACCGGCGGCGACCAGACTCGCTTCTAAAAAGTCGCGTCGTGATTTATTGCGCATAGTTTTTTGCCCTGATGCTCTGAATGATTGGATTATTGCGTGACCGCGCTAATTCATAGCGCAATCACCACGCCGGGTCAATTCAGGATCGGTTTCTTAGCAAACAGCGCGGTGATTGCGCTCAAGGCCTGGACTGCGACCGAGGCAAACGACGACGGCCAATAACGGTGTTAGTCCGATAAAAGCGCGCCGAGTTCGTCCACGTATCGGAGGGCATCATCCAGTGTCGGGGCATTTAACCAAGGGATTAGGCGATGAACCCCAATGTCTGCGTACTGGCGTATGACCTCTTTGCTAATCGGGATCGGGGGCGTGACTGAGATTTCAAGGTCTCCCAATTCGGATGGGCGGTCGCCATTTTCAATATAGCCGCGAATCCAGTCGACGCTACGTTTCGTTGCTTCGAGGTCAGTGCGGAATCCGTACCAGCCGTCGCCGTACCGCGCCGCGCGCCGCGCGCCGTGACGGCTCATTCCTCCCACATGGATCGGCGGATGGGGCTTTTGTGTTGGTCGCGGTTGCGCGTCGATGCCGCCGAAGGAGAAGAACCGTCCCTGGTAAGTGGGTTTTTCCATCCTCCATAGCGCCTTGATCGCCTCGATCGCTTCGTCTGTTACGGCGCCCCGTTGCTCGAAAGGAGCCCCGAGAGCGCGGAACTCGGGCTCGAGGTAGCCGGCTCCCAAGCCGAACAGAAGCCGACCTCCCGACACGACATCGAGGGTGGCTAGTTCCTTCGCCAAGACTACGGGATTCCGCTGTGGGAGGATAATCACCCCCGTCCCCAGGCGCAGCCGGACTGTGTGGGCCGCTATATGACTGAGCGCGACGACCGGGTCTAGAAAGGGCGTCTGCGGCTCAGAAGGCGATGGAGCCACACGCGGGTCGGGAAGAACGACGTGCTCGCCCGTCCAAACCGATTCGAGTCCCGCTTGCTCGGCGGCCTTCGCAACTTGAATCATAGCGACCGGGTCGCCACAAACTCCGAAATTAATGCCAAAAAAACCTATTTTCATGACCCAAGTTTATGGCCTCCACTAAGGGGAGAGTCCAGTCGGTCGAATTCTACGAACCGATTTTTTTTCGTGGTCTCCGGCGCCGCTCCGCCATCAGAGGCGATGGCTTCATGGCTCTGCCACTTGACACGGCAATCTGCAATTTCAAGTCTCTACCATCACAAATTATGGGTTCTGCATGGCGTCGAGTTCATTGCCTTATCCGGCGTGTTTCTATTCGTCGCCTAAAAAAGTGGACTGCTGTTTTATTATGAAATTGGCTCTTGCACAAGACCACCTGAGCCATATTACGATGGCCGCATCTATTACCATTTCGAATCTTGTTACTGTATTTTATGAGCGCTGTACGGTAGGGAGCGACTGAATTGAGCGACGTTCCGTTCGGCTGGAGGCCTTCTATACATGACTCGGCTCAGCATAAACCTGAACAAAGTCGCGTTACTGAGAAACTCTCGAAATATCGGGATACCAAGCGTGCTGAGGGCGGCCGAACTGAGCGTTGGCGCTGGCGCGCATGGCGTTACGGTTCATCCCCGGCCTGATCGCAGACATATTCGGCCGTCTGACGTGTATGACCTTTCCGATTTTTTGAAGCAGTATCCGCAGGTTGAATTCAACATCGAGGGCAACCCTTTCCCGGAATTCCTGGAAATGTCGCGAAGGATCAAACCTGTCCAATGCACACTCGTTCCTGACGGCCCGGATGCGATCACTTCAGATCACGGTTGGGACCTTGACCAAGAGGGTCAACGGCTCGAACCAATTATCGCTGAACTGCACGATCTTGGATCCCGAGTGAGCATTTTTATGGACGCAGACAGCGATCAATGGGGAAAAGCGCGTGAGTTGGGCGCCGACCGCGTGGAGCTATACACTCAGCCCTACGCCGAGGCGTTTGCTCGTAACGATTTCGACGTGGTGTTTGAAAAGTACGCCGTTGCTGCGAAAGCTGCGCAGTCGGCAGGACTGGGGGTCAACGCCGGGCATGATTTGAATCTGCAGAATCTCGGCAAGTTTTGCGAAATTCCGGGAATTCTCGAAGTATCTATCGGACACGCTCTGGTGGCAGACGCGTTGGAAATGGGCATGACAGATGCTGTGCGGGCATACTTACGAGTCCTAACTGCCGCAATACGCGGGTGAGCGCACGCGCCAGCTCAAATTCAATCGTGGCGCAGAGCGACCATGCGACGCCGGTGATGAACTGTCGTTTCCAGTTTTGTGGGCCGTGCCAGAAGGCAAAGCGGAAGCGCCTTGGGGCAAAATCGTCGAGTTGGATTGATGCGACTACTCATTCTCGCGAGGTGGTTATTCCGCTCGCAGCGCGACCATCGGGTCTACCTTCGTCGCCCGCCGCGCCGGAATCCAGCATGCCAACAACCCCACGAGGACCAGCAGCAACGCAATTACGATGGAGGTCATTGGATCAGTCAAGGTTACCCCATAAAGCTGATTGGCCTTCTGTGCCTCCCACGAGGCGGGCGCAAAAGACTTGCTGGCCAGCATGCGCTGTAAGACATAACCACCTGCTGCGCCGACGGCCAGTCCCAGCAAAACCAATTTCATGCCTTGCCAAACCACCAGCCGCAGGACGTCGGCGACTTGCGCGCCGAGCGCCATCCGAATGCCGATTTCATTCGTGCGTTGGGAGACTGACCAGGCCAGCACGCCTGCGAGCCCGATGCCTGCGAGCACAAGCGCCAAACCGCTGAAGAAACTCAAGAGCCGGGCGGACAGGCGTTCCTGTCCCAGCGTCGCCTGCGAGCGCGCCAATTGCGTGGTGATTTCTGTGACCGGCAAATTGCTGTCCAGTTCGCGCACGACTTGGCGAACCGTGTCGGCGAGCGCGGTCGGTTCGCCTGTCGTTCGCAAGGCGAAATGCATCGTGCCGATCATATCGCCTTCCTGTAGCCACGGCGTGTAGAGCAGCGGCTTGATCTCCATGCGCTGGCTCTCGTATTTGGTGTCCGCGACGACGCCGACAATCTCGACTTCACGTTTGGTGTAGATCACCGTGATACGCTTGCCGAGCGAGTCGTCGTCGGGGAAGAATTTGCGGGCGAATGTTTGATTGACAATGGCGACTTTGGGCGCACGCTGGTCATCTTGCGCCGTGAAGCCGCGTCCACGCAGCAGCGGGATTTCCATCGTCGCAAAATAGTTTTCCCGCGCCGTTTGCCGGGCGGTGTTGTGCTCCGCAGCGGTCTGTTCCGTCTCGCCGGGCAGCAATATGTCGGCAAACGAATTGTCATGTGCGATGAGCGGGATGCGCTCAAACGTCGCTGCGCGCACGCCGGGCAGATTATCCAAACGCGCAAAGAGTCGCTGATAGAATTGCAACAGCCTTTCGCCTTTGTACCCGCCCTGCTTCGGCTGCAACCTGAAGAGCAGGAGGTTCTCCTGATTGAAACCCAGGTTGACGCGTTGCAGGTTGTAGAGCGTGCGAATGAATAAACCCGCGCCAATCAATAACAACAGCGACAGCGCAACCTGCGCGACGATCAACCCTTTGCCCAAACGCGAGACGGCGCCCGTTGTGCGGCGGCTCTGTTTGAGCGCCGTCGCCAAGTCCGGTCTGGTTGCCCGCCATGCGGGGGCCAAGCCGAAGAGCGCGCCGGTCAGCAGCGAAACCGACAGCGTGAAGGCCAACACGCGCCAATTCAGACTGAGGTCAACGCCTTCGGGGAGAACCCCTGTGTCTTTATCGGTCAATGCCAGCAGCGCGCTGTCGCCCCACAGGGCGAAGAGTATGCCAACCGCGCCGCCCAACGCAGCGAGCAGCGCGCTTTCAGTTAACAGTTGCCGCATCAATCGCCAGCGCCCCGCGCCAACCGCAAGCCGCACGCTGATCTCTGCGCTGCGCGAGGTCGCGCGCGCCAGCAACAGGTTCGCCAGGTTGGCGCACGCAATCAGCAACACGAGCGCAACGACGATGAACAAACCATAGATCGTGGGCGAATACCGTCTGCGCATGTCCTGCATTCCAAGGCTTCCGGATTGCGCGAGCAGTCGCGGATACTCTTTGGGATCGAGTTGGGCGGGTTCATTCACTTTGCCCGGCGGCGGCATGACCGCCAACGCGGCGGCTTGAAAAGCGCCGTTCAAGCTATCTCGCGCCTGTTCGTAAGTCGCGCCTGGTTTGAGTCTGCCCATCAAATACAGCGACCAGTCCGGCTCATCCGCTTTGGCCGTCGCAGCGTCTTCGCCTCGCAGCAACGGTCCGCACGCCAGCGGGAGTGTGACGGCGGGGCGATACCCCACTTGCAACGCGCCGTTAAAAGCAGGCGGCGTCACGCCAACGATGGTGAAAAACTGCCGGTTGAGTTTGAGCGGCTGGCCTATGACAGCTGGATTCGCGTCGAACCGCTCCTGCCAAAACTGATGGCTGAGTACAACGACCGGCGCCGCGCCCGGCTTATCATCTTCGTCAGTGATCGCGCGTCCCAAGACAGGTCGCACTCGCAGCCCGGCGTAATAACCGCCGGATACGGCTTGCCCGTTGACGGTCTCCGCCTGATTACTTGTCACTGCAGTCACTCCGCTGACGGCGGCGAAAGCAAAGAGATCACTGAGCGGGCTGTCCGTTGCTTGCGCCTGCGCGCGCAGTTTTTCAAATATGTCGGAGCGGAACCGCGAATCTCCCTTCGTGCCTGGCGGCCCGGGTACATACGATGCGCCGCTCGCGCCATTCGTTCTGAACGAGCTCCCGGCTTGCCATTCAAACAGCGCTAACGTATCAGGTTCGTTGACCGGCAAGGCCTTGAGCAGCACGGCGTCCACTACGCTGAAAATCGCCGTGTTCGCGCCGATGCCCAGCGCCAGCGTGATGACGGCGATCAACGTGAAACCAGGATTCCTCATCAACATCCGCGCGCCGTAGCGTAGGTCTTGCAAAAGCGTCTCCATGAAACCTCCCCCTTTAATGTCGCGAGCCAGGTCCTTGATGCGGCCAACGTTACCGAAGCGTCGCCGCGCCTCTCGCTCCGCCTCATCCGGTCTCATCCCGCGCTCGATGTTCTCCCTGGTCCGCATCAGCAGGTGAAAGCGCATCTCATCATCCATCTCCTGCTCGATCCGGTTCTTGCGCAGCAGTCCATATAGCCGTGAGTAGATTAGCCTCAGCCAGAACATAGGTCGCGCTCCCCTCAATTAGTTTGCATGACTTTGAAGACGGCGCCGGCTAGCCGTTCCCAATTCTCTTCCTCGATCTGGAGCTGTTTGCGGCCGGCGCGAGTCAGCTTGTAGAACTTGGCGCGGAGATTGTTCTCCGACACGCCCCATTCGGCGGTAATCCACCCATGCTGCTCGATCCGGTAGAGCGCCGGGTAGAGCGAACCCTCTTCCACACGCAGCGCGTCCTCAGACATCTGCATGATGCGCTGACCGATGCCGTAGCCGTGCAGCGGCCCGAGCGAGAGGGCATTAAGGATCAACATGTCGAGTGTTCCTTGCAGCAGTTTGGCGCCAGAGGTAGGCATCGCCGTTCTCCCCCATAGCTCCTAGATCATCTAGGGCGAAGATAAAACGAGGTCCCTAGATTGTCAAGGTACTAGCGCATCGATCTCCAGTTCGAGCGCGCCACGAGATCCGCTCGAACGGGGCGCATCGCGCGAAGCTGCTGCGAGGATTTGAGTTCAGGCGCGGCGGAGGGACTGATTTCAAGCGGGCCATAGCTGAAGACGCGTATGTTTTTCGTCGCGGTTGCAAAACAGGCGATAGCCGTCAGCCGGGCGTATCCAGCTCACGGCACACATCAGGCATTCTTGATGATGCGCCAAGTGAAGCTGAATCTGCGGTAGCGATTGGAAGACACCTTTCATAGGCGGTCGAGTTGTTCTCGCAAGCGTTTGTTCTCGGCCTCGAGCTTTTCGATGCGCTCATGCAACGGCTCAATCAGTATTCGGATTTCATCAGACGTGTACTTTGGCGTGATGTGTTGTGAGCAGTTCCAGTCGAATGCTTCGACATGCAGGATCATCGCGCGCTCGATACGCGCCTGGTAATCAGGCACTGCAAGTTTTTCAATCAGTTCGGGCGCCTCCTGAGCGTCTATGACCTCGATACGCGCCAGGATTTTCAAGCGTTGGCGGTTAGCGTAATCCATCAGGAAAATCGCGGCTTTGTCGTTCCGGCGCAGGTTTCCGACGCTGATGTATTGCAGGTTTCCGCGAAAATCCGCAAAGCCGAGCGTAGTGGCGCCCAACACTCTCAAGAACCCTGGCTTGCCGCCGCGGTATTGAATATACGGCTGACCGTTTTCGCCGACGGTCGCCATGTAAAAGCCGTCGCGCGCGCCGATGAATTCGACTTCCGAGTCGGTCAAGGCGACGAAGTCAGAGGCGCCCGCCTCAAATCTCGCGTAGTTGCGCCGCGAACCATAATGCTCTTGCGCCGCTTTAACACTAGGCGTAAAGGTCAACTCAAAAAATTTGTGCGCCATCTCTCGCGCCTCCCATGCTTGGTCGGGTTGAAATCGTGGGCCGCCCGAAGCGGCCCACGATCCCTTGACGTTGGAAATTCACCTTCACTCAGACCTTGCCGACATTGTGCTTCAGCGGCAGCTCGACGCGGGGGAAATCAATCTCCGTTTTCGCGGTCTCGTTGAAGTAGTTGGTGAAGATGTTCAGCGCGACGTTGGCGATGATTTCCGCGATCTCGCCTTCCGAGAACCCTGCGCTCTTCACCGCCTGCAAGTCGGTGTCAGACGCCGCGCCGCGTTTTTCGATGACGGCTCTGGCGAATTTCAAGGCCGCGTCGGTTTGGGCGTTCTCGGCGGAGGCTTCGCGCGCCGCCAGAATCGCGTCTTCGTTCAAGCCGACCATCTTGCCGATGGCGGTATGCGCCGCGGCGCAGTAGCCGCACTGATTGGCTTCGGCGGAGACGAGGGCGATTTGCTCACGGACCTTAGCTTTCAGCTTGCCTTTGCCGAGGGCGTTGCTGAAGTTTAAGTACGCCTCGAGTGCGGCCGGCGATTGCGCCATTGTGCGCATCATGTTCGGAGTGACGCCGAGCTTGGCCTGCACACCGTCGAGCAGTTCTTTCACTCCGCCCGTCGCTTCGCTCGGATTGATTGCTGCGATTCTTGACATGGTTTTCTCTCCTTCTGGTTGGCGGTTGAGTCAATTCGTTTACTTTATTGTATGTGCGGCGAAGAAGTCTCGGATGTATGTTGCGATCACGTCTCCATCTTCTTCGAGCGCGAAGTGTCCGGTGTCAAGTAAGTAGAACTCGATGTGCTTCAAATCCCGCTTGTAAGGCTCCGCGCCTTCAGCCGGAAAAATCTGGTCGTTCTTGCCCCAGACGATCAGCGTCGGCGGCTGGTATTTGCGGAAGTAGGCCTGCCACTGCGGGTAGAGCGGCGGGTTCGAGCCGTAATCGAAGAATAGCTTAAGCTGAATCTCGTTGTTGCCCGGCCGGTCGAGCAGAGCCTGGTCAAGCGTCCAAGTGTCAGGTGAGATGCGCTTTGGGTCGCGCGCGCCGTGCATGTACTGCCATTTCGTCGCGCCAATTTTCAGGAAGTCTCGCAACTTGGCGGCGTTCGCCTCGTTCGGCTCCTGCCAGTAATCTTTGAGCGGCGTCCAGAATCCACGCAGCCCCTCTTCGTAAGCGTTACCGTTCTGCACTATCAACGCCCGCACCCTGTCAGGGTTTTTCACTGCCAGCCGATAGCCGACCGGCGCGCCGTAATCCTGCATGTACAGGCTATAGCTTTTCAGCCCGATGGCGTTCGTGAACTTGTCAACGACGCTTGCCAGGTTGTCGAACGTGTAATTGAACTCGGAGACAGCCGGCGCTGTACTCTGCCCGAAGCCCGGGTAATCCGGAGCGACAAGGTGGAATCTATCCGCTAGCGCCGGGATCAGATTGCGAAACATGTGCGACGAAGCGGGAAAGCCGTGCAGCAGTAGGATCGTCGGTCTCGACGGGTCGCCCGCTTCGCGGTAGAAGATGTCCAGTCCGTCAATCTTAACCGTGTTATAGGTTACTCGTGTTGAATGTTGATCGGGTTTGGCGCGATTGCCGACTGGCTTCTGGGCTTGCCCTTTCACGGAAAAGAACCCCAGCGCCAGTGAAAGCGCCGCGACCAGCCATGATTGCGAAAACTGTTTGTTCATTTCTCTACTCCCTTCATCGTGAAATCTCTCTTTGTTTTGCCTGTCAACCCGGCTTCGGCTTAGCGCCCAAGCCAGGATTTTATGCTAACTACCTATATAATGTTTTGACAGTTAAGTATTATTCCCTGCCACACAACTTTTTTCCATTCATAGCGTGGAGGAAATAAAATAGAGGCTTGCGGACATAGAATATGTCGAAGGATTTAATGGGACGCGCGGGAGGCTGAAATGGAGCGAAAGCTTGATACGTCAAAGTTTTACCTGGTCGGAAACAATCTGAGTGTTGATTTTGTTAACACCTGGATCCGCGAAAACGGCGCGCCGAAGGAATTGTTGGAGTCCTTCGAGGATTTAATAGCCTGGGCGGCAAGGGCCAATCTATCAGATTTGTCCCAAGCCAAAGCGTTGCTTCAAGACTGGGGCGGCAGACCGAAGGCGGCGCAAGTGTTGAAACTCGCGTTGAACTTTCGAGAAACGTTGCGGGAGATGGTTCTAGACGCTGAGCGTGGCGCGGATGTCAAGCCTGAAGTGATAGAGGCTATCAACTTGATAATGAAAAAGGAGATTGGTTACGCCGAGGTTGTGCGAACCGAGGTGGGCTTCGAGAAACGTTTCCGCGCCGATTTCAGTGATCCAGGACGGCTACTTGCGCCGATCGCAGAGGCCGCCGCCGATCTGCTCTGCTATGGCAACCTCGCCTATCTAAAAAAATGTGAGGGCGCAGATTGTGTATTGCATTTCTATGACACGACGAAGAATCACAGCCGGCGGTGGTGCAGTATGGCCGCCTGCGGAAATCGGGCGAAGGTGGCGGCTTTTTATCAAAGAGAGAGCAAGAAACGGAAGCGTAAACGACAGGCCTGACTGAGATTTTCTAGGGTGTTTTATCGGATAAATCGGCGGATTTTCGTACGCGGCTGCACACAAAGAGCGGTAGCGTGACCAGAATGGGCCATGCTATTGTGTCTTGCCTCCGACAAATCTCATAAGAAAGGATTTGCCTATGAAACTGCAAAATCTTCTCTCCGCCGTCGCAGTTGTATTTGCTCTCTCCGCCGCGGCCTCCGCCCAGGAGTCCGCCTTCAAAGCCGGGCAAGCCGTGTACGTGGTCGTCATGACGAGCTCAGGGCAGCCGGACCTCTCGACCGAACATGAACTGAAAGACGAGTTCGCGAAGCAGAAGGTGTTCAAAGTCGCGCCCTCCTTGCAGTCCGCCGACTTCGTATTCCTAATGCTCGTCGAGTACGACTACAATCAGGTGGCGGTGGGCGCCATCGCTGTTGGCAGTGGAGACATAAAGAGCGTCGCGGCCTTAGTCGTCCCGCCAGACGCTTACACTCAGTATAAATCCGACCTCGACGATCTGCGCGACAAGGCTTTATGGCAGACCAGCGAGAACAAGAGGTTTTTGCGCGCAGGCGACCTACCAAAGAAGATCGTCAAGAAGTTTCACGCGAACGCGACGCCGAGGAAACGCTGAAGGCGCCTCAGAACGGGACGTCGGCGGAGCTGGCGCGGGCGGCGGTGGAGGTGAGGCGGTAGCGGGGTTTGCAAAATTTGCAAAGAGAAAGGCCGGCCGGGGAGAGATTCCTGGTCGGCCTTTTTTTTGTATGTAATCTCCCCAACTCGCAGTGATATATCAAATGGCTGAGGACGCTGCGGAACTGGGCAGCCGAAAGGGTCCCCAAAAGATCGAAAGCCGGTCGGCGTTGCCCGCCGACCGGCTTTTGTGAGCTTTCAGCGAGCGGGTCTTGACAAGCTTATGATAAAAATCAAGACCGCTCGCCGAAAATTTACAAAGGATCACGGTTGGTCGAATGCATTGACATTTACTACGAATTCGTAATATATATATATATTACGAATTCGTAGTAAATGTTTTTGATGGCCTGCTATTGAGAGAGGATCATGCGCAGAAAGTCAATTAATAAGCCCCGGCTGCAGTGGCGACTGCGGTAGGATGGAAGAAATGGAAAACTTGCCTCCGGTCAGAATTGCGTCGTCTATTCACAAGGCAAATCGCCAGATCCAGTCATTTATGGAGGCGGAGTGCCGACAACTGGGAGTAAGTGTTGTAGAAGCGCATCTGCTCGATCACTGCTTAGAGTTCGGCCCCTGTTGGATTTCAGAGTTTTATCGTGTATTTGGAGAGAAACCATCCACCCTGACCTCCATCCTGGGCCGCCTGGAGGAAGCAGGGTTGCTCTCGCGCAAGCTCAATCGGCAAGACAGAAGGTCGAGACTGATCTATCTCTCGGCGGAAGGCAAGAGGCTGGCCCTCAAATTGCGCGGTCTCTACGAAGAGTTCGAGGCGGCGCTGCTCCAACGCTTGCAGGAGAGTGATTTAGCGAGCTTTGGGAGAATCGCGACGGCGATCTCCGAGGTGACAGGTGTTGAGGCTCGCTCTTCAAAGCAATCCCAACCATCTATGAAACAAGAGCAAAATCGGCGAGGAGGCTGAAATATTCTATTTGCTAAACAATCGGCCGATAGAGCGCGCCGAGCTCTTGTCGATGTATTGGGGGAAATATGTGGCGTCTATTATTGATCGGCATCTTGATTGGGGGAGTAATGACAAAGATAACGAAAGCTCAAATCTCTTCGCCATACCGTGACGACGAGCAGGCGATTAGGAAGTTGGTTGCGGACTGGAAGGTTGCAATCAAGAACAAAGACGTCCCGGGGCTTTTGACCTTTATCACGGATGATGCAGTATTCTTGACTTCCAATACACCACCGCTAAAAGGTAAAAAGGCTCTCGAATCACTCTACCGGAATATATTCGCCAGGTTTAACGTTGAACAGGAAACCACCACCGAGGAGATTGAGGTTGATGGCGACCGGGCGTTCACCTGGGGAACAGATGCTCTCACGCTGATTCCTTTGGCTGGAGGCAATCTCATAAAGTTGAAGGGGTATGGGATGACGATTCTCCAGCGGCGGCCGGATGGTAGCTGGAGGATTATGCGAGGCATAAATAACATGACCCCGGAGACATCGCCACCTGCTTCGCGGCAATGAACGTGTCCTTTCGGTGGCGAGTCTGGACTTGGGCCACTCGCTTCCTACGGATCTCTTCCGGCGCTACGCCCGCTCACCGAAGGGACACGGCTTTTGTGAGCTTGCGGTGACGGAACAAAAGAAAAAATTCTGAACAATTCTATAAATATTCTCCAGCCGCTCCGTCACCGCAAGCTCACGAAAGCTCACGTACAAAGCGGAATTGCTCGAGGATGGCGCGTTTTTGGCGCCGCTAACAACAAAAGTCAATTTGGCCGCTTGCACTTCGATTGCCCGAGGCCATCAAAGCAACGAACCCATTCCAACTCGGAACTATCGAATGGGTTTCGCTTCTCTTCTTTCTTGTCACCTAGTATCTCAATCCATTTTTTGCGGCGGTCATATTGCGCTTTGTCGGTGGTCCAATTGAGATATCCCTGAAAATCATCTTTCGCTTTGTCGTATTTGCCATTAAGGGCATAGTTCACTCCGCGGCTGTCACGGCGACCGGCATGGGTGAGGTCGGCAAGCACGGCCTGCTCACAAGCGCTTATCACAGCTTGTTCTTTGTGTTTGCCATAGAGGCTCCCCCACCAGCAGAGCTGATTGAGCGGACTGGCTAAACGTCGGGGAAAAAGCCCATCACCATCGAGTTTTACCCAGGCAGGGCGCTCACGGTAAACCCTCTCCGCGGCCTGGTACGATTCAATCGCTCCTTTGAGGTTCGCGTCCTGGATATTTTGGTCAAAGCTGGGGAATTTGCTATTCAGTAATCCAGTATATGTATTAACCCATCCCTCTAGCTTCTTGTCGGCTTCGATCGCTTTCATACGCCATTCCACTTCCGTTTTAGCAATTGTTTTTGCATCACCTCCCACACTTTGCGTCAGCGACCGTTCGAAACGCGCAAAGGTTTCCTCAGCCTCCGCCAGAATTCTTTTTGAATCGGCGTTGTTCATCGCCCCAGCCGCAGACCCAGCCACGCGTATGGCTCGCTCGATCATCGCAATGCCACTTCTGGTAAAGCTCTCATGCCGAGGAATGTTCTCGCAGACCGAACGATAATTTCGCTCACCTACATTCTCGTGCCATTGCTCTTCACTGATGTTGCTGCCCAGACGTTGGCAAGCCGCTGCGACCAACTGTTGCGGATCCCAAAGCCAAAACCAGGCTTCGCGCGACGAGAGGGCGGCCAGATACTTGCCGTCGGCGCTGAAAATATACTTATCGCCTCTTTCGGGGAATTGCGCGATTGCTTTGTTGTATTTGACCATTAGTTTGGAGGCCTCTTTACTGTCCGGCTCCAACTCCCAGATTTCGGTAAAGCGATCCTTAGCCACTAAATATTTTCTATCAGGGCTGACATCTGGGCTGAAGACCAACGTCCTGATCAAGCCGACAGCCTCAATCGGCCTTTTGAGCATTACCCGCTCATCCTCTCTCCCCTGCTGGGCATTTCTTGCGACATCAAAAATGGTCAAAGTGCTCTCCGAGTCATCCTCACGGTTATAAGCCAAGGCTAGATATTTGGCGGAATAATCAAGGGCCGCCGCCGAGATAACAGTCTTCGGGACTCTGGCGTCTGATTTGTACGTGGTGCTCTTCTCGACCGGCTGGCCGTATTTTTCCCACGTCCCTGCGCGCCATTGCCAGACCTGCGCCGCCCATATAGTTTCAACTTGATCTTTGGTGTTAGACGCCTCTCTGGGCGTTCTCGCTTCTGATAGGCAAACCGTGACCAGTTTTTGGCTGTCACCGCTGAAAGAGGCCCACATGACTTCACCCCCGGTTGCCAGGAGTACTGGGTTATTAGGCGAGGCCGGTTCGGCGACAGCGATTCTACTATTAGTATCGGCGATCGCAAGATACCTCCCATTGGGACTGAAGAAAAGCGATTTGATTTGGCTTTTGAAGTTTACGAAAGAACTAGGTCGGCTACGATCAGATCTTTTCACTTCAATACTTCCTTCCGCCGCCATCGCCAAGTACTCCCCATTGGGGCTTAAGGCGATAAGCCCTGCCTCTCGCCCCAGCGGTTCACACTTGTAATCGCCATTGACCACAGACATCTCGCACCGCTCTCGGCTATTCACTGCAATCATGCGCTGATCACTACTGAACCCGATCTCGGATCTGGGGCTGTTGGCTAAATTGGTGGTCACTGGTGAAAAGATGGTGCGGATATTTTTCAGACGCCCAAGATCTTTCCATTCCCGCACCACCCCTTGTTCACTGACCGCCCGCAAAGTATTTCCGGCGTTGAAGGCAATAGCACGCACAATGCCGTCGTGTTGCATACGCGCCTTAAGTTCTTTCCACTTGGAATTCAAGTCGTGAATATTGACCTCGTGACTCTTATCAAAGCCCTCTTTGACTAAGGCAAGCCGAGTTTCATCAGGGCTAAACCGCAGTAATGAGGCGGATCCGGCTGAGCCGCCATTCATTTCGAGCGGCTTTTGCTTCTGTGGAGAGAATGTCCAAACTTGGACGGCCGATGGGTCAGCCTGATCCGCCCTCTCCTTTTCAACTATCCTACTGGTCGCTAGGTATTTGCCGCCGGGGCTGAAGGCAAGGAAATTGACCCGGCCACGCCAAGGTTTATCTCGCTCTGATAGAATTATTTTTTCGATTGGCTGGCTTGCATTTGGGGCTATCACATCCCAAATGTAAATGGCCAACTCTGCCGCCCCCTCTTTTTTCCCTGTACCGGTCCCCAGATATTTGCCGTCTGGACTAAAAGCGATAGCTTGCACCGCCTCCTGATGTTTGAACGGCTTACCAATTGGTTGCGCGGTCTGAGTATCCCAAAGCTGAACGAGATGCTCAACTTGGCCTTCTTTACTAATTGCCGTGGCCAGACGATTGCCATCCTGGCTTAAGGCGAAGGCCGTGATGGCCGCTCCCGGCTCAATTGACTTGTCGAGGGGATCATCTTCCTTTTGCGTGACAAAGATGAAGCCATTCTTTGATTTTCGCCAAATGCGGAGTTCGCCCTCAACATTCTCCGTAACCAAACAATTCGCCTGCGGACTCAGCGCTATTCTACGCACTCCAATGTTGTGGGTACGCGTTTGAGTGACGAATTCCGTCCGTCCGTCATTCATTGACCACAGTTGTACGGTGCGAGCATTGCTGACCGTCGCCAGATAATCGCCATCCTGGCTGAAAGCGATTTCACCTTTCTCATTCACTCCGTAGATCGTGCGATCCGCTCTAGCCAATGGCGGAATTAACGACAGCAGATTGCGTAAGACATCATTGGCTTCTCGTGTCATCGTATAATCCGCTTTTTGTGATGGTCTGTCTTCATCATCCTGCGGCATGGCGACCAAAGATTGTGCGATCAAAATCGCACTGAGATTTGGCGAGCCATCGAATTTAGCGCTTCCTAGTGACGACAGCTTTCGTGAGAGTTCCTTTGCCTCCCTCTTTCTCGTCTCCACAAGCTTTTTGAGATTGCTCTCGGCCTCAGCCTTTTTCTCTTCAGCCTCTCTTGAGGCGGCCTTAGCTATTTCAACCGCCCTATTCAAGTCATTCGCGTTTTTCTCCAATATTTTGTTCTTCTTCGCCAACTCTATTTGCGTCTCGGACAACTCTTGATTCTTGCGCATCAAATCGCTTGTAGCCTTATTCAATGCCCAATTCTTCCGCGCCAACTCATCCGCCGCTCTATCTAGTTTTTGATTTTGCGCCTCCAATTTTCGCTTCGTACTTTCAATCTGCTCATTGGTGTCTTTAAGCTGTTTATTACTGGATTGAAGCTGTTCATTGTAGGACTGCATTTGTTTGGCGTTATCATTCAATTGCTGATAATTAGCAAGAATCTTACTGTTGAGAGGCTTCGGTAAGCCAGCTTGACTAAAGACCAACCCTAGTTCAAGCCGATTTACCGAAGCCTCACCCAAATCCCGGACGGCTGAATCAATGGTGATTGTCGCCAATAACAGCACTCTTCAAGAATTCGCCGCTGAATCGAAGCCGGTTCGGCCTATAATACGCGACTTCACAGTCGCTTACATCTCATTGTCGGAGTCAGGTTATTGTCGCCATAAGTAAGACTATGTGAAGTTCCCGATTATCTGCAGTCAGCTTCTCCAGATTCTCTGAAACCCACATCTATCAATCTTTTCCCGGTTTCATTCGTTTGCTGAACTTCACATAATCCGGTGAAGCTTCTCAGCCTGGATCAATCCAGACCCTTCCAACAAGGTGAAGCTTATGATCAACGAACATTGAATAAACTCGCCCCTGCTGGAGTTGAAGTCCCACATTTCAGGGCAAAGGATGACGCGCCAGCCTTTCTGATCACGCCCTGATTATGCGCAGTAAAATAACGATGAGAGGCAGGCCAAGAGCACGTTCGCCGACTTTACTTCGCATAGTCCTGAACTTCACATAGTCTTACCTATGCTCTGCAGAGCATAGGTAAGAATCGTTGCCATGGGTCTTCAGCGCGCGGGTTCGGGAGGCAACTGCCGCTGAGTCTCAGTCGCCGCCCGCCGGCTCCGCGTGCGCGCGCTGTTTCTCGTCGCCGGCCGCCACATGTCCCAGACCGTAATGGCGATCATCAGGAATGATGACACCCCGACGGTGATTGCGCCGGCGTACAGGAGCGGGGCCGTGCGTGGAGAGAGGTAGCGGACCGTCCAAGGGGCGGCGATGAAGGCCGTTACCCCGCCGAAGGCCAACAGGTAGCTCGCGAGCTTGAACCAGTTCGCGGCGCTGGTCCGCATCAGGAAGTGCGCCAAGACGAAGAGAACGAGCGGGATTTCGAAGACGTGCGGATGCGTGACGTCGAGTAGCGCCGTGAAAGTGTTCATCCTCGCCACCGGCGGTTCAGTCTCGAGCGGCAGCGACGACATGTCCGCCGCTTGACCTGGATTCGCGGTTGCGGTGTCAACCGTCTCTTCCGGGCCGTAGCGCTGCACGACGCCGTTTTTGATTCGCCCGACCTTGTCGTAGACATTTAACTCGGCCACCGTGAATGCCGCGAGCGTAGTCAGCAGGAAAAGGGTGATCAGGACTTTGGTGGTGGTATCACTTCTCGACAGTGGGTAAGGGGTCATAGTTTCTCCAGAGTCTCGAATCCGAGCGCGTTCGAGTAATTGAGTCGCAGACCGCGATCGTTTACGCAGGCTTCCGCTGTGACGCCCTCGACGTCCCAGCCCTCGGCATCGCAGGCGGCGAGCCCGGGCTCACAGCCGAGCAGGAGGAGCATCTTGGAAACGACTTCCGCCCGGGCGGCTGAAGCGCAGACTGCTGTCGCGCTCGCCTGCCTCTCCACCGGGTATCCGGTGCGCGGGTCAATCAGGTGCGATAGAAAACGGCCCTCCAGATTGTGCCCGGATTCGCCCGTTCCTGAGGTTGAGAGCGACTGGCCGGTGATCGACAGCACACCTACCAGCCGGCGGCGGTCAGCCGGGTGACGCAGTCCGATCTTCGCTACCTCGCCGCCGCCGGCCAGATCAATGGCGGCAAAGCTGCTCGTGCCCGCGTTAATCGTCGCACGCGTGATACCGTATTTCTGGCCGCGCCGTCGCAGCATAGCCGCGGCGCGATCAACGGCGTAACCTTTAGCGAAGCCGCCGAGGTCGAGGGCCACGCCGGGGCGGTTGAAATGAATGACGTCTGCGACAGGGTCAACCTCGACCAGCCGGTAGTCAGACAAAGCGAGAGCCATTTCAACTTCTTCTCGATCCGGCCACCTCTGTGCAGTGACACATCCGTCCCATAGCTTCACAAGCGGCGCAAGCGTGACGGAGAAACAGCCACCGGACTGCGCAGAGTATTCCAGCCCCCGGGAAATGATCGAGCAGCATTCCGCCGACACCCCGACCGAGTCGTAAGAGGCCTCACGATTGACTCGCGAGAGCTCGCTCCTGGGGTCGTGGCGGCTCAACATTCTTTCGAGCCGCTCGAACTCGGCCATGGCCTGCCGCGTGAGCGCCAGGGCCGCCGACTCATCGCCCGCGACTTCAGCGGTGATCTCGACGATCGTGCCCATCAAGTACTGCGCATGACGGACTTCGCGCGATTGTAGCGCGGTCATTTTTTGTACAGGGCCTCGCACAGTACCAGAGCCTTTCTCGCGCCGCGACCGAAGGCGCGGGCGGATAATGTCGCGCCGGTGATCCCTATGATGTCGGAGCCGACGAGGAACCGGTCGCGGACGGTCTTGCCGCGAAACTGACCTGTGAAGCGCGCGTCCGCGACTTCCCAGCCGCGGCTTTCGCGGAAGACCATGAGCGCCACGCGCTGGATTTTGAACTCTTTCGCGATGCCGACAATGAAAGTGATGAACTGTTCCTTGCCGATCTCGTTGGCGATCATCGCGTAGCCGTCGGTCGCGCCGTTCGTTTCGCCGCGATAGAAGGTCTGCGACCTGCTCTGAAGCCGCACGCCCAGCGCCTTCTGCACTGCCTGGAGTTGTTCGTCGCTCAGCTCTTTCGCCTCCTTAACGATCTTCGCCGACGAGGGGAAGACGAGCTTCAGAGCCTGCTCTTCGGTGAGGTAGCGCCGCTCCTGCGCGAAGGTATAGTGTGCGGAGGAGGTCAGCGCCGCCGTACCGGTAATGATCTGAGTGACAAACGTTCTTCTTTTCATGCATCCTGGTTATAGCGATGAAGGGTGAACGGCAGGCGCTCCGCCATTCACCCCATCGCTCGTTGTCCGTGGCCACTCCTGCTCAGAACGCCCAGACCAGCCCCAGACTCAGGCCGTTCGCGTCGGCGTTGGTGAAATAGGGCGGGAAGGGTCTGCCGTCGAGCAGGCGAAGAAATCTCTCCGGCTTCTGGTTAATGTGATATGTCAGGTTGAAGCTGGCCGCTTCGGTGGGCCGGAGTGAAAAGCCAAGGCTCGTGCGCCGCATATTGAGCGGGAAACTGAAGTTCGGAAATTGGCGATCGAGGTTGACTTGGTCGAAGCGGAAGACCGGCGCGATCGAGGCGTCTTCGGCCTCGAAGTGTGAGGTCAGCCACTTCGGACGGAAGCGGTAGCGCGCCTCGACGTAGAAGCCGCCGAGCGAGCGCGCCGGCTTGTCGAAGAGCGGCTCGTTGATGTTCGCGTCGAGGAATTCGAACGTGTTGCTGTAATCGCCCTTTGGCAGAGAGAGCAGTAACTGCCTGGCCGCAAGCTCTTCCTCGCTCTCGGGCGGGCGTTGCGCCGCGGCGCGGGCAAACTCGCCGATAACCTGGAAATCGCGCCGCGCGAACTTCCAATCGAAAGACCAGATCGATAGGTTGTACTTCTCTTGATTATCGTGTTTACCGCGGTAACCGGAGGCGCCCAACTCCAGTCCGAGGACCGGCGAAAACCTCAGCCGGCCGACGATCGATTTCTGCGGATTGTTGTCGAAGAAACGGTTGTTGCCCTTCGATTCGAAGATGCCGACCTCGCGCGCGAACTCGCCGCCCTCGTCGCTGCGGAGGCCGTTGACGACGTAGACTTCGTAGGCCAGGCGCGATCGGCCCACGAGTTTGAATTCACCCAACGCTCCTATCCCCGCGTCTTTGTAAGTCGATGGGATGACGAAGGTGCTGACCAGCGGGCGCTGCGCGATGTCTTGCAGGTTCGAGTCGTGAAAGAGGTTGAAGCGCCCTAGCGGCGGCACGATGATTCCGCCGCGCAGGTTTAAAGCCGGA